>Ga0222421_100112_pt1 | contig 84504 bp, 92 predicted proteins | sample 3A1ome_2_FD_182473 | JGI IMG/M metagenome (GOLD analysis project Ga0222421, IMG submission 182473) | Enriched microbial communities from leaf-cutter ant dump, University of Wisconsin, Madison, United States - 3A150A (version 2) | ecosystem: Environmental > Terrestrial > Nest > Insects nest > Nest... | reverse complement strand
CGTGGCTCGGAGCGCGTGCGCATGCCCCGCCTGCCGCTCACCGGCCAACGCCGCGCAGAGGTCACAGAAATGGTCGAAAAAGCCGCCGCGACAAGGCCAAGCCTCAAAATTAATAAAGCCGCCTGACAGATTTATAATCCGGCCAGGCCTATTGCCTGACCGGCCGTCATACCTGATAGAGGCGGTTCGTTCATGCGGGCCGCCTCTTTTCGTCCGGAGTTTTTCATGCGTCACACCTTCTTCTGTATCGATGGCCATACGGCCGGTAATCCCGTCCGCCTTGTCGCCGGTGGCGCGCCTTTGCTCAAGGGCGGCAACATGTCCGAGCGCCGCCAGGATTTCCTGGAGCGTTTCGACTGGATTCGCACCGGCCTGTGCTTCGAGCCGCGTGGCCATGACATGATGTCAGGCGGCTTCCTTTATCCACCGACCCAAGCCGATACCGACGCCGGCATCCTGTTCATCGAAACCTCGGGCTGCCTGCCCATGTGCGGCCACGGCACCATCGGCATGGTGACCTTCGCGCTGGAAAACGGCCTGGTAACGCCACGCACCCCCGGCAAGCTGAAACTGGAAGTGCCCGCCGGCGTGATCAATATCGATTATACCGCCACCGCCAACAAGGTGACATCGGTGAAGATCACCAATGTGCCGGCCTATCTGGCGCAGACCGGCATCGAGATCGACGTGCCGGACTTTGGCAGGCTCACCCTCGATGTCTCCTATGGCGGCAACTATTATGCCATCATCGAGCCGCAAGGCCCCTATACGGGCCTGGACGATCTGGGCGCGGCGCGCATTATCGAACTAAGCCGCGTTATCCGCCAACTGGTGCGTGAAAAGTACGAGCCGGTCCATCCTCTTGACCCGACCATCCGGGGCGTCAGCCATGTTCTGTGGGCCGACAAGCCCAAAAGCGCAGATGCCGATGGCCGCAACGCCGTCTTCTATGGTGAACGAGCCATCGACCGTTCACCCTGCGGTACCGGCACCTCGGCGCGCCTGGCGCACCTGCATGCCACCGGCCGTCTGAAAAAAGGCGACCGTTTCGTGCATGAGAGCTATATCTGCAGCCAGTTCACAGGCCGCGTCGAAGACGAGGTGATGCTGGGCGATCAGAAAGCCATCATCCCTTCCATTGAGGGTTCAGCCATATCAACCGGCTTCAACACCATCTGGATCGACCATGAAGACAAGTTCTGGCAGGGCTTCCAGGTCGTTTAATCCAGCAGGGCCAGAATATCCCTGTAGAGCGCGGCCGGAATGGTGACGCTGTTACTGGCCTCGCTGCGGGCGCGGGCTTCGTAGCGGCGTTGCGAGGGCAAACGCGCGCCCTGATCGACAATCGCCTCGAACAGTTTTTCGGCGCGGGCGCTGTGCAGGTCCGCCGCCGGTCCCATGAAAACCTGCGGATCGATGGCGATGACCAGTTCACCGTGATAGGGCGTGGCGCCGGCGCCGGCATCAAACGCCTGCGATTCCAGGCTCAGCAGGTCGCCGATCAAAGGCCCTGCCATCAGTTCGATCATGGCGGAAAGCGCCGAGCCTTTGTGGCCACCGAAGGTCAACATGGCGCCCGCCATGGCTTCGGTCGGGTCGGTCGTGGACCGGCCCTCGGTATCGACCGCCCAGCCTTCGGGAATCGGCTTACCGGCCCGGCGGTGCAGTTCGATCTCTCCGCGCGCCGCGGCGCTGGTGGCGAAATCAAACACAAAGGGATTCCGTCCCGGACGCGGCCACGCAAAGGCCAGCGGATTGGTGCCGAAGACGCCCTTGGTGCCGCCGAAGGGGGCGACCCAGCTATGGCTTGGCGTTAAAGCAAGCCCAACCAGGCCAAGGGCGGCCATGGCTTCGACCTCCGGCCATAGGGCCGAAAAGTGGTAACAGTTATTGATGGCCAGGGCGGCGATGCCCTGCCTGCGCGCCTTTTCCGCCAGCACCGGCAGACCGGTTTCAAGCGACAGCAGCGAATAGGCGCTTTTCGCATCGACGCGCACCAGGCCGGGTGCGGCATCATGCACTTCCGGCAGGGCGTCGGGCGACACCTTGCCGCCTTTCAGGGTGTGGGTGCAAACCAGCAGGCGGTAAAGCCCATGGGAATGGCATTCGTCACGCTGGCCTTTCCAGATATTGCGGGCAATGGCGCCGGCGTGTTCGGGCGAGAAGCCGTTCTTTTCCAGAACGTTGAGGCTCAGGCTTAGGGCGTCGTCCAGCGTCAGGGTCTGTTGGCTCATATCAGGAACATCCACACTATTTTACTTTCAGCAATACCGCGCCATGCTTCGGCACAGCGTAGCTGTAACCTTCGTCGGCACGGTGATCGCTATGCGCCCACAGGTCGCGCACGCTTGTGCCCTCCACCTTGATATCCGCCCATGAACCACTGATCAGGGTGGTTTCCTCGCCGCGGTTGAACAGGCCCACGGCGGTCGATCCATCGGCCAGTTTTTTGGTCCAGACCTCGGTCGTCCCCTCCTTTCTGACCGGTAAGCCTTGCGCGCCCAATCCGTCCTGGTCGATGGCGATGACCTCCTTATTGGTCAGCAAAGAGAGCGTTTCCGGCGCCATGTGGCGGACATCGTTACCCAGCACCAGCGGCGCCGACATCATCGCCCACAGGGTCATGTGGGTCCGATACTCGTCCTGGCTCATGCCGCCATTGCCGATTTCCAGCATGTCCGGATCGTTCCAGCCATTGGGGCCGGTATGGTTGGCGACGCCGTTCTTGTCGAAGCCGATCTTCGCCATGGTGTCATAATTGTCCTCGATATCGCCGGTGGTGCGCCACAGGTGGCCGCCGACATCGCGGCCCCACGAACCGACATCGAAGCGGCCGTACTGACAGAGTGAATAGACGATATCGCGGTTGGTGGCGTTCAGCGCCTCGCCCATTTCCTGATAGGTGGCGTAGACCGTCTCGGCAGTATTGTAGAAAGCCTCGCCGGAGCACAGGTCGTATTTCAGGTAGTCGATGCCCCAGGCGGCGAAAGTGTCTGCATCCTGTTTAATATGGCCATAGGAGCCGTTATAGCCGGCGCAGGTTTTGGGGCCAGGTGAGGAATAAATGCCGAGTTTGAGGCCGCGTGAGTGGACGTAATCGGCAAGCGCCTTCATGTCGGGAAAGTGCGAATTGGGGCGCAGCACGCCTTGCGCGTCGCGTTCGCCCTGCCAGCCGTCATCGATATTGACGTAGATATAGCCGGCGTCGCGCAGGCCGCTTGACACCAGCGCGTCGGCGATCTCGCGGATGGTCTGATCGCTGATATCGGTAGCGAACTTGTTCCACGAACTCCAGCCCATCGGCGGGGTGGCGGCCAGCGGCTTTTGCGTTACCACACGCTTTTCCGGCAGGGGGTAGGTCGGGAAATCAAGCGCCTTCAGTTCCGGGCGCTTGCCCTTGTGAGCGGTCAGGTCGAAATCCTGATACCAGACCTTGCCGGTCATCCGCACGGACTTATTGCTTCCTTGGCCTTCCGCTTTCACCACGATATCGCTCATGGCGACGCGCGGATTACCGTTATAGAGTTTGAAAACGAGGTTATCGCCATCGGCACGCAGGTCGGTCAGGGGCAGATCGCCATACCATTTCGACGTGACCTTGCCGGAAAGCTGGCCCTTCTTTTCCTCGATGACCAGACGCGTGAAGCCGGGATAGTCCGGCGACGAATCGAACACCCAGCCGCCCTTCGGCACTTCGGCCACAGCAGTGGAGGCCAACAGCAGGCCACTCAGAATCGTGGTCAGCATTGTGGTGGTCAACAGTTTGCGCATAACGGAATTCCTGAATTTAACGGCTTGTCCGGTCATTGGTATATAGTATACATCATGACAAGTCTTACAAGAATGGCAAGAGGGCAGGATGAAAATGCGGGCGAAAACAGGTTTTTTGGCTTTAAGTCTGGTCCTTTTTGTGACGACCGCCACCGCCGCGCCGACCGTGGCCGATTATCAGCGCTCGCTCAGTCTGCGCAATGACTGGTCGGGCCTGACCGAGAATATCGCCGAGCCGGCGCAGTGGATCGAGGGCACGCATCGTTTCATCTATCGCAAGACCGTGCCAGGCGGCTTCCGGTTCGTGATGATGGACGCCGATACGAAGCAGAAATCTCCGGCTTTCGACCAGGACCGGCTGGCGGCGGCGCTCGGCAAAGCGCTGGGCGGCGCCTATAGCGGCCTGCATCTGCCTTTCACCGAGCCGATGACCTCGGTCAGCTTCACCAATGAAGGCAAGGGACTGGTGGCTTATCTTGATGAGGAAAACGTCTGGTCCTGCACCCTGACCGATTATGTCTGCGCCCGTATGCCGGAAGGTTATGGCCAGCCGCGCGGCTTCGGCGTGGTGCGCGACCTGACCATACCGGCCGACAACACGCCAAAGCCCTCGCCGGACGGCAAGTGGGTCGCCTTCGTGCAGGGTTTCAATGTGGTGGTGAGGCCGGCGGGCGGCGGCGCGGTAACGGTGCTCAGCACCGATGGTTCCGAAGGCGAATTCTATGATCCGCAATCGATCGTCTGGTCGCCGGATTCGCAGAAACTGGCGGCCTACCGCGTGCGGCCCGGTTTTGCCCGTCACGTCACGCGCGTGGTTTCCTCTCCGGAAGGCGAGATCGAGCCGAAGCTGGCCACCCAGCTTTATCCGAAGCCCGGCGACGCGGTGGATATCGACCGGCCGGTGCTGTTCGATGTCAGTGCTAAAAAGCAGATCGCTGTACCGTTCGACCTGTTCCCCAATCCCTACACCATGTCGGATATAAGCTGGCGGGCGGATTCCTCAGCCATTACCTTTGAATACGACCAGCGCGGTCATCAGGCCTACCGCCTGATCGAGGCCAGCGCCAAAACCGGTGCGGCGCGTATTGTCGCCGGGGATCATGCCGACACCTTCGTCAATATCGAGCGGCGCTACAGCCACGATGTCGGGGGGCTGGGCAAGGAACTGATCTGGATGTCGGAGCGCGACGGCTGGAACCATCTCTATCTCTACGACCAGACCACGGGGAAGGTGAAAAACCAGATCACCAAAGGCAGCTGGATCGTACGCAAGGTGCTGAAGATCGATGACCAGACACGCCAGATCTGGTTTGCCGCCAGCGGTATGTATCCCGGCAAGGACCCGTATTTTCAACACGTCTTCCGTATCGATTTCGATGGCAAACACCTGACGCCGATCACCACAACTGACGCCTGGCACGATGTCAGCTTCTCCAGCGATATGGCCTACTATGTCGATACGTATTCGCGCATCGACCTGCCGAATATCGCCGAACTGCGCAGCGCCGACGGCAAGCTGGTCACCGAGGTGGAGCATGGCGATATCAGCAAGCTGGTGACCGCCGGTTTCAGGGCGCCGGAAGTTTTCACCGCCAAGGGCCGCGATGGCAAGAGCGATATCTGGGGCATTATCGTGAAGCCGCGCGATTTCGATCCGAACAAAAAATACCCGGTGATCGAGAACATCTATGCTGGCCCGCACGATAATTTCGTGCCCAAGACCTTCTGGCCGTTCGGTTTGCATTCGGGCGGCGACAAGGTGGTGGGGATGCAGGCCCAGGCCGATCTTGGCTTTATCGTGGTACAAATCGACGGTATGGGCACCATGAACCGCTCCAAGGCCTTCCATGACGTGGCGTGGAAGAATGTCGGCGATTCCGGCTTCCCCGACCGCATCCTGTGGCACAAGGCGGTGGCGGCGAAATATCCGTGGTACGACATCAGCCGCGTCGGCATCTATGGCGGTTCCGCTGGCGGGCAAAGCTCACTGGGCGCGCTGGAATTCCATCCGGACTTTTACAAGGCCGCCGTCGCCTATGCCGGCTGCTATGACAACCGCATGGACAAGATAAGCTGGAACGAGGAATGGATGGGTTGGCCGGTCGATGACAGCTACAGCCAATCCTCAGGCGTTGATAATGCCTGGCGGTTGCAGGGCCATATCCTGATGATCGTCGGCGAACAGGACACCAATGTCGATCCCTCTTCGACGCTTCAGGTGGTGAACGCCCTGATCAAGGCGCGCAAGGATTTCGACCTGATCGTGGCGCCGAACCAGGGCCACGGCGCGCTGCGCAATGTCGGTGATTTCAGCTACGGCCTGCGCCGTCAGTATGACTACTTCGTGCGCCATCTGCGCGGCGAGCCGACGCCCGACTGGAACGCGTTACCCGAAACCGCCGTTAAAGCCCCATAAATCGTATAATTTATATTTGACGCACTATTGGATCGGTGTTTTACATTAAACCTCGCCCTCCGTAATCTCCTTCCACCGAAAGCCGCTTATGACTCTTCGCACCGCCTCCGCTTTTCGCCGCTGTTCGAGCCTGCTGGTTCTGGCCACAGCCCTGACGATGAGCGGCTTTGCCCTGCCGGTCATGGCGGAAAATACCCCGGCTGCACAACCATGGAACAGTGCGGACGCACAGGTTTCGGTCTTCGATACGCCGGATTTCATGCTGTCCCTGCAACAGACCTCGCAGACCCTGGTGTCTCTGGCCCCCAAGGCGGCTAAGGACGGATTCGATTTCGCGCCGTCGAACCGCTTTACCCAACGCCTGAGTGACGGCGCCTATCGCATCGGTGATCTCGACCTGCGCCTGCGTGCCGTGGACGCCGAGGCCTGGAGCGACTATTCCACCGCTTTCAAGCGCGCCAAGGTGACGCCACTCAAGGTCAAGGGCGCGCTCGCGGCGGCCGATATCACATCATCGCTGGGGGCCGGTTTTCCGCTGAAAGTGACGCGCTCCTGGTCGGTGATCGGCGGCAAGCTGGTTCTGCGCTATACCCTGACCAATCCCGGCAAGACCGCAATCGAAATCGGGGGCCTGGGCCTGCCGATGGTCTTCGACAACATCATTACCGGCCGCCATCTCGACGATGCGCACGAAACCGCCTCTTTCTATGATCCCTATGTCGGCCGCGACGCCGGTTATTTGCAGGTCAATCGCCTGAATGGCGCCGGGCCTTCCCTGCTCGTCCTGCCGGAAAAGAACACCCCGTTCGAGTTGTACAAGCCGATCCTCAATGAACGCGATACCGATAAGTCACTGAAAATCTACAACGATCCCGAACCGCGTAATATGACCTTCGAGGGTTTCTATGACTGGATGGTCGCCTCGAAGGGCTTTGCCGATACCGACTGGAAGGGCGTCCAGCAATGGAATGATCCAACTTCGCTGATACTCAAGCCGGGTGAGAGCCGTACCATCGGCGTACGCTTCGTGTTGTCGCCCTCGATCCGCGAGATCGAAACCACCTTGATACAAAATGGCCGACCAGTCGTCGTCGGCCTGCCGGGCTATGTGGTCCCGACCGATATGGATGCTGAATTGTTGGTCCACTCGGCGCAGACCGTGAAATCCGTCAGCGTCTTCCCTGAAGGCGCGCTGGAGGTCGGCGCAGCACAAAAAGCGAAAGACGGCTGGGTGAAGTACGCCGTCACCGGCAAGACGGATGGCCACGCCCGCATGACCCTCACCTATGCCGACGGTTCAGTCCAGACCGTGCATTATCTCGTCACCAAGCCAGAACAGCAGGTGGTGGCCGATATGGGCCATTTCCTGACCACCAAGCAGTGGTACGAAAACCCGTCCGATCCCTTCAAGCGCAGCCCGTCGATCATGGGCTACGACCGTGACGAGAACCATATCATTACTCAGGACAACCGAGTCTGGATATCGGGCCTGAGCGATGAGGGCGGCGCCGGCTCATGGCTGGCCACCATCATGAAGCAGCTCGATAATCCGGTGCCGGAAGAGGTGGCGAAGTTCGAGCAGTTCGCCGACACCACCCTGTGGGGCCAGATCCAGGTGCCGGATGGTCCTGACAAGTATGGCGTACACAAGTCGGTCATGTTCTATGATCCGAAAACCATGCCGGAAGGCACCTACGATCCGAAGCTGAACTGGAACACCTGGTCGGCTTGGGACCGCGAGGGCGCCGCCGATCTGGGCCGTTCCTACAACTATCCGCACGTCGCCGCCGCCTGGTGGACGCTCTACCGCCTCGGCCGCTACCATGACGGCCTGGTGACGAAGGAAACCTGGCAGACCTACCTGACACGCGCCGCCGAAACCACCAAGGCGATGATGACCAAAGCGCCTTACTATACCCAGTTCGGCCAGATGGAAGGCGATATCTTTGTCTATATCCTTCAGGATTTGAAACGCGAAGGCTTTATGGATGAGGCCGCTGAAATCGAAACAATGATGAAGGGCCGCGCCGATATCTGGAAGACGCTGAAATATCCGTTTGGCTCTGAAATGCCGTGGGATTCGACCGGCCAGGCCGAGGTCTATATGTGGTCGCGCTATTTTGGCGACGAGAAAGCCGCCGATGTCACGCGTGAGGTCATACTGGCTTATGACCCAACCATTCCGCACTGGGGTTATAATGGTTCGGCGCGTCGCTTTTGGGACTTCCTCTATGCCGGCAAGCAGTCGCGTATCGAACGCCAGCTTCACCATTACGGCTCCTCGCTCAACGCCGTGCCTTTATTTGACGCCTACCGCGCCAATCCCTCCGATTTCCAGCTCCTGCGCGTCGCCTACGGTGGCCTGATGGGATCGCTGACCAATATCGATTCCGAGGGCTTCGGCGCCGCCGCCTTCCACTCCTTCCCCGACGCCATGCACTGGGACGGCATGAACGGCGACTACGGCATGAGCTTCTTTGGCCATGCGGTGGCCTCGGCGGCCTATCTGGTCGATCATCCGACCTTCGGATGGGTCGGTTTCGGCGGCAACGTCGGTCAGGCCGATGGCGTTATCACGCTCCAGCCGAAGGACAGCGCCCGCGCACGGGTTTTCATCGCGTCGGCGGGGCTATGGCTCACGCTTGACGCCGGGAAGTTCACCGCCGCCACCTACGATCCGAGAACAGGCCAGGTGACGGTCACCCTCGCCCCGGCGGACGCCCACACGCCGAAGGCCTATCTCAACGTCAAAACCACGACGGCCACCGGTAAGGCCTATATTGCCAACGCGCCAGTCGAGCATGGCGCCTATATCATCCAACTCGATGCAAATGCAACGACTATTGAACTGACGCCAAAAGCCAATTAACACTCATCAGGCCACGATCCAGTCCGGATCGTGGCCAATTATATTTTGGGAAGCACCTATGGGACTATTCGGACCACTAAAGCCGCTGAGACGCACTGAGGAAGACGGCAAGGCCCTGGCCAAAACATTGAGCTGGCCGCATTTGATGGCGCTGGGTATCGGCGGCATCATCGGCACCGGCATCTATTCACTGACCGGCGTCGGCGCGGGTCTGGCCGGACCGGGCGTACTCATCTCCTTCGCCCTGTGCGGACTGGTCTGCGCCTGCGCGGCCCTGGCCTATACCGAAATGTCGACACTGATCCCCACAGCGGGTTCGGCCTATACCTATACCTATTCGGCCATAGGCGAGATCGCCGCCTGGGTGGTCGGCTGGGCCTTGATCCTCGAATACTCGCTGGCCTGCTCCACCGTGGCCGTCAGTTGGTCGGCCCACCTGTATGGCTGGCTTCATGACGGCCTGGGGCTTCAGTTACCGGCCATCTTGATGAACGCGCCTCATGCCGGCGGATTGCTCAACCTGCCCGCCGTGCTCGTCTCGCTGGCGGTCATGGGCCTGCTGCTGATCGGCGCGAAGGAAAGCGCCACCGTCAATATCTTTCTGGTCATCATCAAGATCGTGGCGCTGGGGGCGTTCGTCGTCCTGACCCTGCCCATGGTTAAGGCCGGCCATTACGATCCGTTCGCCCCTTACGGTTTCCTGGCGCACGAGATGGAAGGCCGCAAATATGGCATCATGGGAGCCACGGCGATCGTCTTCTTCGCCTTTTTCGGTTTCGACGCGGTTTCCACTTCGGCGGAAGAAGCCAAAAATCCCGGCCGCGACCTGACCATCGGCATACTGGGGTCGATGGGCGTTTCGACCCTGATCTACATTCTGGTGGCGGGGGCGGCTGTCGGCGCGGTGGACTTCCGTCAGTTCGCCTTTTCAGGCGAGGCCCTGCCGCATGTGTTGCGTTCGGTCGGCTACCCCCTTATGGCCACGCTGGTCGGCATGGCGGCTATTGTGGCCCTGCCGTCGGTGATTCTGGTCATGATGTACGGCCAGAGCCGCATTTTCTTCGTCATGGCGCGCGATGGCCTGCTGCCGCAGACCGTGGCCAAGGTCAACAGGAAGGGCGCTCCCGCCCTGATCACGCTGCTGACGGGCCTCTTTGTCGCCGTCTTCGCCGGTTTCGTGCCGCTGGATGAAATCGCCGCCTTATCAAACGCCGGGACCCTGATCGCCTTCGTGGCCGTGGCCCTGTCCATGCTGATCCTGCGCCGCAGGCTGCCGGACGCCGTGCGCACTTTCCGGACGCCAGCGCACTGGATCGTCGGTCTGATCGCCATCGGCGGCTGTATCTTCATCTTCTCCAGCCTGCCGTCGAAGAGCCAGGCTTTCACCCTGATCTGGATGGCCATCGGCCTGGTTTTCTACTTCTCCTACGGCCGCTGGAACAGCCGTTTACGCAAGGAAGCCAAGGCCGTGGCCGCGGAATAGAACCCGGATAATCTCCGCATTAATGAAACCCCCGAAAGTTCCGCTTTCGGGGGTTTTTATATGCCTTGGGTCGAACGGAACAGGATCGCAACAAGAACCTGATATCTTGATTATTCGGGAAATTCGCAATTTTTATGAGGATGGTGCCTGGAGCCGGAATCGAACCAGCGACACGCGGATTTTCAATCCGCTGCTCTACCAACTGAGCTATCCAGGCCTTCAACTCAGACAGCGGCAAAATGCGCGCCATCTCGGTCGGGAGGCAGGTCTATAGGGGAGCTATATCCCCTTGTCCAGACGAAAAAGACAAGGATTTCCGAAAAACCATCACTCTTCCACATCATCTTCGGATAAAGGCGTCGCGGCCAGCCCGGCATCCGTGTCCTCATCGCTGACCGACAGGCTGCCGGCGCCGTCGATGACGTAATCCCCCTTCAGCCAATGGACCAGATCGACATCGGCGCAGCGCTTGGAGCAAAACGGCGCAAAGCTCGGCGCGGCATTGACAACGCCATCGAGCGCCTCGCCATAAGGCTTCCGGCAACGGGTGCATTTGCGGATCATGTGACGATTACCTCGGACTTGGCGGCGGCTTCCAGGCGAATGATCGCCGACAGGGGATCATGGGAAACCGCCAGCAACGGACGTATAATATCTAGGGTGCCAATAGGCGCACGCAAGGTCAGGAGACGGCCCGGTTCGCCCTCGGCGCGTTTTACAGCGTCACGCAGCAACCGGTGTGCCGCGCGAACCGGCAAATGAACCCTGTCCATCAGTGGCGCCACGCCCCACGGCCGGACAAATTCCAGCGTACCGAACTTGCCGATCGTGCCAATGATAAGCTTGCCGGCTTCAGAGCCGAAACCGGCCTGCAACAGATTGCGCAGGCGGTCCGCGTCATGACGCTTGCCGATCAGGTCGATGACAATCAAGCCGGCCAGACCGGAAAGCCGCAACCGCCGCCCAATATCACTGACCGCGCGTTCATTGCAGCTTTTGGCGAAAGCTTTCGGCGTAGCGATACCTTCTCCACCCGCTGAATCGACATCACAGGCGATCAGGGCGCGGGTGCGTTCGATGCTGAGATAACCGCCTCCGGATAAGGGACCGGAAGGATTGAGCGCCGCCTCTTCCGCATTGCCCAGCATATCCGGATCAAGTGTTGATTCAACGATATCGCCCCAGCCATCGGCCTGTGCCCGCAAACGATCTTTCAGGGACTGAACCGGTGATATGCGGCGGGGTTCGCCTGTCGCGGAACCGATCAGACGGGCGCGGGCCAATTTTTCCTGACGGGCCTCGGCAATGATTTCGACCTCAAGCGTCACACCTTCGACCAGCCTGGCCAACAGTTCCTGCGGCACATCCAGAACGGCCTCCGCGCCATCGGCCAAGGCCAGGAAGGCGACACCGCCCGCCTTGCTTTTCAGGCGCGCCACGGAACGCGCCCCCACCAATATCAATGATTGATCGAACTCATAGCCCTCGGCATAGAGATACGGCCGGCCATCGATGCAGACCGCACCGCGCGCCAGGCCGAACCGGCTCTCATAGTGAAGGGTAATCACTTCGCATATCCGGCGCCTTCGAGCAGGCATTTCGTTTCGTAGAGCGGCAAGCCCATGACGCCGGTATAGCTGCCGACCAGTTGGGTGACGTAAGCGCCGGCCAGGCCCTGGATGGCGTAGCCGCCGGCCTTGCCGGTGCCTTCACCGCTGGTCAGATAGGCGGCGATATCGGCAGCGCTGAGGCGCTTGAAGGTCAGGCGCGTCTCAACCAGCCGCGAAGACAGCTTCCCCGCCGGGCTGACCAGCGCCACGCCGGTATAGACGCGATGGCCGCGGCCGGAGAGCCGTTTGAGGCAGGCCGCCACATCGGCTTCGCTTTCGGCCTTGTCGAGCACCCGGCGGCCCACGCAAACCACCGTATCGGCGGCCAGAACATATCCGGGCGTCACCGCCGCTACGGCCTGGGCCTTGGAGACGGCCAGCCGCAGCGCCAGTTGCGCCGGGGTTTCATCTTTCAGGGGGGATTCGTCGAGATCGGCCGCCGCGATATGATCAGGCACAAGCCCGATCTGGGCCAGAAGGTCGCGGCGGCGCGGGCTGGCGCTGGCCAATATTAACGGGGCGCGCACAGCCATCAGGCGCTTTTACTTGAAGCGGTAGGTGATACGACCCTTGGTCAGGTCATAGGGGGTCATTTCGACCAGGATACGGTCGCCGGCCAGGACACGGATGCGGTTCTTGCGCATCTTGCCGGCGGTGTGGGCGATAATTTCATGGCCGCTCTCTTCCAGCTTCACGCGGAAGGTCGCGTTGGGAAGCAATTCAACAACAGTGCCCGGAAATTCTAAAAGTTCTTCTTTTGCCATACGGCCCCTCTGAATGCGGACGGACTCCTCAACGGGACTCACATCGCTCAAAATATTCGCTTGCGCCCTTTATACCCAAAGGCCGTCACTGGAAAGCCCAAAAAGGAAAAGCGCTCCCCGCCGGAAGCAGGGAGCGCTTAGAAGAAAGCGTGATGTGAGAAACTAGAACTTCCTCACGAGGCTGAGGGTGGCCGTATCGGCATTACCCTTATCGCCATTGAAATCCGAACGCGTATAATCGGCGCGAACCGCATAGCTCGGATTGATGTGGTACTGACCGCCGATGCCGTAATCGAGCGCCGTGCCCTGTTCATACTTGCCAGCGGCGGCCGGGGCCTTCAGGTCGGTATCGGAAACGCCGACGCGGCCAATCAGGTCGAAGCTCGGCGAAACCGGCAGGTAGCCGACACCGTAGACAGCGGCCTTGTTGGTCAGCTTGTAATTACCGCCGACGCCATTGTCGTCATTGGTGCCGAAAGCGGCCTCGCCTTCAACGCCGAAATACTTGTTGATCTTGGTGCCGACGCGCGCATTGACGCTGCCGAGCTTGGAATCCGTCTTGTCGTTATCCGTTTGCTGATAACCGAGCGAACCATAGACACGGCCCGTATCCTGGGCGCTGGCCACCGTACCGGCAGTAAGGGTGGCCATGGCGGCGGCGGCGATCAAAAAGGTCTTCTTCATAGCATGTGCTCCATATTTAAAGAGGTCACGCATCGGGGAGGATGCGGGCCGGACGATCCTGTTGTCGTCTGAGTTCAATATGGTGCCGCCGCCGGACCTTCGTGGGGCAATTGCGGGGTCTTTTTGAGGTCTTTAAGGTCAAATAAGACCATATGAACACCCTCTTGCCCCGACTAAGGCGAACCGCGTGATAAATGTCCGTATTCAGCCGGATTCACGCCCCATTGATGAATGGAGATGAATGACAAAAATGTAATTAAATCATAAAGATAGGAAAAATTTGCCGACTCAGGAGCGCACCAGGGCGTTCACCAGTGTGAACAGGCGCCGCGCCGTCTCGTGGTCGATGGCGACCTTGCCCCTGAGGCGTTCGGCCAGCAGTTCGGCGCCTTCGTTATGCACGCCCCTGCGCCCCATGTCGATCGACTCGATCTGCGCCGGCGTAGTGTTTTTCAGCGCCTCGTAATAGCTCTCGCAGATCAGACGGTAATCACGCAGCATCATCTTGAACGGGGCCAGGGAGAGCATGATCCGGCGGGCGAAATCCGCCCCGGTGATATCGAAGACCAGCCGGTTATCTTCCAGCGCCAGTCTCAGGTCGAATGGCCCCTGTCCGTCCGCCACGCCTTCCGGTACAAAGCTGTTCTTTTCGATCAGATCGAACATGGCGACCTTGCGTTCATGCTCCACCTGATCGGACGGCGCGCTTAGGGAAGCTTCATCGATATCGATTCGGGCGATACGCATGGCAGTTGTCTCACTTTCGTCTTCAAAGCAGAATGAGCATAACTCCGCCTGATTTGGCAAGGCCAAGCCGACGTGTCAGAAATGTTCCGGCATGGTTTTGGCGCGGCGCGGTGCGGCCAGGTCGAGCAGCAGCACATCGACGCATTCAGCCTCAACACGGACATCTCGGTTGATCGCACCGGCGAAACGCAGGGTCAGGGCGACAGCCGGCGCCTCCAGCGGTTCGACCGCGATATCAAGCAGACTCAAGGGCAGGCTCGTCTGCCTGATATCCAGCCCGCGCATCCTGACCGCCGTCACGCATGAAATCCGCAGGACACTGGGCGCTCTCAGGGGAACGCCTTTATCCGCCTCATGGCAGAAACGGTTCATCCGCAGGGTAAAGTGACGCCCCGCCGGATCATAACTGAGATCGCCGGCGCGCAGGGCGGCGTCCTGCACCAGAGCGGAAATGGCGGGCAAATCATCCATTTCCTGCGCCATCAGACGCAGGGGTTTGGCAGGCGCTGTCCCGAACCCGAAAAGCCCCATCTATTCGTCTTCCGCCACCGGTTCATCGCCCTTGATGCGGCGGATCTTCGCGCCGCAGGCCGATAACTTGCCTTCGAGATTTTCAAAGCCGCGGTCGAGGTGATAGACGCGATTGACCGTGGTTTCGCCACGCGCCGCCAGTCCGGCGATCACCAGACAGGCCGAGGCGCGCAGATCGGTGGCCATCACCTGGGCGCCACGCAGTTCGGCCACGCCGTAAACGCGCGCCTCGCTGCCGCTGACGCGGATATCAGCCCCCAAACGGCCCAGTTCGGGGACGTGCATGAAACGGTTTTCGAAGATGGTTTCACGGATGACACTCTCGCCATCGGCCAGGGTCATCAGCGCCATGAACTGGGCCTGAAGATCAGTGGCAAAGCCGGGGTAGACATCGGTCGTCACGTCGACGGGCTTGATCGCGCCGGAACGCTTGATCGTCACGGTATCAAAACCACGATGGACCTCGCACCCCGCTTCGACCAGCTTGTCGAGCAGGATGGCGATCAGTTCCGGACGCACCCTGGTCAGGCGGACCTCACCGCCAGCCATGGCGCCCGCCACGGCATAGGTGCCGGCCTCGATGCGGTCGCAGATCACCGACCAGTCTGTCCCGTGCAGCGACGCGACACCTTCAATCACGATGGTGGGAGTGCCGTGACCCGACACCTTGGCGCCCATGGTGTTGAGGCACTCGGCAAGATCGGAGATTTCCGGCTCGCAGGCGGCGTTTTTCAGCACCGTCGTGCCATGCGCCAGCACCGCCGCCATCAGGGCGTGCTCGGTGGCGCCGACCGAGACGAACGGAAATTCAATTTCGGCGCCTTTCAGGCCACGCGGCGCCTGGGCGAAGACATAGCCTTCGTGCATGTCGATATGGGCGCCCAGGCTTTCCAGCGCCTTCAGGTGCAGATCGACCGGACGCGCGCCTATGGTGCAGCCGCCGGGCAAGGATACCTTGGCGTGGCCGGTGCGGGCGATCAGCGGCCCCAGCACGTTGAACGAGGCGCGCATCTGGCGCACCAGATCATAGGGCGCGAAAGACGAGGTTATTTCCGGCGTATGCAGCAGGGTTTCCTGGCCGTCAAGGCCGTCCGATTCGGTGATTTGCGTACCGAATCGCTTCAGCAGGCCGCCCAACAAACGTGTATCGGCCAGGCGCGGCATATTGGTCAGGCGTACCGGTTCGGAGGTCAGCAGGGAGGCGGCCATCAGCTTGATGGCGGAATTCTTCGCGCCCGAAACGGGGATGTCTCCGAAGAGAGGGCTGCCGCCCTCGATAGCGATGCGATCCATAAACCGGCCTGTAACTCGAACCTCTGCGCCAAAACGGCGAATACGCGGTTCTACATGACATTAGGCCATGCGCAACACTTCGTTTGCGTTTTCAGGACTCGTTTGGCTTCCCTTTTTCGTTATCAGGGTTCCGATCCTTGTCCGTGGGGGTGCCGGCGGCTTTCCGGCGGCGCAGATTATCCCGCAGCGCCGCCTGTAAACGCGCCGCGCGCAATTCGGCCTGGGTCGGGGCGCGTTTCGCGGGTTTCGACGGATCTGGCGTATCGGACATGAAAGAAGCCGCTCGGAATATAACGAGAGGTCCAGGGCTTAAGAAATCCGGGGATTAATTGCAAGCGGGATGATTTTTCACTGCCCCACCGCATTTTTCGCTTTGTCTTTTCAAAAACTTTGGCTATAGCCGCCGCCTCGGATAAGTTTCTTATCCCGGCCGCGTTAGCTCAGTGGTAGAGCGCATCCTTGGTAAGGCTGAGGTCGAGAGTTCGAGTCTCTCACGTGGCACCATGTTTCCCCGACCCTGACAATGGGTCGGGGAAACACCACCTTCCCTCAGCTTCGCAAGCCGTTTATCGCCTGATACAGTTCGGAATCGAATCCGCACATGTGGCGCAGGGCGTTCGATTGATCCAGCTTGCGGCGAAACACTGCGTCACTGACCGGCCAGAGTTTCGGCCGATCGCGTACGGGCATACTGCGGATAAAGTTGAAATCAATGCGAAACATGACGCTCTTCCTTGTAATGAACCGTTACAATAAATAACTTTCCGTGAGGAGCGGCGCGATACCTGTTTACCGCAAAACCCGCAAAAACGGTGTAAATAAACCGGGTTATCGCGCCTTTACGTCAGGCCTCATGCCCCTGATCGATGAAACGCCCGATCAGGCCGGCCACGGCGACCAGAACCGTGATCTTCGCCATGCCCTGTGCCGGGATCAGCGCCTTCAGTTCATCCGGCACCTGCAACCAGATCGCGGGTATGGCCACCACCGCGCCAAGCGCCCAGGTGGAATAGGCGCGCAGGGTTTCGCGCCAGTTATTGATCAACTTCATTTACTTAGCTCCTGTATGGATATGTGAACATGGACACAGAGGTCATGGCGCGGGCGCCGCTGCCCGAATTGCCGATAGCCGCGAACAGGCCCAGTTCCGGCGACCAGCAGAGGCTCATCCAGTTATTGTCCACCGCCGACGCGCCGGTGGTCCAGGTGACGCCATCGGGGGAGGTCATGACACGGTTGCCCGTCCCTGTATTGGCTATGGCGCAGAACAGGCCCAGTTCCGGCGACCAGGCGACATTCATCCAGTTATTATCTGCCGCCGAGGTCCGCGCCGTCCATGTCACCCCATCCGGTGATGTCATGACACGGTTGCCCGCGCCGCTGTTGGCCACGGCGCAGAACAGGTTTCGTTCCGGTGACCAGCACACGGCGTTCCAGTTGTTGAGCGGCGATGCCTGCGTCACCCATGACACGCCATCCGACGAGGTTACGATGCGGTTGTCACTCCCTGAGGTGGCCACCGCGCAAAACAGGCCCAGTTCCGGCGCCCAGCAAACGCTGCGCCATTGCAGGCTGATTGGCAGGGTGCGCAAGGTCCAGTTGATTCCGTCCGGCGAAGTCTGTGCATAGCCCCCCGAAGAAATGGCGCAAAACAGTCCGGTTCCGGCCGACCAGCAGACGCTATACCAGGCCTGATCGGCGGCTGAACTTCTCGCCGTCCACGTCAAGCCGTCCGGCGAGGTCATGACACGGTTACCCGCGCCGCTATTGGCCACCGCGCAGAAGAGTCCCAATTCCGGTGACCAGCAAACCGACAGCCATTGATTATCGGCCGCCGAACTGCGGCCGGTCCAGGTTATGCCGTCGGGTGAGGTCATCACGCGATTGCCTGCGCCCGATGCGCTCACAGCGCAGAAAAGTCCCAGTTCGGGCGCCCAGCAAACGGATTGCCAATTGATGTCGGCGGCCGATGAGCTGGTCAGCCAGGCGGCGCCGGCAACATAAGCGCGCAAAGGGATATTGGCTTTCCTGTAACCCGGCTGGTAAAACCTGACCTGACCGCTGAAGCGATTCACCGTCAGGGCGGTGCGCCAGTTGCCGCCATCGGGCGACACCTTCAGGGTCAGGTCACTGTTACCAAGCAGACCGAGAACAGCCCGCGTGCTGTAGCCTTTCTGGAGCAGTATCTGGGCGCTGCCGCCATCGGCCTCTTTGTTAAGACTCAAGGAGATGTCGCCACTGCCGCCTTCTCCGGCCGTCTTCGCCGTCAGAAGCGCTGCCTCGCCTTTAACCGCCAGCACATTGTAGGCGTCGGCGGTCGTACCCACACCGAGGCGGCTGAGATTGGCCAATGCCTTGAGCGCATCCTCGAACGCGGTCCAGCCCGCCGCTGTACGCAGCAGGAAGACACCATCGGATTTGATGTAGACAATCGCACCTTCGGGAAAGGCGACCACTTCCCAGACGCCCCCCTCGGCGCGGACAAAAGCGCCTGCTGTCAAGGTGCTCCATATGGCACCGGTCGGGCCGACGGGCAGGATATAGCTGTCGCCGTCGTCGGGATCTGCCGGCTCGGCGCTGAGATTACGGCTGATCGCCTGCGCCTGGACCAGGCTTTCCAGCCGCATCAGGCCGGCATTCATGACGATGCGCTTCTGGCTGTGATCGCCTATCAGCGGCAGTTGGAGTCGGGGTGTCGTATCGCTCACGCCTCACCTTTGCTTCAGGAATGGATTTAATCCCTGAAGCATGAGGCGGCCGCAGTGGGCGGGGATTAGTTATTGCAGATAAACGAGGCGCTTCTTGCCCTTGGTATGACGCATTTCGCCGACATTATCCTGATGGCTGCCGTCGCGGTGCGCCTGCGAGGCATTGCCCTCGATATAGAGCGTCTTCTCGATATCCTTCTGGATCATATGGGCGGCATAGAGATGCCCCTGGAAAAAGGTATCGACGGTCGAGCCGATTATGGGGATGACGGTATCACCGAGCGATATCCCGGAATCGACCAGCAAGGCGAGAAAAGCGGCGGCCAAGGTTGTGGCGTCACAGCGGGCGCGAAGCCCCTGGAAGAGGATAAAGGCACCCGCCAGCACGGAATAGGCCGTCCCCAACCCCGGAATCGGCACCCAAGCCAGTATGCCATCCAGTCCGATGATATTGATCGGTCCGATGCCGATGATGCGGTCGGACAGGCGCTTGACCGTATCGACCGAGTCATAGATGCGCCGTACCTCGTCATGGGTTTTTGCGAACATAGCCCTTGCCCCCCGATCGATCGCCAAATATAGACTGAGGCCGTTAACCCCTGTTAACGAAATAGCGGGCGGAACACCGCTTTTGTCAATAGCGATTGGATTGCGATGCGTGTGATCCCTGCCTTCAGAGCCGTCTGGTCAGGCCTGTGCATCGGGGTATCCGGCCTGGCGCTGGCAGGCGGGGTGGTCTGCCTGAAGACGTTCCGCCAGCCCCTGCTCTATCTTATCGATATCTTCACCCTGCCGTTCCTGACACTGGCGGTCGGGCTGACCGTAGCCTTCTGGCTGATCCGCGAGAAAACCGCCTGGCGGCTGAGCGCGGTGGCCTGCGGTGTCTGGTTGCTGGCGCTGGCGCCACAAGCCTTCACGACACAGCGTCCGGCCAATAACGCCGCCCCTGCCGTGCGTCTGATGTTTTCCAACCTCTACATCCACAACAAAACGCCGGAACGCCTGCTAGACTGGGTTAAGACGGAAAAGCCGGATATCATCGCCACGGTCGAAAACCTGACCGACCCTAAATACACGCCAACGGTCAATCGGCGCTATCCCTTCCAATACAAGTACCGCGACACCGTCGTCTATTCCCGCTACCCGATCCTGGCGGGCCATCATGGCGAAACGGAATACAGTTTTGATATGCTCGATATCCGCACACCACAGGGATTGATACACTTAGTGGTCGTGCATCTCTGCCAGCCGAAGATCGATACGCACGATTGCCAGTCCTCGCAGATAACGCGGTTAAGGGGGGATATATCACCGGATCAGCGCCCCCGAACCGTCATGGTCGGCGATTTCAATTCGAGTTCAAGCGCCTATCTGTTGCAGGACTTTGCCCGTGACATGGGTTTCAGGCCAGTTGCCGCCCCCACCGGCACTTGGCCATCGGTCCTGCCGGGAATCCTGCGTATCGGCATCGATAACGCCTTCGCCGGCCGGAATTTCAGCCTGTCGCGCCGCAAGGTCGGGCCGGACAATGGCTCCGATCACCGGCCAATCATCGTCGATATCCGCCCGGCCGCTTAAGATTTTCTTGTCGGCTTCCTGACTGCCGAAACCGCTTTGGCGATCGGCTTGGGTTCCACCTTAGGCGCCACCGCCTTAAGCACCGCCGGCGCTTCAATCGCCGCCTCGCTGACCGCCACGGGCGCTTCGATGACCGGATCGAAGACGACTTTCGGTTCCGGCGCGGCTTCAACCACCGCGTCCGCCGCTTTTTCAACCGTATTCTCAGCGGCCTTTGCCGTGGCTTTCGCGGCCCCCACCACTGATTCAGTTACCGACTCAGCGGTTTCCGCCGCCTCCGTGCGCGCCGCCGTCCAGACGCCGTTGAAGCCCGGCCACTTGTTTGCCAGATCCGCCATCTGCGGCATGTCCTTCAGCAGGCCTTCGCTCTTGCTGAGGCTCTGGGTCACCGCCCAGGCGCCCAAACCAAAACTGGAGGCGGCCCAGAAAGGCACCCACATGGGCGAAAGCGCCCCTACCCAGAAGTTCACCACTTTCTCGGAAGCGGCCTTGACCTCTTCCGGCGTGGCGGGAAATTTCGGCGTCGGGTAATCGGTCATGCTCAACATCTCAGCCTCAGGGGGTTATGGGAACATATTGCAGCGCAGCATAACACATTGACGCCCAATCGCCAATATGGCGAGCGATCACAATATCCTTATGCGCGCCTCACCGCCCGCTTCGCCGAAGGTGGCCACCACGTCTTCGCAGATGGCGGTCAATAGCGGTGCGAAAGCCTCCGGCGCATTGACAGTCACCAGGGCGCAACCGTTCATCTTCATCGGGTTCCATAGCGGACGCAGGCGCAATTCGGCCACCAGCATCCCGGCCATTTCGCCCATTTCGCGCTCCATATGACGCAGCCAGGCATCGAAGGTTTCTAGGTCTTTCAGCGGCAGCCAGATCAGGAAGCGGGCTTCCGACCGCAGCGTCAAAACGTCGCGTACCGTTTCAGTGATGCGTTTATAATCATCCGGCTTCTCGAACGGCGGATCGACCAGATAGAGCAGATCCTCTTCGCCTTCGGTGGTTTGCAGGGCTACCTTGTAGCCATCAGCCTTGACCGCCTGACCGCGCGGTTCGATCCTGTCATGCAGCAGGCGGTAATCGTCATCACGCAATTCGCAGCCGACATACTGATCTCCCGCCCGCTGGTTATCCAGAATGAGGACGGGCGAACCGGGATAGATGCCGACCTGCCCCCTGAAGCCGGCTTTCGCATTCTTGGCGCGGACATAATCGGCCAGCGGCTTAAGGCTTTCCGGCACATCGCGGCGCATCAGGTATTTAATCCCGGCCTCGGCCTCTTTCGAGCGCGCGAAATCGGGATTGGAAAGGTCGTAATAGCCCGCTCCGGCATGGGTATCGACCACCAGCAAAGGCTGATCGGTGTTCCGCAGTAACCGCAACAGGGTCAACACGGCGGCGTGCTTGGCGAGATCGGCGAAGTTTCCGGCGTGAAAGCCGTGACGATAGTTCATATCGGCCTAATCGCGCGCTTTCATCGCCAGGATCAAGAGACTTTGGCCCAGAAGGCCGGTTTTTTCGACAAAGGCATTGGGCAGAGGATAAACAATATAGCGTTTCAGCCAGACCAGAAGCCGATTGACGCCCAGTGTAAAGCCATTCCGGCCCAGTATTTTCAACAGATTGCGCCGCAAACCAAAACTGATCGCCACACCATAGGGCGGCGGCGATCCGATATAAAGCACGTCAAAGCCGCAACCGGTAAACAGCGCCTTGAGCGTTGTGCCGGTGAACTGATTGACGTGTTCCGGGAAGATTAGCGGCTTCGACGCCGCTCCCACCGTCAAACGATCCAGGCTGTTGAAATTGGGCACACCGATCAGACAGGCCCCATCCTTGGTCAGCTTTTCGCGCAAGCTCAGCAGGAAAGCTTTCGGATCAAGCATATGCTCCAGCACATCGAACATGGTCAGAAAATGGATTTCATCGGGCCTGAAATCCTCTATGGCGCCGTCGCGCATCGGCACGCCGAACAGAACCATTGCGACTTCACGCGCCCTGGCGCTGATTTCAATGCCTTCAGCGTCAAAGCCTGTTTCGGCCAGCGCCTTGACCACCGCGCCATTTCCTGCGCCGAAGTCCACCGTCTTGCCTGTTTTCGGCAGCTGCGGAAAACGGGCCTGAAAATCTTTGATCATGCCGATCTTGTCGCGGATGACATTATCATAATCCGCCGCAACGGCTGAATCATAGGCATATACGGCGGCTTCGGCATAGTAGGCGTTCAGATATTCGGACGTCGGTCGCGGCGACATAAAGACAAACCCACAGGCGATACAGCGCCGCGTCGTATAATTTTCCGGCAACTTATAAAGCGCCTCACCTTTAGAGACGCCGCACAGCGGACAAATCATAATCACCTCATTTTTCAAGGTAAAGCGATTCAGTCTTTGGGCAAACCTAGGACTTTCGCTTTTCTTCGACCGGGTGACGAAAACAGACCATCAAACATTTCTTGCGGATCGCAATCCAGCGCCTTTATTGCCAAGTGACGATCCGCAAGTTTATTAAACTACAAAATCACCGGAGCACGGCCTAAACCATTTGGGTCCCAGACAAAGAGAGTCGAATTGATTGTATTTGATGCCCCACCGGTGTTCGGATTAATCACAAAGGCATTATTACCGTAGGCACCCGCAAGGAAGCCAGATGCTTTTGCTTCAGTATAGAGAGTTGCAAAATTGGCACCGTCTCCGCTAAATTCATAGTAGACATTCGTACCATCATCACGAAGACCGAGCCAAAAACCACCAGAATTCATTGTCCAAGGCCAGACAATCGGGCTGGAATTGAAGGATGTTGGCGAATTCCACTTGGATATTTGAATATTACAAACTTTATTCAGATTGACGCAGAAAAAAATTTCTACAAATTTTGACGTGGCCGGGTCATAGAAGGCTAGACCTGATCCAAAGTAAGGTACCAATGCCGCACCAATTGATATAAACGCTGCCAATCTATACGGAGGTGTCGGTGCAGCTTTGTACAATAAGCATAGGTTCCAACTTGCAGCTCCAGGACCTGATGCCGTAATCGAGGAACCTGCTACCTCGCTAATCGAGAAACTGCTTTGGTTCACTTTAGTGAAACTGCTAAGAGCCGGAACACCTACAGAATATGAATCGCTTCGGCTCAGCACCCCCGCCCCTGTCACGGTTAGGCCGTTCCCCACACTCACAACACCTACCGAACTCGTTGTGGCGATAGCAGGTGCATCGGCGCTGAGAATACCGCCGCCTGTCACAGACAAACCGGTCCCGACACTGACAACACCCACAGAACTTGTCGTGGCAATAGCCGGCACGTCCGCACTTAGGACACCGCCACCCGTCACGGACAGGCCGCTACCGACACTGACAACACCCACTGAACTCGTTGTGGCAATGACTGGTGTATCCGCACTGAGAACACCACCGCCCGTCACGGACAGACCTCCCCCTATACTAACCGCGCCCAATGAAGTTGTGGTAGCTATGGGTAAGTCGGCCTCATCCAGCGGCCGAAATGTCGGCACATCATCCACTCCGGAAATCGGGCCGGCGAATACAGAATTGGCCGGTTGAGAGACAAGTTCGCCCTCTAATGTGCCTGTTGTGGTGACTGGGCTGCCAGACACAGAAAAGATTGATGGCAATTCAAGCCCTACGCTTTCTACAGACATAACAATCTCCTATTTTTTGAAATCACTACCCTTGAGAGAATTTTCATTGCCCAATTTTGTTAATAAAAATTCTGACCAATCCCCCATACACCCAGGCACAATTTTTAGTTGTAAAATTAATTTGAGCCGCACCCCGCTGAATTCAGCATGGTTCTTGCAGAAGGGAATATAATTTATAAAATAAAATCAATATCTTGGTTAAGATACCATTCACCCTGACTAAACTCAACCACAGGCAAAAACACAACCAAGAACAAGTTTCATCGCCCGAGATTAAGTATTAGAAATACTCACGTCTACTTCATGATAAGCAAGTCGAACCACAACCTATGCCTGCGGTCGGCATTTTTCTGTCGGCAAAAAACAACATTCTGTCGTCGCGGCGCGCCCCTTACCGTTGAATAGGTAAGTGTAATCAGAGCATCAGTTTTAAGGCAGTTTATACTCGCGGGCGATCTGCAGGGTATCGGCCAGCAGCGATTCCGAGGTCGGCCAGGCGCCCGCGCCCTTGCCGGTGACATACCAGGTCTCTCCGGTATCCAGTTCTATAATGGCGCGGTTCTGCTCGCCGCGCGCGCCGACGAGATAGTGATCGGCGTCGAGCACTTCCAGTTTCATCGAACCTTCCAGGCCGTTCGCCGTGGGATAGGCGCGCGCCACATAGCGCAGGCCTTTGCCCTTGGGGATGACCAGCGACTCCTCGGTGATCTGGCCGACCTCGATATGCTTCGGCGATTGGCCGGGGAAGGCGATTTCGCGCAGCAGTTTCAGCTTGGCGCCGACATCGGTGCCATCGAGATCGGCGGTCGAATCCGGTTCGGCGAAGCCCAGGCGGCGGGCCTCATCCATGGCGGCGTCGAAAGTCTTGCCCGATTCCACCTGATCGATGACGAAGTTGGAGGTGCCATTGAGCACGCCGGCCAGCGACCTGATCTTGTGTCCGGCCGCCACGGCGCGCTTCAAGGCTTCGATGATCGGCGCGCCGCCACCAACCGAAGCCGAATAGGTCAGCATGGCGCCAGAAGCCCTGGCCGCTGCACGCAGCTTGTCCGCCGAAGCCGCCACGGCCTGCTTGTTGGCGCTGGTAACCGACACACCCGCCTTGAGAAAGCCTTCCAGCAGTTCGGCCGAAGGCGACACGCCCGTGCCGATATCGACGAACACATCGACATCATTGCGCACGAAGGACCGTGCATCCGAGGTAAATCGCGCCGCCAGCGGATGATCGCGGCGTTTAGAGGCATCACGCACCAGAATGCGATCGACCTCGATCATTTCCGGCCATTCCAGACAACGCTCAAGGAACTTCGAGCCGACCCCGCCGGCGCCCATGACGGCGATGCGGATCGGACGTTTCAGGGTCTGCGCCTGGCGGTAGACCGTCCCGGTGCCGAGCGTGGTTTCATAACCGCGCGCCAGACCGGCCACCTGTACCGTCAGGCCGTTATCGGCGGCGAAGCGCATGGCCTTGCCCTGCACCACCGGGAAGGCGATCTTCAGCGCCTCGTCCCAGCTCAGGGATTCGTAAGGTTTGGCGGAATCGCCGACATTGGCCGGATCAGCATCGTAAACCGCATCGACATCCTTGATCAGGCGGGCGGTCACGCCCAGCGCCTGGGCGACATAAACCGCCGTCAGGTCGGAACCGCCACGGCCGAGCAGCACCGGCTCACCTTCGGCGTTTTCAGCGACATAGCCCGGCACCACCACCAGATCGACCTTTTGCAGGTCGCCGGTCAGCACATCGGCCCTGATCGAAACGGGATTGGCGTTCAGATGCTCGCCCTCGGCCACCAGACCGATCTCATAGGCCGAACGAAACTGCGTCACGATACCGGAGCGTTCGGCAGCCATCGCCAGAAGCGTGGCGGCGCGCATCTCGCCGGTCGCCACCAGATGCGGCGTGGCCGAAGAGACGGAGGCCTGGGTATAGCTGCCGGCCAGACGCAGTAACTGGTCGGTCTGGCCCTTGAAGGCCGAAACCACGGCGATCACCTTGTGCGCGTCGCGGACATAGCGGTAAATCTCGGACACCGCGCGTTGCAGCGCGCTTTCGCTCGTGAGCACCGAACCACCGAATTTAACGACCAGGACAGACATAATTCACCCGTTTCAGACCAATTTGCACGGTCGCTATAAGACTTTGACGCCGGAGCCAAGGAAAAACAACCAAATGCCTGAGATTCTTTAGGTCGGTTTCAGTTGAAACGGCGAGCAGGCTTGAATAGCGACGAACTATACGGCAAAGCAGCGCCATGCACAGCCGCGCCACTCTCCTGAAAGCCTATGGCCTCCTGGTCCTGACCAGCCTCGTCTGGGCCGGTAACAGCGTAGCGGGCAAGATCGCGGCCGGCCATATCGATCCGATCCTGCTGACCACCCTGCGCTGGTGGATCGCCGCGCTGGTGATCGTCGCCCTGTCGGTCAAACACCTGAAAGCCGACTGGCCGGTCATCCTGCGCCACTGGCCGCTGCTGATGGCCTATGGCGTCAGTGGTTTCGCCCTGTTCAACATCTTCCTCTATTCGGCCCTGACACAAACCAACGTCATCAATGTGATGATCGAACAGGCGGGCATTCCCTTCGTCATCTTCCTCGGCAACTATCTGCTGTTCCGCACCCGCGCCACGATGGCGCAACTGATCGGCTTCGCCCTCACCCTGTCCGGCGTCATCCTGACCGCCACCCACGGCGATATCGCCCAGTTGCTCAGGCTCCGGTTCAATATCGGCGACATCATGATGCTGCTGGCCGTGCTGATCTACGGCGGCTATTCGGTCAGCCTGAAATGGAAGCCAGCCATGCACTGGCAAAGCCTGCTGGCCATACCGTGCATCGGCGCGGCAATTACCTGTGTGCCGGTCCTGATCTGGCGGTTCATGACGCATCCCTTTTCCGCGCCCGACGCCACCGGATGGGGTGTGGTCGTCTATGCCTCGCTGTTCGTCGCCCTGCTGGCCTCGGCCACCTATATCGCCGGCATCGAACTGATCGGCCCCAACCGCGCCGGCCTGTTCATCAATCTGCTGCCGATTTTCGGTGTTTTTCTCGCCGTCATCATCCTGCGCGAACCTCTGCATGGCTACCATCTGATCGCACTGGCCCTGGTCAGCGGCGGCATCATACTCTCGGAATGGAGCCGCCTGCGGCCCGCCAAGGCTTAAGACGCAAACCGCCGCGCCCCGGCAACGCAGGCCACGATTGCGATCATCACCGCCACCACCGCCCAGCCGATCGGCTCCTTCAGCAGGCACGCCGCCAGGATCAGCCCCATGAACGGCTGAACCAACTGCAATTGCCCGACGGCGGCGATCCCGCCCATGGCCAGGCCGCGATACCAGAAGATAAAGCCGATCAGCATCGAAAACAGCGACACATAGCCCAGGCTCAACCAGGCCGGCCACTGAATGACGGACAGATCACCCGGCCAGGTCATTACGCCCAGAACCAGCATGACCGGTAACGCCACCAGCAAGGCCCAGCAGATGACCTGCCAGCCGCCCAGCCGCCGCGACAGCCGCGCTCCCTCGGCATAGCCGAAACCACAGACGATAATCGCGGCCAGCATCAGCAAATCGCCCAGCGGCGACACCGAAAAACCCTGCGTCAGCGCATAGATGATGATGCAGGTCCCGCCCAGTCCCGAAAACAGCCAGAACAGCCGCGGCGGATGCTTCTCCCCCAGCAAACTGGCGAAGACCGCCGTCGAGATCGGCAGCAAGCCGGTAAAGACAATGGAATGGACCGAATTGATGTGCTGCAACGCCATGGCCGACAACAATGGAAACCCGACCACCACGCCCAGCGCCACCAGAACCAGTGACACGACATCCCGCTTTTCCGGCCGCGCCGCGCGCAACACGATCAGGCAGACAGCCGCCAACCCCGCCGCGATCACTGCCCGCGCACTGGTCAAAAACAGCGGCGACATCGCCTGCACCGCCACCTTCGTCGCCGGTAGGGAACCGCTAAAAGCCAGCACACCCAAACCGCCATTGATCCAGCCGATCGTCTTCCTGTCCATAACGCGCTCCTTCGCAACCAGCGCTTCCTATGCGAACAAAAGGCTGGCCCTGACAGGCATGGTCCGGTAAAATTCTATGAAACTGTCATGATATGGAAAGCAGTACAGTTATGAGCGCAGCCGCCACCCTGACCGCCCAGGTCATGGACCAGATCCGCGACCGCATCGCACGCCAGCACCTGTCGCAAGGGGCGCGTCTGCCCTCGATCCGCGCCATGGCCGAGGCGCAGAAGGTATCGAAATCGACCGTGGTGGAAGCCTACGACCGCCTTCATGCCGAGGGAGTTATTTCGTCGCGGCGCGGCTCCGGCTATTTCGTCGCCGCGCCTCATGCCCCCATGTCTCTGGCCGCGATCGGCCCCAGCCTGGACCTGCATGTCGATCCCTTGTGGGTGTCGCGGCAATCGCTCGAAGCCGGGGCGGATTACCTTAAACCGGGCTGCGGCTGGCTGCCGGCGGACTGGCTGCCCGAAGCCGATATCCGCCGCGCCCTGCGGACACTGGCGCGCGACGAAAACGTCAATGTGACCGACTATGCCAACCCGATGGGCCATGCGCCCTTGCGCCAGATCCTTTCGCGCCGCCTTTACGACCATGGCATAGAGGCCCCGCCGTCGCAGATCATGCTGACCGGTTCCGGCACCCAGGCCATAGATTTGCTCTGCCGTTTCCTGCTCAATCCAGGCGATACGGTGCTGGTCGATGATCCCTGCTATTTCAACTTCCTGGCCCAGCTCCGCGCCCATCGTGTCACCGTCATCGGCGTACCGGTCAGCCCCACCGGCCCGGATATCAACGCCTTCGCCGACGCCCTGATCGCGCACAAGCCGCGCCTCTACATCACCAATACCGCCCTGCATAACCCGACCGGCGCCACGCTTTCCCCCGTGACGGCGCATCGTTTGCTGAAACTGGCACAGGCTCATGACCTGCTGATCATCGAAGACGACATCTATGCCGATTTCGAACACACACCCGCGCCGCGCCTCGCCGCCTTCGACGGGCTGGAGCGCGTCATCCATATCGGCAGTTTTTCCAAGACCCTTTCCGCCGCCGTGCGCTGCGGCTTCATCGCCGCCCGCGCCGACTGGCTGTCTGCGCTGACCGATCTCAAGATCGCTACCAACTTCACCCATGAACCGCTGTCGGCCGAACTGCTGCATCGCCTGCTGAGCGGCGGCCACTACCGCAAGCACATGGCCGATGTGCGCGAAAAACTCTCCGCCCTGCGTCCGAAGGTTTTGAAAAACCTGGCCAGTCTCGGTATCCGCCCCTGGCATGTGCCGCAGGCGGGAATGTTTGTCTGGTGCGAATTGCCGGATGGCGCCGATGCCTCCGAAGTGGCGCGGCGGGCGCTTTCCGAACATATTGTTCTGGCGCCGGGCAATGCCTTCAGCCTGTCGCAGGGCGCGCGCGGCTTCATGCGCTTCAATATCGCCCAGATGTCGGACCCGCAGGTTTTCGATGCCCTGAAACACGCCCTCTTGACGCAACCGCAGCATTTGCGCATATAGGCCCTACTCATCGAGACCAGCCGAGGGAAAGGCCCGACGACGCTGGGGCAACCGCTGCAAACGCAGTATGGTGCCAACTCCTACGAAGGCGCATTTCCTTCGACAGATGAGAGACGAGACACGATCCGCTGTAGCGGCTGCGTACCCTTCTCTCGACTGGTCACGATGATTGGATTTTACCGTGACCGGACACACCATGAACGCCATCAATTTTACCGCGCCCGACCTGATCGGCACCGATATCCGCACCCCCATTCCCGCCGATTTCCGCCTGCAAAGCGGCATGAAACTGGAGCAGGCGGATGTGGTGGCGCGTCTCTATGGCCCGAAGGATGCCCCCGTGGTGGTCGCCGCCGGCGGTATCTCGGCGGGCCGCGTGCTGTTCGCCAAGGAAGACGCCACCGATACCGCCCCCGGCTGGTGGGAAGGCGTCGCCGGTCCCGGCGAGGCGCTCGATCTCAACCGTTTCCGTGTGCTCTCCATCGAATTCGCGCCGCGCCTGCCGGCGTCGCAAATCTACACCATCACCACCCATGACCAGGCGCGGCTGGTGAAGCTGCTGCTCGATCAAATCAATGTTGATAAAATCTACAGCTTTATCGGTGCGTCCTATGGGGCCATGATCGGCCTGGCCTTCGCCGAACTGTACCCGGAGGCCGTCGAGCGCCTGTGCGTCATCTCCGCCGCCCACCGCGCCCACCCGATGGCCACCGCCTTCCGTGGCCTGCAACGCCGCCTGCTCGTCTTCGGCAAGGAAAATGGCAAGCCTGCCGAAGGCATTTCCCTGGCGCGGCAACTGGCCATGACGACCTATCGCTCCGATGCCGAGTTTTCCGAGCGCTTCGACGGCCCGCCCCCTGCCACGGCGGGTGAAAACTACGTCGTCTGCCAGTACCTGCGCGCCCGTGGCGACGCCTACACCGCCACCGATGTCAACCGCTGGATTTCGATGTCCGACAGCCTGGACCGCCACCGCGTCGATCCGGCGAAGATCAAGGCCAAGGTCTTCCTGGCCGCCGTCCCCACCGACCGGCTGGTGCCTTACGACGACATGAAGGCCCTCTCCGAAGCGCTTTCCGACAGCGTTTTCATCGACTTTCCCTCACTTTATGGACACGATGCTTTCCTGAAGGAAATCAAGCTTGTTTCCGATATTGTTCGCACATCTCTTGAAAAGTAAAATGTCAAAAGACTATCTGAAAAGCGCCGCCCTCGGCACCAAGGTCATCAATATCGGCATCGATTCCGACCCGGCGCACGGCGCGGTCATGCCGCCGATCTACCTGACCACAAACTACACCTTCGAGGGCTTCGGCAAGAAACGCACCTATGATTATGGCCGGTCAGGCAATCCGAACCGCGAGATCATCGCCGAGGTTATCGCCGAACTGGAAGGCGGCGTCGGCGCGGTGATGACCGCCTCCGGCCTGGCCGCGCTCGATCTGCTGTGGCAGGACCTTCCCGGTAACCGCCGCGTGGTCGTGCCGCATGACTGCTACGGCGGCACCCAGCGCCTGCTAAACGCCCGCGCCAGACAGGGCCTGATCGATCTGGTCTATGTCGATCAGGGCGACGATGCCGCGCTGGAAAAGGCGCTGTCCGAACCGACCGCCCTGCTCCTGCTGGAGACGCCATCCAATCCGCTGATGCGCCTGATCGATCTCGAAAAACTGATCGCGCTCGGTCACAAGGCGGGCGCGAAAGTGGCCGTGGATAACACCTTCCTGTCGCCCGCCCTGCAAAACCCGATCAAATTCGGCGCCGATTTCGTTGTCCACTCGACGACCAAATATATCAATGGTCATTCGGATGTGATCGGCGGCGCGCTGGTCTGCACCACCGAGGAAGACGTGACGCTTTACCGCTGGTGGGCCAATTGCGTCGGCGCCACCGCCGCCCCTTTTGACAGCTACCTGACCCTGCGCGGTGTGCGCACCCTGTTCGTCCGCGTCCGCCAGCAGCAGCAATCGGCGCAGGCCGTGGCCGAGTTCCTGCATGGCCACCCGAAGGTCAAGGCCGTCCATTATCCCGGCCTGCCGTCGCATCCTCAGCACGCACTGGCGAAAAAACAGCAGGCCGGTTTCGGTGCCATGATGAGTTTCGAGCTTAAGGGCGGACTTGAAGCGGTAAAGCAGCTTTTCGACCATATCGAATTGTTTTCGCTGGCGGAATCGCTCGGCGGAATCGAAAGCCTGATCGTTCATCCGGCATCGATGACCCACGCCGCCATGTCGCCCGAAGCCCTGGCTACGGCCGGCATCAGTGACGGCCTGGTCCGCCTCAGCATCGGCCTGGAAGAAGCGCCGGACCTGATCGCGGCGCTGGATCGCGGACTGGCGCAAATCGTGTAACCGTCATTTTTTGTCGCGCTTTTTAATCCAAAAAGTGCGTTACACTTTTTGGAAAGCGCTTATGCTCTCCCCAAACAGGGAGGCATTCATGACGAAGATGACGCGCCGGGCAGCGTTCGCACTGGCAGGATTGGCGGCAGCCGGGCCTGCCCTGAATACGCCGGCAAAGGCAGCGCCCGACATCAAGGCGGCGCTGCGGCCTTTCGCCTGCAATCTCGACACCTGGTATACGGACAGCCCCTTCGCCGACCGTTTCGCCCTGGCAGCGAAGGCGGGCTTTACGAGTGTCGAATTCTGGCCGGTTCGCCGTGATAACATGGACGCCCGCAAGGCCCGCGCCCTGCTCGACGCCAACGGCCTGACGCTTACCCAATACGCGCCCGCCGCGCCCAACTTTTCCGATCCGGCCAACCACGACGCCCTGATCACCATGATCCGCGAAACCATCGCCGATTCGGCCATTCTCGGTTGCAAGCAGATTACTCTGGTCGGCCACCATGTGGTGGAAGGCTTGTCGCGCGAAGCCATGCTGAGCGGTTATACGGCCGGATTGATGCGGATCGCGCCTCTGCTGGAACAGGCCGGACTGATGGCGCTGGTCGAACCATTCAATACGGTCAACCACCAGGGCCATTTGCTCAATGGCTCGCGCCCCGCCACCGCCATGCTGCGCGCCGTCAACTCAAAGATGATCAAGCTGCAATGGGATTTCTACCATATGCAGCTTGAAGATGGCGATCTGATCGAGAAATTCACCGCCGGGATCGATCAGGTCGGTTACGTCCAGTTGGGCGATGTGCCCGGTCGTCACCAGCTCGGCACCGGCGAGGTCAATCATGTCAACCTGTTGAAGGCCATCCGCGCCGCCGGTTATAAAGGGCCGCTGGGGCTGGAATATTACCCGCTCGACAATGACCACGGTCGCGCCGTCAGCGAAGCCGTGGCCCTTTCGATAGCGGCTGAACTTTAAACCCGCGACAGCTTCACGTCGACATTACCGCGCGTGGCGTTGGAATACGGACAGACCTGATGAGCTTCCGCGATCAGCTTGTTAGCCACGTCCGGCGAAAGCCCCGGCAGCGAAATCTTCAGTTCGACCGTGATGCCGAAACCATGGCTGATCTTGCCTATGCCAACGCTCGATTCAATGCTGGTATTGGTCGGCACGGTGATCTTCTGGCCCGCGCCGACCGCTTTCAGCGCACCGATAAAGCAGGCGGCATAGCCCATGGCGAAAAGTTCTTCCGGATTGGTGCCGTCACCGCCAGCGCCGCCCAGTTCCTTCGGCGTGGACAGTTTCAGGCTTTGATTGCCTGCCGTGGCGGTGCCTTCGCGTCCGCCGGTAGCCTTGCCATGCGCGGTATACAGTACGGTTACAACTTCGGTCATTTCAGTCTCCTTTGTCAAATTCAATAATGCACAATTATATTGCATACAATTTGATGTCAACTAAATTGTGCGCTATATATTTTTCATGTCGCAAACCTCTCCCGAACTCCTGCTCGAAAACCAGATCTGTTTCGCCGTCTATTCGGCGGCGCACGCCTTCGCGCAGGCCTATAAGCCGCACCTCGATCCGATGGGTCTGACCTATCCGCAGTATCTCGTCATGCTGCTTCTGTGGGAAGAGGATGGCCGCTCAGTCAATGAACTGGGCCAGCCCCTGCATCTCGATTCGGGCACCCTCACCCCGTTGCTCAAGCGTATGGAAAAAGCCGGATTCGTCACCCGCCAACGCGACACGAAGGACGAGCGCGTCATGCGCATCCACCTGACCGAACAGGGCCGGTCATTGCAGCCCCGCGCCCGCGCCATCCCGCCGGCCATGCTGTGCGCCTCCGGCCTGGAACTCGACGACCTCATGGCTTTGCGTGAAGAAGTCAAGGCGCTGGGTCGAAATCTGCGCGAAAAATAGCCGCAAAAGACGCCTTGCCAGCCTTCCTTAATTGTCCTACAAATACCTCCAACCATAATACCGGACACTTCAGGGAGTTTTTTTTCATGCGTCATTACGCTGTTTCTTTAGCCGCGCTCGGTTTGCTGGCCTTCGGCTGGACCGCCGCGGCCTCAGCCGCCACGCCTGTCACGCAGGTCACGGTCGATACAACCAAGCCCGGCGCGCCGATCAGCCATCAAATCTTCGGACAATTCGCCGAACATCTCGGCACCGGCATCTATGGCGGCATCTGGGTCGGCAAGGATTCGCCCATCCCCAATACGCGCGGCATCCGCAATGATGTCGTGGCCGCCCTCAAGGCCATCAAGGTGCCGAACGTCCGCTGGCCCGGCGGCTGCTTCGCCGACGAATATCACTGGGAAAAAGGCATCGGCAAAGGTCCGCGCCCGGTCACGCTCAATTCCAACTGGGGCGGCGTGATCGAGCCGAACACTTTCGGTACCGATGAATATATGGATTTCCTGAGCCAGATCGGCGCCGACGCCTACGTCTCGGCCAATGTCGGCTCCTCCACTCCGCGCGAAACCGCCGAATGGCTGGAATATATGACCTCGGAAAAGGAAACCAGCCTGGCTCAGGCGCGCCGTGAAAACGGCCATCCCGCGCCCTACGCCGTCCATTTCCTGGGCATCGGCAATGAAAGTTGGGGCTGCGGCGGCAATATGACGCCGGAACATTACACCGACGAATACCGCGCCTTCGCCACCTACGCCAAGAACTACAATCCGGAACAGGTGGGCGACAAACGGATGCTCAAGATCGCGTCCGGCGCCAATGTCGATGACTACAACTGGACCGAAGTGTTCATGAAGAACAAGTCGGGCGATGTCGATGGCCTGTCCCTGCACTTTTATTCGGGCTTCGAGAACTGGCCGCCATACCAGCCGGCATCGGGCTTCGATGAAACCGAATACGCCAAGGTAATCAAGACCGCCCTGCGCATGGACGAACTGGTGACCAGGCACTCCGCCATCATGGACAAGTACGACCCGGAAAAGAAGGTCGCGCTCGTAGTCGATGAATGGGGCGCCTGGCTGAAGAATGAACCCGGCACCAATCCCGGCTTCCTCTACCAGCAGAACTCGCAGCGCGACGCCGTTCTGGCGGCCGTGACCATCAACATCTTCACGCGCCACGCCGATCGCGTCCGCATGGCCAATATCGCCCAGATGATCAATGTCCTCCAGGCCATGATCCTGACCGATGGCGGCAAGATGGTCCTGACCCCGACCTATCACGTCTTCAAGATGTATGTGCCCTGGCAGGACGCGACCTTCATCCCCGTCAGCTATGACGCCGGCACCTACAGCCACGGCGGCGTCACCCTGCCGCGCGCCGATATCGCCGCCGCGAGGGCCAAGGACGGCAAGGTCTATGTGTCGATTACCAATATCGACCCGACCCAGCCGCTCGAAATCGACCTGTCAACACTCGGACTGAAAGCAAAATCCGCCTCCGGCCAGACCCTGACCGCGCCGAAGATCGACAGCATCAATACCTTCGACAAGCCGGATACGGTCACGCCGAAGGCCATTTCCGCCACGGCGAAAAACGGCGGCTTGGTGCTGAAGGTTGCCCCGGAATCGGTAACGGTCGTTTCGCTGGATTAAATGTCCAGCCACGAGAACTAAAAAGGCCCCCGCCAGTCCTGCCGGCGGGGGCCTTTTTAAACTATAGCGGCAGACTCAGGTATACAGGCCGGCGGCTTCAAGATGTTCCTTGACACGGGCCTCCAAGGTTTCGGAAAGCATCAGGCCCGTCGGATGATCCAGGGTCTTGATCTGGCCACGGACAATAGCGCGAATGGCATCGAGGTGCGCCTCCACCAGTTTCCACGGCGCGATCATGCGCTTTTCGTCCTCATCGAGCATCTTGCACAGCGAACCGGCGACACGCGTGATCAAAGGGAAACCATAGGTCGTGCCCAGGCCCTTGAGGTCATGGGCGCGATAGAAAAGCTGATCGGCATTGACCATGTTCAGACCTTCCGTCTTGATCAGCGCCTGAACGTCCTCCAGCTTCTTGATTTCGTCCATCAGCCAGTCCTGGAAATGGCTCGACAGATCGGCCAGTGCCGCCTCCGCCTTGGCGATAGCCTGCGCGTCCAGAGCGCCAAGCCGTCCGCCGACCTTGGCGCGCAGGGTGTTTGGCACTTGAATAATCTGAGCTTTTTCCGGCATGGCCATTCTGGAGGAACCTTCTACGCAAATCTGATGAACTCAGGTTACATGAAGGTCATTTAAGAAGCGCTAATACGGCCGAAAATTCTTGCCGTCCTATTTCGGCGCCACCCGCCAGATACGGTTCCCCGCGTCATCCGAGACGTATAAAGCCCCTTCCGGCCCCACCGCCACCCCGACCGGACGGCCCGATACCCGCCTGTCATCAAGGATAAAGCCGGTCAGAAAATCCTCATATTCGCCGGTCGGTTTGCCATCCCTGATATGAGCGACAACCACCTTCGATCCGGTGCGCGCCGCGCGATTCCATGAGCCATGCAAGGCGATGAAAGCCTGCCCGTCATAATCCGCCGGAAAGACTGAAACCGCGCCCGCCGGCGCCTGATAGAAGGTAAAGCCCAGCGGCGCCGAATGCGAAACGAACAGAGTATCCGGCAGACTTATCTTACCTTTGAGATCGGGCCGGACACCGGCCTGACGCGGGTCCTCATGGTCGCCGAGATAATACCATGGCCAGCCGAAAAACTGCCCGCCGGTTATGCGTGTGAAATAATCCGGCACCAGGTTCTCGCCCAGCATGTCACGTTCATTGGTGGTGCAGTAGAGATCGTTCGTGCCGGGTTTGAAAGCCAGCCCCACGCAATTGCGGATACCGGTGGCGAAGACATGCCGGTCGCTGCCGTCCGGCTTGAAACGCAAAACCAGCGCCCTGCCCGCCTCGCTGCCCCAGCTTTCGCCCAGCGCATGATCCGCCACGAAACCGGCGGGCGGCGTGCCTATGCCTTCGGCGACATTGCTGCCGGAGCCGACGCTGACATACATATATTTACCATCCGCCGAGAAGGCGATATCGCGTGTCGAATGTCCGCCGGTGGTGGAGAGATTGGCCACGACCGTCTCCACTGCCCCTCCGGCACTGGGAATCCGCACCACCGAGCCGACGTTGGCGACATAGACATAGTTACCCTGGAAGGCGATTCCGAACGGCTGGTTCAGTTTTTCCGCGAAGGTTTCACGCGTCTGGCTGAGCTTTCCGCCCTGATTGCGGAAAACGCTGATGCGCCCCCTGCCCGATTCCACGACATAGAGATCACCATTGGGCGCCGTGCGCATGTTGCGCGGGCCATCCAGTTCCTTCGAGAATAGGGACACGGCAAAGCCCGCCGGAACCCGCGGCAGGAAATCATTGCCCGGCGCCACATATTGCGCGCTATTGCCGGCGGACTGGGTGGCGAAGGGCTGAGGCAGGTCAGCGACCGTCACGCGATGACGGACGCCCGGCGCGTCCTTACGCCAGTCGAGATTATCATTTCCGCTTACAGGTTCGTCCGTTTTGACGACGGCCGCCTTGCCGGTCAGGCTGGTCAGGTAGGCGATCAGATTGCGGCGGTCCGTGGCGTCCGGCACATTGACCGGCATCTGCGTGCCCGGCATGGCCTGCTGCGGATCAGCCAGGAAGGCATCGAGATTGCTTTCGTTCCAGGTTTCGCCACGTCCATGCGCCGTTTTCAAGGCCTCGGAATAGTCAAATTCCGCCACGCCGCCGATCTTGCGGCCGGCCACACCGAACAGCGGCGGCCCCTGAAAGGCGCCCATGGCTGGGCTGGCATCATGGCAGAGCGCGCAATTGGCGTCGAAAACCGCTTTACCGGCGGCGATCTGCGCCGGTGACGCCGCCTTTGAGCAGGCTGGCAGGCTCAACGCCATCAGCAGGCAAAAGCCCGCGAATAACGACTTTATCAAATCCCCAGCAAGGGGGCGGGATCGGGACAGATACGTTTCCATTGTTCGCGCTCGCTCTTCTTGAAAACCCCAGGATAGTCGCCCCGCCTGCCCTGCATATCCAGGATGACCTGGAAATGCAGATGTGGCGGCCAGTCACCATTTACCGCCGCTTCGCCCAGCCGCGCAACCGCTTCTCCCGCTGCCAGGCCCTTGCCGATGGTCAGGCCATCGAGACTGTCACGGCTGAGGTGACCATAAAGCGTGTAAAAAGTCAGTCGGGAGGTCACAGGATGCGCGAGAACGATCGTCGGTCCGTAATCCTTCGGATTGGCATTATCCTGAAAGCTGTGAACAACACCCGCCAATGGTGCGAACACCGGTGTGCCGGCCGCCTCGAAAATATCGATACCCAGATGGATGGTGCGCAGCTCGGCGCCGTCCGGTGCGGCGAAAACCGGTCCGGAATAGATAGCGCGTTCCTCGTCATAGCCGCCGGCCAAAAGCCCCTTCGCCAGAACCGCATCACCCGGCAGGCCGTTTTCAAGACCCAGTTGCCGCACCCCTGCGGCATCCAGCCGGATCGGCTCATAACCGGCATGCAGCCCTCGCATGACCTCGGCGCGCGGCGCGGCGGTTTTCAGCCAGTCGGTATAGAGATCATAACTCATCCGGCAAGCCTATCCCAGACTTGCCCGCCCGGCAATCAGGCTGTAGGACACGCGCATGGCACTCAGCAAAACATATGATGGCGGTGAACCGGTCCGGGTCAATAAATGGCTGGCCCAGAGCGGCATCTGTTCGCGGCGCGAGGCCGACGCCCTGATCGCGCAAGGCCTTGTGCGCATCGAAGGCGAACCCGTCACCACCGCCGGCCACAAGATCGAACCCGGCCAGACCCTGACGCTCGATCAGGATGGTGCCGTGGCGCTCGACGCCCGCATGACCATAATCTACCACAAGCCGGTCGGCATCGTTTCCGGTCAGCCGGAGCCAGGAGAGACACCAGCCATCCGCATGATCCGTCGCGCCAATGTCTTCGGGCCGGCTGACACCTATCCCGACCAGAACAGCAAGCTGGCGCCGGTCGGGCGGCTTGACAAGGACTCGCGCGGCCTGCTGATCCTGTCCGAAGACGGCGTGCTGGCAAAGGCGATCATCGGGCCGGAAAGCGACCTGGAGAAAGAGTATCGTGTCGTCGTGCGCGGGCCGATTTTCGAGGAAAAGCTGAAATGGCTGCGGCACGGCCTCGAACTCGACGGCCGCAGGCTGAAACCGGCCAAGGTGATACAGACCGGCGACCAAGCCCTGACCTTCATTCTCAAGGAGGGCCGCAACCGCCAGATTCGCCGCATGTGCGACATGTGCGAACTGCGCGTGATCGATCTCTACCGCGTTCGCATCGGCAATCTGCGCATCGGCAACCTGCCCGAAGGCCAGTGGCGCTTTATCACGCCTGAAGAACGTGCCGCTCTGATCAGGGGCTGACATAACGAAAGGTCAAGGATAGCCGGCGTTGACGCGGCAGGATCAGGCCGCCAATGCGATCCGTCTTGCGACCGGTAATGCCGTGCATCCATTTCTCCCGTGCCTCACCTGTCATGGTCAGCAAGCTGCGCGGATGGAGATATTGCGTGCGCATTGCGTGATCCACGCGGGTAAATTCCATCATGACCGGTGAACCCAGGCTGATAATGGCCACGGATCTGATGCGCCCCGTATCCCGATCCCTATGCGCGCCGATTCCCTGCCCCGGATGATATTCATTGACCAGCGCCCGCTCCGGCACGCCTTTAAAAAGACCATCCTCATGCAGGCGCCTGGCCAGCCAGCGCAGCCAGTCCGGCATGGACTGAGGACGATATTCTTGCGGCGCGCCATAAGCGGTGTCATCCGGCGGCCAGCCATACCACTGTCGCCGGCGCAACAATTCCATCGACCATGGCTGCTTGTCGATTTCCGCGATCAGCCCCGCCTCTTCATCCGGTGTGATATAATCATCCTGATAGGTCAGCCCCGGCAACAGGTCATCTTCAAACAGGGACAAGGCGAACATTTTGTACTTCCAGCCAAGAACAAATAGTGAACATAAATTTCATCGAAAATCAACAGGGCTTTTGTGGTCGGGGCAAAGCATCTATGCTTTTAGATTGACACGACGCAGCCGCTTCCCTGACGAGAAACCTTATGTGCGAACTTCTGGCGATGAGCGCCAATGTCCCGACCGATGTGCGTTTCAGCTTCGCCGCCCTGTCTCAGCGCGGCGGTGCCACCGGCAAGCACACGGACGGCTGGGGCATCAGTTTCTATGAACACAAGGGTTGCCGCAGTATCCACGATCCGAATCCGAGCGCGCATTCGGAGCTGGCGCGCTTCATCAAATCCTATCCGATCAAGAGCCTGATCGTCATTGCCCATGTGCGCAAGGCCAACCGCGGACGGGTGGCGCTGGAAAATACGCATCCCTTCAATCGTGAACTGTGGGGTAGCGCCTGGAGTTTCGCCCATAATGGCCAGTTGAAGGGCATCAAGAAACGCCCCTTGAGTTTTTACGCCCCGATCGGCAGCACCGATAGCGAACACGCCTTTTGCTGGCTGCTGGATCGCCTGCGCACCCTGTATCCCCGGCGCCCGTCCGATCAAACCCTGGCCCGCGCCATAGCGGAATTGTTCGCGGAATTGCGTGGCCTTGGCGTCTTCAATGCCCTGCTGAGCGATGGCCGTTCGCTCTATGCCAGTTGCTCGACCAGGCTGTGCTATGTCGAACGCCGCGCGCCGTTCGGCCCGGCCAGTCTGATCGATGAAGATATGGAGGTCGATTTCGCCAAGGAAACCACGCCGAACGACCGGGTTGTCGTACTGGCCTCAACGCCCCTGACCCGTAATGAAACCTGGATTCATGTACCGCCACAGACCACACTGGTGGCGCGTAAAGGAACAGTGGAGAAAACTTTCCGATAAGCCGTTAACGTCATTATTTGCGCTGTCAACGATCCGGCCCCAGGGGGCTTGCCCCTGGTGGTGCGGCCAGCCGGAATCGAACCGGCATAGGATTGCTCCTGGCAGATTTTAAGTCTGCTGCGTCTACCAATTTCGCCATGGCCGCATGTCCAGGCAGGCAGGGAGATGCTTCTGCCTGAAACGGAGGGAGTCGTAAAGTCTACTTCTCATCCTTCGGCGGCAGTTTGAAGCGGACATCCGTATTGGCCATCAGCCACAGGGTCGCGGTCCAGGCAGCGACGTTCTGGCTCAGTTGCTGCGGATCGATCCGGTCCAGTGTGTCATTGGGCGTATGGTGGGTATCGAAATAACGGTAACCGTCCTGATTGAGGTCGAAGGCCGGCACGAAACCGTTCATGGCACCGGAATCCTCACCACCTTCCGGCGTCGCCTTGGTATCATTATAGATGCCAAGCGGATAGAGCAGATTGCCCAGTTTTGTAACGAAAGCTGTATCGTCGGTCGGTGACAAAGAGAAATTATTGATCCGGTCGGCGCCGAAATCGGATTCGGCGTGCGCCACATAATTGGCCAGTTCCGCCTTATGCGCCTCGCGGAAAGCGCCGCCGCCGGTTTCGGTCGTGTCACCGGCGGGCTGGGACACTTCTTCCGAACCCCAGAAGACGACGCGGATGGTGCGCTTCGGCTTGAGATTGTGGTCGATCATCACCTTGGCAGCGGCCATGGTGATGGCGATACCCGCGCCGTCATCGATGGCGCCGGTACCCTGGTCCCAGCTATCGAGGTGCCCGCCAACGACGATAACCTCCTCCGGCCTGTCCGAACCAACCAGATCGGCGACCACGTTCTGCGAGGTCTTAAGCCCCAGGAACTGGCCGGTGGTCGTCATTTGCAACTGGACCGGACCGGCCTTTCCCGCCTTTTGCAGAACCGCGATGCGGCCGAGCTGCGCGGCATCCGGCGCGGTGATCGCCATGGCGGGAATACCCTTGCCGTCAGACCAGGCCGAAGCCCCGGCATGGGCAAAACGGTTGCCATCCGTGCTCAGGCTGCGCATAACGAACCCGACCGCACCGCGTTTCTGCGCCTCCATCGGCCCCTTGGCGCGCACGGTGCCTGACATGCGGCCATAACCGGACCCATTGCTGGCCTTGGCCATCGGCTGGAGAATGACGACGATCTTGCCCGTCACGTCCTGCGCGGAATCGAGAAATTCCTGATATGTATCGAACATCACGGCCTCGCCCTCGACCGAACCGGCGGTCGAGCCGCCGAGCGACACGCCGACCAGCGGCTGGGCGAACTCACCCGTAATGGCGATGGTTTCCGGCCCGCCGCGCGCCCAGACATGCAGGGGGAAGGTTTCGATATGGACGTTCTGGAAACCCAATTCCTTCAATTGCGCCGCCGACCATTCCGCCGCCTGCTTCTCGCGGTCGCTGCCCGCCGGGCGCGGCCCGAAGCGCGTAGTCAGCGCCTCGACGAAATCATAGGCGACATTGGCTTTCAGCGCCGCATCCCGCAGGGTTGCCGCCTGGTTTTCGACAGATACCGGCGCGACGGCCAGCACTGGCTTCGGTTTCGCCATTGCAGGAACAGCGGTCAGAGCGAGAATGACGGCAAGGCCGGTAGCGGCAGGCTTCATAATATTTCCTCGAATTTATGCGGTAATTTCTTCAAAACTGGCCAGCGGATTGCGCACCTTGCCGGCTTCCACCACCGAGACTAGCGCCGCCTTCAGTTCATTCGTGGCAGCATCGAGCTGTCCGGCATCGCGGCCACGCACCACTAATTGCGTGCCAAATTCGCCATTGAGCGACAAACCGTAAGGATAGCTGCCGAGCGACAGGTCGGGATAGCGTTCGTTGATCTCGCGCAATGCATCCGCCGCCGCGCTTTCGCCGACATAGGACAGCTTGACGGTGCGCGACAGCACGCGCGCGCCGGTACGCAGGCGCGGCGCCACGTCTTCCAGCATGGCTTCCATGATCTTGGGTACGCCGGCCAAAACAAAGACATTGCCGATCTGGAAACCGGGGGCCGCCGACACCGGGTTTTTGATCAATTCCGCCCCATGCGGAATGCGTGCCATGCGGCGGCTGTTTTCATTGAGCGTCCAACCCATGGCGAGCGAACGATCCGTCAGCAGTTTCAGTGCCGCCGGATGCTCGCTGATATCGACGCTAAAAGCCTTCGCCATGCAATCGGCGGTAATATCGTCATGCGTCGGCCCTATGCCGCCCGTGGTGAGCACATAGTCATGGGCATGGCGCAAAGCGTTGACCGTCTCCACGATCTGCGCCTCGTCATCACGCACCACCCGCGCCTCCTTCAGGTCGATACCGAGGGCGCCAAGGAATTTGGCGATTGTATTGGTATTGCTGTCAGTGGTACGCCCCGACAGGATTTCGTCACCGATAATCAGGATGGCGGCAGTCGGATTGGTCGTCATGGGAAAGGCACTCCAGTGATCTCAAAGTCGCTTATCAGCATGGATGGCCTTATAAAAGGGCGGCTTGTAAGCAGATACAAGCGATTCTTTGCCGACATTGAACTGGATACAGGTGAAATCATTACAGCACACTGTCCCAATCCCGGCAAGATGCTGGGCCTGCTCGATCCCGGCACACCCGCTCTGGTGACATGCCTCAATGACCCGAAAAAGAAGCTGCAATACCGGCTGGAAGCCCTTGCCGAGAACGGCATCTGGGTCGGTGTCAATACGCAATGGCCCAATCGCCTGATCCACAAGGCGATCACGCAAAACCTCATGTCCGAATTGGCCGGCTACACAGCCGTGCAGCCGGAAAAGAAATACGGCCATAAGTCACGCATCGACCTCTATGCCAGCGGCCACGCCTTTCGGCCCGACGCCTATATCGAGATCAAGAACGTTCATTTGTCGCGGCAAAAGGGACTGGCGGAATTTCCCGATTGCGTCACGGAACGCGGCGCCAGGCATCTCCATGAACTGATCGAAATGGTGAAGACCGGTTACCGCGCCATAGTGGTTTTCTGTGTCCAGCGTGACGATTGCACGCGTTTCGATATCGCCCGCGATTGCGATCCGGGTTTCGGCCGCGCCTATGATGCCGCTCGCGCGGCCGGAGTGGAATTTATCGCCATGAGCTTTGCCTTTTCACCGGAAGGGCTGCGGCTGGCCCACAATCTGGAAATCGCCTGAACCGCCCGGATTACGTCTTTTTCATTCCTTTGGAACCGAGCGCCACCACCGCCAGCAGGGCTGGCATCAGGGCGGCTTCCTGACCGGGCACGGCGAAATAGCGCGGCTGCCAGTCAGGCCGGAACTTTTCCTTATAGGCGCGCAAGCCCTCGAAATTATAGAAATCGCCGCCGAACTGATAGATGACCGAGGCGATCTTGTACCACGCCCGGCTGAGCGGCTTGGCTTCCAGACCGGCCAGCGGCGCCATGCCCAGCGAGAAATGGCCATACCCTTGTTCACGGCTGTAGGCGATCAGTTGCAGGAACAGATATTCCATGATGCTCGGCGGCGAGGCCGGATCATAACGCATCAGATCAAGCGTCAGCAGCGTCCGGTCCTGGGTAGGCCACAGGTTGGCGAAGGCCATGATCTCGCCATCGAGCCGCACCACCGCCACTGGCGTCAGACGCATGTAATCGGCTTTGAAGGAGCCGAGCGAATAGCTCTTTTCCTTGGCTGATTTGGTTTCCAGCCACGCATCGGAAACCATTTTCAGGCGCGGCATATGCGGCTCAATATCTTCCGGCGCGATGACTTCAAAAGTGGCGTTCAGTCCCTCGAAGCGCTTGAGAGTCTGACGGAAACCGTATCCTCTCTTGCCGGCCAGATCGAAGCCACGGACATCGACCATGGCCTCTTCGCCGATCTTGTAGGGCCACAGGCCGAGATCGAGCACCAGCGGCAGCAGCGCCGGACTGACCTGATAGAAACTGAGGCGCGCATTGGCCATGGCGGCCATTTCCTTCAGTTCCCAACACAGGGCCGTCGCTTCCGGCTGCGGCCCGACCGGCTCCCCCATCACCACCCATTGTTTGCCGGATACGCCATACATGATGAAGGCGGTACGGGCGTCATTCCACAAAATCTGCTTGTCACGCAGCAAGGCCAGCCAGGCCTGTGGATTCGACGTGCCGGAAATGACTGCCCTCAACGGTTCCATGTCCTCGGCTTCAGGCATCGGCGGCGCCTGGCGCGCGATGCCGAACAACCGGTAAAGCGTGACCAGCGCAATCGTGACGATAATGACCACCACGCCGCGCAGGAACCGCGAGGTATTGGCGCGATAGGAGAAATCGACCCACATCGAATGGGCGTAAGGATGATGCTTGTAGACATAAAATCCGCCCCAGACGATCAGGCCCAGCGTGAACAGGCTGAGCAGGCCCCATAACGGATTAAGCGACAGACTGAGCAGGTTCGAGCGGCGGTTGAAGGCGCTTTTACAGGGGATCAGCAGCAGGGCGCAGATGGTCAGCAGCACGGCATTGATCAGGGCCAGTTCGCGGGTCAGAGACAGGACGGCGCCGGCGCAAAAAAGACCGATGGCCATATACCAGGCCGTCTCGATCCGCTCCCACAAGGCGCGCGCCAGGAAAATCATGAGCACACCAATGACCAAGCCGATGATATGCGAGAATTCGACCAGTCCCAACGGCAGCCATTTCTGCACCATCGGCATGACGACGGGATCGATGGGTGTCAGGATCGACAGCAGCAGCAGGGTGCCGGCAGCAAACATCACCGCCGCGAATGCCGCGGGGATCATTCGCGTGGCGAAATCGAACAGGATATGATTGAGATTAACCCTGGCTGTCATACATGGCTATTCACCACAGTTCGGCACCAGGGTCTAGCTGGACTTGCTGCACCAGTTGTCACGGATATCCAGTTGCAGACACAAGGACTGCGCCTGATCCTCACTCGTTACGGGACCAACCTTCAGGCGCACCATCGGCTTGCCCGAAGCGGTGGTGATCTTCTGATAGACCGGATGATACTGCTCGACGCCGGGATAACGCGCTTGCAAGCCCAGCCAGGCATTCTGCGCGGCGTCGGCCGACCCGAACGAACCGATCTGGATCAGGCGATTGCCGCGCGGAGACGCCACCGCTGTCGCAGGTGTGACCGGCGCCGGTGCGGACGACGGCGCAAGGGGGGCCATCCCCGTATCCAGAGGCGGACTGGCTTCAGTAGGCATCTTGAGCGGATCGACGATGGCGATCTTGAATTTCGGACGGGCGATCGGTCCGTCACCGTCATGCAGCAGGCCACCCTTGCCGACCGTCAGGTCCTTCGCGGTATTGACGACGAGTTGAACGTCTTCCTTGCTGAGTCTCTTCGCATCCGCATTAGCCGGCTTGCCGCTGTCATCGACAGGAATTTCCTTGATCCTGGCAAGGGATTCCTTGAGATTCTGATTGTCACAGGCCGTCAGGCTCAGCGCCAGAGTCGCCGCAGCGCACAAAATGAAAGCTTTACGAAAGGGGGCAAGATCGGTCATAACGCCGATTATGCGCCAGACCCGCTTAAATAGGGTTAGCGAATATGGTTAATAACGGACAGTTGATATGCCGGATACCGCCCACCCTTTTGAAATCGCCCGTGTCCGCACACTGCCCGCCCTGAAGACCGAATTGGCCGCCTTGCGCGCCGGCGGTGCGACTATCGGTTTCGTCCCGACCATGGGCGCCCTGCATGACGGTCACCTGGCGCTGGTCCAGCATGCCAAATCGCTGTGTGACAAGGTAGTGGTGTCGATCTTCGTCAATCCGCTGCAATTCGCCCCCACGGAAGACCTCGACCGGTATCCACGCGATGAAGCCGGTGATATCGCCCGCCTGCAAAGCGTCGGTTGCGATCTGGTCTATTTGCCAACCGTCGATGTGCTCTATCCGAAAACCTTTGTCAGCCGCATCGAGATGAACGGTCCGGCGCGCGGTCTGGAAACCGATTTCCGCCCACAGTTTTTCTCTGGCGTCGCCACCGTGGTGTCGAAACTGTTCAATCAAGTGCGTCCGGACATGGCCGTTTTCGGCGAGAAGGATTTCCAGCAACTGGCCGTGGTCCGCGCCATGGTGCGCGATTTCGACATGGGCATCGAGATCGTGGGGATGCCGACCGTACGCGAAGCCGACGGCCTCGCCCTCTCCTCGCGTAATGCCTATTTGTCGGCTGAGGAACGCACCATCGCCCCGAAGCTGCATCAGGCGCTGGAGGCCATTCGTGATGGCCGCCTCACTATCGAACACGCCAAGGCGGAATTGCAAACCGCCGGCTTCGGCCAGATCGACTATATCGCCCTGCGAGACGCCGATACGCTGGGCGACATTACGCCGGAAACGAAATCCCGCCGTCTTCTGGCCGCCTTGTGGCTCGGCAAGACCCGCCTGATCGACAATATTGCGGCTTGATTACCACACACCCGCTTCTTTCAGCGCCTTCATCATCTCCGGCGGCAGGTCGGTTTCGCCTTCGATGATATCGCGCGGGGCGTCTTCCGGTTTGAGATATCGCCAGCCCTGGAAGGCGCGGCGCGGCTGGGCCTCAGTCAGGATATTCTTCGTGCGCAGACCGATGCGCCAGTGATCGGCCTCTTCATCGAACGACACGATTTCGCGCCGGCACAGGATTACACCCTTGATCACCCAATAAAGCGAACCGCCTTCGAGCAGTTCCTCCCAGCGCGTCGGGCGGTTGCGCGTATGGATATAGGAAATCTCCCCACGCGCCTTTTCCCAGCGCAGCAGGTCATCGAGGCTGTCAGCCCCCACGCATAATTTTACCAGATGAATGTCACTCAAACGGACTCAGGCCTTAACAGCGTTAAAAAAGAAGCTTAAATGTTTAGAAGCAAATCGGGCGCACTTCTATACCAAAAGCGCACCCTGTGGCGGGAAAAGAGGTTTTGCGTATACGGCATGGCTAAGGATACCCCCTCCCTGCAAGCGGCGCTGGAAAGCCTGTTCGGCACGGCTCTGGGCCAGAGCGCAAGCCTGATTTCCCTGCCGGGCGGATCGCGCCTGTTCAGCGCCGGTGATGACTCCGATCACCTCTACCTGCTGCGCTCCGGACGGCTGGGCGCCTTCCGTCACGATGAAGACCATGACGAACTCTCCCTGATCGGCATTATCCGTCCTGGCGAACCGGTGGGCGAAATGTCGCTGATCGCCGGCACCTCGCACAGTTCGACCGTCATGGCCCTGCGCGATTCCGACCTGCTGGCCATGCCGCGCGACGCCTTTTTCGCCGCCATGGAATCGCGCCCGGAGCTGACCCTAGCCCTGGCCAAGAAAATGATCGAACGCGCCAAGCGTGAAATACCCAATGTCACGCCCAATGTCTTCGCCTTTTACGCCATATGCGACCAGCCGGTCCGGCCATTGGTCGAGCGCGTGGCCGTGCAGGTGCGCGCGCTCGGCTACAAGGTCGCCATCATCGACAAGACCTTTCACGGCACCTCGCCGGAAGCCTTCACCCAGATCGAAGCCGAAAACGACTATGTGCTGCATGTCGCCGAATGCCATGAAAGCCACTGGCGGCTCCTGAGCGCGCGTCAGGTCGACCACGTTTTCCTGCTGGCCAATGCCGAACGCCCGCCCGACGCCCTGGCCAGCGCCTGGGAAAAATCACTGCTTCACCGCGCCCCTGATCTGGTTCTGCTCTATCCCGGCGATACCCGGCCGCATATTCCCGGCCGCACCAGAGCCTGGCTGAACCTTATCGAGCCGACGCGCTGGTTCCATACTCACCCCGAAAACGTCAATGACGCGGCACGGCTGGCACGTATCGTCACCGGCCACAGTGTCGGCGTGGTTTTTTCCGGCGGCGGCGCGCGCGCCTTTGCTGAAATCGGCGCTATTCAGGCTCTGCGCGAAGCCCATATCCCGATCGATTTCGTCTGCGGCTCCTCGATGGGTGCGATTCTGGCCGCCAGTCTGGCACTCGGCTGGGACGAGGCCGAAATCGACTGGCGCATCCGCGACGCCTTCGTCAACTCCTCGCCGCTCGACGATATCGTCATGCCGTTCATTTCAATGGTTTCCGGCGCCAAGGTCAACAAGCGGCTGGAAAGGCATTTTGGCGACATCCAGATCGAGGATATGCCGATCCCCTATTTCTGCCTGTCATCCAATCTGACCACCGGCGTGCTCAAGGTCCACAAGACCGGCCTGTTGCGTCAGGCCCTGCGCGCCTCCATCTCACTGCCCGGCGTCTTGCCGCCGGTGGTGGAGGACGGTCAGGTGCTGGTCGATGGCGCGGTAATGCGTTCCTTCCCGGCCACCATGATGCGCAATACCCATCTGGGAACCGTCATCGGCGTCGATGTCACGCGGGCGCGCGGCCTTGATCCGCGGGCGCTGAATATGCCGAAAAACCTGGGATCGTGGTTCGCGCGGGGCGAATGGCGGCGCGGTCCGCCGATCGTTTCGGTCATGATGCGCTCGGCCACCATCACCACCGCGGCCGATCTGGCCCTGTCACGCGCCGCCACCGATCTTTTGATCATTCCGGAGCCGGAAGGCGTCGAAATCCGCGACTGGAAAGCCTACGACAAGGCGGTGGAGAGCGGTTACCAGACGACCGTGGCGACCCTTGCCCAGCTCGATTCGCCGGTGACGACCCTGCGCAAGGTGGGCAAGAGCGTGCATCCGAACATCCCCGCCTTCACGCCGGATGACAGCTATATGGCGACCGCCGTCGAGCCGCCGGAAAAGCTGGGACGAGGCAGGAACTAATCCTTCAATCCACCCAGCCGCTTCATGATCAACCATACCGAGATCGACACGCACAGGATGCCGAGCGCCGCCGTGCTGATCGAAACGAAGGTATAGAAGCCGACCTTCGCCTCGCGCATCACGGTCAGGTCATGCGTGGCCTGCCACCATGCGCCGGTGGCGACGCCCAGGAACCCCAGTCCGATCCCGCTGATGATGATCCACCACAGCGTTTTGACAATCATCCGCCACCAACTGTCTCCCGCTTCTTCGGCCTCTTCGGCGGACAGGGCGATGCGGTCGCCGTTCATCAGCCACGCTTCGTTATCGTCCTCATAGGTCGCGGACTGGAAATTCGATGACGGGCCGGCGCGCAGGAAAGGCTGCTCCGGTTCCGCTTCCAGCCGGGCCGATTGCGGTGGCTGGTAATCCTGCGGCAGCGGACGCTGAAGCTGATCGCGCCAGTGCAGGCCGCCGATTTCCGCCGCGACCGGCGCATTGGAAGGCGCGGAAAGATCGACCGGCGCGGGGCGCGGCACCTCAACGACCGTCTCCGCCACGGCGGCGGCCGGAATCGGGTTGGCGTAAGGGTTCAGCGCCGTAATCACCGGTGGCGGCATGGTCGATGCCGAACCGGCCGGATTGAAATGGACAACCGAAGGCGGCGTTTCGGGTTCCGGTGCGGCTTCCACCTCGGGTTCAGGGTCTGGCCGCGCCGAAACCTCGAAGGGCGCCGATTCGACGGTCGAGGGCGAGATAACGCTGTGGTTGGTGAATTCGGGGCCAGACGGCATCGCCGGTTCGGGGGTCGGCGTCACGCTTTCCACAGACGGCGTGGGCGCTGGCCGGGCAAAGGAACCGCTCAGGGGACGGCCGAGCGTACCGCCGCCATAGGGAGAGTAAAGCCGCATCAGGGCTGCCGCCGCTTCGGCCTTGCGCGCCTTCTCAGCCTCGTCATCGGCCTGAACCGCCTGACGCGCAATCTCTTCCGCGGCGCGTCTTTCCTGCTCAAGGCGCGCCTGTTCAGCCTGCGTCCGCTCCGCTTCCTGACGCTCACGCTCCAGACGTTCGGCTTCGATGCGCGCCTGCTCCAGCCGGACCTGCTCCAGACGGATCTGTTCCTGACGGACAGCCTCGGCGCGGATGGATTCCAGGCGGGCCGCCTCGGCACGCTCGGCTTCTATACGCGCCTGTTCCTGACGCCACTGCTCCAGGCGTTCCTGTTCAAGCCTGGCCTGTTCAAGTTTGGCCTGTTCCAGACGCGCGGCTTCAAGACGTTGCAATTCCTGCGCCCGCATTGCCTCGGCTTCTTTTTCGGCCTCAAGGCGCTGCGTCTCTTCAAGCCGTCTTTGCTCGTCCATGGCGCGTGCCAGCGCAGCCTGGATGTCTATGCTCGTCCGTGCCGGTGCGTTCAGATCGATGACCTGGCGCTGGTCCACCGGCGCCGTCGCATAGGGATTGATATGGCCAGCTTCCGGCGCGGCCGGCGGCGTCTCCGCCGCGACATCCAGAACCGGCCGGCCCAGCGTGGCGGCCTGCTGGCTGATCTCTTCCGGTGTCAGGAAAAGATTCTTTTCGGCGGCGCGGCGGCGGATCAAGGGCGCCAGCACATAGGTCTGACCGTTGAATTCAGCCGAACGCCAGCTATCCATGGCCAGCGCCGCTTCGGCGAGACGGCCTTCATTGATGCGCTTGAGCACGGTCGACTGGGCAAAATTCTCAGCGCCGATATTGAAGCAGAATGAGACAAGCGCGTCGAACTGGTTCTGGTTCAGCGGCACGAGCACGAGATTATTGATCGCATCCACCACCGGCAGCAGGTCGAAGCGCAGCAGGGCATCGGCGTCTTCCTGGGTAACCCTGGCGCCTTCGCGGGCGGAAAAGGTATGGCCATAACCCAGGGTCCATCGGCCATCCGGCAGGCGTGCGGCAGCCGTGCGCAGGCCTTCAAAACTCTTGATGAGTTCGACCCCCGCGCGGGAGACTTTTTGACGCGCTCTCATCCGTAATCCCAGTCCCTGAACCCGGCCCCCGGATCAACTCCACAGGGCCTGAACACAACAGGCGTCCAAAACGGTCAGACACCCGATTGCCCCAAAACAAGACAGTTTTCGGGCCTTGTGTTCCAGTCTAGCAAACCACAGACCATTTAAGGTTTACAAGAGGATTATGGCCGCCAGGCTGAGGAAACTGAAAAAGCCGCAGAAATCGGTGACAAGCGTCACAAAGATCGGCGAAGCTCCCGCCGGATCGACGCCAAATTTCGCCGCCGTCATGGGAATCAACGTGCCGGCCAGCGCCGCCATGGTGAAATTGATCAGGATAGCGCCGGCGATCACGCCGGCCAGCCGGAGATCGTGCCAGAAAATCAGCACCACCACCGCCAGGCCGATCGCCACGCAGGCCCCGACCAGCCAGCCGGAGATGATTTCGCGCCACAGGGTCCGGCTCGCATTGGCCGCTGTCAGTTCACGGGCCGAAAGCGCCCGCACGGAAACGGTCAGGGCCTGGGTGCCGAAATTGCCGCCGATGGAGGCCACCACCGGCATCAGCGCCGCCAACGCCACCATCTTCACGATTTCCGCCTGATAGGCATTGATGACATAAACCGAGGCGAAGGCCGTCAGCAGATTGACCAGCAGCCACGGCAAACGCGACTTGACCATGCCGAAAATGCCGGTGTCGCGGCCTTCGATATCCGACACACCGCCGAGGGCGAGGATATCTTCGCGGTTTTCCGCCTGGATGATGTTGACGATATCGTCGACCGTGACCTGCCCGACCAGCCGGCCGGAGGCATCGACCACCGGCGCCGAAATCAGGTGATATTTCTCGAAGATATAGGCGACCTCTTCCTGATCCATATCGACGGTGATTTCCGTCGTCGGGTCCATGAGCGCCGACAGCACCATGTCGCGCTTGGTCCGCATCAGCACCGAAACCGGCACGGCGCCCACCGGCTTATGACTGGGATCGATGACATAGATGTCGAAGAACAACTCCGGCAGGTCGTCGCCGTTTTCGCGCATGTGGTCGATGGTGGCGCCGACGGTCCAGAAACTCGGCGCGGCCATGACCTCGCGCTGCATCAGGCGGCCGGCGGTTTCCTCCTCATAGGCCAGCGACGTGACGATGGCCTCGCGCTCCGATTCCGGCATGGCGGCCAGAACGGCCTTCTGCTGGTCTTCTTCAAGGTCCTCGAAAACGGCGGCGGCATCGTCGGAATCGAGTTCCTGCAACACCTCGGCGATATCGGCCGTGTGCATGCTCTCAATGACTTCCTCGCGGATGTCATCATCCAGTTCCGGCAGGATGTCGGCCAGGGCGTCGGAGGGAATCCATGGAATGACCTCCTCGCGGTAATCTTCCGAGAGGAAGCCGAGCAAATCGGCGATATCGGCGTAATGCAGGGCGTCGAGCAGTTCGCGCAGGCGCAGGCCATCGCCACGGTCGGCGGCATCGATGACGAGCGAAATATATTGTGGATTAAGGGCGTAGTCGTCCTTGAGGGCGAAATCTTCGATCTGTTCTGGCGTGATCAGTTCGGCGTCGAGATCACGCACCGTTTCCTTCGGCATTTCCGCCGTCAGGACATCATTTTCGGGGATATCGGTTTTTTGAGGGGTTTCGGACTTCTGGCTCATCGCTCAGGCTCCCCGTACTGCTGCACTATGGCGTGCGCCTCAAAAAATTGAACTCCGGATTGGTGCGGTCAAGAAGACTCGAACTTCCACGGGTTGCCCCACAGCGACCTCAACGCTGCGCGTCTACCAATTCCGCCATGACCGCACGCCATCCGGAGAGGGGCGCAGATAGCAACACTTGAGCGCTTTGGGAAGCCCTTAAACGCAACTATCCCAAAATATTAGCCGCCGATCGCCATAAAGTCATAGACATTGGCCTGGCGGGTCACCACGATCGAGATCTTTTCCTCGAAAATCTGGATTTCGCCGCGCGCCACCGGATGATTATTGGCCAGAATCCACACCTCGTCATGCTCGTGGGCATCGAGCGGAATCACCGCGCCACGGCCCATGCGCAGCAGTTGCGCCATCGGCAAAACCGAACGCCCCAGCAGAACCGAAATTTCGACGGGGACGGCGCCCACCTGGTTAGACACGAAAAAAGCCCCTTGAACACGCACGCTTGCGAGGGAGCGCCTATATTAGGGCCTTGCCTCTTAACAACTTATGACACATTGAAGCGACATGCTTTCCGAGACGTTAAATCCCGCGCCCTTCACTAAAAAAGACGGCGCTCCGCCCGAATGGATCGTGGCCCCCGCCCCCGTGCCTTACCCTGAGGCCCTGACCTTCATGGAAGCGCGCGTGGCGGCCATTCATGCCGGTGAGGCACGCGAAATGGTCTGGCTGGTCGAGCATCCGCCGCTCTATACCGCCGGCGTCTCGGCGAAAAAGGAAGACCTGATCGCGCCCGGTCGTTTCGAGGTCTTCGAGGCCGGGCGCGGCGGGCAATATACCTACCATGGTCCCGGCCAGCGCGTGGTTTACGTCATGCTCGATCTCAACCAGCGCCGCAAGGATGTCCGCGCCTTTGTGGAGGCTCTGGAACGCTGGCTGATCGATACCTTATGGCGCTTCAATGTCGAAGGTCATATCCGCGACGGCCGCGTCGGCGTCTGGGTCGAGCGCCGCGACAAGGGATATGAACCACTGACAGAAGACAAAATTGCCGCCATCGGCATCAAGCTGCGCCGCTGGGTCAGTTTCCACGGCATCAGCCTGAATGTGGAGCCGGACCTGTCGCATTTCGACGGCATCGTGCCCTGCGGCATCACCGAACATGGCGTCACCAGTCTGCTCGATCTCGGTCTGCCGGTGACGATGGATGAGGTGGATTACGCGCTGAAATCAAGCTTCGAGGCGATCTTCGGCCCGGTGGAAGAAAAGTAAAATACCCCACCATCATCTGCGCTATACTTGATGGTCCCATCCCCATCGAAGATGGGGAGGTATAAACAATATCGTATTTTCTTATACCTCTCCGACTTGTTCGGGAGGGGGACCGCACGACGCGCGAAGCGCTAGATGCGGTGGTGGGGTATCTTGTTTAGCTTTCGCTCGTCGTCAGCCTGAATAATGTCCTGCCATGGCGATTATCCCCGCGCTCGGCATTTTAGTCAGTTTTGTTCGCGCGGCGTCAGACGAAATAGTGTCCGGCCATAACGGTTGTCACCGCGCTCACCGGGCATGACACACAGGTCGATCACCGCCCACACCAGTACCGCCACCGCGATAAAGTCGAAAAAGCCCTGCGGACGCGGCCAGACCATCACCACCGCCAGCAGGATCACCGCCGCCCACCAGCCCGAACGACCACGATCATGCAGCCGCTTCGACAACACACAGGCGCCGCAATAGAACAGCACCGGATAAACGACCCAATTGAGAAATTGCAGGGCGCCCGTCACCACCGATTCATAAACTGCCAGGAACAACAGCAGCACAGCCGCCGCGATGATTGAAGACATCTGGCCGGCGCGTCCGGTAGACGAGAAAAACAATTCGCTCCAGTCGATTTTCGGATTCATGAGCCTCTCCAAACGCACGTTTCTGCCCTTATACCATGCCAGGGCGGGCGAAAAGCAAAAAGGCTTTAGGCGCCTTCCGGTATCGCCAGGTCAATCTCGCGGCACAGGGCGGCGATATCGTCCGGCAAGGGCGCTTCCAGCGTGAATTCTCCGCGTCCGTCGGGATGCGGAAAGGTCAGGCGCAAGGCATGCAGCATCAGCCGCGGCACGGCCACGCCGCCGAGCGATAATGCCCCGCCATAGCGGACATCCCCGGCGATGGGCGAACCCATCTCCGCCAGATGAACGCGGATCTGGTGCATCCGGCCGGTATGCGGCATGCAGCGCACCAGCGCCGCCTCATCCGCCCGCCCCAACACCTCAAAAGCCGTTTCCGCACCTTGGGCCTCCGGATGATCGGCGGCGCAAACCCGGCTATAGGCTTCGCGGCCAATTTCCTCGCGCTGCAACGGGAAGGTCATAACACCCGCATCCGGCAGGTTATGCGGATTGCCGACCACCGCCAGATAGGTCTTGGCAAAGGCGCGACGGATCATCGCCTTGCCGAGGTATGAGGTCGCCGGCTGGGTTTTCGCCACCAGCAATATGCCGGAGGTGTCGCGGTCCAGCCGGTGGATCAGCATAGGCCTGCGCCCGCTCGGCTTGACGAAGGTCCACATCATGTCGTCGAGATTATGCCCGCCGCCGCGTCCGCCCTGCGAGGATAGTCCAGAAGGCTTGTTAAAGCCCATGATTTCGGCGTCCTCATAGACGATCATCGACTTCACCCAGGCCTGATCGGCTTCCGGGATCACGCGCGGCACGGCCTTTTCGGCGCGCTTCAGTTGCGGCGCACGACGGCGATCGCTGGCAAGCGCCTGTTTGTGCTGGGGAGAGTGTTTGGCCATGGCCGATGCCTAGCGCTCACAAAGCATCAGGTCAAAATAATTCAGTCACCTCTTTTTGTGATGGCTGCAAAAACCAGTACAACAGGATGAAATAACCGAAGACAAACAACAGCAATATCCACCAGCCACTACGATTGATATCGTGCAATCGCCGCACAGCCATGGAAAAGCTTGCCAGTGCCAATATAAGCAGTACCACACCGCTAATGGCTATGACCGTAAGCAACCATGCGACGGTGGATGAGGCAAATGATGAAGGCAAGGTTGCATTGCCACTTGCCGACAGCACAAAGGTCATGATTACCCGGCCGATCGGAATCATAAGCATCAACCCGGTCGTTACGATAACGAACAAAACAAATATCCAGAAATCCGTCCGGTTAGCACGCCCCCGGAAATCAAATATGCGTTTCAGCCCTAACCCCACAGCATTGACCGGACTACGAGTCGCTGTTTCAGAGCCAAAACGGTTGGGCCTTTCGGAAGGCTTGCGTATGAAGACAAAGGCGGCACCGAAAATAATTGCCGCAATAATAAGAATGAAAGCCGCCATAAATGGCGCAACGAATAAAATCATATTCCCCCCAGCAGGCCGTCAGTTATCTCCACGCGCCGTCTGCTTTTTCTCACGCAGATCAGCCCAGTATTCAAGCCGCTGCTTCGTTTTACCCTCGTGGCCATCGCCCTTGGGATCGTAGAATTTCGGCCGTTTCATGCCGTCCGGGAAATAGTTCTGACCAGAGAAACCGTCCGGATCATCCGGGTCATAGATATAGCCTGCGCCGTAGCCGATATCCTTCATCAGCTTGGTCGGCGCATTGAGGATCACGGCCGGCGGATCGAGATGGCCGGTTTCCTTCGCCAGCCGGGTCGCCGCCTTGAAGGCCGTATAGACGCTGTTGGATTTCGGCGCTGACGCCATATGAACCACCGCCTGCGCCAGGGCCAGCTCACCTTCCGGCGAGCCAAGCACCTCGTAGGTATCGCGCGCGGCATGGCACATCAAAAGCGACATCGGATCAGCATTGCCGATATCTTCCGATGCCATGCGGATCATGCGCCGGGCGATGAACAAGGGATCATCGCCACCATTGAGCATCCGCGCCAGCCAGTAGAGCGCCGCATCGGGATCGGAACCGCGCACCGACTTGTGCAGGGCGGAAATGAGGTTGTAGTGCCCTTCCCGGTCCTTATCGTGATTGGGCCGGCGCTTTTGCAGATGCGCCAGCAGATCATCCGGATCGAGCGGTGCGTCAAAGCCCATATGGTCCAGTGACTCGATCAGACTTAGGATATAGCGGCCATCGCCATCGCTCAGCAATTTCAGCGTGTCGCGGGCCTCCGGCGTCAACGGCAGGCCATGACCGAGATGGTCTTCGGCGCGGGCCATAAGCTGATCGAGCGCTGCGTCATCCAGCCGTTTCAATACGAAGACCTGGCAGCGTGACAGCAAAGCCCCATTCAGTTCAAACGACGGATTTTCAGTCGTCGCCCCGATCAGGGTCACCACGCCCGCCTCGACATAGGGCAGGAAGCTATCCTGCTGGGCGCGATTGAAGCGGTGAATTTCATCGACGAACAAGACTGTGCGTGCGCCCTGGCTATGGCGGAACTGCGCCTGCTCGAACGCCTTTTTCAGATCGGCCACGCCGGAAAAGACAGCCGATATCTGCTGAAACTCATAGCCCGCCGCCTCGGCCAGCAAACGCGCGATGGTCGTCTTGCCGACGCCCGGCGGTCCCCACAGGATCAGGCTCGGCAGGAATCCACGCTCGATGACGCGGGCAATCGCCCCGCCCGCCCCCAGCACATGATCCTGCCCCACCACTTCCGACAGGGTTTTTGGGCGCAGACGGTCGGCCAGCGGTTTCGCGGCCTCATCAACCTGCGGCATTCTAGCGCTCTGTGCATTTCTAAGAGACGGTTCGGGCGCACCGAACAGATCGGCTACTGGGGCTTTCGACATGAAACAAATATAGAACAGAGCGCCGCCGGTTGGAAGGGGAAATTAACGCTTCGCCCGCTGCATGGCCAGTTCCAGCCGTAACGCCTCAAGCCGCGCCTGGGCCACCGGCGAAAGCGTTACATAAAGCGCCGGACCATGCACCGGCTCACGCCCGGCTTCCGGCCAGGCCTGGCCCGGTCGCCTGCCCGTGACAGGCGCAACCGGCTGCACACGCTGACGCCAATAGGCGCTCGCTCGCGTTTCGATCGGTCCTGTACCTGCGAAATCCAAACCGGCCTCCGGCGCGAAGAGACGATTCTTCACACAAAGAGGTTAACGCACGTTAACTTTTTTCACCAGTCATTTTGCCATCTTCTCAGGTTTATCCCCCGGCTCCATAAATCGATTTCAACAGGTCTTTCGCGCCATCGATCCGTTCGAGATGCGGATAACGCAGACCGTCATGATAATCGAAGGTGATGGTGCGGAAATATTCGCCGTCCTGCACCAGCATGGCGATCCTGTCGGTATTGCCGGGCCGGTGCGCGGCAATGATCAGGTCCTTCAACCGTCCGCCGTCATAGGCGCGATCATTGACGGCGATCACCTTCATGCCCGCCGTCAGCCCCGCCTTGAAGCCCGGACCGTTCCACAGCACATCGCGCAGGGTTCCGTCTCGATTAATGCTCAGCCCCAGACTGTAACCAAAGCCGATGCCACGCCGGGCTTCACCGCTTTTGATAAAGTCCGAGGGTGCATCGTCATAGACCAGTTTGTAACCGGCCCGCGCCAGACCATCGAGCGGCGCACCTTTGCCAGTCCGGCTAATCCGCTCATTGAGGAAAGCTGCCCAATTGTAAGCATAGACGTCATTCAACGCCTTCACCACATCGTCAAACGTATAGGGCGCCGGCAGGTAAGAACCATTATTCACACCGAAGAAGCCGCGTGCGAAATCATCCAGCGATTTCTTCCCGCCGGTCTTCTCGCGGATCAGGGTATCAGCGTCGAGCCAGATCAGCCCGCCCTCGGCGTAATAGTCTTCCGAGCGCTGCCAGCTCGGCCACGATTTCGGCCCGCGGTTGGAGATGATCGGATCGTAGGTGGTATCCTGCATATCGCGCCACTGACGCGCCGGCAGGATGTCATAGCTCGCCGCCGTCACCGCCAGTATTTGCAGGCGCTGGTCGAAATTATAGAGGCCGGCGCGGTTTTCCAGCACATCGGTCCAGTAGGTCGTGCCGCCTTCATAGACCCAGAGCAATTCGTTGCGCATCGGTTCCTCAAAGGTGGCGTTGAACTGCCCGGCCGGACGGCGGAACTTGCCGTCCCAGGAATGGATATATTCGTGGGCGATGATATTGCGGCCGAAGCCCTTGCCGGCGGTGGAAGCGAAATAACCGGGTTCGATGCCGATTTCCGACGAGCGGTGATGCTCCAGCCCGATGCCGCCCATCTTATCCGATACCGCCACCAGCCAGTTATAGTGATCATAATGCTGGCCACCGAACAGTTTATAGGCTTCCTGCACAACCTTGCGATGGATTGTCAGCACGTCGTCGGAAACTTCCAGTTCCTTCGGATCGTCGGCCACGAGGTCCATCCACACCGGCACCTGGCTTCCGGGGTCCATGTCGTAGCGCTTGAAATATCGCCCGGCGACCAACGGCGAATCGACGAAATTATCATAGGAAATCGGCTTGAAGGTCACCACATCGGCTGTAGGTCCATTGGCGCGCTTTTCCGCTTCCAGCGCTGAACCGTATTGCCAGCCCTGCGGCAGGGTCAGGGTCAACTGAATAGGAATGCGGCGGGTGTAATAGCCGGCGGGATAAAGGCTTTCATTCTCCCACTGCATATCCAGCATATTGCGTGTGTGAACGATCACGCCATCGCGTTCCTGCACCGGCGCCAGGTACTGAAAATCGGCCACAACCTCGCTGATGCCTTCCGGCACATCGACATGGAAGGCATAGACCGACACGTCATCGCGCCGCCATTTCAGCTCTTTTGCCCCGGCTGTAATGTGCAGGCCGGCGATCTTGGTCAGGTCGCTGTCGCCGGGCGAATGGTGACCGGGCAGCCATTTCGGCATCAACAGAGTCACCGGCCCGGCGGCAGCGACGGGAATAACCTCATGGATGGTTATGATATGCCGGTCGAGATCGGTGGCGTCGACATGCAGATGGATGGTGCCGGGATAGTCGATATCCTGCGGCGCAGGCAGCGCGGGTGTATCGGACGCGGGCACCGGCAATGGCTGCTCTTGCGCAATGGCAATTCCCGCCACCATAGCCATGATCAGCACAAAACCAGATACCTTCAACATTATACGCCTCCCAGATTGAAGCAGCACTATCGGCATGAAACCAGCAGCTGTAAAGTGGTTGCGCCAGATACCGCCATTAACCTTATTCTTACGGTCATGAATGAAAATTGGAACGCTGGCAACGATGTCATGGGGGCAGACGACCGACGTGTTCAAGCGTGCATTACATGAGTACAATATACTCTTGGCTGTCAAACGCCACTTTCGTGGCTCTATTCGGCGACAGCTATCCCAATGATCATATTGAGCAGGCTCTGCGCGACCGCCTGCCGGGGCGTTTTCTGGGCCAGGGCGAGATCGGCGAGCGGTATGGCGATGGCGTTGTCAGTCACCATGTTCCGGCACGTATCGCTCTTTTGCACAAAACCCTGTCGGCGCAGCCCGCAGGCGATATCATCCTTGTCGGAAGGTCTTCCGGTGGTCGTGTCGCCACGCGGCTGGCGGCGGATCAGCCCGGTTTACCCGGCGTGCGCGCCATTGCCTGCCTGGGATATCCCTTCCAGCGTCCACAAAAAGACCCAGAACCCGATCGCTACAGCCACCTGACGCGCCTGACCGTACCGAGCCTCATTCTCCAGGGCGACCGGGATGAATATGGCGACGTAACACGTGCGCGCGATTACGCGCTATCCGATGCCGTTCGCCTTGAATTCATCAGCTCAAACCATAATATGAACCTAACGCCGAAAGCTTGGGACTATGTGGCCGGGCGCATCTGTGACTTCGCCGCGCGCCAGCTTCCGCCAGCACAAACCTACCACCTCGCCGCCTGACACTCTAGCTGAACGTCGCCGTAATCATCTGGCCATTGCGCATGATGCTGATCTGCCAGCGGCGCGCGCCGGCCTTGGTGGCGGCCTCCAGATCGGCGGTGGTGGTGATCGTCTTGCCATTGACCGACTTGATGATATCCCCCGCCCGAAGTCCAATGCCCGCCGCATAGCTGCGTGGCGAATCGATGGAATAAACCATCACGCCTTTCGGCGCATCGAAAGGATCGGCGCCGATTTCCTCAGCCACCGCCGGCGACAGATTGACCACCTTGGCCCCGGAAAAGGGATTATTGCCGGCGATGGTGCGCTCATCACGCGCGGGCGTAGCCGAAGGCGGCTGCGCCTTGATCTTGAGCGTAAACGGCTTACCATTACGCACACCCCGTACCTCGGTCGTCTGGCCCACATTCATCAGGTCGATACGGTAGCGCATGGACGAGGCGTCATTGACCGGCTGGCCATCGATATTGAGGATGACATCGCCGGTTTTCAGACCCGCCTGATCCGCCGGTCCTCCGGCATAGATATCCGACACCAGCACGCCTTCGGGGCGGTCCATGCCCAGGCTTTTGGCGATATCGCTGGTCACCGTGTCGCCCTTAGCGCCGAGCCATGGCCGCTGAAGGTGCGTGGCACCGCCCGCCGCGCTTTCCACCACACGCCGCACCAGGGCCGACGGAATGGCGAAACCGACGCCCGCCGAGGAACCGGAGCCGGAAACGATCATCGAATTTACGCCGATCAGACGACCGTTCATATCGACCAGCGCGCCGCCGGAATTACCCGGATTGATGGCGGCGTCGGTCTGGATATAGGAACCGCCGCCGGGGCCGACCTCGGTGCGATTGAGCGCCGAAATGATGCCGTTGGTTACGGTCTGGCCGATACCGAACGGATTGCCGATGGCCAACACCAGATCGCCGACCTCCAGATTGCGGTCATCGTCCATTTCGAGCGTCGGGAAGTTTTCCTTGGAATCGATCTGGAGCACGGCGAGATCCGTGCGTTCATCGGCCAACAGCAGCTTGGCGGGATATTCACGGCGATCATTCAACACCACCATGAACTGCTGCCCGCCGGCGACGACGTGGTTGTTGGTGACGACGATGCCATCCTTGCGAACGATCACACCGGAACCAAGAGACTGCTGCACCTGCTGGCGCGGCACGGCGCCGAACAACTGCCAGAACGGATCGACCTGCTGGCGCACCACGCCGCGGGCGTAGACATTGACCACGGCCGGGGCCACGGTCCGCACCACGGGCGCAAACGACGCCTTCATACCGATGGCACTGTCGGGCACCTTGGACGGCTGGGCGAGCGTGTCATTGAAACTGCCGGAATACTTCTGGGCATCCTGTGAGTGCGATGGCGAACAAGCCATCAGCAGGGCGGCGGCGGATAAGGCAACAGGGGCGCGCAGGTTCATGTCAAATCCCAGCTTTTCGATCTCGATGCGCTAAATGTAAAAACTATTGCGGCAGGATCAAGGCTGAGGCGCGACGAGATTACGCCAACATAATCATGAACGCGCATCACCATAGGTCGCTTCCACCTTCAGCGACTGCTTCACCCCGGCCGCCAGCCCCAGGGCCAGAAGTGTGCAAAACCCGGCCAGCAGGAAAGCCGCACCGCTCCACATCACCGCCACGCCGGGTTTCGCCACAACAGACAGGACAAAGCCGAAAATCAGCGGCGCCGCGATATTACCCATGGTGGCGAGGCTCATATTCGATCCCTGAAGCATTCCCTGCTCCTTCGGATCGACCTTGCTGCTCATCAGCGACTGAATATTGGGCATGGCCAGGCCGCCGAAACAACCGATCGAAATGAAGGCGACAAAGAGCATCCCGTTCGGCGCCAGGCCGTAGCCGGCATAGGCGATCAAAGAGGTGACCAGCCCGATATACATGGCCCTGCGCTCACCGATCCGTTTGGTGATCACGCCGGTCAGGCCGCCCTGAACCACCGCCGACAGGATACCGACCACGGCCAGCATCAAGCCGACCTCGGTCGGCCCCCAGCCGAAGCGATAATCGGCATAGAGCACCATGGTGGTCGGGAAAACGCTCTGCCCGAACATCAGCAGAAAGTACATCAGCGACAGGCGCATGACCTGCGCCGAGCGCGCCAGGAATTTGATGGCGCCGAGCGGATTGGCGGTATGGAAGCTGAAGGATTTACGCTTTTCCGTCGGCAGGGATTCCGGCAGGACGAAAAAACCATAAAGGAAGTTGCACAGGCTGAGAAAGGCAGCAAAATAGAAAGGATAATGGTGATCGCCAGTGAACTGGATGGCTCCCCAATGCAGGCCGCCGCCGAGCACCCCGCCGAGGCTTGGTCCCACCACGAACCCGACACCGAAAGCCGCGCCCATCAGCCCATAGACCCCGGCACGTTTTTCCGGCGCGGTGACATCGCTCATATAGGCATAGGCGGTCGAAATGCTGGCCGAGGTCATGCCCGAGATGATCCGGCCGACCAGCAGCCACCACAGCCCCGGCGCCAGGGCCATGAACAGGAAATCGACCCCGGTACCGAAGTTGGAAGCCAGCACGACCGGCCGCCGGCCGATGGCGTCTGACAGGCCGCCCTGCACCGGTGTGAAAAGAAATTGCGCCAATCCCCAGACGGCGCCAAAAATGCCGGTCCACAATCCCGCTTCCGATACCGAACCGCCCAGGAAACTCTTGATCAGATTGGGCAGGACCGGGATGATCACCCCGATCGACAGCATATCGAGAAATACCGTCACCAGAATAAAGGCAGCGGCCGCTTTGCGCGGTTGTATGGGCGTTTCCGACATGTTCGGTCTATCCTGTTATGACTTGTCTGTACGCGAAATTACCGCATTCCGCCAATCATGCCCTTATAAGACCTGTTGCCGGTTTCCGTCAGTAGAGCGCTGCCTTGAATGACCGCAGGCTGCCGTCATTCGATTCTCCTGTGATACCCAACAGCCTTGTCTCCAGTGAATAGACATCGACATTATCGAAGACCGGCAGCTTTACGCCGGGACGGATCGCGGGGCCGTTGACGATGAACAGCGCCTGCATTTCCAGCGCCGACGGATCGTAGCCATGACTGCCACCTTCCGGCTTCGGCATCCAGTCATTCTGCGACGGCCCGACGATATAGCCGCCGACATCGGCCAGGCAGGTGATTTCCGGCACCCGGCGATGATGCCCGTAATGGAAACGCGCCGGAATCCTCGCCTTATGCCAGCACTGCATATGGTCATGCTTCGTGGCGATCAGCGCCTTGTCCACTTCGGCTTCATGTCCCGGTTTGGCATAAAGACCTGCCACCTGCCCGCCTGTGACCAGATCGTAGCTGTCCGCCGGCAGGATATCCGCCAGGCGGATAAAGCGTTCCGGCTTGTGTTTGGCCATGCCGTGATCGGACACGATAACTATATTGATCTTGCCAAAAAGGTCACGCGTCTTCAGCCCCTCCACCAGTTGGCCGATCGAGGCATCAACCTCGCGCAGGGCGGCATCGACCTCCGGACTACCAGGCCCTGCCTCATGCCCCTGATGATCGACTTGCGAATAGTAGAGCGTGATCGCGCCGGGGCGCTTGGCTGCCGGCATGTCGATCCAGTCCAGCACCTGCCTGACGCGATCGGTGTCCGGCATTGCTTCATCATAAGGCCGCCACCAGGCCGGGCGAACGCCATGATTGGCCGCTTCGGACCCCGGCCAGAACAGGGTGGCCACCTTGACGCCCTGCGCCTGGGCCGTCACCCACAAAGGTTTGGCGTCGTCCCACCAGAATTCATCGGCCACCGCCTCCTTGTTCGACAGCTTGAAAGTAACGCCCGGCTTTTGCGGATCGCGCATGGTGTTATTGACGATGCCATGGTGATCGGGACGCAGGCCGGTCACCAGCGTATAATGGTTGGGAAAGGTCAGGCTGGGGAAGGATGGCCGCATCGCCGCCGAAGCGCCGCCATCGGCGAGAGCCTGCAAGTTGGGCGTGATCCTTTCCTTCAAATAGTCGGCGCGAAAACCGTCTATGGATATCAGGATAAGCCGGGGTGTTTGCGGTGCAGCAGCCACGGACGGCGGCGGCATGTTTACATGACTGCATGACGCCACCCCCAGGAAAGCCATGACAGCCAGTATATGCAAGCCCGATTTCCACATGACACACTCCCATAATCAGGCAGGCATCCTAGTCAGCGCATATGACACAAAAAAGAAGCCCCCGGCGGAACCGGGGGCTTCTGAAAATATAAGCTTGTTATATCAGTCACTGGTGCGGATGCGGTCCAGCACAGGAGAACAAAATACTTCAGTATCGCCGGTATCTTCCGGCAGGTTGAGGCTCGTATCGCCGGACACTTCGGGCGTCTCTTCGGCGGGGTCGGCGACAGCATAATCGTCGGTCATGGTACCCTCCTTACAATGCGATGGAATGCGGATATGGCGCACAGGGCCTTATCCGCATCACTCACATTACCCCGGAATACCGCAAATGCGAAATAACGCTTCATGACGTTTGATCACGCCTTTGTTAATCAAAGTCAATGAAACGTAAAAAACCGCCGGATTGCTCCGGCGGTTTCTGAACGGGCTAATAAAGCCGAACCTATTCCTCGTCGCCGGCGACTTCAAATACCGGACCGGAATCCAGCCCCTTGGCAGCTTCGTCACGGTCGACAAATTCGATAATAGCCATGGCGGCATTATCACCATGACGGAAGCCGGCCTTCATGATGCGGATATAACCGCCGTTACGATCGGCGTAACGCTTGCCGAGCACGTCGAACAGCTTGCCGACCTGGGTAACGTCACGCACGCGCGAGATGGCGATACGGCGGTCATGCAGGGTGCCGGACTTGGCGAGCGTGACCAGCTTTTCGACGAAGGGACGCAGTTCCTTGGCCTTCGGCAGGGTGGTGACGATCTGTTCATGCTTGATAAGCGAAGCGGCCATGTTGGCGAACATGGCGATACGGTGCGAAGTGGTGCGACCGAGTTTGCGATAGCCGGAGCCGTGACGCATGTTAATCTCTCCATAAGATCGCACGGCGCTCTGGCTACGCGCGACCCCAAAAACAAGCCTGAAAACAAAGGTCAGATGGCCGATCGCCCCCCTGCCCGTTCCAGACGTCCATCCCGCAAGGAATGGAAATTGCCACGACAAGGTTTTGGTCTTTCGCGGCAAGTCGGAACCGAAAAACAGTTCCTATAAATAGGAAGCCCGGATGATCGCTCATCCGGGCTTCCCTAATTCATATCAGAAATTCTAGATTTGATCTTCAAATTTCTTGGCCAGGTCTTCAACGTTTTCCGGCGGCCAGTTCGGGATATCCATGCCGAGCGAGAGGTTCATGGAAGCGAGCACTTCCTTGATCTCGTTCAGCGACTTGCGGCCGAAGTTCGGCGTGCGCAGCATTTCGGATTCCGTCTTCAGGATCAGGTCGCCGATATAGACGATGTTGTCGTTCTTCAGGCAGTTCGCCGAACGGACGCTGAGTTCCAGTTCGTCGACCTTCTTGAGCAAGGCCGGATTGAACGGCAGCTCAGGCTTGCCTTCTTCAACGACCGGGGCCTTCGGCTCTTCAAAGGTGATGAAGATCTGCAATTGATCCTGCAGGATGCGCGCCGCGAAAGCCACGGCGTCAACCGGGGTAACCGCGGCGTTGGTTTCAACTTCCAGCACCAGCTTGTCATAATCGAGCGACTGGCCCTGGCGGGTCGGCTCGACCTTGTAGGCCACCTTCTTGACCGGCGAATAGAGGGCGTCGACGGCGATCAGGCCGATCGGCGCGTCTTCCGGACGCAAGCGGTCGGCCGGGACATAACCCTTGCCGTTCTGGATGGTGAACTCCATGCGCACCGAAGCGCCTTCATCCAGCGTGCAGATGACGTGATCGGGGTTCAGAACCTCGATATCGGCCGGCACATCGATCTGGCCGGCAGTGACTGGACCGGCGCCCGAAGCACGCAGAACCATGCGCTTCGGACCTTCGGCGTGCATGCGCAGAGCCAGTTGCTTAATGTTCAGGATAATATCGACGACATCTTCGCGGACGCCTTCGATGGAGGAAAATTCATGCACCACGCCGTCGATCTGGACGGAGGTGACAGCCGCGCCTTGCAGCGAGGACAGGAGTACGCGACGCAGCGCGTTACCGAGGGTCACGCCGAAACCGCGTTCCAGAGGCTCCGCAACAAGACGCATCTTGCGCGAAGGGTCGGAACCCGCTTCGACTTGTGGCTTCTCGGGACGAATAAGCTGTTGCCAGTTTCTTTCGATCATTTACGTCCCTCAAGACAGGAAAGGTCGCCCTGCCGGATCAGGCAGAGCGACTGAAAAATAGGGAAAATAAAATTAAACGCGACGACGCTTCGGCGGACGGCAGCCATTGTGCGGGATCGGCGTCACATCACGGATGGTGGTGATGGTGAAACCGACCGCCTGCAGGGCACGCAGGGCCGATTCACGACCGGAACCAGGGCCGGCGACGCTGACTTCCAGCGTCTTGACACCGTGCTCGATGGCCTTCTTGCCGGCGTCTTCGGCAGCGACCTGAGCGGCGTAAGGAGTGCTTTTACGCGATCCCTTGAAGCCCATGGCGCCAGCCGACGACCACGACACGGCATTGCCCTGCGCGTCGGTGATCGTGATCATGGTGTTGTTGAACGAGGCGTTGACGTGCGCTACGCCCGAGGTGATGTTCTTGCGTTCGCGCTTTTTAACGCGTGAAGGTTCTTTAGCCATTGGTCAGCTATCCTTACTTCTTCTTGCCGGCGATGGGCTTCGCCGGACCTTTGCGCGTGCGCGCATTGGTGTGCGTACGCTGACCGCGCACAGGAAGGCCCTTACGATGGCGCAGACCGCGGTAGCAGGCCAGGTCCATCAGGCGCTTGATGTTCATCGAAACTTCACGGCGCAGGTCGCCTTCAACCGTATAGTCGCGGTCGATGGTTTCACGGATTTGCAACACTTCGGCATCCGAAAGCTGATTGACGCGGCGCGCATCTTCGATGCCGACCTTCTTGACAATCTCTTCGGCGTGGTGCGCGCCGATGCCGTGAATATATTGAAGCGCGATTACCACGCGCTTGTTGGTCGGTATGTTGACGCCAGCAATACGGGCCACTTGAGGTATCTCCTACAACGCGCTCCGGGGAACGCATTCATAAAACGAAAGATGACACGTATGCCACACGGCTAAACTTTGACCTTCAGCCGTGGTCCATACGCGTGATTTCGCGGAAGCTGCCCTTATAGAAGGGTTTTGACTTCCGTCAATGGTTTAGTTTCAAAAAAGCAAGCCAAAACTTATTTGGTAATGCTTTTTTAAGTTTACTCGGATGATCCGCGCCGGAAGGTGCTTCACATCAGGGATATTCGGACAAAACGTCCATGCCGGTCACCGTTTTCACAATCCCCGGCGAAAATTTATGCCAGCGCGCCATCGATATGGGCGGCGACGTCTTCCACCGCCCCCATGCCGTCAACTTCATAAAGCTTGCCCTGCGCCGCATAGTACGGCAGCAATGGCGCGGTCTGGGCGTTATAGGCCGCCAGGCGCACCTTATAGGCTTCGGGATTGTCGTCCGACCGGCCCTCTTCGGCGAAGCGCTTCTCGATGCGCGTGACCAGGGCGGCTTCATCCACCTTCAGGCGGACCACCCGGTCGATCTTCGCGCCGCGCGCACCGAGCATGGCGTCCAGCGCCTCGGCCTGGGCCACGGTGCGCGGGAAACCGTCAAAAATGGCGCCACCGGCCGCTTCGGCCGCCGGCAGGTTTTCCTTGATCAGATCGATGACGATCTCGTCCGACACCAGACCGCCGGTCGCCAGGATATCTTTGACCTTCAGGCCAAGCTCGCTTTCGGCCTTAATGGCAGCCCGCAACATGTCGCCCGTCGAGAGCTGGACCATGCCGCGTGTCGTGACCAGACGCTTTGCCTGTGTACCCTTGCCCGCCGCTGGGGGTCCAAACAGGATTATGTTCATCGTCCGATCCTTCCGCGCGTGCTGGATGCAGCGCCCTTGCTGCCGGTCTTGAGCTTCGACTTCTTGATCAGCCCGTCATACTGGTGCGCCAGCAGGTGCGACTGAATCTGCGCCACGGTGTCCATGGTCACGGTCACGACGATCAGGATCGAGGTGCCGCCGAAATAGAAGCTGTTGCCCATCTGCGCGATCAGGAATTCCGGCAACAGACAGACGACCGTGATATACGCCGCACCGATCACCGTGATCCGCGTCAAAACGAAATCGAGATATTCCGCCGTGCGCTTGCCGGGACGGATGCCAGGCAGGAAGCCGCCGTACTTGCGCAGGTTTTCCGCCGTTTCATCGGGGTTGAAAACCAGCGAGGTATAGAGGAAGGTGAAGAAAATGATCATGGCCGCATAAAGGACCATGAAAACCGGGTGGCCGTGCGTCAGTTGCGTGCTGAGCATCGGCAGCCATTGCAGCCAGTCCGGAATCTTGTCCGGGTTCTGCCCGACGAAGGTCAGGACCGAGGTCGGCATCAGCAACAGCGAAGAGGCGAAGATCGGCGGAATGACGCCGGAAGTATTGACCTTCAGCGGCATGAACGACGATTCCCCGCCCATGATACGATTACCGACCTGGCGCTTGGGATACTGCACCAGCAAACGGCGCTGCGCCCGCTCCATGAAAACGATGAAGACAATGGTGGCGACAAGTACGCCCACAATCAGGATCAGCATGCCGGGATTGATATCACCGGTCGATCCCATGGACAGCAGGGTGCCGACCGTGCGCGGCAGAACCGCCACGATACCGGCGAAGATGATGATGGAAGAGCCATTGCCAATGCCGCGCGAAGTGATCTGTTCACCCAGCCACATCAGGAACAGCGTGCCGCCGGTTAGCGTCGCCATCGAGGAAACGATGAAAAAGGGGCCTGACTGAAGCGCCAGTCCCGAAGATTGCATGGCCGCGGAAATACCGAAGGACTGGATCAGGGCCAGGATCACCGTCAGGTAACGCGTATACTGGTTCAACTGCTTGCGGCCGGCTTCCCCGCCTTCCTTGCGCAGCTTTTCCCATGGTGCATAAACGGACCCCATCAACTGAATGATGATCGAGGCCGAGATATAGGGCATCAGGTTCAGCGCGAACACCGCCATGCGCTCGACGGCACCCCCGGCGAACATGTTCATCATGCCAAAAATGCCATTCGACTGGCCGGAGAAGGCGCGGGTGAATTCGGCCATGTTGATGCCCGGTAACGGCACATAGGTGCCGAGACGGTAAACGATCAAGGCGCCGAGCGTAAAAAGCAGGCGTTTATGCAGGTCGGTCGCCTTGGCGAAGGCGCCGAAATTCATATTGGCGGCGAGTTGTTCAGCAGCAGAAGCCATAAAGTCCTCAAATTCGCGCGGGCGCCTGCGCCCCTGTAATCGCCCCCAAAGGGCGGACTAGGTGTATACGCGATTCGCTGGCCGCGCCCTCACCCAATCCAACCCATATGGGGTACGCATCTGAAAAGGTCAAATGCGCGTGATACCGGTTCTCGGCTTACCCTTTACGGGCGGCTTTCGCGGCGGCGATCTTTTCCTGACGGGCAGCCAGCTTGGCTTCGTTTTCGATACGCGCCTGCGTCACCGAACCACCGGCGGCTTCAACGGCCTTAATGGCGCCGGACGAAGCGGACCAGACCTTCAGGTTCAGCTTGGCCTTCAGTTCGCCTTCGCCGAGAAGACGCACGCCATCCAGTTCACGGCGGATAACACCGGCGGCGATCAGGGCGGCGGCATCGATATCGGCCTTGGCGTCGAGTTTGCCGGCATCGATCGCGTCCTGCAGACGCCACAGGTTTACTTCGGCCAGCTTGAGCGCGAAGGGATTGTTGAAGCCGCGCTTCGGCATGCGCATATACAGCGGCATCTGGCCGCCTTCAAAACCCAGGAGCGAGACGCCCGAACGGGACTTCTGCCCCTTGACGCCGCGACCGGCGGTTTTGCCCTTGCCCGAACCGGGGCCGCGACCGACGCGCATACGGCCCTTGGTCGAGCCGGGATTGTCGTGGAGTTCGTTCAGCTTGGTCATTTGCAATGCCTTTCAATGACAGGTGCGCCGGTCCGGAGCACTGAAGTGCGGACCAACTCGGCTAATAAGAATTTGCGCCCCGAAGCTTCGCTGCCGGGACGGGAACGGGCGTGTTACAGCACGCTTTCAAAATAAGCAAGCCCGCGAACCGAGATTCGCGGGCTTGCCAGTTATTCGGTTATTGCCGGTGCTTATTCGACAATGGTCACCATGTGGTGGACCTTGGCGATCATGCCGCGAACCGAAGGGGTGTCTTCCAGGGTGGAGACACGACCCAGCTTGTTCAGGCCCAGACCGGCGAGCGTGGCGCGCTGGTCCTTGGTGCGGCGGATCGGGGAACCGGTTTGCTTGACCGTGACGGTCTTCGCTTCAGTCTTTGCAGGAGCCTTAGCCATAACTTAGCCCTCCAGGGATTCAGGCGACGAAGCGCCATCGGCACGCGACTTCAGAAGATCGCCGACCTTCTTGCCGCGCTTCGAGGCGATCTGACGGGGCGAGGATTGCACCTTCAGCGCTTCAAAGGTGGCGCGCACCATGTTGTAGGGGTTCGACGAACCGAGCGACTTGGCCACGACGTCCGAAATCCCGAGGGTTTCGAGAACGGCGCGCATCGGACCACCCGCGATGACGCCGGTGCCCGGAGGGGCCGCGCGCATCTGGATCTTACCGGCGCCCCAACGGCCGTAACCGTCGTGGTGCAGGGTGCGGGATTCGCGCAGCGGCACGCGGATCAGGGACTTCTTGGCTTCTTCGGTCGCCTTGCGGATGGCTTCCGGCACTTCGCGCGCCTTGCCATGGCCGTAGCCGACGCGGCCTTTTTGGTCGCCAACGACCATCAGGGCTGCAAACGAGAAGCGGCGGCCACCCTTGACGGTGGCGGCGACGCGATTGATAGCGACCAGCTTTTCAACGAATTCCGAAGGTTCTTCGTTGCGGTCGCGGGAGCGGTTTTCGCTAGGACGGGCCATGAACGATTCCCTTAGAAGTTGAGGCCGGCTTCACGCGCGGCTTCCGCCAGCGCCTTCACCCGACCGTGATAGATGTAGCCACCACGATCGAACACGACGTCCTTGACGCCTTTTTCGATCGCGCGTTGTGCGACCAGCTTGCCGACTTCCGTCGCGGCGGCAGCATTCGAGCCTTGCTTCTTGCCGCCTTCCAGCGACGAAGCTGCCACGATGGTCACGCCGCTCTGGTCATCGATGACCTGGGCATAAATGTTCTTGTCCGAACGGAAGACCGACAGACGCGGGCGGCCGTTGGAGAGCTTCTTGAGGCGCGTACGATTGCGTTGCGCGCGACGAGCCAATTGTTCACGAGGAGACAGAGCCATGACTTACTTCTTCTTGCCTTCCTTGCGGCGAACGGTTTCGCCGGCATATTTGACGCCCTTGCCCTTATAAGGCTCAGGGGGACGAATCTTGCGGATCTTGGCAGCCAGTTCACCGACCAGTTGCTTGTCGATACCGGCGATCTTCACTTCCGTCTGCTTCGGCACCGAGAAGGTGATGCCGGCGGGCGGATCGATGACGACGGGGTGCGAGAAACCGAGCGACAGCTCCAGCTTCTGGCCCTGCATGGCGGCGCGGTAACCGACGCCGACCATTTCAAGCGTTTGCTCGAAGCCCTCGGTCACACCCTTCACCATATTGGCGATCAGCGTGCGCGACAGCCCCCACATCGCCTTGTGACGGGCGGTTTCACCACGCGGGGCGACGGAAAGGCTGGCGCCTTCCTGCTTGACTTCGATTTCTTCTACGACAGTCCAGCTCTGGACGCCCTTAGGCCCCTTCACCGAAATGTCTTGCCCGTTCAGCGTGATGGTCACACCGGCCGGGACTGCGATGGCTTTTTTACCAATCCGGGACATTTTAAAACCTTCTAATGCCTTAAGTGTCCTCAGCCGAACCTACTTTTAGTAGACGCGGCAGAGAACCTCACCACCCACGTTGTTTTCGCGGGCGTTGTTGTCAGACATGACGCCCTTCGGCGTCGACAGGATCGAGATACCCAGGCCGTTCTTTACCGGCTTCAGGTCCTTGATCGACGAATAGACGCGACGGCCGGGCTTGGACACGCGGGAGATTTCCGCGATGACCGGCGCGCCGTCGAAATACTTCAGCTCGATTTCGAACTGCGGGAATTCACCCGGAACTTCCAGGACTTCATAGCCGCGGATATAGCCCTCGTCCTTCAGGACGTCGAGCACGTGGGCGCGCAGCTTGGAGGCCGGGGTGAGCACCTTGGAACGCTTGCGCATGGCGGCATTCTTGATGCGGGCGATCATATCGCTCAGAGGATCATTAACGAACATATTCTTGGTCCTCCCTTACCAGCTGGCCTTGGTCATGCCCGGAATCTGGCCTTCATTGGCCAGTTTACGGAGCGCGATCCGGCTCATGTGGAGCTTGCGATAGTAGGCACGCGGACGGCCGGTGACTTCGCAACGGTTGCGAATACGGGTCGCGTTCGAGTTACGGGGCAGCTTGGCCAAGGCGAGACGCGCGGCGAAGCGGTCTTCCAGGGGCAGACTTTCGTCGTTGGCGGTCGCCTTGAGGGCCTCACGCTTGGCGGCATATTGAGCCACCAGCTTCTTGACCATCTCGTTGCGGTTTACAGCGCTTTTCTTTGCCATGTTATCTCTCTACCCGCTTAGGAGGTGAACGGGAATTGGAAGTGCTTCAGAAGCGCCTTGGCTTCCTTGTCGGTCGGCGCCGTGGTACAGACAACGATGTCCATGCCCCACATCTGGTCGATCTGATCGTAATTGATTTCCGGGAACACGATGTGTTCACGAAGACCCATGGCGTAGTTGCCACGACCATCGAAGCTGTTGCCGTTCAGACCACGGAAGTCTTTCACGCGCGGCAGGGCGATGGTGATCAGGCGGTCGAGGAATTCGTACATGCGATCCTTGCGCAGGGTCACCTTGGCGCCGACCACCATGCCTTCGCGCAACTTGAAGCCGGCGATGGACTGACGGGCGCGCGTCTCGGCGGCCTTCTGGCCGGTGATCGCTTCCAGATCCTTGATGGCGCTCTTGACCTTCTTGGAGTCGGCGGTCGCTTCACCGATCCCCATGTTCACGACGATCTTGTCGAGCTTGGGGACCTGCATTTCGTTCGTATAACCAAACTCTTCCTTGAGCGCGGCGCGGATCTTGTCGAGATAGACCTGCTTGGCGCGGGGGATGTACTTATCAGCCATTGATGACTTCTCCCGTCGTCTTGGCGACGCGTACCTTCTTGTCGCCCTCGACCTTGAAACCGACGCGGGTCGGCTTGCCGTTCGAATCGACGTGGGACACGTTGGAAACGTGCACCGACGCTTCCTTGTTGATGATGCCGCCTTGCGGGTTGCCCTGCGACGGACGGGTGTGGCGCTGAACCATGTTCAGGCCCGAGACGACGACGCGCTCGGCCTGGCCATCCTTGGTCACGACCTTGGCGACGGTTCCCTTGCGGCCCTTGTCCTTGCCGGTCAGCAGGACAACGGAATCGCCCTTCTTAATCTTGGCAGCCATAGTTAGATAACCTCCGGAGCCAGCGAGATGATCTTCATGTGGTTCTTGGCGCGCAGTTCACGCGGCACAGGCCCGAAGATACGCGTGCCGATCGGCTCGCTCGACTTGTTGACGATGACGGCGGCGTTGGTGTCGAAACGGATCACCGAACCGTCCTTGCGCTGGATATCCTTCGAGGTGCGTACGACGATGGCGCGCAGAACGTCGCCCTTCTTCACGCGGCCACGAGGAATGGCTTCCTTGACCGACACGACGATCAGGTCACCCACCGAGGCGTAGCGGCGCTTCGAGCCGCCCAGCACCTTGATGCACATGACCCGGCGCGCGCCGGAATTATCGGCCACTTCCAGGTTAGTTTGCATCTGAATCATGGTTCAAACTTTCCTAGTTAGTTGGCTTCGCGCGGGAGAACTTCCCACGTTTTCAGTTTCGACTTCGGCGCACATTCGATGATACGAATCTTTTCGCCGGCCTTGAAATCATTGGCTTCGTCATGAGCGTGGTAGCGCTTGGACACACGCACCGTCTTTTTCAGGACGGGGTGCAGAACCGTACGTTCCACCTTCACAACCACGGTCTTGTCGCCCTTGTCGGAGACAACCAGACCTTCAAGAATGCGCTTGGGCATGGTCTTCTTTCCTTTAGGCGACTTTGCCGCCGGCCTTCTGGGCCGTCAGCAGGGTCTTGATGCGGGCGATGTCCTTGCGGATTTCGCTGACGCGATGGGTCTTTTCGAACTGGCCGGTGGCCTTCTGGAAGCGCAGGTTGAACTGCTCTTTCTTCAGGTCCAGGAGCTGTTCCTGCAGTTGGTCGGCGGTCTTGGTCCGCAGATCGGCAATCTTGGTCATAGGTCCTACTCCGCAGCCATGGCCACGCCGGCGTCGATACGGGTCACGACGCGGGTGGAAACAGGCAGCTTGGCGGCGCCGAGACGGAGCGCTTCACGCGCGATATCGTCCGGCACGCCGTCGATTTCAAACAGGATGCGGCCAGGAGCCACACGGGCGGCCCAATGGTCGACAGCGCCCTTGCCTTTACCCATACGGACTTCGGCAGGCTTGCCCGTGACAGGCAGGTCGGGGAAGACGCGAATCCACACACGGCCCTGACGCTTCATCTGACGCGTGATGGCCCGGCGGGCGGCTTCGATCTGGCGGGCGGTGATGCGTTCCGGCTCGACGGTCTTCAGACCATACGAACCGAAGTTCAGCGTGTAACCACCCTTGGCGTTACCGTGGATACGGCCCTTGAAGGCCTTCCGGTATTTTGTACGCTTGGGAAGCATCATAAGAGTTACGCCTCCTTGTTGTTGCGGTCGCGGCGCGGACCACGGTTGTTACGTTCGCCACGTTCCGGACGCTCGCTCGACGACGGGCCGGAAGCCTCGTTCGCCCAACGCTTGTCCTGGGCCATCGGATCGTGCTCAAGGACTTCGCCCTTGAAGATCCACACCTTGATGCCGATGATGCCGTAGGTGGTCAGGGCTTCGGCGAAGCCCATGTCGATGTCGGCGCGCAGGGTGTGCAAAGGCACGCGGCCTTCACGATACCATTCCATACGGGCGATTTCCGCCCCGCCGAGACGACCCGACAGGTTCATGCGGATGCCCTTGGCGCCGAGACGCATGGCCGACTGGATCGAACGCTTCATAGCGCGGCGGAAGGCCACACGGCGTTCGAGCTGCTGGGCGATGGATTCGGCAACCAGTTGCGCATCGACTTCCGGCTTGCGGACTTCGACCAGGTTCAGGAAGACTTCGCCTTCGGTCAAGACGGAAACGTCCTTGCGCAGCTTGTCGATGTCCTGGCCCTTCTTGCCGATCACGACGCCCGGACGGGCGGCGTAGATGGTGATGCGGCATTTCTTGTGCGGACGCTCGATGATGATGCGCGACACGCCGGCGGCATTCAGCTTTTCCTTCAGAACCTTACGGATCTTCAGGTCCTGGTGAAGGAGCTTGGCGTATTCCTGGCGCGCGGCAAACCAGCGCGAGTCCCAGGTGCGGTTGACGCCGAGGCGCAAGCCGATCGGATTAGCTTTCTGACCCATTATGCAGCCTCTTGAGATTCGGCGCCGAGTTCACGGACCACGATGGTCAGTTCCGAGAACGGCTTCATGATGCGCGACGAACGGCCACGGGCACGCGAAGCGAAACGCTTCATGACGAGGCCCTTGCCGACATAGGATTCGGCAACGATCAGGTTGTCGATGTCGAGATTGTGGTTGTTTTCCGCGTTCGAGATCGCCGAATAGAGCGCCTTGCGGACGTCCTTGGCGATACGCTTGCGCGAAAATTCCAGCTCGTTGAGCGCGCGCTGCACCTTCAGGCCACGGATCGAGGCGGCGACCAGGTTCAGCTTTTGCGGGCTGATACGGACGCTCACCAGCTTCACGCGAGCTTCGTTGGCGTTGACGCGACGAGGATTCTTAGTCTGCGACATAACTTACCTCTTCTTCGCCTTCTTGTCGGCGGCGTGGCCGGGGAAGTTGCGCGTGGGCGAGAACTCGCCGAACTTCATGCCGACCATGTCTTCCGACACGAGCACGGGAACGTGCTTCTGACCGTTATAAACGCCGAACGTGATACCCACGAATTGCGGCATGATGGTCGAACGACGCGACCAGGTCTTGATGACCTCTTTGCGGCCACTCGACTGCGCGGCTTCCGCCTTCTTGAGAAGGTGGCCGTCGACGAAGGGGCCTTTCCATACGGAGCGTGCCATAATTAGCGAGCCTTCTTAACGTGACGCGAACGGATGATATACTTGTCCGTCGCTTTGTTAGTACGAGTCTTGCGACCCTTGGTGGGCTTGCCCCAAGGCGTCACAGGGTTACGACCACCGGAGGTCTTGCCTTCACCACCACCGTGCGGGTGGTCGACCGGGTTCATGGCGACACCACGCACGTGCGGGCGGAAGCCCATGTGACGGGTGCGGCCGGCCTTGCCGAGGCTTTGGTTCATGTGATCCTGGTTGGACACCGCGCCGACCGTGGCCATGCAGCCATCGAGCACCATGCGCAGTTCACCCGAACCCAGACGGATCTGGGCATAGCCGGCGTCACGGCCGACGAGTTGGGCATAGGCGCCGGCGGAGCGGGCCAGTTGGCCGCCCTTCAGGGGCTTCAGTTCGACGTTGTGGATGATCGTGCCGATCGGCAACGAACGCAGCGGAGCGGCGTTACCCGGCTTCACGTCGACTTTTTCGGAGGCGATGACCGTATCGCCGGCCTTCAGGCGTTGCGGGGCCAGGATATAGGCCTTTTCGCCGTCGGCATAGGTGATGAGCGCGATGAACGCGGTGCGGTTCGGATCGTATTCCAGATGATCGACCGTCGCCGGCACGTCGAACTTGCGACGCTTGAAATCGACGATACGATACAGGCGCTTGGCGCCGCCGCCACGGAAACGGACGGCGACACGGCCGCCGGCGCCACGGCCACCGGACTTGGTAAGCCCTTCGACCAGCGAACGCTGCGGCTTGCCCTTGTAAAGCTCGGACTTGTCAACCAGAACCAGGCTGCGACGGCCGGGCGAGGTCGGATTAAATTGCTTCAAAGCCATTTTCTGTGCCCTTTCCCTACAGACCGGTTGTGATGTCGATCGACTGGCCTTCGGCCAGGGTCACGATGGCTTTTTTGACGTCGTTGCGACGCCCCTTGATGCCCTTGAAACGCTTGGTCTTGCCCTTGGTGACGATGGTATTCACCTTGGTGACCTTGACGTTGTAGATGGCTTCAACGGCGGAAGCGACTTCGTCCTTAGAGGCGTCGAGCGCGATCTTGAACACCACCTTGTTCAGTTCGGACAGGTTGGTGGCCTTTTCGGTGATGTGCGGCGACAGAAGAACGTCGAAATTACGGATGGTAGCAGCCATGATACTTAGGCCTCCACAGCGAAGCGGGCTTCGATGGCCTCAACCGCGGACTTCGTCAGCACCAGGGTCTGGCGGCGCAGGATGTCATAGACATTCAGGCCGGCCGACGGCAGCACGTCGATGTTCGGGATGTTGCGCGAAGCGAGGGCGAAGTTCGCATCCACTTCCGGACCGGTGATGAACAGGGCGTTCTTCAGGCCCAGCTTCTCGAAGGAAGCCTTGAGGGATTGCGTCTTCGGGGATTCGACCACGGCCTGATCGAGAACGATCAGCGAGCCGGACTTGATCTTGGACGACAGGGCGTGACGCAGGCCGAGGGCGCGAACCTTCTTCGGCAGGTCGAACGCGTGCGAGCGGACGACCGGGCCGAAGGCGCGCGAACCGCCGACGAACTGCGGGGCACGGCGCGAACCGTGACGGGCGCCGCCGGAACCTTTTTGCTTGTACATCTTCTTGCCCGTGCGCGAATTTTCATTGCGCGTCTGGACCTTGTGCGTACCGGCGCGGCGCTTGGCCAACTGCCAGTTGACGACGCGCGACAGGATGTCCGAGCGGATGTCCTCGATCCCGAAAACGAGATCGGACACATCAACCGAACCAGCCTTGGAGGCGTCGAGTTTGATAACATCGAGTTTCATGATTATTCAGCCCCTTCTTGCGCAGGAGCTTCCTCAACGGCCGCCACGGCAGCCTTCTTGATCGCGCCAGGGAACGGCAGGCCAGCCGGAGCCGCCTTCTTTACAGCGTCGCGGACCTTGACATAGGAGCCTTCCGCACCAGGGACAGCGCCCTTGATGAAGACCAGGCCGCGCTCGGCGTCGATACGTGCGATTTCGAGGTTCAGCGTGGTGACGGTTTCGACACCGTAGTGACCCGCCATCTTCTTGCCCGGGAAGGTACGGCCCGGATCCTGGCGGTTACCCGTCGAACCGTGAGCACGGTGAGAAACCGAGACGCCGTGAGTGGCGCGCATACCGCCGAAGTTCCAGCGCTTCATGGCGCCGGCAAAACCCTTACCGATGGTCGTGCCCTGAATATCGACCTTCTGGCCGACAGCAAAGTGATCGGCGGTCAGCTCGGCGCCGACTTCGATCAGGGCGTCTTCCGACACGCGGAACTCGGTCAGGAAGGCTTTCGGCTCCACCTGAGCCTTGGCGAAGCGGGCGCGCTCCGGATTGGACACGTTCTTGGCCTTGCGCGAACCGGCGCCGAGTTGCAGGGCGACATAGCCGTCCTTGTCCTTGGTGCGCTGGGCTACGACCTGACAACCGTCAAGCGACAGCACGGTCACGGGCACATGAACGCCGGCTTCGTCGAAGAAGCGGGTCATGCCGAGTTTCTTGGCGATAAGGCCTGTTCTTTGAGTCTGACTCATTGTCCGCGCCCTTAAATCTTGATTTCGACGTCAACACCGGCCGACAGGTCGAGCTTCATCAGCGCGTCTACAGTCTGCGGGGTCGGATCGACGATATCGAGGACACGCTTGTGCGTGCGGATTTCAAACTGCTCGCGCGACTTCTTGTCGACGTGCGGCGAACGGTTGACGGTGAAACGCTCGATCAGCGTGGGCAAGGGGATCGGCCCCCGGACAGTGGCACCCGTGCGCTTGGCCGTATTGACGATCTCGCGTGTGGAATGATCCAGGACGCGGTGATCGAAGGCCTTGAGCCGGATGCGGATATTTTGACGATCCATATCGCTCGTATTCCCAAAGTGGTGCGTTTAGCGCGTCCAGTGAACCATTTCAAAGACCAACCCGCCCCCACAAACGTGAGCACGAACGCGATATCCGCAAAAACAAAGCCCTCGCGGATTTACCCGCGCGGGCCGTTGAACAAACAGACCAAAGCCCTTTAAGAAGGGATGCAAAGCCTGTCTTGCTTTATGCTTGCAGACCGCGTTTGGCACCTCTTCAGCGCCACAGCCGATCTAACAGAGCGCGCTATATGCCTAAACGACTCGCCTTCGTCAAGCGACAATTGGCGCAAAGGGAAGAAAAATAAGCGGCGGGGATTATTTTGGCATTCCGCCGAGATCTCCCCATCTTACAGTGCGCGATAATCGAAGGCGCGCAGCCGCACACTCCCCTCTCCCGCACTGTATATGCCGATCTTCAGGCTGAGAAAGCCGCCAAAAACATTATGATTCAGACCCGACACCTCCATACGGGTCGGATGGCGCGTCCAGGTCTTCCCTGCATCGTGCGAATAATGCCAGGTGATGACGTTCTCATCATTGGTCACCCGGATGCGCACGCTGCCCGTTGTCATTTTCATGCGCGACCAGGCCTGCTCCTCGGCATATTGCCAGGTCTTCATCTCCTCCGGCGTGAAGCCGATGCCGACAAAGGCCTTATGATTATAGAAGAGCAGCACGCCACCCTCGGCCCCGCCATCGAGCTCGAGCGTAATCCCGGCCTCGTAGGAACGATCCCCGACCGGACAGGTCAAAGGTGTGCTGTCGGCCGGCGTCATGCCGCGCGCATCGAGACGCAAGGCTCTGTCTTCATAATGAATGCGCTGCATTTCATCGGCCGCGGGATCGTGAAAGCTCCATTGCGTGCCAAAGCGATTCTGCGAGAAGTCATCCGAGAGCGCGAAGCCGGCCGGCCCCGCCTTGCCGCCTTTCGGTTTTGCCATCGGCTCCGACAGATCGCCGCCCAGGGCGCGGAACCAGCCGTCGCTTGTCCATTCGATCGGTTCCAGCAACGGCTGACGCCCCAGGGTCCGGAAACCGTTCTCATAGCCGTGATAGACCATCCACCAGTCGGATTTTCCGTTTTCTTTGGCGGGTCCTTCAACAATCGAAGCATGGCCGCGCGACCACCATGGCTCCGCGGTGCTCAAGGTCCGCACAAGAGGATTGTGCGGGCAATCCTCCCATGGACCGTGGATTGATTTCGACCGCGCGGCGATGACCATATGCCCCGTCACCGGCCCGGCGGTGCCGCCAACGGCGGTGATCAGGTAGAACCAGCCGTTATGATGCAGCAATTTGGGACCTTCAGGCGCGAAGTTCTCGGTGATCCAGTCATCGGGGAAATGCCAGGGGTTATAGGCCGGCTCGACCTCGCCATCAGCAGCAAGACCGTCATCCGTCAGGCGGACCTTGCGAATGCCGTTGACAAACAGATAGCGCTTGCCATCTTCACCGACGACATGGCCGGGATCGATGCAGCCGCTGATCTTCATGTCGATCGGCTCGCTCCACGGCCCCCTGATGTCATCCGCCCAGATCACATAAATCGACCAGCCCCTGTCGCCCGGATTGGCAGGGATATAGACGTAGTAACGATCACCGTGCTTGCACAGATCCACCGCCCATATGGTGCCGAGCGGTCTGGTCAGGGCCGGCGCTACCGGCGCCCAGTTCACCAGGTCCGTTGAGTGCCAGATGACAATGCCCGGATAGGAAAAGAACGACGAGAATGTCATGTAGTAATCGGAACCATCCTTCAGGATGGTCGGATCGGGATGGTCGCCGGGAATGATCGGATTGAGATAGGCACCATTGCCGAGATCGGCCTTGCGCTGTCCCTCAATCCCCCTCCCCCATTTCGGCGGTTGCGTCTCGCACGCAGCCGCTCCGGCTTGCATGACGGCAAAAGGCGCCGCCGCGGCCCCGCCCATCAGTGTCTTGAAAACGCCGCGCCGTGAGGTCTTTGCCATGCCCCTGCTCCCGTTCTGCTTCCCCTTGTCATAAAACGAACGAAGCAGCGCGTAAACAGGAACCGGCAGCGCTAACAGATCATGCCTTCGCAGGCTTTAACCGCAGCATCCCACGCTGGAGCATCATAATCAGGGCGCGACTCCATCCCCCCAGACTGACTTCAGTTGAGCGGATGACATTGACACGGCGGCGGAAGGACAGCCGCGCCCGCTCCACTCTGGAACGTGCCGGCAGAACCGCCACGGCCATGTCCATCATACGGCTGCCAAGCGCTGGGGCATATTGCAGACTGCCTTCGCGGCATTCGCCGGCATGAACCGTCATCGGCGACTTGTAGTCTTCGCCGCCGGTGCCGAAATCGAAGCTCGTATAGCCAAGCGGCGTCAGATGACGGATAATCGCCATCGTCAGGACAATACCAACCGTATAACGGTAATAGGCCGGATCATAGGCCGGGAACCACAGATGGACATTATCCTTGTCCACCAGGCTGATCTCGGCGGCCACCAGCTTGCCCTCATAACGGAAGACACCGGCGCGCAGGCCGTAATCCTCATCTGGCAGATTGGCGAGACTGACCAGCACATCGCGCGTCCAGCCGCAGTTGAAAATATCATGCAGGCCGGATTTTTTGTACTGCTCACGCTTAAGGCCGATGATCCAGTCCATGACTTCAGGCGTGACGCGCTCCCAGGTAAAGTCAAAGCCGCCGAAATCCTTGATAATATTGCGCTCGCAGCGGCTAAGATTCTTGAAGAACTTGTGATGCTCCTGATCCTGTTTCTCATACCAGGCATCGAAGCCGTCCGGTGTGAGAGCGGCGCGACGCTGGAGCGCCACGGTCTGCCCCTGGGCATCCATAGGTCCAACCCATCCCTGGAAATCGAGACGTCTGGCGCCGGTCGCTTTCAGCAGGGCATTGATATCCGGCACAAAACCCGGCGCTGCGATCAGGGCATGATAATCGCTAAGAGGGGCGCCAAGCGGTTGCAGGACACCAGCGCGAATTTGACAGGCGAAATAGCCGGCTACGCGGCCCTCTGTATAAAAACGCGCCACATGTGCCCCCGGCACATCGGCGCCAATGGCCTGAACGTAGCGGATATCGAAATAAGGCCCCACAAGTTCGGGGTGGTGCGCACGCCAGTTCGTCCATTGGCTGACGTCACGGGCTGTCAGGTCCCCGATGCCGATAATCTCGATTCGGTTTAGCGCGCTGGCAGGGAACGAAGGTTTCAGGGGCATGGGAACTCGCGGAAGCAGCTTTGAGCACGAAGTCTACCATGGCAGGGTTTATGCCTCCCTAAGCGTCACGGTTAACAGCAGTTTCTAATCATTTGCACGCGGCGCGATGAACGGTTGTGAAATCAGCCGGAACACCTCCATCTGTTCGCACTGCGCGCTATGGAAAGCCAGAGCCGGCCAGCAGCTAAAATCGATCGCCGGATGCGCCTCGCGGGCGTGGCGCAGGCTGCACGCCAGGGCGATATCGGCATGAGTCATGTCGCCGCCCAGCAACCATTCGGTTTTCGCTGCGGCACGGATCGTCTCCAACCCGTCGAGCACAGCGTGCATTTGCGCATGACAGCGCGCCAGCCAGACAGCGGATTTTTCCTTGTGCAGAACCTGCTCATAAAACAATGCAACGGCCTTATCGGAAAAGCCGGTGCTGAGGGCGATATAATAGAGCGCCTTTTGCCGGTCCGGACCGGACGGGGCGATGAGCGGCACGGTGTCATCGGCCGCCCGCGCCTGCTCGTCCAGCCAGTCGAGCGCATAGGCGCTTTCAATGATCACCTCGCCATTATCGAGCACCAAGGCCGGTACGCGCCTCAACGGGTTGAAAGGCGTGATCTTGTCGCCCTCGCCGAAGGTGGACCATGGGCGATGCTCGAAGGTATGGCCATAGAGCGTCAGGGCGATGCCGACGCGCCGGACATAGGGGGAATCATACTGGCCGATCAGGATCATCGCACCGCTTCCTGATGTGACTGAGTGAGCGTGCTGACACCCACGCCGCCATACATATTGGCGCAAGCTGTACACAGCAACGCGCCGACAAGGATGACTATTATCCGCATGAAAGATCTCCAACAGCCGCCCTTAGGCATGATGGTCCCGCGAAGTTAAGCTGTCAAAGTAAGATTAAAGACAAAGGGTCGCAGACCCTTTGATCCCATAATGCGACAGCGCCGCTCCGTGCTCAAGACATAAAGGCCCCCGGCATAACCAAAACCCCCGCCGGTCATCACCGGCGGGGGTTCAGCTATTCAGTCTCTCCGTTCGTGAGTACCGCGCCGTTGGCGCTGTCACGAGTCCGGGTTAAGGGCCTGTGGCCCTTACTCGACGATCTT
>Ga0222421_100111_pt1 | contig 84934 bp, 85 predicted proteins | sample 3A1ome_2_FD_182473 | JGI IMG/M metagenome (GOLD analysis project Ga0222421, IMG submission 182473) | Enriched microbial communities from leaf-cutter ant dump, University of Wisconsin, Madison, United States - 3A150A (version 2) | ecosystem: Environmental > Terrestrial > Nest > Insects nest > Nest... | reverse complement strand
CTAAGCGGACCGTAGATTCCCTCTGGACAGAGATCGGCATGATCCTCGATCTGTTCTCCCCATCCGAATGCGCCAACTACTTCGCCTCTTGTGGATATGTTAATTACTAAATCAAAAACGCTCTAAACTTTCAAGGAGGTAGCAAAATGAAGCAAATGAAAATGATGCAGTCCGCGCAACGCGGCTTCACGCTGATCGAATTGATGATCGTGGTCGCGATCATCGGTATTCTGGCCGCGGTGGCGCTGCCGGCGTATCAGGATTACACGGTGCGCGCCAAGGTGTCGGAAATCATCCTGGCAGCCTCGACCTGCCGTACCAGCATCACCGAAACCACGCAGACCACCCAGAGCAGCACGCTTCCTGCTGATAATGAGTGGGGTTGCGAATCGGCTTCCGCGACGTCCAAGTACGTGGCGAAGATCGAAACCACCGATGCCGGCATGATCTCGGTGACGGCTCAGGGCATACCGCAGTTGGATGGCGCCGACGTGCTGACCTTGACCCCGTATTCGGATGAAAACACCAAGCTGGTCAATGGCGACGCCAGCAAGACCATCTTCAAGTGGGTGTGCGGCAGCGTCACTGACGGCACCACGATTCCGGCGAAGTATCTGCCGGGTTCGTGCCGCGCCAGCTAAGCAGTTAGCCAGGTACTTTGCTTGAGCGGATCACGCCAGGCAAAAATCAAACGCGGCCGCAAGGCCGCGTTTTTTATATCTTCCCGCCCTTTTCATTATTGAGGCCGGCTTCCGGGGGTAACAGCCTTTCGGGCGCGGGTTCAATTTCCTCGAATGGAGCATTCATGCTGATAGACCGACCTGCTCCCGAACTGACGATTTTGATGCCTTGCCTGAACGAGGCCAACACCGTTGCCTTGTGCGTCGGCAAAGCGCGGGATTTTTTGCTGCGCGCCGGCATCCACGGCGAGGTCGTGGTCGCCGACAACGGCTCGACCGACGGTTCGCAGGAATTGGCCGAAGCCGCCGGCGCCCGTGTGGTTGCGGTTGCCGAGCGCGGCTATGGCGCGGCACTGTTGGGCGGGATTCGGGCTGCCACCGGCACCTACGTGATCATGGGGGATGCCGACGACAGCTATGACTTCGAACGGCTGGAGCACTTCGTCGAGCGCCTGCGCGGCGGTACCCGGCTGGTGATGGGCAATCGCTTTACCGGCGGCATCGCGCCGGGGGCGATGCCTTTTTTGCACCGCTATCTGGGGACGCCGGTGATCAGCTTCATCGGCCGGCTGTTCTTCAAGCTGAAAGTCGGCGATTTCAATTGCGGGCTGCGCGGCTTTGCCCGCGAAGATATTCTGAAACTGAACCTGTCCTCGCCGGGAATGGAATTCGCCAGCGAACTGATCGTCAAGGCGGCGCTGGCCGGCTATTCGATCGACGAAGTGCCGACCACCCTGAAGCCGGATGGCCGCGACCGGCCTCCGCATTTGCGCAGTTGGCGCGACGGCTGGCGCCATCTGCGTTTTTTGCTGATGCTCTCGCCACGCTGGTTGTTTCTGATTCCGGGCCTGGCATGCTGGACGATCGGCACGCTGGCCTGCGCGGCGCTGGCGATCGCGCCGATCCGGTTGGGTAACGTGGTATTCGACATTCACACCATGCTGTATGCAGGCACCGCATCGGTGCTGGGTTTGCAGATGATCTATTTCGCCATCTTCACCAGACTGTTTGGCACCCTGTTCGGGCCATTCAAGCCGCATGGCAATCTGGAGCGGTTTCTCAAGGTTTTCAGTCTTGAACGCGGCTTGATCCTGGCACTGCTGGCGATCGGTCTTGGCGGCGCGCTGGCGGTATCGTCATTGTGGGAGTGGCGCGATGTCGGTTATGCGGCAGCCGATCCGGAGCGGTTGATGCGGCTGGCGATTCCTTCCGTCATCCTGCTGATCGAAGGCGTGGAAACGGCGATTGCCTCGTTCTTCATTGCGATCCTGAATCTCCTGCGGACCAACGGAGCCGAGCGTCGATGAGTTCTCCGATCACGTCCAAGCGCAAGACGTTCCTCGATCGCACTCTGATACGGGTTCATCAGCAAACCTCGCATTCCCATCGCATCGAGCTTTTGGCGCAGCGGATCGATCAGGTGGTGGCGCGCCACGTTGCTGCCGGCGAGGCAGTCCGGGCGCTGGACATCGGTTGCGGCGACATGGCGCTTTCCAGACGGCTGGCGGCAATGCGTCCACGGTTGCGGTTCGATGCGATCGACATTCACGAACTGCCGCCCGCGTTGCGCGACGATCCGGATTGGGCGAATTACCGAAGTTTCGACGGTACACACATCCCGTTCCCGGATGCCACATTCACGTTCGGCCTGATGTGCGACGTTCTGCATCATGTTCCCCCCGCCAGCCGGATCGCTCTGCTTGGTGAAGTCCTGCGGACTTGCGAGGTATTGATCATCAAGGACCATTTCGAGTACGGGTGGCTGTCGCGTTCGGTATTGCGCGCGATGGATTTCGTTGGCAACTATGGGTATGGCGTGGTCATCCCGGAACGGTATTTCACCGCCGGGTCCATCACTGACTTGTGCAGCCAGGCTGGTGGTGTTTTCCAGCTTGAAACTCCCGCCATCGATCTCTATGCGCACCTTCCCCTGGTAAGTCGAATCTGCCGGCCTCAGTGGCAGGTGATCGGATCGGTGCGGCGCCGGCCGTCTTGCTGAAGATGGATTGTCGGCAGTGAATTCCTTGAGGCAGTACTTCAGCTACATGCTGGTCGGTGGCGTGGTCGGCGCATGCGCGGTGATTGCCCGGCAACTGGGTGCCTATGTGTTTCCGGATACGCGCTTTTATTACGTATTGGTGATTGTTCTGGTGTATGGCGCCGGCATCGTGCTCAGCTATCTGCTGCAAAAGAAGCATACCTTCCGTGACCGCCGTCGCGGCACGCCCCGGCAGTTCCTCCGGTTCTGGCTGATCGCCGCCTTCAGCGGCTGTCTTACCGCATTGCTTTCCTATGTTTTTCGCTATGGTCTGGCGCTGGATTCCCTGTTCGGAACATGGAGTCCGACGATAGCCTTTACGCTGGCCGTGTTGCTCACTTCTCTTGGAAATTTTTTCTTGAACCGGCGCTTTGTGTTCGGCCATACGTCACTGGATACCCAACATGAATCCGCAAAAAAATAAATCGGGCAGCGGCTTGTGGCGCGGCGGCTGGGCCGTGATGGCGCTGGCATGCCTTGGGTTGTGCGTACTGTGGTCCTGGTACGCAGGCAAGGACATGAACTGGGATAGCCTGAACTATCACTACTACGTCGCTTATCAATGGATGACGGATCGGCTGTCGCAGGACTTCATGGCCGCCAGCATCCAGAGTTATCTGAATCCCCTCTCCTATCTGCCGTTTTACTGGATGGTCAGCGCCGGCTGGAATAGCCTCGCGGTCGGTTCCGCGCTTGCAGCCCTGCATGGGCTGAATCTGCTGCTGATCGGCTGGATGACGGCGCTGCTGCTGCCGCCATCCTTGCGCTATCGGCCCCTGTGGATCGTGGTTTCGGTACTGCTGGCGGCGGTCAATCCGATTTTCGCTTCGGAAACAGGAAGCTCGTTCAACGATATAACGACGACGATTCCGGTGCTGGCCGGTTATGTTCTTTTTTTCCGTTCCATCGGGACGGTTGCCGCCAGCGGCATGCAAGCGGAAATCGCCGGCTGGCGCAAATGGTTCTGGCCGGGCCTGCTGCTTGGTGTGGCGGTCGGTTTGAAATTGACCAATGCGGTGTTCGCGCTGGGATTGCTGGCTGTGCTGCCGTTTGTGAGGGACCGGAATACGCGATGGCCGTCACGCCTGTTCTGGTATGGCTTGGGGGGCATCGCCGGCTTCCTGCTGATCAACGGAACCTGGGCGTGGCAACTGTATTCCCGTTTCGGCAATCCGCTGTTCCCGTATTTCAACGGACTGTTTGCCTCGCCGGATTTTCCGGCATTCAATATCCGCAACTATCGTTTCGTTCCGGATTCGCTGTCGCAGGCGTTGTCGTTTCCGTGGAATGCCTTGCGCGTGGCTTCGGATGTCTATACCGAACCTGCCGCGCCGGATACCCGCTGGCTGGCGCTTTTCCTGCTGGGCTGCTGCCTGTTGGCTGGATATGGCCTGCGGCGGTATCGAGCGCGGATCGCGCCTTCCCCGGCCCCAGCCTCGGTCGCGTGGGGGCGCCTGTTGCCGTTGTTGGCTGCCTGCGCTGTTTCCTATGTTTTGTGGCTGTACACGTCCGGGAACGGGCGGTATTTCATGCCGGCTTCGCTGCTGCTCGGGCCATTGCTGGTGTGCTTCAGCCTGAGTCTGATCGGGTCGAACCGGTTTTCGGTGTATCTGCTGGGCTTGCTGCTGGCGGTGCAGTGCGCGCAGGTGGGCGTGGGTGCCCAGCATCGCTGGTCTCCGGGAGCCTGGACGGATGCCTGGTTCGACGTGAAGGTTCCGGCGCAACTGGAGTCATCCCCGTATCTGTATCTGGCGCCTGCCGGACAATCCGGCATGTTCGTGGTGCCGTTCTTGCACCCGGATTCGGCGTTTTCCAATATTTCCGGTCAGGTGCCGCTTGCTCCCGGCGTTCGCGGCGGTCAGCGGGTCGAGCAAATGATCGCCCGGTTCGGCCAGCGCATACGCGGCCTGTATCCGGTGGTCTATCTGGATGCTTCCGGACTTCCGGCACCCCGCGCCTACACGATGTATGAGCATGTATTCGGGCGTTTCGGCCTGATGACCGATACCAAGGCGTGTGAATTGATTCAGGTCGACCTGCGGCGTGCCACGACTCCGCTTCCTGTCGCTCTTGCGGCAGGCCGCTCGCCGCGATTGTCCTGGCTGATGAGTTGCGCGCTGATTCCGGCTCCCGCTCCGGCCTCGACCGATACATCCCGCCGCGTCGATCAGGCGTTCGACCGTGTCGAGCGGACATGTCCGCGCCTGTTCAGTCCCGGTGGCGTGATTACCGACCGATTGGGGGAAGTCTGGCTGCGCCGATACGTGAACAGCGACATCGTGCTGGCGTGGATGCCCGGCGAGGAAATCCAGTATCTGTACTATTCCGGCGGCGATCCGGTCCGGGTGGGGGCGCTGGAGGCGTGGGAAAAGGAGCCGGCGCCCAAGGTCGATTGCCGGATCAAGAAACTGCCGCCGTTCGGGTTGAAGGATTTTTTCTGAGGTTTGGGTGAGGATGGCGAATGCCTATTCGTTTCCTTGGCTGAGCCCGAGTAGTATTGCTGCCGCAACCGGCGCTACGCCGGGGCTGGTTCGGCAATCAGGCTTTCCGCCGGAATTCCCAACTCGGTATGCAGGCGGCGGATCATCGGCAGCGTCAATGGCCGCTTGCGCGCCAGGATTTCATAGACCCGGTTGCCGCGCCCGATCATGGGTTCGAGATCCTTGGACGTCAGCCCGGCTTGCTCCATACGGAATCTGATTGCTTCGATCGGATCGGGTGGAGTGATCGGAAAATGTTGTGTTTCATACGCTTCCACCAGCATCAGCAGTATTTTGAAGCGGTCTCCCGCTGCCGTGCCGGGGATGGGTTCGGCATCAAAATACGCGGAAACCTCTTGCAGTACGGACTGGTATTCCTCGTCAGTGCGGATCGGCTTCAATTCGGCGGATCGGGTCATCGGTCCCTCCATTTTCAAGCCTGCTTGAACCCCAACGGATTCCCGCTCTGCCAGCGCCAATGATCGGCGCACATTTCCTCCAGCCCCAGCCGTGCTTCCCAGCCCAGCAGCGCCTTGGCCAGCGACGGGTCGGAATAGCAGCTGGCGATGTCGCCGGGGCGGCGGGCGGCGATGCGGTAGGGAATCGGGCGGCCGCTGGCGGCTTCGAAGGCGCGCACGATGTCGAGCACGCTGTAGCCACGACCGGTGCCGAGGTTGACGGTGAAGCCTTGTTCCGCGGCGAACAGCCGGTCGAGCGCGGCGACGTGGCCGCGCGCCAGGTCCATCACGTGGACGTAGTCGCGCACGCCGGTGCCGTCGGCGGTCGGGTAGTCGTTGCCGAACACGGATAGCTCCGGCAACCGGCCGACTGCGACCTGGGCGACGTAGGGCATCAGGTTGTTGGGCGGGCCGTTCGGGTCTTCGCCGATCAGGCCGGACGCGTGCGCGCCGACCGGGTTGAAGTAGCGCAGGATGCCGATCGCCCAGGCCGGGTCGGACTGCGCCAGGTCGTTCAGCATCTGTTCCACCATCAGCTTGGAGCGGCCGTAGGGGTTGGTGGTGGAGAGCCGCGCGGTTTCCGGGATCGGCACGGTTTCCGGGTCGCCGTAGACGGTGGCCGAGGAGCTGAACACGAAGCGCCTGACGCCGGCTTCGGCCAGCGCCTGCAGCAGCACCAGCGTGCCGCCGACGTTGTTGTCGAAGTAGGCGAGCGGCTGCTCGACCGATTCGCCGACCGCCTTCAGGCCGGCGAAGTGGATCACCGCGTCCACCGGTTGGGCGCGCAGGATGGCGTCGAGCGCGGCGCGGTCGCGCACGTCGTTGCGGTGGAACGGGATGTCGCGCCCGAGGATCTGGCCGACGCGCGCCAGCGCCACCGGCGAGCTGTTGCACAGGTTATCCAGCGCGATCGGCGCATAGCCGGCTTCGGCCAGCGCGATGCAGGTGTGCGAGCCAATGTAGCCGCAGGCGCCGGTGACGAGGATGGTTTTGGGGGGGCTCATGGCGTGGTGTCGATGGAAAAGGGCGGGCGGTGGTCAGGGTGGCGCGAAGCAATTTCCGGGTGGATCATATACTCCCTCACATGCGGCCCTGTTGCGGGCATGGGACCTTGGTTTTTTGCATATACTCCCGCCTTTTTGAATTGGCGATGGGCGGAGAGAAGAATGTAGCGGACTTCAGGTGGCCGGCGCGCTCCAGTCGCCCGACTTGCCGCCATGCTTTTCCAGCACGCGCACGTCGGTCATCACCATGCCGCGATCGGCCGCCTTGCACATGTCGTAGATGGTCAGCAGGCCGATCTGCACCGCCGTCAGCGCTTCCATTTCGACGCCGGTCTTGCCGACCGTTTCCACCTGGGCGCTGCAATGCACCGCCGGCGGTTCAGCCTGCAGGGTGAATTCGACCGCGACGCGGGTGATCGGCAGCGGATGGCACAGCGGGATCAGGTCGCTGGTGCGCTTGGCCGCCATGATGGCGGCGGTGCGGGCGATGCCGAGCACGTCGCCTTTTTTGGCGCTGCCGGAGGCGATCAGCGCCAGCGTTTCGGCGCGCATGCGGATGCTGCCGGCGGCGCGGGCGATGCGGTGGGTGTCCTGCTTGGCGCCGACATCGACCATGTGGGCGGCGCCGGCGGCATCGAAATGGGTTAGTACGGGCGAGGCGTTTTCGGGTGTCATCGGAATGGCGTCAAAGGCGAGGGCGCGGCCGAACGATTGCGCGCTGCGGGTATCATAGCATCGTGAAATTCGCCTGCCCGTTCCCGTTGCCGTTTTGCTTTCGCGCCGCCCGCGTGGCGGCCTCATGAGCCGCCGATGATGCTTGCCCCGATGATCCGCGCGTTGCGCCGCCGGCCGCTGCCAGTGCTGCTGGCAGCCGTGCTGTTGGCAGCCGCGCCGTTGCCGCGCGCCGGCGCCGCCGATGCCGGCGGCACTGGCGGCACCGAGCGCGGCCTGCCGCTGCTGGGCGACGCCGCCAGCGGCGAACTGTCGCCGGCGATGGAGCGCAAGCTCGGCGAGGACATCATGCACGACGTGCGGCGCGACCCGGATTATCTGGACGACACGCCGCTGACCGAATACCTGAACAGCTTCGGCAACCAGCTGGTGTCGTCGCGGCCGGACGTGCGCGGCGAGGCCGGCTTCGATTACTTTTTCTTCGCGGTGCGCGATCCGCGCATCAACGCCTTCGCGCTGCCGGGCGCCTTCATCGGCGTGCATTCCGGGCTGATCCTGGCGGCGCAGAACGAATCGCAGCTGGCGTCGGTGCTGTCGCACGAAATCGGCCACGTCGCCCAGCGCCATATCGCGCGGATGATCGGCGCGCAGAAGCAGGATGCGCTGCTGCCGCTGGCGTCGATGCTGCTGGGGGCGCTGGCGTCGCGCTCGTCGCCGGACGCCGCGGTCGGCATCGCGATGGGCGGCACCGGCCTGGCGATGCAGCGGCAACTGAATTTTTCCCGCGCAGCCGAGCGCGAAGCGGACCGCGTCGGCCTGCAGATTTTGCAGGACGGCGGTTTCGATACCTCCGGCATGGTGGCTTTCTTCGCCCGCATGCAGACCGCCACGCGCAATTATTCCGACGCCGTGCCGCCGTATCTGCTGTCGCACCCGCTGACCACCGAGCGCATCGCCGACATCGAGGCGCGCATCCGCAACCAGCGTTACCGGCAACATGCCGACAGCCTGGATTTTTACCTGATCCGCGCCCGCGCGCGGGTGCTGCAGGACGGCTCGGCGCAGGGCTTGCGCGAAGCCGGCGAATTCTTCGACAGCCAGCTGCGGCAGAACACCGCGATGGAAACCGCCGCCGCCCGCTACGGCGAGGCGGTGATCGCCCTGAAGCGCAGCCAGTTCGAGTCAGCCGAAAAACTGTTGCAGCAGGCGCGCGCCGCCGCCCCGGCCGGCACCCGCAGCCCGGTGCTGGCGGCGTTCGAGATCGAACTGAAGCTGGCGGCGGGCCAGCCGCAACAGGCGCTGACGCTGGCCGACGCCGCGCGCAACCGTTTTCCGCTGTCGCGCGGCATCGCCCGCCAGTACGGCCAGGCGCTGATCGACGCCGACCGCGCCGAGGACGCCGCCCGCTACCTGCGCGAACAGGCGCAGCTGTACCGGCAGGAGCCGGAACTGCAAAACCTGCTGGCCAAGGCCTACGCCGCGCAAGGCAAGCAGGCGCTGCAACACCTGGCGCTGGCCGAGTCCTACGCGCTGTCCGGCAGCGTGCCGAGCGCGCTGGAACAACTGAAAATCGCCCGCAACGCCCCGGACGGCACGTTCTACGATCAGGCGGTGGTCGATGCCCGCGAGCGCGAATTGCAGGCGCAATGGCGCGAGCAGATGGAGGAGAGCAAGAACAGTCGCTAGGGGGGCATATACTCCCTTGGTTGCCATCCTGTAGCGGGTGCCAGCTCTATGAAAAACCCATATACTCCCTGTTTTATGTGGGCGACCCTTGTTTCTGCACTAGCCTTTCCACCGTCGTTCCGGCGCAAGCGGGAACGCATGCGTTTCCCCCAGTGTCTTTCGCTACTCTCCGATAGCAGTGGCTATTTCCCAAAACCTAACGTCACTGGGTTCCGGCTTTCGCCGGAACGACGGGGAGTAAAAGTCGTGCGTCAAAGTAGCCCACCGTCTGGCGCATTTCCTTCGTGGAGGGAACGGGGAGCGCGGTACAGGTTCTAGTTTGTGCGCCAGCTTATCCACCGTCGTTCCGGCGAAAGCCGGAACCTAGTGTCTTTCGCTGTTCGCCGATAGCAGCGGCTATCCCTGAAAACCCAACGCCACTGGAGGGAATGCATGCGTTCCCGCTTGCGCCGGAACGACGGTGGAAAGTGTGGAGCAATTCACTCCACATCCGGCCCCGGCTCCGCCACGAAGCCGAAATGCCGCGCCAGTTCGGCGCGCGCGAGGCGTTGCAGCGGCAGGCGCTGGCCGCCGTATTCCAGCGTCAGCGGCCGGTTGTCGCGGCCGTCCAGCCAGGCCAGCAAATGTTCGTCATCGACCGGCGCGCCGTCGCGCCGCAACGCCGCCAGGCATTCCGCCAGATCGCGGTCGTCCAGCGCGGCGACGCATTCGCCGGCCTGCAGGATCAGCAGGCCGTCCTCGGTCAGCCAGGCGGAATCGACCAGCGGCAGCGCCTCGCCGTGGTGCAGCACGAAACCCAGCGCCGGGTCGGTGTGGGCGATGTAGGGCGTCAGGTCGAGGTTGACGTAGACGCGCTGCGGGCCGTTCTGGAAATACCAGCGGCCGGCGCCGTCGTGCGTGTAGTTGCGGTCGATGAAGCCGCGCAGCGCGGCGTTGCGGATCGGGTCGCCCGGCAGATGCCGCGCCTGCGCCGCTTCGTCGCGCATGCGCCAGGTGCCGCGCGCGTCCAGCGCCAGCCAGCCGTAGCAGTGCGGCACGTTGGGCCATTTGGCCATCGCTTGTTGGACGATCGGGTCCATCGGCTCTCCTTGCTGTCAGACGGGGCGGACGCCGGCGACGGCGTCCAGAAAACCCAGGATGCGGCGCGGCAGCCAGTCCAGCCGCCCCGGCGGTGCGCCGGTGGCGAAACCGACGTGGCCGCCTTCACGCGGATATTCCAGCGTCACCTGGGGGGATGCGCGGCGCGGCAAAAAGTTCGCCGGCAGGAACGGGTCGTTCTGCGCGTTCAGCACCAGTGTCGGCAGCGTGATGTCGGACAGCACGTGCCTGGCGCTGGCGCGGTCCCAGTAATCGTCGGTGTCGCGAAAGCCGTGCAGCGGCGCGGTGACGACGTTGTCGAAGGCGTGCAGGTCGCGTGCCGCCAGCATTTTCTGACGGTCGAACAGGTCGGGGAACTGCTGCAGCTTCTGCAGGCTTTTGGCTTTCATGGTCCGCAGGAACATGCGGCCGTAGAGGCGGTTGAAGCCGCGCGCCAATGCCGCGCCGCCGCCGGCCAGATCGAGCGGCGCCGAGATCGCGCAGGCAGCATCGACGATTTCGGCCTGATGCCGGGTTTCGCCGAGCCAGCGCAGCAGCGCGTTGGCGCCGAGCGAGACGCCGGCGGCGTACACGCGGCCCGGATGCGCGGCGGTCAGCCGGCGCAGCACCCAGTCGATTTCCTCGGCGTCGCCGGAATGGTAGAAGCGCGGCGCCCGGTTGATCTGGCCGGAGCAGCCGCGAAAATGCGGCACCGCGCCGGACCAGCCGCGCGCCGCCACCGCCGCCATCAGCGCGCGTGCGTAGTGGCTGTCGGACGAGCCTTCGAGGCCGTGGAACAGCACCAGCAGCGGCTGGCCGGCGGCGCCGTCGACGAAATCGACATCGATGAAATCGCCGTCCGGCGTGTCCCAGCGCTGGCGCCGGTAGGCCACCGCCGGGCGGGCGATGCAGGTGGCGGGGTAGATGGTTTGCAGATGGCCGCCGGGCAGCCAGCGCGGGGCGCGGTAGGACATCCGGCTAGCGGTCGAGCGCCAGCCTGGCGCCGAGGGCGATCAGCAGGCTGCCGGCCAGCGCGTCGATCGGCCGCCGCAGCCGCGCATAGCCGCGCTGCACGCGGCCGGTGGAAAACAGCAGCGCGACGCTGCTGAACCAGGCGATCGACACCAGCGCGACGATGGCGACGGTGGCGCCATGCACCCAGCCGGGCGCGTGCGACGGCAGGATCGTCACGAACAGGCTGCCGAAGAACGCCGCCGCCTTCGGATTGGTCAGGCCCACCGTCAGGCCGCGCTGGAATGCCGCGCGCGGCCCGCGTTCGGGGCCGTGCGCGACCGCCAGTTCGGCCGGCGGCCGGCGCAGGCTGAGCAGCATCGTCGCGCCCAGATACAGCAGATAGAGCGCGCCGACGATGCGGATGGCGGCATACAGCCAGGCCAGTTCCGACAGGATCAGGCCGAGGCCGAATACCGCCAGCGTCGCCCACAGCGCATGCGACACGGCAATCCCGGCGGCCAGCCATAGCCCGGCGCGGCGCCGCGCCAGCGCCTGCGACAGCACCGCGATCAGGTCCGGGCCGGGGCTGGCGCAGGCCAGCAGCATGACGCCGGCGACCACCAGCAGTTGCGGGACGTAGCTCATGGGTTTGCGGTGCGGGCGAGCCGTGGCGGCCGTCAGTGGCCGTGGTGGGCGACGCCTTCCTTTAGCTGATAGACGGTACCGCAGTACGGGCATTTGGTACGCCCGTGCGCGTCGAAGGTCAGGTAGACGCGCGGGTGCGACGACCACAGCGGCATTTTCGGGTTCGGGCAAAACGCCGACAGGTAGCTGGCATCGTCCAGCTCGACCGGCGCGACTTCTACGCTTTCGCTCATGGTTGTTTCCATTGCAGTTGGGACGGGACCGGCGTGGCTCAGACCAGCGTCAGCCAGTGCTGGTACTTCGGCGCGCGGCCGGCGACGATCTCGAAGAACAGTTTTTGCAGCTGTTCGGTGACCGGGCCGCGATGGCCGGGGCCGATCTGGCGGTTGTCGAGTTCGCGGATCGGCGTGACTTCGGCGGCGGTGCCGGTGAAGAAGGCTTCGTCGCAGCAGTACATTTCGTCGCGGGTGATGCGCTTTTCGATGACTTCGATGCCGAGGTCGCGCGCCATCGTGATGACCGAATCGCGCGTGATGCCGTCCAGGCAGGAGGCCAGGTCCGGCGTGTACAGCTTGCCGTTCTTGACGATGAAGACGTTTTCGCCCGAGCCTTCGGAGACGAAGCCTTCGGTATCCAGCAGCAGCGCTTCGTCGTAGCCGTCGGTCAGCGCTTCCTGGTTGGCCAGGATCGAATTGATGTAGTAGCCGGACGCCTTGGCGCGCACCAGCGAGACGTTGACGTGGTGCCGGGTGAACGACGAGGTCTTGACGCGAATGCCTTTGGCCATGCCGTCCTCGCCCAGATAGGCGCCCCATTCCCAGGCGGCGACGGCGACGTGGATGGTGTTGCCCTTGGCCGAGATGCCGAGCTTTTCATCACCGATCCAGATCAGCGGACGAATGTAGCAGGATGCCAGCCGGTTTTCGCGCACCACCTGCTTTTGCGCGTCCATCAGGGTGTCCATGTCGAACGGCACCGGCAGCTGGAAAATCTTGGCCGAGTTGAACAGCCGCTGCGTGTGTTCCTTCAGGCGGAAGATCGCGGTGCCCTTGTCGGTCTGATAGGCGCGCACGCCCTCGAACACGCCCATGCCGTAGTGCAGGCTGTGTGTCAGCACGTGGATGGTGGCGTCGCGCCAATCGATCAGCTTGCCGTCTTTCCAAATCTTCCCGTCGCGGTCGGCCATGGACATGTCAAATCTCCGTAAATGATGCGAAAGGCCAATTCTAACGGATTCGGCGGCGGCGAATAATCACCGGTAGAATACGCGCTCCTCCGAATCCGGCTCCGCCGACCGCGCTGAAAGCGCCGTCTGGCGTGGCTTTGCGGCGCATGCCCGATCCCGGCCGGTCCCTTTTCCGACAGCAGTTTCCGAATCAGAATGAACATGAATCCTGGCGCCGCCGGCGCCGTGCCGTCAGCGTCCCCGACCCCGGCAGCGGCGGTGGAGCGTGATGCCTTCCGCGCCGGCGTCAAGGCCTGCGCGCCGACCATGCCCGGCATCGCCGCCTGGGGCATGGTGACCGGCATGGCGATGGTGAAATCCGGCCTGACGGTCTGGCAAGCGATCGGCATGACGCTGTTCGCGTTCGCCGGCTCGGCGCAGCTGGCCGCGCTGCCGCTGATCGCCGCCGACGTGCCGCTGTGGATCGTGTTCGCCACCGCGATGGTGGTGAACCTGCGCTTTTTGATCTTCGCGGCGGCGATCAGTCCGCATTTCGCCCATCTGCCGTGGCAGCGGCGCGTCTGGCATGGCTATTTCAACGCCGACATCACGATGGGCCTGTTCCCGCAACGCTTCCCGGCTGAAACGGTGCCGCACACCGCCGGCAAGGTCGGCTTCTTCAACGGCATCGGCTACCCGAACTGGTTTGCCTGGCAGGGCGGTTCGATCGCCGGCATCCTGCTCGGCAGCCAGATTCCGCAAAGCTGGAACGTCGGCTTCGCCGGCACGCTGGCTTTGCTGGCGGTTCTGATCCCGCTGACCGTGAATCGGGCTGCGCTGGCCGGCGTCGTGGTGGCCGGCGCCACCGCGGTGCTGGCGGCCGGGCTGCCGTTCCGGCTCGGTCTGCTGCTGGCGGTGGTGCTTGGCATGGCGGCGGCGATGGCGGTGGACAAGCTTCTCTACAAGGACGAAACATGAGCGCCTGTTACGTCTGGTTCGCCATCGGCGCGCTGACGCTGTCGACGCTGCTGACGCGCTGCTCGCTGTTCCTGCTCGGCCACGCGGTCAAGTTTCCGCCGCGGGTGCAGCATGCGCTGCGCTATGCACCGGCGGCGGCGCTGGCGGCGATCGTCATCCCCGATCTGTGGCTGGCCGACGGCGCCGCGGCGTTTTCCTGGGCCAACCCGAAACTGTGGGCCGGCATCGGCGCCACGCTGTTTTTTCTCGGTACCCGCCATCTGCTGGCGACCATCGTGGTCGGCATGGCGCTGTTTTCGGTGCTGCGGCTGACGCTGTAGGATTTCGTGCAAGGCGCGGCGCGGGGGCTGGGTTAGAATGATGGATTGTCATGCAGTCTGTTTTTCACCCTTTCCCCGTTTCACCTTCGCCATGAAATTCAATCGACTTTCCGACCTGATCGCCGCTGGCCAATTGCAGGGCAAGCGCGTCTTCATCCGCGCCGACCTCAACGTGCCGCAGGACGACGCCGGCCGCATCACCGAAGACACCCGCATCCGCGCTTCGGTGCCGGCAATCCGCGCCGCGCTTGATGCCGGCGCCGCGGTGATGGTGACCTCGCATCTGGGTCGCCCGACCGAAGGCCAGATGAAGCCGGCGGACACGCTGGCGCCGGTGGCGCAGCGGCTGGCGGAACTGCTGGGACGGACGGTGCCGCTGAAGCAGGACTGGCTGGCCGGCGTCGAGGTGGCGCCTGGCGACGTGGTGCTGCTGGAGAACTGCCGCGTCAATCCCGGCGAGAAAAAGAACGATGCGCAGCTGGCGCGCCGGATGGCGGCGCTGTGCGACATCTACGTCAACGACGCTTTCGGCACCGCGCACCGGGCCGAGGCGACTACCTACGGCATCGCCGAATACGCGCCGGTGGCTTGCGCCGGCCCGCTGCTGGCGGCCGAGCTGGACGCGCTCGGCAAGGCGCTGCACCAGCCGGCGCGGCCGCTCTTGGCGATCGTCGCCGGCTCCAAGGTGTCGTCCAAGCTGACCATCCTGAAGGCGCTGGCCGACAAGGTCGATCATCTGGTGGTCGGCGGCGGCATCGCCAATACCTTCATGCTGGCCGCCGGCCTGCCGATCGGCAAGTCGCTGGCCGAACCCGATCTGGTCAACGAAGCGCGCGCGATCATCGAACTGATGGCGGCGCGCGGCGCTTCGGTGCCGATCCCGACCGACGTGGTGTGCGCCAAGCGCTTCGCCGCCGACGCCGAGGCCACCGTCAAGCCGGTGGCGCAGGTGGCCGACGACGACCTGATCCTCGACATCGGCCCGGACACCGCGGCGACGCTGGCGCAGCAGATCGCCGGTGCCGGCACCATCGTCTGGAACGGCCCGGTCGGCGTGTTTGAATTCGACCAGTTCGGCCACGGCACCGAGACGCTGGCGCGCGCGATCGCCGATTCCAGCGGCTTCTCGATCGCCGGCGGCGGCGATACGCTGGCGGCGATCGCCAAGTACGGTATCGCCGACCGCATCGGGTACATCTCGACCGGTGGCGGCGCCTTCCTGGAATTTCTGGAAGGCAAGACGCTGCCGGCGGTCGATATTTTGATGCGTCGCGCCAGCGCCTGAGACCGCCCATGCAGCGCTCCACAAAAATCGTCGCCACCATCGGCCCGGCTTCCAGCGATCCGGAAATCCTGGCGCAGATGATCGACGCCGGCGTCGATGTCGTGCGTCTGAATTTCTCGCACGGCCGCGCCGAGGATCACATCGAGCGCGCCCGCCTGGTGCGCGAAGCCGCCGCCGCCTGCGGCCGCGAGGTGGCGATCATGGCCGACATGCAGGGGCCGAAGATTCGCGTTGGCAAGTTCGCCGACGGCAAGATCCAGCTCGCCAAGGGCGCGCATTTCATCCTCGACGCCGATTGCGAGCTGGGCGATACCGAGCGCGTCGGCCTCGACTATCGGGCGCTGCCGCGCGACGTGCGGCGCGGCGACGTGCTGCTGCTGAACGACGGCCTGATCGTGCTGGTGGTGGAGCGCGTGGCCGGCAGTGAAATCCATACCACGGTGCGGGTTGGCGGCGAGCTGTCGAACAACAAGGGCATCAACCGCCAAGGCGGCGGACTGTCGGCGCCGGCGCTGACCGCCAAGGACATGGAAGACATCAAGACCGCGATGAGCTTCCAGGCCGATTACCTGGCGATTTCGTTCCCGAAGAGCGCGACCGACATGGAAATGGCGCGCCAGCTGGCCAACATCGCCGGCGAGCCGTACAAGCACAAGCCGATGATGATCGCCAAGATCGAGCGCGCCGAAGCGATCCCGGCCTTGCAGGACATCCTGAACGCTTCCGACGGCATCATGGTGGCGCGCGGCGATCTGGCGGTGGAAGTCGGCAACGCCGCGGTGCCGGCGCTGCAGAAGCGCATGATCCGCATGGCGCGCGTTTCCAACAAGCTGGCGATCACCGCCACGCAGATGATGGAGTCGATGATCGTCAACGCGGTGCCGACCCGCGCCGAAGTGTCGGACGTCGCCAACGCCGTGCTGGATGGTACCGATGCCGTGATGACCTCCGCCGAAACCGCCGCCGGCAAATACCCGGTCGAGACCGTCGAGGCGATGGCGGCGATCTGCCGGGAAGCCGAGAACTCGGAAAACTACAAGCTGGACGGCGATTTCCTCAACATCGCCTTCACCCGCATCGACCAGTCGATCGCCTACGGCGCGCTGTTCACCGCCCATCATCTGAAGGTCAAGGCGATCGCTGCGCTGACCGATTCCGGCTCGACCGCGCTATGGATGAGCCGCCACAATACCGACACGCCGATTTATGCGATGACGCCGAATCTGGCGACGCAGCGCAAGGCGGCGTTGTTCCGCAATGTCCAGACCTTCGAACTGCCGGCCTCCAGCGACCGCGACGCGGTGCTGAAAGCCGCCCAGGATTTGCTTCTGGCCAAAGGCGTGGTGCAGCGTGGTGACATGATCGTGCTGACCTGGGGCGAGCCGATGGGGCAGATTGGCGGCACCAACGCGCTGAAGATCATGAAGATCGGCGATTGATTTCGTTTGCTGATTCACTGCCAACCTCAAGAAGCAAACACTTTAACCTGTCGTCCCCGCGCAGGCGGGGACCCGGCGGCGAGGCAGGCAAAAGACACTGGATTCCCGCCTGCGCGGGAATGACAAAATTGGGGCTGTCTGTGACAGATAGCTGATCAGATTCGGTTTTTGTTATTTTTAATTTGGAGAAACATCATGCCACTCGTATCCATGCGGCAATTGCTCGACCACGCGGCGGAAAACGGCTACGGCTTGCCGGCCTTCAACGTCAACAATCTGGAACAGGTGCAGGCGATCATGGCCGCCGCCGATGAGGTCGGCGCGCCGGTGATCATGCAGGCCTCGGCGGGCGCGCGCAAATATGCCGGCGAAGCCTTCCTGCGCCATCTGATCGAAGCGGCGGTCGAAGCCTATCCGCACATTCCGGTGGTGATGCACCAGGACCACGGGCAGTCGCCGGCGGTCTGCATGACGGCGATCCGTTCCGGCTTCACCTCGGTGATGATGGACGGTTCGCTGCAGGCCGACGGCAAGTCGGTCGCCAGCTACGAATACAACGTCGAGGTGTCGCGCGAGGTGGTCAAGTTCTCGCATGCGATCGGCGTCACCGTCGAGGCCGAACTGGGCGTGCTCGGTTCGCTGGAAACCATGAAGGGCGACAAGGAAGACGGCCACGGCGCCGAGGGCACGATGACGCGCGAGCAGCTGCTGACCGATGTCGCCCAGGCCGCCGACTTCGTCAAGCTGACCCAGTGCGACGCGCTGGCAATCGCCATCGGCACCTCGCACGGTGCCTACAAGTTCACCCGCAAGCCGACCGGCGACATCCTGGCGATCGAACGCATCAAGGAAATCCACGCGCGCATTCCGAACACGCATCTGGTGATGCACGGCTCGTCGTCGGTGCCGCAGGAACTGCTGGCCGAGATTCGTCAGTTCGGCGGCGACATGAAGGAAACCTATGGTGTGCCGGTCGAGGAAATCCAGGAAGGCATCAAGCACGGCGTGCGCAAGGTCAACATCGATACCGACATCCGCCTGGCGATGACCGGCGCGATCCGCCGCTTCATGGGCGAGAACCCGTCCAAGTTCGATCCGCGCGATTACCTGAAGCCGGCGCGCGCGGCGGCGACCGAAATCTGCAAGGCGCGCTACCTGGCGTTTGGCTGCGAAGGGCAGGCGGCGAAGATCAAGCCGATGCCGCTGGAGAAAATGGCCGAGCGCTACAAAAAGGGCGAACTGGCGCAGATCGTGCAGTAAAATTGCGCGCTGAAAACAAGAACTGAATCGACCGGCGGCGTGGCCACACAGCCGCCGGTTTAGCTTTCTGGAAACCGTATGGACAGCCTCTACCAATCCACCATCGCCTCGCTGCCGTTGCAGGGACGCGGCAAGGTGCGCGACAACTACGCGGTCGGCACCGACAAGCTGCTGATCGTCACCACCGACCGCCTGTCGGCCTTCGATGTGGTGATGAGCCAGCCGATTCCGGGCAAGGGCCGGGTGCTGAACCAGATGTCGAACTTCTGGTTCGACAAGCTGGCCGGCATCGTGCCGAATCACCTGACCGGCATCGCGCCGGAATCGGTGGTGCGTCCCGACGAGGCCGATCAGGTGCGCGGCCGCGCGGTGGTGGCCAAGCGGCTCAAGCCGATTCTGGTGGAGGCGGTGGTGCGCGGCTACGTGATCGGCTCCGGCTGGAAGGACTACCAGGCCAGCGGCGCGATCTGCGGCATCGCCTTGCCGCCAGGCCTGCGTCAGGCCGACAAGCTGGCCGAGCCGATCTTCACGCCGGCCGCCAAGGCCGAACTCGGCGAGCACGACGAGAACATCAGTTTCGCCGACATGGAAAACCGCATCGGCGCCGGGCTGGCGGCGCGCATCCGCGAGGTCAGCCTGCAGCTGTACCGCAGCGCCGCCGACTACGCCGCCACGCGCGGCATCATCATCGCCGACACCAAGTTCGAATTCGGCCTCGACGACGACGGTGTGCTGCACCTGATGGACGAGGTGCTGACCGCCGATTCGTCGCGCTTCTGGCCGGCCGATTCCTACGCGCCGGGAATATCGCCGCCGTCGTTCGACAAGCAGTTCGTGCGCGACTACCTGGAAACCCTGTCTGACTGGAACAAGAGCGCGCCGGCGCCGGCGCTGCCGGACGACGTGATCGAGCGGACCGCCGCCAAGTATCGTGAAGCGCTGCAGCGCCTGACCGGCGCCGCGCTGGCGGAATAGGAGCGGGCGGTGGCGATGCAGCAGATCGATGGCGCGGCGCTGGTCGGCGTGGTGATGGGGTCGTCCTCCGACTGGGACGTGATGCAGCATGCGGTGGCGATCCTGAAGGATTTCGGCGTGCCGTTCGAGGCCCGGGTGATTTCCGCACACCGGATGCCGGATGCGATGTTCGCCTATGCCGAGACGGCGCGCGCGCGCGGCCTGCGCGCGATCATCGCCGGCGCCGGTGGCGCCGCCCATCTGCCCGGCATGCTGGCCGCCAAGACCATCGTGCCGGTGCTGGGCGTGCCGGTGCCGTCCAGATACCTGCGCGGCGAGGATTCGCTGCTGTCGATCGTACAGATGCCGAAGGGCGTGCCGGTCGCCACTTTCGCGATCGGCGAAGCTGGCGCCGCCAATGCCGCGCTGACCGCGGTGGCGTTGCTGGCGGCCGGCGACGAGGCGCTGGCGGTGCGGCTGCAGGAATTCCGCGCCAACCAGACCGCCGCCGCCGAGGCGATGCAGCTGCCGCTGTGATCCGATGAGCGACGCTTTCCTTCCCGCCACTGCGCCGGCCACCTGGCTCGGCATGCTGGGCGGCGGCCAGCTGGGCCGCATGTTCGTCCACGCCGCGCAGGCGATGGGCTACAAGGTGGCGGTGCTGGAGCCGTCTGCCGATTGTCCGGCCGGCCATGCCGCCGACCGCCTGCTGGTGGCGGATTATCAGGACGAGGCCGCGCTGGCGCAGCTGTCCGGGCTGTGCGTGGCAGTGACCACCGAATTCGAGAACGTGCCGGCCGACAGCCTGGCGCGGCTGGCACGCCAGTGCTTCGTCGCGCCGGCCGCCGCCTGCGTGTCGATCGCCCAGGACCGGGCCCGCGAAAAGCGTTTCCTGGCCGAATGCGCGGCGGTCTCCGGCGTGCCGCCGGCGCCGCATGGCCTGATTGCCTCGGCTGCCGACATCGACACGCTTTCCGCCGATCTGCTGCCCGGCATCCTGAAGACCGCGCGGCTCGGTTATGACGGCAAGGGCCAGGTCCGGGTGGATAGCCGCGCCGACGTCGCGGCGGCGTTCGCCGCGATGGGCGGGGTGCCGTGCGTGCTGGAAAAGCGGCTGGCGCTGGCCTATGAAATTTCGGTGCTGGCGGCACGCGGCGCCGACGGCGAAGCGGCGGTTTACCCGATCGCCGAAAACGTCCATCGCGACGGCATCCTGTTCACCACCACCGTGCCCGGCCCGAACGTCGATGCCGGCTGCGCGGCGCGCGCGCAGGCGGCGGCGCTGGCGATCATCGAACGGCTCGGCTACGTCGGCGTGCTGTGCATCGAATTCTTCGTGCTGAGGGATGGCACGCTGGTGGTCAACGAGATGGCGCCGCGTCCGCACAACAGCGGCCACTACACGATCGACGCCTGCGTCACCAGCCAGTTCGCCCAGCAGGTGCGGGCGCTGGCGCGGCTGCCGCTGGGTGACACGCGCCAGCATTCGCCGGCGGTGATGCTGAACCTGCTCGGCGACATCTGGTTCGATGCCACTGGCGACACCCCGCGCGAGCCGGACTGGAGCGCGCTGCTGGCGCTGCCCGGCGCCAGCCTGCACCTGTACGGCAAGAGCGCGCCACGGCGCGGCCGCAAGATGGGGCACGTCACCTTCATCGCGCCGACGCTGGCGCAGGCGCAGGAAAATCTTGGCCGCGCCTGCGCGATGCTCGGCATCCCGGTCTGAGACTGCGGTAGCGATGGCTGAACCGACCCAAGCCGAGATCCAGGCCGCCGCCGCCCTGCTGGAACAGGGCGGGCTGGTCGCCTTTCCCACCGAAACCGTGTACGGCCTCGGCGCCGACGCCGAAAACCCGGCGGCGGTTGCCAGCATCTACGCCGCCAAGGGGCGGCCGGCCAACCATCCGGTGATCGTGCATCTGGCGCCGGAGGCCGATCCCGGCTATTGGGCGGCGTCGGTGCCGGCCGCCGCGCGCGCGTTGATCGATGCGTTCTGGCCGGGACCCTTGAGCCTGATCCTGCCGCGCGCCGCGCATGTCCCGGATGCGGTTTCCGGCGGCCAGCCGAGCATCGCGCTGCGCTGCCCGTCGCATCCGGTGGCGCAGGCGCTGCTGCGGGCGTTCCGGCATGGCCGTGGCGGCGTCGCGGCGCCGTCGGCCAACACCTTCGGCCGCGTCAGTCCGACCAGCGCCCGCCATGTGCTTGACGAATTCGGCGCGCCGCGTCCGCAGGTCGGCCACGGCGTGCTGAACATGGTGCTGGATGGCGGCGCCAGCGAGGTCGGCATCGAATCGACGATCCTCGACCTGTCGCGGCTGGATAGCGCCGGCCCGGTACTGCTGCGGCCGGGCCATATCGACACCGCCCAGCTGGCCGAGGTGCTGGGCACCGTGCCGTGTACGCCGGATGCGGCGGCGCCGCGCGCGTCCGGCACGCTGGCCGCGCACTACGCGCCGAGGACCCCGCTGGTGCTGGTGGCGGCGGCCGAACTGCCGGCGCTGCAAACCCGGCTGGCGCAGGCCGGCCGGCGCGTCGCGCTGATCGGCCGGGGCCGGCTGGCGGACGGCCCGGCCACGGCCAGCGTAGTGCTGCCGGTCGACGCGGCCGGCTACGCGCAAGGACTGTACGCGGCGCTGCGGGCGATGGATGCGGCCGGCGCCGAGCTGATCCTGATCGAAACTCCGCCGACCGGTCCCGACTGGCGCGCGGTACACGACCGTTTGCGCCGCGCCGCACATGACTCGGCAGGCATCCTGCAAAAATTTCTCTGAAAAAACCTGGCCATCGAGTTGGGTGGTTGGCAAGTCCGGCCAATCCACGCATACTGTTGCCTGTCGAATAGAACGGACGTTCTATTCGGGTAAACGGTACAGAAAAATTCCTGGAGGAGACAAACGATGCGTTTCACCCCACTGTTACTCACCCTGCTCACGGCCGCCGGCCTGACCGCCTGCGGCAGTAGCAACGACGGCCCGTCCGACAACATTCCGGCGCGTGGCGCGCTGGTGACCAATCCGCCGGACCAGGTATCGGTGACGCTGCCGGGTGTCGGCACCGTCAAGTCGCTGGAGCCGGACGTGTTCAAGGCCGTGCTGGATACGGCTGGCATGACCCAGGCCACCGGTGTGCCGAAGTGCACGGTCACGCTGTATGACATGGAATACGGCACCGTCGGCGGGGCCGGCGAAAAGACCAATACCACCGGCGCCATCATGGTGCCCTCCGGCGACGATCCGGCCTGCAGCGGGCCGCGTCCGGTGGTGCTGTATGCGCACGGCACGTCCTACGACAAGAACTACAATTTCGCCCAGATCACCACCTACACCGAAGGCATGCTGGCGGCGGGGATGTACGCCGCGCAGGGCTTCATCGTGGTGGCGCCGAACTATGCCGGTTATCGTTCTTCCAGGCTCGACTATCACCCGTACCTGAACGCCGAGCAGTCGGCCAACGACATGGTTGATGCGCTGCGCGCGGCACGCAAGGCGTTCGAAAAGATCGATGTCAAGGAAGCCGACAAGTTGTTCATCACCGGCTATTCGCAGGGCGGCCACGTGGCGATGGCGACGCAGCGGGCGATGCAGGAAACCTATGCGTCCGAGTTCAAGGTGACCGCACTGGCCGGCATGTCCGGGCCGTATGCGATGACGCTGCTGGGCGATGGCACCTTCCTCGGTGTACCTAACCTTGGCGCCACGATTTTCTTCCCGATGATCAGCACCAGCTGGCAGAAATCCTATGGCGGCCTGTACTCCAGCCCGAGTGAAATGTATGAGGACCAGTACGCCAGCGGCATCGAGACGCTGTTGCCGAGCACCTCGCCGGACACCATCTTCAGCTCCGGCAAGCTGCCGCAGCTGGCATTGTTCGCCGCCGATGCGCAGCCGAACCATGAATTGATCCCCGGCAGTTTTGGCCCCGACAACCTGATCAAGACCAGCTTCCACGATACCTACCTGGCCGACGTGCAGGCGAATCCGTGCAACCTCGATCTGGCCGATCCGCTGAACTGCGCGCCGAAAAACCCCTTCCGTCAGAGCGGCAAGAAGAACGACCTGCGCACCTATGTGCCGAACGTGCCGGTGCTGCTGTGCGGTGGCAATGGCGATCCGACCGTGTTCTGGGATAGTTCGTTGTACACGAGCGCGTACTTCAAGGCTAACGGCATGCCGGCGCAGGCGTTGCAAGTGCTGGACGTCGATTCGGCAGTGACCGGTCCGAACGATCCGTTCGCCCCTGTCAAACTCGGTTTTGCAGCGTTGAAGGCATCGACCGCCGAGGCAGCTGGCGGTGGCGCCGCCGGTGTCGTCGCGGTGACCACTGCCTATCATGGCTCGCTGGTGCCGCCGTTCTGCAATATCGCCGCGCGCGGCTTCTTCCAGACTGTCGGCGGTCTGTAAGTCGTTACACGTCAGGCAAAAACCAGCCCGCAACAGGGCTGGTTTTTTTGCGCCCGCAGAATTTATGGGGAGTATGCCTTAACTTTACAGGCGTGGCGCCCGGTATAGGCTGGCATGAAGGGGAGTATCTGATTTCCAGTGGCGCCGGACACGTTCCGGCGCGCGTATCAGGGCGCGGCGGTGGCGACGAAGCGGCCGCCGTGGAACACCAGCGCCGAACCGGGATGCGCTACGCAATGCTCCACTTCGCCGACGAAGATCACGTGGTCGCCTTCCGGGTAGCGGCTGCGGTTATGGCATTCGAACCAGGCGGCGGCACCCTTGATGACCGGCAGGCCGGTGCGCGACAGCTCGAATGCGACGCCGTCGAAGCGGTTGTCGATGCGTCGTGCGAAACGCTCGGCCAGTTCCTGCTGATCGCCGGCCAGCACGTTGATGACATAGTGCGAATTGCCGGAAAACACCGGCAGGCTGCTGGCGCCGCAGGCCAGGCTCCACAACACCAGCGGCGGATCGAGCGAGACCGAATTGAACGAACTGGCGGTCAGCCCCAGAAAGCCGCCGTCGGGCAGGCGCGTGGTGATGATGGTCACCCCGGTGGCAAACTGGGACAGCGCGTCGCGGAACTGGCGCCGGTCGAAAGTGCGCGTCGGCGCGCGCGGCGAACGTATGGGCATCGATGAATCCGGGAAATCCAGCCATTATGCCGAAAAAACGCCGGCGCCGGCATGCGGCGGCAGGGCGTTTGCGTTACAGTCCCAACAGAATTCAACGGAGACGAATCATGGCAAGCGACACCGCGGTATTGGGCGGCGGCTGCTTCTGGTGCCTGGAGGCGGTGTACCAGGAACTGCGCGGCGTGCAGAAAATCGAGTCGGGCTACAGCGGCGGCACGCTGCCGCATCCGAGCTACGAACAGGTCTGCGAAGGCAGCACCGGCCACGCCGAGGTGGTGCGGCTGACCTATGATCCGGGGCAGGTCGGCTATCGGGAACTGCTGGAAATCTTTTTCACGATCCACGATCCGACCACGCCGAATCGCCAGGGCAACGACATCGGCACCCAGTACCGTTCGGTGATCTATTACCAGGATGCCGGCCAGCAGGACATCGCGCGGCAGGTGATCGCCGAGATGGCCAACGTCTGGGATGCGCCGATCGTCACCGAGCTGAGTCCGCTTGGAGCTTTCTATCCGGCCGAGGACTATCACCGCAATTATTACAGCCAGCACCCGTTGCAGGGCTATTGCGCGTTCGTGGTGGCGCCGAAGGTGGCCAAGTTCCGCAAGCTGTTCGCCGACCGTGTCAAGGCCTGAGGGCCGCCGACTTTCGCAGCAAGAGAAGCGCAATGACTACCGTATTTACCAGAATCATCCAGGGCGAACTGCCCTGCGCCAGGGTGTACGAGGACGAGCATGTGTTCGCCTTCATGGATGCCGGCCAGGTCAATCCCGGCCACGTGCTGGTGGCGACCCGGCAGCCGTATGAAACCCTGATGGATGCCGACGAGGAAGCGGCAGTGGCGATGATGCGCGCCGCCCACCGGATCGCGCGCGCGGTGCAGGCGGCGTTCGCGCCGGACGGCATCACCATCCTGCAGGCCAACCGGCCGGCCGGCTGGCAGACCGTGCCGCACCTGCATCTGCACGTGCTACCGCGCTATCACGGCGATGGCGTGGAACTTGGCTGGCCGCGCAAGGAGCCCGGCATCGAGCGCCTGCGCGAATACGCGGCGCGGATCAAACTGGATTGAGCGGCGCGTCGTTCCGGTCGTAGATGTAGCGGCGCGACCACGGCAGCGTCGAGGCCGGCCGCCCGGCCTTGGTGCAGACCACCTGGTGCAGTGCCACCCAGTCCTGTTCGAACGCATAGGCGCAGCCGCCCAGGTAGATGCGCCAGATGCGGAAGCGGCGGTCGTCCACGGTCTGGCGGATGGCTTCGCTCTGGCGCTCGAAATTGTCGGCCCAGGTGCCGCAGGTATGGGCATAGTGGCGCCGCAGGTTTTCGATGTCGAAACCTTCCAGTCCGCTTTCCTGCATCGTCTTCAGCACCAGCCCGATGTGCGGCAGTTCGCCGTGCGGGAACACGTATTTCTCGATGAATTCCCCGCCGCCGAACGGCGATTCGCCATTGCCCGGATCGGTGGTGGTGATGCCGTGGTTCATCGCCATGCCGTCGTCGGCCAGCAGGTCGCGGATGCGCGAGAAATAGATCGGCAGATTGCGCAGGCCGACGTGTTCGAACATGCCGACGCTGGTGATGCGGTCGAAGCGGCCGTCGAGATCGCGGTAGTCCTGCAGGCGGATTTCGACGCGGTCGCCGAGGCCGGCGCGTTCGACCCGTTCGCGCGCCAGCTGGTACTGGTTGTCCGACAGCGTGATGCCGACGCAGCGGGCGCCGTATTTCTGCGCCGCGCGCAGCACCAGCGCGCCCCAGCCGCAGCCGATGTCGAGCAGGGTCTGGCCCGGACGCAGCTGGATCTTGGTCAGGATGTGGTCGATTTTTTTCAGCTGCGCCTGTTCCAGCGTCTCGTCGCCGTTTTCGAAATAGGCGCACGAGTACACCATGTTCGGGTCCAGCCACAGTCCATAGAATTCGTTGGAGACGTCGTAGTGGTAGCGGATCGCCGCGGCGTCCTTTTCCTTGCTGTGGATCGCGCGCCGCGTCAGCCGGGCGAAGCGCCCCTCCGGCTTCAGCATGTGCGCGGCCAGCGCATTGCCGACCGCGATCACTTCATTGATCTTGCCCTCGACTTCGATCTTGCCTTCGACGTAGGCCGTGCCGAGATTCGACAGCGACGGCGTCAGCAGATAGGTCAGCGCCGACGCTTCCGGCACCCGCACCGTCACCTGCGGCGCGGCCGGGCCGAAATCGAACTGCTGGCCGTTCCACAGCTGCAGGCGCAGCGGCGGCGCCACGGTTTTCCGGATTTGTTCTACCCAGGCATTCAGCTTCTTTTCCCAAAACACGACGTTCCTCCTGCGTGAATGTGAATCAATGCTGCCACCGCGTGCCGGCCGACTTTCTAGGGCTGCAGCCGCGTGCGCTGCCAGGCGCCGTCGGCGCCGGGCGTGTATTCGATACGGTCGTGCAGGCGCGATGGCCGCCCCTGCCAGAATTCCACCCGCTCCGGGCGCAGACGGTAGCCGCCCCAGTGCGCCGGCCGCGCCGGCTGGGCGCCGTGCTGCCGCTCGACTTCGGCGTAACGCCGTTCCAGCACTGCGCGGCTGGCCACCGGCGCGCTCTGTTCGGAGGCGATCGCGCCAAGCCGGCTGCCCAGCGGCCGGCTCTGGAAATAGGCGTCGCTGTCGGCTGCGGCGATCTTCTCGACGCGGCCTTCGATGCGCACCTGGCGCTCCAGCTCGATCCAGTGGAACAGCAGCGCGGCGTACGGGTTCTGCTCCAGTTCGCGGCCCTTGCGGCTGGCGTAGTTGGTAAACCAGACGAAGCCGTCGGCATCGAACTGCTTGATCAGCACGATGCGCGAGGAGGGCCGGCCATGGGCGTCGGCGCTGGCCAGGCTCATTGCGTTCGGTTCGGGAATCGCCGCCTGGCGCGCCTGCTCGAACCAGACGCCGAACTGGGTGATCGGATCGGCGGCGGTATCGGTTTCGGACAGGCTGGCGCGACGGTAATCGAGCCGCAGGTCGGCCAGCGCGGTGGTGGTCGAATTCATGCGGCGATCCCGCGCCGGGTCCGCATGGCCTCGCCGATTCCGGCGATTCGCGCCGGCTCCAGCAAGCGCCGCGCCATCGGCGCAATCACGGTTTCTTCCTTGACCATGTGTGCCAGATACATGTCGGAAAACTGCCCGAGCGCGGCTTCCGGCAACGGCATGTGGTCGCCGGCGGCGATCGCGGTCAGGGCCGGCCGCAGCATGTTCCACAAGGTGTCCATCTGCCGATGCTCGCGCAGGATTTCGGGTTCCAGCCGTTGCAGCGTATCGGCGTCCTCGCCTTCGGCGGCATCTCGCAGCGCCGGCAGCAGATCGATTTCTTCGTCGGCATGGTGTTTCGGCGCCGCCTCCGAAAAGTAGCGCAATACCGCGCCGGCGGCTTGTTGCGCCTCAAGGTCGGCGCCATGCTTCTGCAAATGGGGGGCCAGCCGCTGCATGGTGCCGATCTGCCGGCGGATGCGGTCGTGGCAATGCTTGAGTACGGCGATCGGCTGGTCGAATCCGGGGGCCGCTTCGAAAAATGCGCTGCTCATGATGTCCTCGGAGCCGGTGATATGCCGGTCGCCGGCAAATCCGGCGACGCGGACCGTGAAGGCGCGCTAGCTTGCATGCGGAGGATTTTAACAAGGATCGGGGCGCCGGCGCAGCGCGCTTTTGCCGTCCGGTAAAATGGCGCGATGGAATCCCCTGACTTTTCCGCCGCCGCCGCGGATGCCGATCTGCAGCGCCGTTTCGCCGGTGTCGAGCGGCTGTACGGCGCGCCGGCGCTGGCGCGCTTTCGCGCCGCCCGCGTTTGCGTGATCGGCGTCGGCGGCGTCGGCTCGTGGGTGGTGGAGGCGCTGGCGCGCAGCGCCATCGGCGCCATCACGATGATCGATCTCGACAACCTGGCCGAGTCCAACGTCAACCGGCAGATTCACGCTCTGACCGACACCCTTGGCATGGCCAAGGTCAGCGCGCTGGCGCAGCGCATCGCGCAGATCAATCCGGCTTGCGCCGTGACCGAGGTGGAGGATTTCATCACGCCCGACAACGTCGCCGCGCTGATCGCGCCGGGCCGATTCGACTACGTGATCGACGCCATCGACGACGTCGCTGCCAAGACCGCGCTGATCGCCTGGTGCCGCGCCCAGCGTATTCCGCTGCTGACCATTGGCGGTGCCGGCGGCCAGATCGATCCGACCCGGATCACCGTGCGCGACCTGTCCAGGACCGAGCAGGAGCCGTTGCTGGCCAAGGTGCGCAAGCGCTTGCGGCGCGAACACGGCTTCCCGCGCGGCGACCGCAACGCCTTCGGCGTCGAGGCGGTGTTTTCCACCGAACCGCTGCGCTGGCCGCAGGCCGACGACGGCTGCGCGCTGCCGGCCGATGGCGTCACCGGCCTGAATTGCGCCGGCTTCGGCTCCAGCGTCGCGGTCACCGCCAGCTTCGGGCTGGTGGCGGCCGCCCATGTGCTGCGCAAGCTGGCCGAAACGGTGCCGGTGGTGGCTGGCGTCGCGGCGGCCGCCTGAGCGGCGGAGTGCCCTTTTCCGGAGCGGCCGTCGGCCGCTTTTTTCATCAATGTCCGGGCAATCAGTGGTCCAGCTGACGTGCCGCCAGCACGCGGTAGCGGGCGCCTTGCGGCAATGTTTCCGAGCAGGCCAATGCGATCTGGCTGCTGTGCCAGCGGATCGGTGTCGGTGGTGATGGCGGCGCGGCGCCGGCATGACGTGCCAGCGTCACGTGCGGCAGGAAGCGCGCCGCCGGCTGGGTGTGGATCGGCAGTTGCGTCAGCGCCTGCACCAGCTTGCGCTGCAAGGTCAGCAGCGCAGCCGGCGCCGGTTCCGGGCCGATCCAGGCGATTTTCGGGTGCGGGAAATAGCCGCAGTGGTTCAGCGTCAGAGGCAGCGGCGCGGCCGGCAATTGCGCCAGCAGCGCTTCCAGCAGCGGCAGCGCGGCGGCCGGTTGCCGGCCGAGGAAGGCCAGCGTCAGATGCAGATTGGCCGGCGCGGTCGGCCGGCCATCCATGCCTTCCTGCAGCGCCGTCAGCGCGGCGCGGGTAGTGTCGTCCGGCCACAGTGCATAGAACAGCCGCAGCGCCGGTGCGCCGGCGGCGGGATCGGCGGCGCGGCCGGCGGCCATCGGTGTGCTCAGGACTTGCCGAACACTTCGTTCAGTTGCTGCGTCACGCGCACGAAGGTGGTGCGCTTGGTCAGTTCCTTCAGCTTGTGGGCACCGACGTAGGTGCAGGCCGAGCGCACGCCGCCGAGGATGTCCTGCAGCGTGTCGGCTACCGCGCCACGGTATTCGACCAGCACTTCCTTGCCTTCCGAGGCGCGGTAGTGGGCGACCCCGCCGGCGTATTTTTCCATCGCGGCGCGGCTGCTCATGCCGTAGAAGGCCTTGTACTTGCGGCCGTCGCGCTCGACCACGTCGCCGCTGCATTCGTCGTGCCCGGCCAGCATGCCGCCGAGCATGATGAAGTCGGCGCCGGCGCCGAATGCCTTGGCCAGGTCGCCCGGCACCACGCAGCCGCCGTCGGCGCAGATCTGGCCGCCGAGGCCGTGCGCGGCGTCGGCGCATTCGATCACCGCCGACAGCTGCGGATAGCCGACGCCGGTCATCTTGCGGGTGGTGCAGACCGAGCCGGGACCGATGCCGACCTTGACGATGTCGGCGCCGGCCAGGATCAATTCCTCGGTAATGTCGCCGGTGACGACGTTGCCGGCCATGATGGTCAGCGCCGGGTAATCGGCGCGCACCTTCTTGACGAAGTTGATGAAGCCTTCGGTGTAGCCGTTGGCGACGTCGATGCAGACGTAGTCGATGGCGCCGTCGACGCGCGCCATCACGGCGCGGAACTTGTCGTAGTCGGCATTGCCGATCCCCATCGAATAGAAGGCCGATGAAGACGGCAGCGCGCCTTCGCCCTTGTTTTGCAGCGACTGGAAGAAGCTGGCCAGTTCTTCCTCGGTGTAGTGCTTGTGCAGCGCCGCCGACAAGCCGTGCTGACCGAGCGCGCGCGCCATCTCGATGGTGCCGGTGGTATCCATGTTGGCGGCGATGATCGGGATGCCGTGATACTTGCGGCCGGAATTGTGGAACACGAATTCGCGGTGGATGTCGACCTGCGAGCGCGAGGTCAGCGTCGAGCGCTTGGGCCGGATCAGAACGTCCTTGAAGTCGAGCTTGACGGATTCTTCGATGTGCATGATGGGTTTCCTGCGAAAGAGGTCGGGCGGCCGCGCCGGCCCGGCCGTCATCGTTGCCGATAACGAAAAAGAGGGAGTATCCTCAAAAATTGCCCTGTACCTGGCGCCACGTAAGCGGCTTCAAAAATGCTGGGGGAGAGTATGTGGGCGCGGCAGGAAGCCTGCAAGGGGCCGCGCAGCACAAGGCCGCCATGACGTGAACGCCATGGCGGCCCCAAGACCGAATATTACCGCAGCTTCGCCGCTTCGGCTGGCGCCACGTCATCCGCTGCCGCTGGCGGCCAGTCGGGGCGGACCCGGACGAAGCTGGCGAAGCGCGGCAAGCCGCTCGGGTTCAGGCCGCGAAAGCGGTAAGTGACCCAGCTGCCGAGGGCCGGCGGCGCACGCCGCTGTTCGGCGGAAAAGCCGCTGCCGAGTTTGAAGCGGCGGCCGTCGGTGGTTTCCACCAGCAGCGCGCCCAGCATGCCGCGGTATCTGCCGCTGCCGGGCAGGTGCGCCACTACCCGCGCTTCGGCGTCCTCGTGGGTTTTCACCTTCAGCAGATCGTCGCTGCGCAGCGCCCGGTAGGGTGCGTCGCCGCGATGCAGCATCAAACCTTCGCCGCCGGCGCGCACCACGGCATGCAGACGCGCCTGCAACGCCGCGTGGTCGCGCACGCGGAATTGTTCGACCGCCGCCAGCCACGGTGATGGCGGTTGTGCCAGCAGCCGGCGCAGTGCCGTCAGGCGCTGGTCGAAATCGCCCGGCTCGACCGGCAGATCGAACACCATGAAACGCATGCGGCGCCAGGCGGCATCCATCGGCTGGCGCTGGCGCACGGTGGCGACCGCATGCGCGAACTGGCCGCGTCCGGCCCACAGTTCGCCATCCAGCGGCCGCGCCGGCCAGCCGGCGGTGAACCAGGATGGCGCCGCCACCGCTTCGCCGCCGCGCGTCCACAGCGCCTTGCCGTCCCAGTAGCCGCGCACGCCATCCAGCTTTTCGCTGACCCAGTATGGCTCCAGCGGCAGGTCGGGGCGGTAGACATTGGCCAGCATCAGCGCCGGCGGCTGTGCCGCCGCATGCGTCAGCCAGCCGCCCACCAGCAGTGCTAGGAGCAGCCGGAACAGGATCTTTGCCGTGAGGCATGGCCGGGAGCCCGGCTTGCCGGTGCGCCCCGCGAATGCCGGGGAAAGGCGCTTGGCTGGAGTCATCGCATCGTTCCGCTGGCCGGGGTGGATGGAGGGGGGTGGCGGTATTGCTGCAACGCAAAAATACTTAACCTGAATCAATTAAAAAAAAAGGGGCGCCGCCTATTCTTTACTCAACCTGCTTCCCGATGCAACACCACTCCAACCTGGCAGGATTTTGAAAGGTGAAGAAAATGAAACGCAAACTGATCGTTCAAGCTCTGGCCTGCGCGATGTTCGGTATCGCCGGACTGGCGCCGATGTACGCGAGCGCCGCGCATAACCCGGCTTCCAGCGACGTCAAGCCGGTGGCCGATGTCACCTTTACGCTGCGCACCGCGATCGCCGACGGCAAGCTGGTGTTCATTGGCGACGCTGGCGCCATCAAGGGCAAGATCAATCCGGATCTGCGCGTGCCGGAAGGCGCGGTGGTGCAGCTGAACCTGGTCAACGGCGATGGCGCCCAGCACGACATCTCGGTGCCGGACTTCAATGCCACCTCCAACAAGCTGAACGAGAAGGGCGCCAGCACCGCGATCGTCTTCCGCGTCGGCAAGAGCGGCGAATTCAACTACATCTGCTCGCTGCCCGGCCACATGGCGGCCGGCATGAGCGGCAAGCTGATCGTTGGCGATATTGCCAAGGCGGCCTCCAATATCGCTGAAATCTCGCGCGACCCGAACGAGGTCGGCGAGCCGGTCGGCGCCCGCGGCCCGCGTCAGCTCACGGTGAATCTGGAAACCACCGAAGTGGTCGGCCAGCTGGCCGACGGCACCAGCTACAAGTACTGGACCTTCAACAGCAAGGTGCCGGGTCCGCTGATCCGCGTGCGCGTCGGCGACACCGTCACCGTCAATCTGGCCAACGCCAAGGACAGCCACATGATCCACTCGGTGGACTTCCATGCGGTCACCGGCCCCGGCGGCGGCGCGGCGGTCACGCAGGCGGCGCCGGGCACCGCCAAGAGCTTCACGTTCAAGGCGATCAACCCCGGCCTGTTCGTCTACCACTGCGCAACGCCGATGGTGGCGCAGCACATCGCCAACGGCATGTACGGCATGATCCTGGTCGAACCGGAAGGCGGCCTGCCGAAGGTCGATCACGAGTTCTACATCATGCAGGGCGAGTTCTACACCGTGCAGAAGCATGGCGCGCAGGGCGAGCAGGAATTCTCGCTGGAAAAACTGCTGGATGAAAAACCGGAACACCTGGCCTTCAACGGCAGCATGAACGCGCTGACCAAGACCCACAAGATGGAAGCCAAGGTTGGTGAGACGGTGCGCATGTTCTTCGGCGTCGGCGGTCCCAACCTGACCTCCAGCTTCCACGTGATCGGCGAAGTGTTCGACCGCGTCTACAGCCAGGCCGACCTGACCTCACCGCCGCTGCACAACGTCCAGACCACCACGGTGGCGCCGGGTGGTGCGACGATGGTCGAGTTCAAGGTCGAAGTGCCGGGCAAGTACATCCTGGTCGACCATGCACTGTCGCGGCTGGAAAAGGGCTTGGCCGGCTTCCTGCACGTCACCGGCCCCGACAACCCGGAAGTGTTCCACGCCCCGCACGGGCTGGACGCCAACTCCGGCCACTGATCCGGCCACCGGGCAGCCTTGCGGCTGCCCGCGCCAACGGCAAAGGCTCGCGTCATGCGAGCCTTTTTTATGGGGAAAACAAACCGTGGTTACGGAGCGGTTCGGATATCAACCGGGAGGATTTCCGGAGGATGCCGGAAAGGGAATTGGTGGAGGCGGCGGGAATCGAACCCGCGTCCAAGAGCACTCGACAGACAGTTCTACATACTTAGCACAGCCTTTTGATTTGACCCGGACGACGCGGACGTGCGCGCTTCGCCAAGGCGAGTCACCTAGATTTAACGCTGCGCCAAGTGACCCGACGCAACGCGATTCCCTGTGAATGACTCCACCGCCGTTGCCAGCACGCCCCAGGGACGAGACGCTGTGGAGCTAACCGTTATTAAGCGGCCAGTGCGTACGAGTTATCGTTTGCAGTTATTACTTTTCCGGTTGGATTTACGAGGTGACCAGCCCTCGGTATGCCCTGCGCTGCTTTGCAACCCCTGTCGAAACCAGGTCGCCCCCAGAGAGGTCTTGCATTGTAACGTAATGAATGTTGGTGCGGCGTACCGGCTTTCAAGACCTGTGTCGGTCAGGTCCGATCGGCGAGCAGACCGTGGAGACGCTCCTGTAATTCCGTCGGCGTCTGGACGATCGCATCGGCGTCCCAGGTGGACGGTTCGAGCGCGCCGCAATAGCCCCAGGCAGCGGCTATCGTGGCCATGCCGGCGGCTTGTCCGGCCTGGATGTCGCGCAGGTCATCGCCGACGTACCAGCAACTGGCCGGAGCCAGTTGCAGACGGCGCGCGGCTTCCAGCAGCGGCGCCGGATGCGGTTTCGGGTGTGCGGTAGTATCGCCGGAAATCACGCAGCCGGCATGCTGCAGGCCGATCTGCGGGATCAGCGGGTCGGTGAAGCGGGCCGCCTTGTTGGTGACCACTCCCCAAGCTATCCCTGTCTGACCAAGGGTTTGCAGCAATTCCGGGATGCCGGCGAACAGCCGGCTGTTTTCCGCCAGCCGGGAGGCGTAATCGTCGAGGAAGGCGATGCGCAATTCCTCGTAGCCGGCATCTTCTGGCCGCAGGTCGAACGCCGCGCCGATCAGGCCGCGCGCACCCGCGGACGCGAACGGTCGCAGACGTTCGTATGGGGCCGGTTCCAGTCCGCGTGCCACCAGTAGACGGTTGACGGCAGCGGCCAGATCAGGAGCCGTATCGGCGAGTGTGCCGTCCAGGTCGAACAGGACGGCGCGCGGCAGCGGCAAGGTGGCCGGTTGGGGGGCAGTCGGGCGCGGGGCGGCGCTCATGCCGGACGGGTACAGGCGACCAGATAATTGACACTGGTATCGCGGTTCAGTGAATAGGCGCGCGTCAGCGGGTTGTAGCCCATGCCTTTCAGCTGGTCGACAGTCAGCCCTGCCCCGCGGGCGAATTGCGCCAGTTCGGCCGGCGTGATGAACTTGGTGTAGTCGTGGGTGCCGCGTGGCAACAGTCGCAACAGATATTCGGCGCCGATCACGGCGAACAGATAAGACTTTGGATTGCGGTTCAGCGTCGAAAAAAACACCCGTCCGCCTGGCTTGACCAGCGCAGCGCAGGCTTGCACCACGCGCGCCGGTTCCGGCACGTGTTCCAGCATTTCCATGCAGGTGACGACATCGTAGGAGGCCGGTTCCCTGGCCGCCAGGTCTTCGGCGGCGATCATTTCGTAGTCGAGGCCGATGCCGGTTTCCAGACCGTGCAACTCGGCAACCTTCAGCGCCTTTTCCGACAGGTCGATGCCCTTGACGCGGGCGCCGCGCTGCGCCATCGATTCCGCCAGGATGCCGCCGCCGCAGCCGATGTCGAGCACCGATTTTCCGGCCAGCGGCACATGACCGTTGATCCAGTTCAGCCGCAACGGATTGATTTCATGCAGAGGGCGGAATTCGGAGGAGGGATCCCACCAGAGATGGGCCAGTTCGCTGAATTTTTGCAGTTCCAGAGGGTCGGCGTTCATGTCGTCAATGATAGCGGAAGTTGGCGGCGCCGTAGACGGCGGCGCTTGGTGGCAGCGGAGATGCCATAAAAAAACCCCGCCGAAGCGGGGTTCGAATCAAAAGCGCTTTGATTAGTTGGTGCGGGTGCCGACCACTTCGATTTCCACGCGACGGTTCTTGGCGCGGCCTTCGGCGGTCTTGTTGCTGGCGACCGGCTGCTTCTTGCCCTTGCCTTCGGTGTAGACGCGGTTGGCTTCGACGCCCTTCGACACCAGGTAGGCCTTGACCGATTCAGCGCGACGGACCGACAGCTTCTGGTTGTAGGCATCGGTACCGACCGAGTCGGTGTGGCCGACGGCGATGATGACTTCCAGATTGATGCCCTGCAGCTTGGAAACCAGATCGTCGAGCTTGGCCTTGCCGTCCGGCTTCAGGACCGACTTGTCGAAATCGAAGAAGGTGTCAGCGGCGAAGCTGACTTTTTCCGAAGTCGGAGCAGCCGGGGCAGCAGCCGGGGCCGGTGCCGGAGCGGGAGCAGGCGCGGCGGCCGGAGCGGCAGCCTTGGCGATTTCGCCGTCGCAGCCCGGAACCGAGTCAGCCGGGGTCCAGTAGCCGTTATGCCAGCACAGGCCGAACGGATCACGGGCGATCACGCCACGGGCATCCTGCAGGTAGGCACTGTTCGGCGTCTTGGCCTGGATGTTTTCCTGCGCAGATGCAGAGAAGGCGATAACTGCGGACGCAGCGAAGACGAGCTTTCCTAATTTGTTCATGTTTCTCCTCTCGGGTGAGATATCCGCAGATTTTAGCTGCGCAACAAGTATTTACGACTCAAAAACGGGTGCTACCACGGTTCAGACCGTTGCATGCGAAGAATTGTTCACATGCAATGAACTTAAACGTCATTTTGCCACAGGCATGAGGGCCGGGCTAAGGTTGTCAAATCGGCTAAGCGACGTTTTTCGCGCTTTGTTGCGAATTAACAACGCGAATTGAGGGGCGAATTCCGGGTCTTAAAGCAGCATCGTCCCGGAAGTTTGACAAATAACAATAAAATCGTTTATTTCGCCGTTCCGCGCACATGGATCTCGACGCGGCGGTTCGGCGCCAGGCAATCGCGCAGTTTTTTCCCCTTCAAGGTGCCGGCGCAGGTTTCCAGGGCCTGCTGGTCTCCCAGGCCGCGGCTTTCGATCGGCCGGAAAATTCCCTGATCCTTCAGATAAGACGTCACCGCATCCGCCCGCTCCTGCGACAGCTTGACGTTATAGGCCGGCGCGCCGAGGCGGTCGGCGTGGCCGCTGACGAGGATGGCTTCGATCACGCCGCAAGATTGAAATTTCGGCAGTATTTCTGTTTTCAGACGGTTTTTCGCACTGTTTGAAAGCTGCGCCAGGCCGAAGCCAAACGTTTCGTCGCCTGCCAGCGTCACGGAAAAATCGCAGCGTGCCTGTGTTGCCGCTTGTGTTGATGTTTGCGCGGCGACCGGCGCGGGGACGGCGATCGGCGGCGCTGTCGGCTTGGCGATCGGCGGCGTCAACTGGCCGTCGCAGCCGGTTACGGCATCGTCCGGGGTCCAGTAGCCGGTGCGCCAGCACAAGCCGTCGCTGCTGCGCATGATTGCTCCACTGCCGTTTTCGGCGTAGGCGCTGGCGGCCGGCGGTGCCTGGATTGATGAAGCATTTGCCTGGGCGAGAACGGAGGCGCTGGCACAGCCTAGCGCAAGGGCCAAGGCCAAGTGATGGGACATAGCTTTCTCTATTGTTAAATATGCGGAACTAAAAACTTCAAACATCCATTTAAGCATATTTTTTCGATGGGAAGCTTGCCGATCGGCGGTCCATCATGGCGGCATCAGCCCCTTCTCGCGGCGGCGGCTGCAAAGGGGCACATGTTAGAATCCGAAGCTTTGAAATCACGAATGATCATTGTGCTGCGTTGCGGTCATTCGCTTGCCTAGACTGACGGTCCGTCCATGGAACAATTCGCCAAAGAAACCCTGCCGATTTCGCTCGAAGAGGAGATGCGCAAGAGCTATCTCGATTATGCGATGAGCGTGATCGTCGGGCGCGCGTTGCCGGATGTGCGCGATGGCCTGAAGCCGGTGCACCGGCGCGTATTGTTCGCGATGCACGAGATGAACAACGTCTGGAACCGGCCCTACGTCAAGTGCGCGCGCGTGGTCGGCGAGGTGATGGGTAAATATCACCCGCACGGCGACCAGTCGATCTACGACACGCTGGTGCGGATGGCGCAGGATTTTTCGTTGCGCTACACGCTGGTCGATGGCCAGGGCAATTTCGGTTCGGTCGATGGCGACAATGCGGCGGCGATGCGTTACACCGAGTGCCGGCTGGACAAAATTGCTGGCGAAATCCTCGCCGACATCGACAAGGAAACGGTTGATTTCGTCCCCAACTACGATGGCAAGGAAAAGGAGCCGTCGGTCCTGCCGACCCGCATCCCGAACCTGCTGATCAACGGCGCCTCCGGCATCGCGGTCGGCATGGCCACCAACATCCCGCCGCACAACATCACCGAAGTGATCAACGGCGCGCTGCACGTGTTGCACAACGCCGAATGCACGGTGGACGAACTGATCGAAATCATTCCGGCGCCGGACTTCCCGACCGCCGGCATCATCTATGGCGTCTCCGGCGTGCGCGACGGCTACCGTACCGGCCGTGGCCGCATCGTGATGCGCGCTCGCACTCATTTCGAGGAATTCGGCAAGGATCACCGCAGCGCCATCATCGTTGACGAGCTGCCGTACCAGGTCAACAAGAAGTCGCTGCTGGAGCGTATCGCCGAGCTGGTGCGCGACAAAAAGCTGGACGGCATCTCCGACATCCGTGATGAATCCGACAAATCCGGCATGCGCGTGGTGATCGAACTGAAGCGCGGCGAAGTGGCCGACGTGGTGTTGAACAATCTGTACAAGCAGACCCAGCTGCAGGACACCTTCGGCATGAACATGGTGGCGCTGGTCGATGGCCAGCCGCGCCTGCTGAACCTGAAACAGATGCTGGAGTGCTTCCTGTCGCACCGCCGCGAGGTGGTCACGCGCCGCACCGTGTTCGAGCTGCGCAAGGCGCGCGAGCGCGGCCACGTGCTGGAAGGGCTGGCGGTGGCGCTGGCCAACATCGACGATTTCATCGCCATCATCAAGGCGGCGCCGACGCCGCCGGTGGCCAAGGCTGAATTGATGGCGCGTGCCTGGGATTCGTCGCTGGTGCGCGAGATGCTGGCGCGTGCCGACACGGCGGAAGCCGGTGGCATCGCCGCCTTCCGTCCGGAAAACCTGCCGCCGCATTACGGCATGCAGGGCGACGGGCTGTACAGGCTGTCCGACGACCAGGCGCAGGAAATCCTGCAGATGCGCCTGCAACGCCTGACCGGCCTGGAGCAGGACAAGATCGTCAACGAATACAAGGAAGTGATGGCGCAGATCGCCGATCTGCTCGACATCCTGTCCAAGCCGGCGCGCGTGACCGCGATCATCGGTGATGAACTGGTCGCCGCCAGGAGTGAATACGGCGAGGGCAGCAAGGATGCGCGCCGCTCGCAGATCGAACTGAATCCGACCGATCTGGCCACCGAAGACCTGATCACGCCGCAGGACATGGTGGTGACGCTGTCGCATACCGGCTACATGAAATCGCAGCCGGTGTCGGAATACCGGGCGCAGAAGCGCGGCGGCCGTGGCAAGCAGGCGACCGCGACCAAGGAAGACGACTGGATCGACCAGCTGTTCATCGCCAATACCCACGACTACATCCTGTGCTTCTCCAATCGCGGCCGGCTGTACTGGCTGAAGGTATGGGAAGTGCCGCAGGGCTCGCGCAATTCGCGCGGCCGGCCGATCGTCAACATGTTCCCGCTGCAGGACGGTGAAAAGATCACCGTGATCCTGCCGCTGTCGGGCGCCAACCGCAGCTTCCCGGAAGACCGCTACGTGTTCATGGCGACTTCGCTCGGCACCGTCAAGAAGACTTCGCTGGCCGATTTCCGCAATCCGCGCAAGGCTGGCATCATCGCGGTCGATCTGGATGATGGCGATTTCCTGATCGGCGCCGCGCTGACCGATGGCCGTCAGGACGTGATGCTGTTTTCCGATGCCGGCAAGGCGGTGCGTTTCGACGAGAACGACGTGCGGCCGATGGGGCGCACCGCGCGCGGCGTGCGCGGCATGAATCTGGAAGAAGGGCAGGGCGTGATCGCGATGCTGGTGGCGGAAAACGCCAACGACCAGCAATCGGTGCTGACCGCGACCGAGAACGGTTACGGCAAGCGCACGCCGATCGTCGAATACACCCGCCACGGCCGTGGCACCAAGGGCATGATCGCGATCCAGACCAGTGAACGCAACGGCAAGGTGGTGGCGGCGACGCTGGTGCAGGCGAGCGACGAAATCATGCTGATCACCACCGGCGGCGTGCTGATCCGCACCCGGGTGGCGGAAATCCGTGAAATGGGCCGCGCCACCCAGGGCGTGACGCTGATCGCGGTCGAGGACGGCACCCGGCTGTCCGGGCTGCAGCGCGTGGTCGAGTCCGATGTCGAAGACGAGCACGACGCCGGCGACGCGGAGGAATGATGGCGCCGGTCTACAATTTTTCCGCCGGTCCGGCGGTGCTGCCGAAGGAAGTGCTGCAGCAGGCTGCCGAGGAAATGCTGGACTGGCACGGCAGCGGCATGTCGGTGATGGAAATGAGTCATCGCGGCAAGGAATTCGGTTCGATCATCGAGGCCGCCGAAGCCGATCTGCGCGAACTGCTGGCGGTGCCGGACGACTACCGCATCCTGTTCCTGCAGGGCGGCGGCATCGGCGAGAACGCCATCGTGCCGCTGAATCTGCTCGGGCGCGCGGCGCAGCCGGCGGTGATCGATTTCATCCATACCGGCTCGTGGTCGGGCAAGTCGATCAAGGAGGCGCGGAAATACTCTGCGGTCAACGTCGCGGCTTCGTCCGAGGCGTCCGGCTTCACCGCCATCCCGCCGCGTTCGGAATGGCGGCTGTCGGCCAATCCGGCCTATGTGCATCTGTGCACCAACGAGACCATCGGCGGCGTCGAATACCATTTCACGCCGGAAGTCGGCGCCGACACCAACGGCGCGCCACTGGTGGCCGACATGTCGTCGCACATCCTGTCGCGCGTCATCGACGTGTCGAAGTTCGGCGTCATCTACGGCGGCGCGCAAAAGAACATCGGCCCGGCCGGCCTGACGCTGGCGATCGTGCGCGCCGACCTGATTGGCCAGGCGCTGCCGATCTGCCCGTCGGCGTTCGACTGGAAGCTGGTGGCCGACAATCAGTCGATGTACAACACGCCGCCGACCTATGCGATCTATATCGCCGGGCTGGTGTTCCAGTGGCTCAAGCGCCAGGGCGGCGTGGCCGTGATGGAACGCCGCAACATCGACAAGGCGGCGCTGCTGTACGACTTCCTCGACGCCAGTGATTTCTACCTGACCAGGGTCGAGCCGGCCTGCCGTTCGCGGATGAACGTGCCGTTCTTTCTTGCCGACGAGGCGCTGAACGAAACCTTCCTGGCCGGAGCCAAGGAGCGCGGCCTGCTGCAGCTGAAGGGCCACAAGTCGGTCGGCGGCATGCGCGCGTCGATCTACAATGCGATGCCGGTCGAGGGCGTGCAGGCGCTGATCGACTATCTGCGGGACTTCGAAACAACGCGCGCCTGAGCGCGCTCCGCCGCCCGCCATTCCGCGCGGGCGGCGCTTCTCTCCATCAGCCATTTCCATGAGCGACGACAAACTCCAACCCTTGCGGGCGCAGATCGATGCGATCGATGCGCAGATTCTCGACCTGTTGAACCGCCGTGCGCGCGTGGCCCAGGAAGTCGGCCACGTGAAGGCGCTGACCGATGCGCCGGTGTATCGGCCGGAGCGCGAAATCCAGGTCCTGCGCAGCGTCGCCGAACGCAATCCCGGCCCGCTGCTCGGTCGTGACGTGCAGGTGATCTTCCGCGAAATCATGTCGGCCTGCCGGGCGCTGGAAAAGCGTCCGGTGGTGGCCTTTCTCGGACCGGTCGGCACCTTCAGCGAGCAGGCGGTGTATCAGCAGTTCGGCCACAGCGTCGAAGGCCAGCCGTGCAACTCGATCGACGAGGTATTCCGCGCGACCGAGGCCGGCACCGCCGAATTCGGCGTGGTGCCGGTGGAAAATTCCGCCGAGGGCGCGGTCAATCGCACGCTCGACCTGCTGCTGCAGACCACGCTGACGATCAGCGGCGAAGTGTCGATCCCGGTGCATCACAGCCTGATGACCAGGAGCGGTTCGATGCAGGGCGTCGAGCGCATCTGCGCGCACGCGCAGGCGCTGGCGCAATGCCAGGGCTGGCTGAATCAGAATCATCCGACCGTGCGCCGGCAGGCGGTGGTGTCGAACGGCGAGGCGGCGCGGCTGGCCAGCGAGGATCCGACGGTGGCGGCGATCGCCGGCGAGATCGCCGGCCAGCACTACGGCTTGCAGGTGGTCAAGGGGCATGTGCAGGACGATCCGCACAACCGCACCCGTTTCGCGGTGATCGGCCGCCTGCGCACCGCGCAAAGCGACCGCGACCAGACCTCGCTGGTGCTGTCGGTGCCGAACAAGGCCGGCGCCGTCTACAAGCTGCTGGCGCCGCTGGCCGCGCATGGCGTGTCGATGACGCGCTTTGAATCGCGTCCGGCCCGCATGGGCGCCTGGGAATATTATTTCTACGTCGATATCGAAGGCCATGCCGAGAATGCAAAGGTAGCGCGGGCGCTGGCGGAACTGAAGGAAAACGCCGCCTTTTTCAAGGTGCTCGGCTCCTACCCGGTCAGCCTGTAATCGCCAGCGCGCCGTCCGGCGGCTGGATCGTTCAATGTTTTTGGAGTCACCATGTCGATTCAATTCGGACCAGAATATGTGCGGGCCATTGCTCCCTATCAGGGCGGCAGGCCGATTTCCGAAGTCGCGCGCGAGTTCGGCCTCGACGAGGCGGCGATCGTCAAGCTCGCTTCCAACGAAAATCCGCTTGGCATGTCGGCGTCGGCGCAGCGGGCGATGCTGGCGGCGGCCACCGACGGCGCCCGCTATCCGGACGGCAACGGCTTCGAGCTGAAGGCGGCGATCAGCGCCCGCCACGGCGTGCCGGAAGACTGGATCACGCTCGGCAACGGCAGCAACGACATCCTGGAACTGGCCGCGCACGCGCTGGTGCAGCCGGGGCAGTCCACCGTGTTTTCCGAATATTCGTTCGCCGTCTATCCGCTGTCGACGCAGGCGGTCGGTGGCCGCGCCATCGTGGTGCCGTCGAAGGCATACGGGCATGACCTCGATGCGATGGCGGCGGCGATCGCCGCCGATACCCGGATCGTCTTCATCGCCAATCCGAACAATCCGACCGGCACCTTCTTGCCGGCGGCGCAGATCGACGCCTTTCTGAAGAAGGTGCCGCCGCAGGTGGTGGTGGTGCTGGACGAAGCCTACAACGAATACCTGGCGCCGGAGCTGCAATACGATTCGGTCGCCTGGGTGCGGCAATACCCGAACCTGCTGGTCTCGCGCACGCTGTCCAAGGCCTTCGGGCTGGCCGGGCTGCGGATCGGCTTCGGCATCGCCCAGCCCGGCCTGACCGATCTGCTGAACCGCATCCGCCAGCCGTTCAACGTCAACGCGCTGGCGCAGGCGGCGGCGATCGCGGCGCTGAAGGATCAGGCTTTCCTGGAGAAAAGCGCCGCCGTCAACCGCGAGGGCTACCAGCAGCTGACCCGGGCGTTCGATGCAATGGGACTGGAATACGTGCCTTCCTGCGGCAACTTCGTGCTGGTCAGGGTCGGTGACGACGATGCCGCCGGCGCCCGCGTCAATCTGGCGCTGCTGAAGCAGGGCGTGATCGTGCGGCCGGTCGGCAACTATGGCCTGCCGCAATGGCTGCGCATTTCGATCGGCTTGCCGCAGGAAAACGCCGCCTGCATCGCCGCGCTGAAGCACGCGCTGGCTTAGCCACTGGAGCCGACCGCGCATGACAGCCGCCCCGATTCCCGTTCCGTTCGTGCTGGACAAGGTCGCGATCTTCGGCGTCGGCCTGATCGGCGGCTCGTTCGCGCTGGCGCTGCGCCGCGCCGGCGCGGTGCGCCAGCTGGTCGGCGTCGGCCGCAGCGCCGCGCCGCTGGCGCGCGCGCGCGAACTCGGCATCATCGACGTCGCCAGCACTTCGGTGGAACAGGCGGTGGCGAATGCCGATCTGGTGCTGATCGCCGCGCCGGTGGCGCAGACCGGCGCCATCCTGCGCGCGATCGAACCGCATCTGGCGCCCGGCACCGTGATCAGCGATGCCGGCAGCACCAAGAGCGATGTGGTGGCGGCGGCGCGCGCGGCACTGGGCGCCAGGGTCGGGCAGTTCGTGCCCGGCCATCCGATCGCCGGCCGTGAATCGAACGGGCCGGACGCCGCGCTGGCCGACCTGTATGTCGGCAAGAAGGCGGTGCTGACGCCGCTGCCGGAAAATCCGCCGGCCAGCGTCGAGCGGGTGGCGGCGGCCTGGCGCAGTTGCGGCGCGCTGATCCACCGGTTGTCGCCGCAGCAGCACGACCGGGTGTTCGCCGCGGTCAGCCATCTGCCGCATCTGCTGGCGTATGCGCTGGTCGATGAGCTGGCGCGCCGGCCGGATGCGGCGACGCTGTTCGACTACGCCGCCAGCGGTTTTCGGGATTTCACGCGGATCGCCGGCTCGTCGCCGGAAATGTGGCGCGACATCGCGCTGGCCAACCAGCCGGCGCTGCTGGCCGAGCTGGACGCCTATCTGGCGCAACTGGCGCAGCTGCGGCAATTGCTGGCCGACGGCAACGGTGACGGCATGGCGGCGCTGTTCGGCAATGCCCAGCACGCCCGCCAGGAATGGGCGCGACGGATCGAGGCGGCGGAGCAGCAACAGACCCAGGGCGGCGACTGATGAAAAGCCATTTCCCCTCCTTTCTCGATCTGCAGCCGGTGCTGCGCGCGCACGGCACGGTGGCCTTGCCCGGTTCCAAGAGCATTTCCAATCGCACGCTGCTGCTGGCCGCGTTGGCGCAGGGCGAGACCCGCATCCTCGATCTGCTGGCGTCGGACGACACGCTGGTGATGCTGCTGGCGCTGCAAAAGCTCGGCGTGGATTGGCAGCAGGCTGGCGCCAGCCGCGAATACACGGTGCAGGGTATCGACGGCGCCTTTCCGGTGCATCAGGCCGATTTGTTCATGGGCAATGCCGGCACCGCGATCCGGCCGCTGACGGCGGCGCTGGCGGTGCTGGGCGGCGATTACACGCTGCACGGCGTGCCGCGCATGCACGAGCGGCCGATCGGCGATCTGGTCGAGGCGCTCAATACCGCCGGCGCGCGCATCGACTACACCGGCGTGGCCGGCTACCCGCCGCTGCACATCCACCGCGGCCGGCCGGACGGCCAGCAGCTGCGCGTGCGCGGCAACGTCTCGAGCCAGTTCCTGACCGCGCTGCTGATGGCGGCGCCGTTGCTGGCGCGCACCGCGCCGGCGCGGGTCGAGGTGATAGGCGAGCTGATTTCCAAGCCCTACATCGAGATCACGCTGAAGCTGATGCGCCGCTTCGGCGTCGAGGTCGAGCGCGACGGCTGGCAGGCGTTCACGGTGCCAGCCGGCGCGCGCTATCGCAGTCCGGGCAGCATCCACGTCGAGGGCGATGCCTCGTCGGCTTCGTATTTCCTGGCGGCCGGGGCGATCGCCGGCGGCCCGGTGCGGGTCACCGGCATCGGCGCCGACAGCATCCAGGGCGACGTGCATTTCGTCGATGCGCTGCGCCAGATGGGCGCCACGGTGCGCTTCGGCGACAACTGGATCGAGACCGAATCGAACGGTGCACTGCGCGCCATCGACGCCGATTTCAACCACATCCCGGACGCCGCGATGACCATCGCGGTGGCGGCGCTGTACGCCGACGGTCCCAGCGTGCTGCGCAACATCGGCAGCTGGCGCGTCAAGGAAACCGACCGCATCGCGGCGATGGCGACCGAACTGCGCAAGCTCGGCGCCGAGGTCGAGGACGGGCCGGACTTCCTGCGCATCGTGCCGCCGCCAGCCTTGCGCGCCGCCGCCATCGACACTTATGACGACCACCGGATGGCGATGTGCTTTTCGCTGGCCTGCCTGGACGGCGCCGCGCGCCACGGCACGGCGCTGCGCATCAACGATCCGGGCTGCGTCGCCAAGACTTTCCCGAACTATTTCGATGCCTTCGCCTCGATCTGCAAGGGTGAGCTGTTTTGACCGGAAAAATACCTTCCTGACAACATACTGGGTGGAGCATTTTTGAAACCGGGCGCCACGCCTTCGGAAAATGGCCTGTTTTTGCCTATACTCCCCCTATTTTTGAATTCACCATTACGGAGCGCAGCAACATGGCCGCCGACACCATTCCCGTCATCACCATCGATGGCCCGACCGCTTCCGGCAAGGGCACGGTGGCGCAACTGGTGGCCGACCGGCTCGGCTTCCACTACCTTGATTCCGGCGCGCTGTACCGGCTGACCGCGCTGTCGGCGCTGCGCGGCGGCGTCGCGCTGGACGACGCGCCGGCGCTGGCGGCGCTGGCGGCGGCGCTGCCGTGCCGCTTCGCCAGCCAGCGCATCTGGCTCGGCGACGAGGATGTCGGCGACGCCATCCGCGCCGAGCAGGTCGGCAACGCCGCCTCGCGCATCGCCGCGTTGCCGGCGGTGCGGCAGGCGCTGGTGGCGCTGCAATTGCGTTTCCGCGCGGCACCGGGGCTGGTGGCCGACGGCCGCGACATGGGCACGGTGATTTTCCCGGATGCGGCGCTCAAGGTTTTTTTGACGGCAAGCGTCGAGGCGCGCGCGAACAGGCGCTATAAGCAATTGATTGACAAGGGTTTTTCTGCTAATATGCAAGACCTTTCAAAGGATTTGGCGGAACGGGACGCGCGCGATGCGAATCGCGCCGCCGCGCCGCTGAAACCGGCGCAGGATGCGCGCCTGCTCGATACCTCCGACATGACCGCCATGCAGGCGGCCGAACGGATACTCGGCTGGCAGCGCGAAACCGGCGCGCCGCCGGCCTAGCCGTCGCGCACCGCAGTCGTCGCAATCGTAGTTGTAGTCGCAGTGCCGTTGGTGCCTGACCGGATGCAAAGTCCGGACGGGCTTTGATAAACCTGACCCAATCCTCGTCGTCGCTTCATCGTTGTGGCGTCCGGCGATATTGGCCCACCCCAAAACTTTTACTCTTATGTCTACTGCTGTCATCTCCCAGGAAACCCCGGGCATGGAAAGCTTCGCCGCCCTTTTTGAAGAATCGCTGACCCGCCAGGACATGCGCTCCGGCGAAGTGATCTCGGCCGAAGTCGTGCGTCTGGATCACAATTTCGTGATCGTCAACGCCGGCCTGAAGTCGGAAGCCTTCATTCCGATCGAAGAATTCAAGAACGACAATGGCGAACTCGAAGTCAACGTCGGCGACTTCATTTCGGTGGCGATCGAATCGCTGGAAAACGGCTTCGGCGACACCATCCTGTCGCGCGACAAGGCCAAGCGCCTGGCTTCCTGGCTGGCCCTGGAAAAGGCGATGGAATCCGGCGAAATCGTCACCGGCACCGTCAACGGCAAGGTCAAGGGCGGCCTGACGGTCCTGACCAACGGCATCCGCGCCTTCCTGCCGGGTTCGCTGGTCGATACCCGTCCGGTCAAGGACACCACGCCGTACGAAGGCAAGACCCTCGAATTCAAGGTCATCAAGCTCGACCGCAAGCGCAACAACGTGGTGCTGTCGCGCCGCGCGGTGGTGGAAGCCTCGATGGGCGAAGAGCGCGCCAAGCTGCTGGAAACCCTGAAGGAAGGCACGATCGTCAACGGCGTCGTCAAGAACATCACCGACTACGGCGCGTTCGTCGACCTCGGCGGCATCGACGGCCTGCTGCACATCACCGACCTGGCATGGCGCCGTGTGCGTCACCCGTCCGAAGTGCTGTCGGTCGGCCAGGAAATCACCGCCAAGGTGCTGAAGTTCGATCAGGAAAAGAACCGCGTCTCGCTCGGCGTCAAGCAGCTCGGCGACGATCCGTGGATCGGCCTGGCGCGCCGCTACCCGCAGGGCACCCGCCTGTTCGGCAAGGTCACCAACCTGACCGACTACGGCGCCTTCGTCGAAGTCGAACAGGGCATCGAAGGTTTGGTGCACGTGTCCGAAATGGACTGGACCAACAAGAACGTGGCGCCGAACAAGGTCGTGCAGCTGGGCGACGAAGTCGAAGTCATGGTGCTGGAGATCGACGAAGACCGCCGCCGCATCAGCCTCGGCATGAAGCAGTGCAAGCCGAATCCGTGGGACGATTTCGCCGCCAGCCACAAGAAGGGCGACAAGGTGAAGGGCGCGATCAAGTCGATCACCGACTTCGGCGTGTTCATCGGCCTGCCGGGCAACATCGACGGCCTGGTGCACCTGTCCGACCTGTCCTGGACCGAAGCCGGCGAGGAAGCCGTGCGCAAGTTCAAGAAGGGCGACGAACTGGAAGCCGTGGTGCTGGCGATCGACGTCGACCGCGAGCGCGTCTCGCTCGGCGTCAAGCAGCTGGAAGGCGACCCGTTCAACAACTACACGGCGATCAACGACAAGGGCGCGATCGTGTCCGGTACCGTCAAGTCGGTCGAGCCGAAGGGCGCCGTGATCGCGCTGAACGACGAAGTCGAAGGCTATCTGCGCGCCTCGGAAATCTCGCGCGATCGCGTCGAGGATGCCGGCACGCACCTGAAGGTCGGCGACACCATCGAAGCGCTGGTGTTGAACATCGACCGCAAGGGCCGCAGCATCCAGCTGTCGATCAAGGCCAAGGACAACGTCGAAGCCCAGGAAGCGATGAACAAGATGGCGGCCGATTCCAACGCCGCCTCCGGCACCACCAGCCTCGGCGCGCTGCTGAAGGCCAAGCTCGACAACAAGGGCTAAGGGCCGCCGCTGTCCATGACGAAGTCGGAATTGATCGCCCGTCTGGCCGAGCGTTATCCGCAACTGGTAACCAAGGATGCGGATTACGCGGTCAAGACCATTCTCGACGCCATGGCCGATGCGCTGGCGACCGGCCAGCGCATCGAGATCCGCGGTTTCGGCAGCTTCGCGCTGAACAGCCGGCCGCCGCGGATCGGGCGCAACCCGAAGTCGGGCGACAAGGTGATGGTGCCGGAAAAGCGGGTGCCGCACTTCAAGCCGGGCAAGGAATTGCGCGAGCGCGTCGATGCGATGGTCGGGCAGCCGATCAAGGAAGACTGAGCGTCATGCGCGCGGCCTGGCCATTGGCCGGCTGCGCGCAGCAAAACCCGGAATGGCATCCTCGGATGCCATTTTTTTTGCCGGCACCGCTGCCGGCCGGCTGGCGCGAGCGGCGCGATTCGCTGCAACTCGGTCGTTGCCGGCATCCCGTTTCACGTACAATTTCGCTTGACCGATCAACCACCAACAAGGAACAGACGCCATGAAAATCATCGTCAGGATCATCGCGGTGCTGATCTTTATCGTGTTCTTCGGTTTCGCATTGAAAAACACCCAGGAAGTCGCGCTGCGCTTCTTTTTCGATTACGAACTGCACGGGCCGCTGGTGCTGGTGCTGCTGGGCTTCTTCGCGATCGGCGCGGTGCTCGGCGTGCTGGCGATGACGCCGACCGTGTTCCGCCATCGCCGCGAAGCGTCGCGGCACAAGAAGCAGATCGCCGTCCTGCAGAAGGAGGCCGACGCCCAGCATCTGGCGCGCGCCTATCCGCCGCAGCCCGACAGCATCCTGCATCCGTGACGACACGAGTGCTTTCTTCATTGGCCGGGTATGGAATTTGAAATCTGGTGGCTGCTGGGCATCCCGGTGTTCTTCGCGCTGGGCTGGATCGCCGCGCGGGTCGACATCAACCAGCTGGTGTCGGAGTCGCGCAGCCTGCCGCGCGGCTATTTCAAGGGCCTGAACTTCCTGCTCAACGAGCAGCCGGACAAGGCGATCGACGCCTTCATCGAAGTGGTACAGCTGGACCCGGAAACGGTCGAGCTGCATTTCGCGCTCGGCAACCTGTTCCGCCGCCGTGGCGAAACCGAGCGGGCCATCCGGGTCCACCAGAATCTGCTGGCCCGTCCCGATCTGGCGCCGGAACAGCAGATGCAGGCGCAATACGAACTTGGCCAGGATTATCTGAAGGCCGGCCTGCTGGACCGCGCCGAGGAGTCGTTCAACCTGCTGGCCGATACCCCGTATGGCGCGCAGGCGCGGCGTGCGCTGCTGGAAATCTACCAGCGCGAAAAGGAATGGCCGCGCGCGATCGAGGCGGCGCGGGCGCTGCAGGAAGCCGGCGCCGGCGGCCGCCAGCGCGAGATCGCGCAGTTCTATTGCGAGCTGGCGCAGGACGAACTGGTGCAGACCCACCCGGAAGCGGCGATCGCCTGGCTGGAAAAGGCGCTGGCGGCCGACCGCATGAGCGTGCGGGCGACGCTGCTGCTGGGCGACGCCCAGCTGGAGCGCGGCGACATCGAGGCGGCGTTGTCGACCTGGCGCCGGGTCGAGCAGCAAAGCGTGCCGCACGTGGCGCTGGTGGCGCAGCGGCTGATGGATGGCTACCGCGAGGTCGGGCGGGCGCAGGAAGGTTTGAATCTGCTGCAGTCGTATCTGGCGGAAGCGCCGTCGGTCGATCTGCTGGAAGTGGTGTTCAAGGCGATGCTGGAACTGGACGGCGCCGACGCCGCCAACCAGCTGGTCAGCGACGAGCTGCGGCGCACGCCGACCCTGCTCGGTCTCGATAAATTGCTGGAAGCGCGGCTGATGGAAGCGCGCCCGGAGGTGCGGCCGGAACTGTCGCTGGTGAAGAACCTGGTGCATGGCTATGCGCAAAAGCTGGCGCGCTACCAGTGCAGCCACTGCGGCTTCAAGGCGCGCCAGTTCTACTGGCAGTGTCCGGGCTGCAGCGAGTGGGAAACCTATCCGCCGCGCCGCACCGAAGAATTGAACGTAATGAACTGATTTCCAATCGAAGGGCCGTGCGGCGCGCCATGCGCCGCGGTATCGCCCGCACACGACACGACACCATGAAAATCACCATCATCGGCACCGGCTACGTCGGTCTGGTCACCGGCGCCTGCCTGGCCGAACTCGGCAACGACGTCTTTTGCCTCGATGTCGATCAGGCCAAGATCGACCTGTTGAATCAGGGCGGCATCCCGATCCACGAACCGGGGCTGGCGGAAATCGTCGCGCGCAACCGCGAGGCCGGCCGCCTGCGATTTTCCACCGACGCCGCCGCCAGCGTCGCCCACGGCGAAGTGCAGTTCATCGCGGTCGGCACGCCGCCGGACGAGGACGGTTCGGCCGACTTGCAGTACGTGCTGGCGGCGGCGCGCAACATCGGCCGCCACATGACCCGCTTCACGGTGGTGGTGGATAAATCGACGGTACCGGTCGGCACCGCCGACAAGGTGCGGGCGGCGATCCAGGCCGAACTCGGCGCGCGCGGCGCGCAGCACGCGGGAACGCCGTTCTCGGTGGTGTCGAATCCGGAATTCCTGAAGGAGGGCGCGGCGGTCGAGGATTTCATGCGGCCCGACCGTATCGTGATCGGCTGCGACAACAGCGCCGACGGCCAGCGCGCGCGCACCTTGATGACCCAGCTGTATACGCCGTTCAACCGCAATCACGAGCGCACCTTCTGGATGGACGTGCGTTCGGCCGAATTCACCAAGTACGCGGCCAATGCGATGCTGGCGACGCGCATCTCGTTCATGAACGAACTGGCCAATCTGGCCGATCAGGTCGGCGCCGACATCGAGGCGGTGCGGCACGGCATCGGTTCCGATCCGCGCATCGGCCGCAGCTTCCTGTACGCCGGCTGCGGCTATGGCGGCTCGTGCTTCCCGAAGGACGTGCAGGCGCTGGAAAAGACCGCGCGCGACCACGGTCAGGAGCTGCTGATCCTGCGCGCGGTCGAGAGCGTCAACCACCGTCAGAAGCACGTGCTCGGCAACAAGATCGTCGGCCGTTTCGGCGAGCGGCTGGACGGACGGCATTTCGCCGTCTGGGGGCTGGCATTCAAGCCGAATACCGACGACATGCGCGAGGCGCCGGCGCGGGTGCTGCTGCGCGAACTGGTCGAGCGCGGCGCCACCGTCGCGGTCTACGACCCGGTGGCGATGGACGAGGCCAGGCGCGTGCTGGCGCTGGATTTCTCCGGCGCGCCGGCGGCGCTGGAACGCATCCGTTTCGCCGACAGTCCGATGGACGCGCTGACCGGCGCCGACGCGCTGGCCATCGTCACCGAATGGAAGGCTTTCCGCAGCCCGGATTTCGGCCAGTTGCGGCAACGCCTGAAGGAGCCGGTGATCTTCGACGGCCGCAACCTGTTCGCGCCGGACGTGATGGCGCATGCCGGTTTTGAATACCACGGCATCGGCCGTTCGGTACTGACGCGCGCATGAACACCGTCCTGTCCCAGGCGCTGGAGAGCGCGCGCATTCTGGTCGCTGGCGACGTCATGCTGGACCGCTACTGGTTCGGCGAGGTCAACCGCATCTCGCCGGAAGCGCCGGTGCCGGTGGTGCGCGTCGAAAAGCGCGAGGAACGGCTGGGCGGCGCCGCCAACGTCGCCCGCAACATCGCCGCGCTCGGTGCGCAAGCCGGCCTGCTCGGCATCGTCGGCGGCGACGAGGCTGGCGACGCGGTCGAACAGATGCTGCACGGCGCCGGCATCCGCAGCCATCTGCAGCGCGATCCGGCGATTTCCACCATCATCAAGATGCGCGTGATCGGCCGCCAGCAGCAGCTGCTGCGCATCGATTTCGAGCATCCGCCCGGTGAACTGGTGCTGCGCGACAAGCTGACGCAGTTCAACGCGCTGCTGCCGCAGCATGATCTGGTGGTGCTGTCCGACTATGCGAAAGGCGGGCTGGTTGAAGTGGCGCGGATGATCGCCGCCGCACGCCAGCTCGGCAAGCGCGTGCTGGTCGATCCGAAGGGCGACGATTTTTCGATCTATGCCGGCGCCTCGATCCTGACGCCGAACAAGGCCGAGCTGCGGCATTGCGTCGGCGGCTGGAGCAGCGAGGCCGATCTGACCGAAAAGGTGCAGCGGCTGCGGCAGTCGCTCGACCTGGAAGCGCTGCTGCTGACGCGCTCGGAAGAAGGGATGTCGCTGTATTCCGAACAGCAGGTGTTGCACATCCCGGCGATGGCGCGTGAAGTCTACGACGTCTCCGGCGCCGGCGACACGGTGATCGCCACGCTGGCGGTGATGCTGGCGTCCGGCATGGCGCTGGCCGACGCGGTGGCGCTGGCCAACCGTGCCGGCGGCATCGTGGTCGGCAAGCTCGGCGCCTCGACCGTGAGTCGCGAGGAGTTGTCGATCTGATACCGCCGAATTACACTATCCAGACGCCGGCCCCGGTTGCCGGCGCAAGCGGTTAACGGAGAATCTCGATGCTGAAGAAACTGTTGCTGGGGCTGGCCATGCTGGTGGCGACGATGGGGGCGGCCTTGGCCCAGGTGGAGGTGAATCAGGCCGATCGGGCGGCGCTGGATGGCATCAAGGGCATCGGCCCGACCATTTCCAAGCAGATTCTCGACGAGCGCAAGAAGAACGGCGAGTTCAAGGACTGGGCCGACCTGCAAAAGCGCGTGCGCGGCATCGGCGACGCCAACTCGACCCGGCTGTCGGCCGCCGGCCTGACCGTCAACGGCCAGCCGAAACCGCAGCCCGGCGCCACATCCGGCAAGTAACCGGCAAGCAGGCCGCCGGCATCCCGTCCCGCCAACCCCGCGCCATCGCGGGGTTTTTCATTGGAGTGGTCGGCGGCGGCCAACGCCGCCTGGGATTAGAATGGCATTTTTGTAAGCGGACGAAACCATGTCTTACCTGACTATCGAAAACGCGGTCGGCAACACGCCGCTGGTGCAAATCAGGCGCATGCTCGGCGAGCAGGCCGCCAGGCGCAACAACGTGATTCTGGCCAAGCTGGAAGGCAACAACCCGGCCGGTTCGGTCAAGGACCGGCCGGCGCTGGCGATGGTCAAGGGCGCCGAGGAACGCGGCGAGATCAAGCCGGGCGATACGCTGATCGAAGCCACCAGCGGCAATACCGGCATCGCGCTGGCGATGGCGGCGGCGGTGCGCGGCTACAAGATGATTCTGCTGATGCCGGAAAACCTGAGCGCCGAGCGGCGCCAGAGCATGGTCGCCTATGGCGCTGAAATCATTTTGACGCCGAAGGCCGGCGGCATGGAATACGCGCGCGATCTGGCCGAAAAAATGCAGAAGGACGGCCGCGGCCGCATCCTCGACCAGTTCGCCAATCCCGACAATCCGCGCGCGCACTACGAAACCACCGGCCCGGAAATCTGGCGCGACACCGAAGGCCGCGTCACCCACTTTGTCAGCGCGATGGGCACCACCGGCACCATCATGGGCGTGTCGCGCTATCTGAAGGAACAGAATCCGCAGATTCAGGTGGTCGGCGCCGAGCCGGCCGAAGGTTCGCAGATTCCCGGCATCCGCAAGTGGCCGGAAGCCTACCTGCCGAAGATCTACGAAAAATCGCGCGTCGACCGGCTGGAAACCGTGACGCAGGCGGACGCGGAGCACATGGCGCGCCGGATGGCGGCGGAGGAAGGAATCTTCGGCGGGATTTCGGCGGCGGGTGCGCTGGCGGTGGCGCTGCGGATCGCCGAGGAAACGGAAAACGCGACGATCGTGTTCGTGGTGTGCGATCGCGGCGATCGCTATCTGTCTACCGGCATCTTCCCCGCCTGAGGCGGGGAAGCGCGGCCCGGGGAGTCGCTTACGACTCCTTGGGGCCGGTATCCTTCGGCTTGAACTGCTTGTCGCTGATGCGGAATTTCTCGCGGCGGTCGCCCATCAGGATGCGCAGCTCGCGGATGCTGAGGTCGCTGACCTCGTGCATGCGGATCAGCAGCGAGGCGCCGACCGGCAGGCGGCGGTGACGGATCTTGCTGATCACCGGCGGTGCCACTTCCAGCGCGCGCGACAGCGCGGCGTCGTTCTTCAGGCTCAGTTTCTCGATCAGTGAATCCAGCAGGTGGTTCGGGTCATAGGCGACCTGGTCGGCCAGCTTGTTGCTGGGGGCGGTGGTTGGAGTATCGTTGGGAGTGGTAGTCATGGTATTTGCCAATTCCATCATGGAAAGTGTGATGCAAAGGAATGATGAAAGTTCATTTCATTCCGGTCATATTAGAACGTGAGCGGCTTCTGAAAGTTGCAACGCATCATCAGATTATATTGAAAAAGCGGGCAGAAATATTGTTTTTTGGCAATAAATAACAAATTCCCCACCATCCCTGCCGCTTTTCCGGCGCCTGCTGTTAGGACGCTTGATCCGGCAACAAGTTGCAAATATCCAATTTGATTTTAGTAACAGGAACGATAGCCGCGTTTGATCCGGCGCAATGTGCGCCCGCAATCATGGTGGAAATGCAATATTTCGATTAAAATCCGCTAACTTCTGTTTCCTGATGGCGAAATTCGGTCAAAATCGCCAATCATTTTTTCCAGGAAGATTTTTCCCCCTCATGTTTCCGGTGGCACGTAGCCATGTTCGGCGAGGCGTTCGTGCCCGAGCGCCCGCAGTGTGAGGATGTTGCGCTCGAAGATGTCGGCGGCCTCCGGAAAGGCTTCGACCGCGCGCGCAACGCTGTCTTCGCGCAACAGATGCAGGGTCGGATAGGGGGAGCGGTTGGTGTAGTTCTCGATATCGTCCGGGGCGCTGCCGGCGAACTGGTAATCCGGATGGAAGCTGGCGACCTGGATCTGGCCGGTCAGGCCCAGTTGTTCGACGGCGGCATCGGCCACATCGAGAAAATCGTTGTAGTCGAGGAAATCGTTCAGCGCCCGCGGATGGATCAGCAGGGTGGTGTCGATCTGCTGCGGATCGGCGGCGGCCAGCGTCTGCAATTCGTCGATCAGCGCGGCCAGCAGCTGTTCCGGGCTGGTGGCGTCGCTGACGACGTAGCGGATCTGCTGCTTCACATGCACCGCCTTGGCGAACGGGCACAGGTTCAGGCCGATCACCGCCCGTTCCAGCCAGTGGCAGGTGGCGGCGATGATGCGGTCGTGTTCGGTGGTGGTATTGGTGGACATTGCGAATAGGGCGACTCGGCGAGGGCGTGCCGCAGCATATGCGGCCGGATGGCGCCAATGCAAGCGGTGCCGCTCGCGCCCGCGACCCGGAGGGGGTGCTATGCTTCGCGCCGTTCGTCCCTTCCCGGATTTTTCCGTTTCCCCTCATGGCCCTCAAAGCAACCATTTTCAAGGCGGAGCTGCAGATCGCCGATACCGATCGCCACTATTACCAGGAGCATGCGCTTACACTCGCCCGCCATCCGTCTGAAACCGACGAGCGGATGATGGTGCGGCTGCTGGCGTTCGCCCGCCATGCCGACTTGCGGCTGGTATTCGGCAAGGGCTTGTCCGATGCCGACGAGCCGGACCTGTGGCAAAAGGATCTGACCGGCGCGATCGAGCTGTGGATCGAAGTCGGCCTGCCGGACGAGAAGCGCATCCTGAAAGCCTGCGCCCGTGCGGCGCAGGTGGCGGTGTACTGCTACGGCCCCACCGCCGCGCTGTGGTGGAGCCAGGTGGGGCCGAAGCTGGAACGGGTACGCAATCTTGGCGTCTGGTCGCTGCCGGTGCCGGCTACGCAGGAACTGGCACGGCTGGCGCAGCGCACGATGCGGCTGCAGTGCTCGATCGATGCCGGCGGCGTCTGGCTGCGCGACGACGCCCGCGAGGTCGAGATCGAGGCGCAGGCGTTGCGCCTTCCTGATTCCAGATAAGGGGAGTATAGGCAAAAACCTGGCGGCTAGTGCCCGCCACAGGCTGTCTGTGTGGGGAGTATGCGATTCAGTGGTTGCGCGCGGTGCGGATCGCGCGGGCCAGATCGACCACCGACATCGCGTAGAAATAGCTGCGGTTGTAGTAGGTGATGGCGAAGAAGTTGGTGGTCGCCAGCCAGTATTCGGACGGTTCGCTGCCGTTCTGCAGATCGATCAGCCCGTAGGGCATGTCCGGCAGCGGCTCGATCGCCGGATGCACGCCGGCGGCGCGCAGCTGTTCCAGCGTATAGCTGGCCTTCAGGCCCTGGCCGATCATCGCTTCCCAGTCGCGCCGGCCATCCTGCTCGACCGTGGCCGGAAAGACGGTCGGCTCGCCGCTGCGCCAGCCGTGCAGCAGCAGGAAATTGGCGATGCTGCCGATCGCGTCGGCCGGCGAATTGCGCAGGTCGATGACGTTGTCGGAATCGAAATCGACCGCGTAGCGCATGATGCTGCCGGGCATGAACTGCGGCAGGCCGATGGCGCCGGCATACGAGCCGATCAGCGTGAACGGATCGATGCCGGACTGCCGCGCGAACAGCAGCGTGTTTTCCAGCTCGCCACGGAAATAATCCATGCGCGCGTTGCGGTTCGGCGTATCCGGATAGTCGAAGGCCAGCGTCGCCACCGAATCCATCACGCGGAAGTTGCCGGTATTGCGGCCATAGATGGTTTCGACCCCGAGGATCGCCACGATGATTTCGGCCGGCACACCGAAGCGCTGCTCGGCCTGCGCCAGCTTGTCGGAATACTGGTTCCAGAAGCGCACGCCGGCGTTGATGCGCGTCGGCTCGACGAAGCGCGCGCGATAGGCGGCCCAGTTCTTCGGCTGGCCGGGCGGCGCCGGCTGCATCAGCCGGATCACCGAATCGAGATGGCGTACCTGACTGAACAGCCGTTGCAGTTCGGCGCGGTCGAAACCGTGCAGCTCGACCATGCGGTCGATGAATTGCCCGACTTGCGGCCAGCGCGCGCTGTCGGCGAAATCGCCCGGCTCGGTATTGGCCGGCGGTCGGGGTTGTTGCGCCGTGGACGTCTTGCGGACGGTCTGGTGCGCCGGCGTGTCGGCGGCCAGGTTATGGGCGTTCAGTCCGCTGCAGGCGGCCAGCGCCAGCGGCAGCGCCGCCAGCAACGGCAGGCGGCGGCAGGATTCGACGAGGTTCAGCGGCATCGGTTCAGCAGGGTCTTGAGTCGGGACAGGGCGGCGGCGCGTTCGGCGGCCGGATTGCCGCGCGGAGCGCCGTAGCGCAGCGCCTCGTACAGTTGCAAAAATTGCGCGGCGGCGTCGCGGCTGGCAGCCGGCAGCGGCGCTTGCGGCGCCGTCAGGCGCTGGCGCCAGGCGCGCGGACCTTCGTGGATGCGGCGCGCCAGTCCGTGCCGGGCCAGGCGCCGCGAAAGCGCCGAGTATAGCGCATCGACGGCATCGCCCCGGCGCCGCCGCAGCAGTTGCGGCGCCAGCATCAGCGCCAGCAGCGCGGTGGCCGACAGCGCCATCAGCAGCGCCAGCTGGCGCCAGTCCGGCTCCCGGAAGCCGAGTCCGCGCAGCAGCGCCCGCTGGTCGTCGCTGCCGTAATTCAGCACCCACTGGTTCCAGGCGTTGGTGGCGGCGTCCCAGCCGGCGCGCAGACGCTGCCAACGGGACAGCCATGAATTTTCGCCGGCATCCAGCTGCAGCAGTCCGCCCAGCAGCGGCCGTGGCAGCGTGCCGGACAGGTTCACTTCGATCCGGCTCGGCGCCACCGCCGCGGTCGGATCGACGCGGCTCCAGCCGCGGCCGTCGATCCAGATTTCGGCCCAGGCGTGGGCATCCGACTGGCGCACCGTCATGAAACCGTCGATCGGATTGATGTCGCCGCCCTGATAGCCGGTCACCACCCGCGCCGGCACCTCCATCGCCCGCATCAGCACCACGAAGGCGCTGGCATAGTGCTCGCAGAACCCGGCGCGGGTCGAGAACAGGAATTCGTCGATGCCGTCGGCGCCGAGCAGCGGCGGCTCCAGCGTGTAATGGAAATCCTCGGTACGGAAATACTGCAGCACCCGCTGCGCCAGTTGCGCGGCATCGCCACCTTGGGCGCGCAGCTGGCGCGCGAACTCCAGCGTTTGCGGATTGCGGCCAGGCGGCAGTTGCAGCCACGGCCGCAGCAGCAGCGGCGACTCGATCGGCTCCAGTTCGAAATCCAGGTAGGACACGGTGTCGTAGCGCAGCCGGCGCGTGATCGGCCGGTTGGCCAGCAATTCGCGCTGCTCGCCGAGCCGGGCGCGGTTGCCGCTCAGCGTCGGTGCCGCCGCCGCCGTCTCCAGCGCGAACAGCCAGCGCTGGCCGTGCGGCTCCAGCGTCACCTGGTAGCGTAGCGGCGCGCCGTGCGAACGGAACGGCGCCGGCTGGCCGGTCGCCAAAGGCGGTCGTAGTTCGGTCCAGACACGGCCGTCGTAGCGGCCCAGCACCGGGCCGCGCCAGTAGCGCCGCGCCGGCGGTGGCGGCATGCCGTCGAAGCGGGCGCGGAAGGCGATGTCGTCGGACAGCGCCAGCCGCGCGATCGCGCCCGGCTCCATGTGGTTCGACAGGCCGCTGCGGCCAGCCTGCGCATCGCTCGGCAAGCCCCACAGCGGTCCCTGGATGCGCGGGAAGAACAGGAAAAACACCAGCGCCAGCGGCAGCGCCAGTCCGAACACCGTCGCGGCCAGCCGCAGCCGTCGTGCCAGCGGCGGCACCGCACCGGTGTGCTGGAAGCTGATCTGCGCCACCAGCAGCGCCACCAGCGCCGCCGTCATCCACAGCGCGGTGGCGATCGACTGCGAATAGAAGAAATTGGTCAGCAGCACGAAATAGCTCAGGAACAGCACCACGAACAGATCGCGCCGGGCGCGCATTTCCAGCAGCTTGAACGCCAGCAGTAGCACCAGCATCGTCACGCCGGCGTCGCGGCCGAACAGCGTGCGGTGATGCAGCCAGACTCCGGCCATCGTTACCGCCGCCAGCGGCAGCAGCAGCCAGTGCGATGGCAGCCGGTTGCCGCGCAGCGTGATCCAGCCGCGCCACGCCAGCAGCAGCGCGCACAGCAGCGTGGCGCCGAGCGGCAGATGGCCGGCATGCGGCGCCAGCACCAGCAGGCAGCCGAACAGCAGCAGCAGCGTGTCGGATTTGTCGCGCGACATCGGCCGCGCCGGCGGCAAGGGCAGCGGCAGCTTCATCGGTCGTCCTGATACAGCGCCAGCGCGCGCAGGCAGGCGTCGCGGTGGGCGGCGCCGCGCGCCGCCGGATAGTCGATCGCGCCGAGCCGGAACGCATACGGCGCGCCGCGCGCGTCGGCTTCCAGCACCCAGCGCGTCAGCCGCGCCAGTTTGTGCTCCAGCTCCAGCGTCGGCGGCAGCGCGGCGAAATCGAGGCACAGTTCGGTGCCGCCGCCGCCGTCGAACTGCTTGGTCACCAGCGCGCCGCCGAGCGCCGGATCGAGCCGGGCGATCTGGCGCCAGGCCAGATGTTTCAGCGGATCGCCGGCACGGTAGCCGCGCACGCCGGCGAAATCGTCGGCGCCATCGCCGTCGTGGCCGTCGGCGCGCAGGCTGCCGGCCAGCGGCAGCGGCGGCGCCTCCAGTTCCGGGCGCGGGTACACCAGCGCCGCCAGCTGCGGCCGCCAATAGCTCCAAGCGCGCACCAGGCCGAGCGGATAGCGCGTCTGCAGCCGCACCGGCGGCGCCAGGCGCCAGCCGCGTTCGAAGGTCGGCGCGGTCAGCGTCACCGGCTGGCTGCCGTGGGCGGCAACGTCGGCGGCGTGCTGCGGCGCTGGCGCCGACTTGCCGGCCGGCGTACCATTGGCGCCATCCACATCGACATCGACGAAGCCGAGCCACAGCGCATAGCGCGGATGGCGGCGGCGGTTGATCAGTTGTAGTTCGAAGCTGGCTTCCTCGCCGGCGAACACCGGGGCCGCGCGTCCCGGCGCCAGATGCAGATGGGCCAGATTGCGGAACGCCAGCAGGATGTCGATGACGCCGCAGGCGGCCAGCAGGAAAGTCAGCGCGAAGCCAAGGCTGAGCGCGTAGTTGACCGAGGCGATGAACAGGATCGCCAGCAGCAGCAGGAAACCGAGTCCGGCCTGGCTGGGCAGTACGAACACGCGGCGGTGGCCGAGCCGCACCTCGCCGGGTTCCGCCGGGCCGCGGCGGAACAGCCAGCGGTGCCAGCGGCGGCGCAGCCTGCCTGCCATCGCCGGGCTGCTCAGACCGCGACCGACTGCAGCAGCCGCAGCACCAGATCGCGGCTGCCGCCGGCGTGGCCACCGGTCGATTTCAGCGGCCGCAGCCGGTGCGCGGCGACCGGCACCGCGACCGCCTGCACGTCTTCCGGGATCGCGTGGTTGCGGCCTTCCAGCGCCGCCCAGGCGCGTGCCGCCTGCAGCAGCGCCAGCGCCGCACGCGGGCTCAGGCCCTCGGCGAACAGTTCGCGCTGGCGCGATGCCTGCGCCAGCGCCTGCACGTAATCGATCAGCGCCGGCGACACATGAATCTGCGCCAGCGCCGCCCGCGCCTCCAGCAACTGCTGCGGCTGCATCAGCGCCGGCAGCGCCTTCAGCAATGCGCGCCGGTCTTCGCCGGCCAGCAGCGCGCGCTCGGCGGCGGCGTCCGGATAGCCGAGCGAAATGCACATCAGGAAGCGGTCCAGCTGCGATTCCGGCAGCGGGAAGGTGCCGATCTGGTGGCCCGGATTCTGCGTCGCGATCACGAAGAACGGTTCCGGCAGATCGCGCGTGACGCCGTCGGTGCTGACCTGCCGTTCCTCCATCGCTTCCAGCAGCGCCGATTGGGTTTTCGGCGTCGCCCGGTTGATTTCGTCGGCCAGCAGCACCTGCGTGAACACCGGGCCGGGGTGGAATACGAAGCCGTTCTTTTCGCGCTCGTACACCGAGACGCCGATCACGTCGGCCGGCAGCAGATCGCTGGTGAACTGCACGCGGGAAAAGCGCAGCCCGAGCGCGGTCGCCAGCGCATGCGCCAGCGTGGTCTTGCCGACGCCCGGCACGTCCTCGATCAGCAGATGGCCGCCGGCCAGCAGGCAAGCCAGCGCCTGCCGTATCTGTTCATCCTTGCCGACCACGATCTGGCCGACCCGTTGCGCGACTGCGTGAATTTTGCTGAACATCGATGCTTCCGCGACGGCGCCAACCGGCAGCGGTTTCTTGGTTAAACTACCGGGATTCTATTCGAGAAACCCCGGCCCGGCCGTTTGCGCGGCAGAGCCTTGCCACCGCTCCCGCCATGACTACCGCCGTCTATACCCATCCCGAGTGCAGCCGCCATGAAATGGGGTCGTGGCACCCGGAATGTCCGGAGCGGCTGCAGGCGATCGAAGACCAGCTGATCGCCAGCCGCATCGACGGCTTCCTGCAGCGGCGCGAGGCGCCGGCGGCGGACGTGGCCGAACTGCGGCGGGTGCATAGCGACAGCGCGATCGGGCTGGTGCGCGACAACCTGCCGCGTCCCGGCGGTGAATCGGCGTATTACCCGCTGGACGGCGACACCTCCCTGAACGTCCACAGCTGGGATGCGGCGCTGCACGCCGCCGGCGCCGCGGTGGCGGCCACCGACGCGGTGCTGGCCGGCGAGATCGACAATGCCTTCTGCGCGATCCGTCCGCCCGGCCACCATGCGCGGCCGTCGATGCCGATGGGCTTCTGCCTGTTCAACAACGTCGCCGTCGCCGCCCGCCATGCGCTCGACGTGCATGGGCTGGAGCGGGTGGCGATCGTCGATTTCGACGTTCATCATGGCAACGGCACCGACGAAGCGTTCGCCGCCGATCCGCGCGTGCTGATGGTCAGCTTCTTCCAGCATCCGTTCTATCCGTACAGCGGCAGCGGCGAACATCGCGCCAACGCCGTCAACGTGCCGGTGCCGGCCTACAGCGACGGTGCCGTGGTGCGCCAGCTGGTCAGCGAGCAATGGCTGCCGGCGCTGCATGCGCAGCGGCCGCAGATGATCTTCATCTCGGCCGGCTTCGATGCCCACCGCGACGATGAAATGGCGCAGATGAAGCTGGTCGAGGCCGACTACGCCTGGATCACCGCGCAGGTGATGGAAGTGGCGCGGCAATACGCGCACGGCCGCGTGGTCAGCTGCCTGGAAGGCGGCTACAACCTGTCGGCGCTCGGGCGCAGCGTGGTGGCGCACCTGAAGGTGCTGGCGCAGCTGGAATGAGGCGGCCGGCCGCCGGTAACAATACCGGGCCGGCCGGATTTCACGCACGGCGGCCGCATCTTGCCGCACAATGGCTCTGCCGGAGGAGTCTGGCCGGCATCGTCGATCTGGTTTCCGATTCCGTCCACTACCGTGCCATCGCCATGAATCCCTTCAATCTCGGACTCGACCGCAACGCCGCCAACCATGCGCCGTTGACTCCGCTGACCTTCATCGAACGCGCCGCCGCCGTCTCGCCGCAGCGGCTGGCGGTGATCCACGGCGCGTTGCGCCTGACCTGGCGCCAGCAATACCAGCGCGCGCGCCGGCTGGCGTCGGCGCTGGTCGCGCGCGGCATCGGCGAGGGCGATACGGTGGCGGTGATGCTGCCGAACACGCCGCCGATGATCGACGCCCATTTCGGCGTGCCGATGACCGGCGCGGTATTGAATACGCTCAACACCCGGCTGGATGCCGAGGCGATCGCGTTTCAATTGACGCATGGCGCCGCACGGGTGGTGATCGTCGATCGGGAATTTGCTGCGACGATGGCGGCGGCGCTGGCGACGGTGCCGCAGCCGGTGCTGGTGATCGATGTCGATGACGCCGAATACGACGGTCCCGGCGCGCGCATCGGCGAGATCGAATACGAGCAATTCCTGGCTGGCGGCGATCCGGATTACGCCTGGCGCAATCCGTCCGACGAATGGAACGCGATCGGCCTGAACTACACCTCCGGCACCACCGGCAATCCGAAGGGCGTGGTGGTGCACCATCGCGGCGCCTACCTGAACGCGGTGTCGAACATCATGGTGTGGTCGCTGCCGCGTCATCCGGTCTATCTGTGGACCTTGCCGATGTTCCATTGCAACGGCTGGTGCTTTCCGTGGACGGTGGCGGCGCAGGCCGGCGTCAACGTCTGCCTGCGGCGGGTCGAGGCGCCAGCGATCTGGAACGCGATACGCGAGCACAAGGTCACGCACTACTGCGGTGCGCCGATCGTGCAGAGCCTGATCCTGAACGCGCCGCCCGAGCTGCGCGAAGGCGTCACGCATCAGGTGTCGGCGATGGTGGCCGGCGCCGCGCCGCCGGCGGCGATGATCGAGGGGATGGAACAGCTCGGCTTCGACCTGACCCACGTCTATGGCCTGACCGAAGTCTACGGGCCGGCGGTGGTCTGCGAAAAGCAGCAGGAATGGGATGCCGCCGACATTGGCGAGCGGGCCCGGCTGAACGCCCGCCAGGGCGTGCGCTATCCGCTGGAAGAAGCGGTGACGGTGCTGGACCCGGAAACCATGCGGCCGGTTCCGGCCGACGGCGAAACCATAGGCGAGATCATGTTTCGCGGCAACATCGTGATGAAGGGTTATCTGAAAAACGAGGAGGCGACGCGGGAAGCCTTCGCCGGCGGCTGGTTCCATTCCGGCGATCTGGCGGTGATCCATCCGGACGGTTACATCAAGATCAAGGATCGCAGCAAGGACATCATCATTTCCGGCGGCGAGAACATTTCCAGCATCGAGGTCGAGGACGTGCTGTACCGCCATCCGGCGGTGCTGGCCGCCGCCGTGGTGGCGATGCCGAGCGAGAAATGGGGCGAGACGCCGTGCGCCTTCATCGAACTGCGGCCCGGCGCGCAGGCCAGCGAGCAGGACATCGTCGCCCACTGCAAGCAGCATCTGGCCGGCTTCAAGGTGCCGCGCGCGGTGGTGTTTACCGAGCTGCCGAAAACCTCGACCGGCAAGATCCAGAAGTTCGAACTGCGCCAGCGCGCCGGCTCGGTGAGCGCGATCGATGTCTGACCGTGGCCGGCGCCAGCCCGTAAAATAACGCCTCTTTTTTCCGCAGCAAGGTTCGCATGTCCATCCAATGGTTTCCCGGTCACATGAACGCCGCCCGCCGTCAGGCGGCCGAGGCGATGGAAAAGACCGACCTGGTGATCGAGGTGCTGGACGCGCGGCTGCCGCAGGCCAGCTGCAATCCGATGATCGAGGAGTTGCGGCTGCATCGTCAGCGACCTTGCCTGAAAATCCTCAACAAGAGCGATCTGGCCGACCCGGCCGCCACGCAAGCCTGGCTGGCCTTCTACAACGCCCAGAAGGACGTGCAGGCGGTCGCGCTGTCGTGCAAGAAACCGGCCGATGTCGCCAGGGTGCCGAAGCTGTGCATGGGGCTGGCGCCGCATCGCGGCACCGCGCTGAAACCGCTGCGCATCATGATCATGGGCATTCCCAACGTCGGCAAATCGACGCTGATGAATGCGCTGCTGAAGCGGCGCGTCGCCAAGGTCGGCGACGAACCGGCGGTCACCAAGGCGCAGCAGAAACTCTACCTCGGCAACAACATGGTGCTGATCGACACGCCCGGCATGTTGTGGCCAAAGATCGAGCACGCCAGCGACGGCCTGATGCTGGCCGCCAGCCACGCGGTCGGCAGCAACGCGCTGATCGAGGAAGAAGTCGCCACCTTTCTGGCCGGCCTGCTGCTGCAACGCTATCCGCAATTGCTGGCGGCGCGCTACGGCCTGCGGCCGGAGGAAATGGATGGCGTCGCCGTGGTCGAAGCGGTCGCGCAGAAGCGCGGCTACCGCTTGAAGGGCGGCGCCCTCGATCTGGAAAAGGCCGCGCACACGCTGCTGCTGGATTACCGCAGCGGCGCGCTCGGACGCATCAGCCTGGAAACGCCGGCCTCGCGCGAACAGCTGCTGGCGCAGGTGCGGGAGCAGATTGCAGACGCCGCGCCCGCCGTCGCCGCCAGCCAGGCCGATCCGGAAAACTAGGGGGTATGTGTTAAAAACTCTTTACTGGTGCCCGCCACAGGATGGCATCATGGGGAGTATGTGAATCCGTACGCGGCCGGCGCCGGTTTCCGCGCCAATTTTTTCGCATCAACATTCTCGCAGCAATCCATTCAGGAGCCGCCATGTCCGCCGCCGCCACGCCCTACGTATTGAAGACCGCCGCCGACGGCGTCGTCACGCTGACGCTGAATCGCGGCGAGCGCTTCAACGCGCTGTCGGAACAGATGCTGGCGGCCTTGCAGGCCGAACTGGACGCGCTGGCCACCGACCCGCAAGCGCGCGTGGTGGTGCTGGCCGCCGCCGGTCGTGCCTTCTGCGCCGGCCACGACCTGAAGCAGATGATCGCCGGCGGCGATGCTGACGCCGGCCTCGGCCCGTCTGCGGCCTACTACAACACGCTGTTCAACCAGTGCAGCAAGCTGATGCTGAGCATCCAGCAATTGCCGCAGCCGGTGATCGCGCGCGTGCAGGGCATCGCCACTGCGGCTGGCTGCCAGTTGGTGGCGATGTGCGATCTGGCGGTGGCGGCCGATGACGCCCGCTTTGCGGTGTCCGGCATCAACGTCGGCCTGTTCTGCTCGACGCCATCGGTCGCGCTGTCGCGCAACATCGGCCGCAAGGAAGCGATGGAAATGCTGCTGACCGGCGAATTCATCGACGCCGCCACCGCCCGCGAACGCGGCCTGGTCAACCGCGTGGTCGCGCCCGACCAGCTGGACGCCGAAGTCGCCCGGCTGGCCGCCGCCATCATCGCCAAGCCGGCGGTCGCGGTGGCGATGGGCAAACGGCTGTTCTACCAGCAGCTGGAAATGGGCATCGCCGCTGCCTACCAGCTGGCCGGCCAGACCATGGCCTGCAACATGATGGACGCGGCGGCGCTGGAAGGCGTGCAGGCTTTCGTCGAGAAGCGCAAGCCGGAGTGGCGCTAGAAGCCCGCTCCGGCCGGCGGATCAGGCGGAGCGCGGCGCGAAGGCGATGATCGCCATCCCCGCCAGGGTGACGCCAGCGCCGAGCACGTCCCACGCCGACGGCCGCACGCCGTCGATCAGCCACAGCCAGGTCAGCGCCACCACCACATAGACGCCGCCGTAAGCGGCATACACGCGCCCGGCCGCTGCCGGATGCAGCGTCAGCAGCCACGCGAACAGCGCCAGCGATAGCGCCGCCGGCAGCAGCAGCCACACCGAAGCGCCCTGCCGTAGCCACAACCACGGCAGGTAGCAGCCGACGATTTCCGCCAGCGCCGTCAGGACGAACAAGGCCAGTGTCCTGGCCGCGAACAGCGTGGTCATAGATGCGGGAAATCCGGATTGTGCGCGACTTCCCAAAGAAAGCCGTCGGGATCGGTGAAGTAACCGGCATACCCGCCCCAATCGGTCGCCTGCGCTGGCTTGACCACGGTGGCGCCGCCAGCCGCCGCCTGCGCCAGCAGCGCATCCACTTCCGCCGGCGAGCCGACATTGTGCGCCAGCGAAAACCCGGCGAAGCCGGAGCCGGCCGAAGGCAGCCCGGCATCGGCCGCCAGATTGTCGCGCGGCCACAGCGCCAGCCACATCTTGCCCATGTCGAAGAAGGTCACCGACGGCGGCGTCGCCAGCTGCGGCAGGCCGAGGCCGTCGCGGTAGAAGCGGGTCGCGCGTTCGAGGTCGGCGACGCCGAGCGTGATCAGGCTGATGCGGGGTTGCATGGTTTTCTCTCTGGTGAATGGATAGCGAGGGCGGGATGCATCCGGTCCATTTGGCGAAGTTTAAGGCATGCGACGGATATCGGAGTTTGTCGCAGCTATCGTCGGGATTGCCAAAGGTGGATTATCAGATGGGGTAATGTAGACCGCAAAAACTACGGGCCATATTTTGAATAGCTAGCGTCGAAAGGCGCTTTTCGGCTATGAGGGCCTGTCGTAATGCCGCCAAGGGCAACTCTTCGCAGTTTCGGCAGATAATTGAAGATGGCAAGTGCGAAGACTCAGACGAAAACAAACTCGGCAGCGGCCGACGCTGGAATCGGCTCAGAGGGAACAATGCGACAGCGAATCAAGCTTTGGAAACACATCTTCGATATCGACGATAAAGCAATCTCCAAGGCACTGTCCGAATTGGCATGGAGTTTCGCCGCTTTCTCTTGCATCGTTGAAGTGGTCCGTGCTGCCCCAGAAGAAGGCACTGGAAAGCGACTCAACGGCATGATTTTGGAAATGATCGCGTCTGGCTATTGGAACAACACCATGCAAGGTGTCCGGCGCTTGGCTGAACGTGGAACGATAAATGGACCGCGTGGCGTGTGTTCGCTAGGTGGACTCATCCAGGACACACGCGCCGCTCGTAGCAGGCTTACCCGTAAGGTCTTTGTAGAAGAAATCGCGGGGCTACCCTACAACTATGAAGTGGTTCGGGATCAGTATTGGCAATATCTCTCCCGACAGCCGACCGGAGTCGCATATTGGATTCCCCGGGAATATCACTACGAGCCATCGGAACAACGCCATGCTCTATTCAATTGGCTAAGTGGTACATCGCCAAGCACATCTACTCCTAACGATCTAATTCGAGAAGAAGTGTTCGACTCCTTGGAGCAACAGCTAGCGCAGCTAGAGGGTGTGGTCGAACATGTCAATGTCGAAATCGCTCATGCTGCGACAGAAGCCAGCAGACACGGCCGCATCCTCGATCAGTGGGGCTTGGACGATGCCAAGGCGGCGTTAAAGAAACTTTCACAAATTGCTGAACTAACAGGCAACTGGTTCTGTTATAGCGGCATCGGGACCGTACTCCCTACTCCGCAATTCAATCAGTTTGAACACCTTGAGCAGCCTCTTTTCACTGGCGACATGGCGAGACTCCAAGAAATATGGAATGCCATAGGTGCAGAGGTCAGTAACTGGCATAACGTCGAGCCATCCGATTTCCTGCCACAAGCATAGACCGGCAGGTTGTCCGTTTCTTATCAATTCGATGATCGGCGACTCAGGGGCGTTAATTGCCATTCAGACCCGATCACCTCAAGCCCTATTGTGAAACCTGCAAAAAAAACAGTAAATCACTGGCCCTTCACGATTGGCAAGGTATCTCGGCGCACACATTTCGACATCTTTTCAAGCTGTCGGAATTTTGTTTCAAGAGGTCCGAAGTCGGCCGATTTCCTGACCGAGTAACGCCGGAATATCAGCCGCGCCCCCGGACCTATTGATGCCGCCCGAAACCGCTTACCAGGCGGCGATCACCGAGTTCTTGAACTGATCGGTGATGTATTGCTTCACTTCCGGGCTGTGGTAGGCCTTCAGCAGCTTGGCGACCCAGGGCTTGTCCTTGTCCTGGTCGCGCACCGCGATGATGTTGGCGTAGGGGCCCTTGGCGTCTTCGATGGCGATGGCGTCGCGGGTCGGGTTCAGGCCGGCGGTTTCGGCGAAGTTGCCGTTGATGACGGCGGCTTCCAGATCACCGAGCGAGCGCGGCAGCTGGGCGGCGTCGAGTTCGACGATCTTCAGCTTCTTCGGGTTTTCGGCGATGTCCAGCGGCGTCGCCTTCAGGCCGGCGTTGGCTTTCAGCTTCAGCACGCCCTGCGATTGCAGCAGCAGCAGTCCGCGGCCGCCGTTGGTCGGGTCGTTCGGCACGCCGACGCGGGCGCCCGGCTTCAGGTCGGCCAGCGACTTGATCTTCTTCGAGTAGACGCCCATCGGGAAGGTGACGGTATAGGCGACGCTGGTGAGCTTGTAGCCGCGATCCTTGACCTGCGCTTCCAGGTAGGGCAGGTGCTGGTAGCTGTTGGCGTCGAGGTCGCCGGCGGCCAGCGCGGCGTTCGGCTGCACGTAGTCGCTGAATTCGATGATCTGCAGTTGCAGGTCGTCCTTGGCGGCGACTTTCTTGACCACTTCCATGATCTGCGCGTGCGGGCCGGCGGTGACGCCGATCTTGATCGGCTTGTCCTGTGCCAGCACCGGCGCGGCGACGCTGATGGCGAGGCTGGTGGCGGCGATGAACTGGATGAGTTGACGACGTTTCATGTGCTTTTCCTTTCAGTGGACGGGGATTACCCGGGAAATGGGGTTAGCGGTGCGACAGGCGCCGTACCAGCGCGTCGCCGGCCATCTGCACCAGTTGCACGAAGACGATCAGGATCAGCACCACCAGCCCCATCACTTCCGGCAGGAAGCGCTGGTAGCCGTAGCGGATGCCGACGTCGCCGAGGCCGCCGCCGCCGATCGCGCCGGCCATCGCCGAATAGCCGACCAGGCTGACGAAGGTGATGGTCAGGCCGGCGACGATGCCGGGGAAGGCTTCCGGCACCAGTACCTTGAAGACGATCTGCGCGGTCGAGGCACCCATCGCCTGCGCCGCTTCGACCAGGCCGCGATCGACTTCGCGCAGCGAGGCTTCCACCAGGCGGGCGACGAAGGGCGCGGCGGCGATGGTCAGCGGCACGATCGCGGCGGCGGTGCCGATCGAGGAGCCGACCACGAAGCGGGTGAACGGGATGATCGCCACCAGCAGGATGATGAACGGCGTCGAGCGCACCGCGTTGACCAGGATGCCGGTGACGCGGTTGAACAGCGGGCGCGGGACGATGCCGCCGCGCTCGGTCAGGTGCAGCAGGATGCCGAGCGGCACGCCGAGCGCGGCGCCGAGCAGGCCGGCGACGCCGACCATCAGCAGCGTTTCATAGAACGACTGGACGAACAGGTCGAGCATTTCAGGCGACATGATGCATTTCCTCCACGGTCACGCCATGCTGGCGCAGGAAGGCCAGCGCCGCCTCGATGTCGGCGGCGCCGCCGCTGGCCAGGATCGCCAGCGAGCCGAAGGCCTGGCCCTGAATTTCGTCGATCTGGCCGTGCAGGATGTTGAAGTCGAGGCCGTGGCGGCGGATGGTTTCCGACAGCAGCGGCTGATCGACGCCGGCGCCGGTGAAGGCCAGCCGGCACAGCCGCGCGGTGCGGCCGTCGGTGCCCGGTTGCGCCAGCCGCGCGCGCACCCGCTGCAGCACGCCGGGCGGCAGTTCCTGCGAAATCACGTCGCCGATCAGTGCCCGCGTCACTTCATGCTGCGGCTGGCGGAACACGTCCAGCACCGCGCCCTGTTCGACCACGCGGCCGGCGTCCATCACCGCCATGCGGTCACAGATCGACTTGATGACTTCCATCTGGTGCGTGATCAGCACGATGGTCAGGCCCAGTTCGCGGTTGATCCGCTGCAGCAGTTCGAGGATCGCGCGGGTGGTTTCCGGGTCCAGTGCCGAGGTCGCTTCGTCCGACAGCAGCACCTTCGGGTCGTTGGCCAGCGCGCGGGCGATGCCGACGCGCTGCTTCTGGCCGCCGCTGATCTGTGCCGGGTAGCGGTCGCGCAGCGCGGTCAGTCCGACCAGTTCCAGCAGCGGCGCCACCTTGCGTTCGATCTCGGCCTTCGGCACGCCGGCCAGTTCCAGCGGCAGCGCGACGTTGCCGTACACGGTGCGCGAGGACAGCAGGTTGAAGTGCTGGAAGATCATGCCGATCTCGCGCCGCGCGCGGCGCAGTTCCGGCTCCGGCAGCGCGGTCATGTCGCGCCCGGCGACCAGCACCCGGCCGGCGCTCGGCCGGTTCAGCAGGTTCAGCGTGCGCACCAGCGTGCTCTTGCCGGCGCCGCTACGGCCGATGATGCCGAAGATTTCGCCCTGGCGGATCGACAGCGTGACGTCGCGCACCGCCTCGACCAGGCCGCCGGGGCCGGCGAAGCGTTGCGATACTGACTGTATTTCGATCATGGAGGTCCAGACAAAAAGGCAGCAGCCCGTCGTTTCCGGCGCGCTGCTGCCAACAAATTCCGAATGAGGAATTATAACGATATTGCATTGCAACAATAACGATATTTTCCGGATGAAGTCATTACCAGAGGCTATATCGGCAATCGATTCCTGTTCCGTACTTGCATATGCCAGCACCCGGACATGCTGTTTGTGCAGAGCACAAAAAACCCGCAAGCGAACTTGCGGGTCGGGATTTCCGGCAGGCCGGAAGGGCGGTGCCGGCCGCGTGGCCGGCGCCGGCGGCAAATTACATCATGCCGTCCATGCCACCCATACCGCCCATGCCACCCATACCGCCCATGCCACCGGCGGCCGGCTTTTCTTCGGCGATCTCGGCCACCATGCAGTCGGTGGTCAGCATCAGCGAAGCGATCGAGGCGGCGTTCTGCAGCGCCGAACGGGTCACCTTGGTCGGGTCCAGCACGCCCATTTCGACCATGTCGCCGTAGGTGTCGTTGGCGGCGTTGTAGCCGAAGTTGCCCTTGCCTTCCAGCACCTTGTTGATCACCACCGAGGCTTCTTCACCGGCGTTGGTGACGATCATGCGCAGCGGCTCTTCCATCGCGCGCAGGACGATGCGGATGCCGGCGTCCTGATCGGCGTTGTCGCCCTTGATCTGCAGGCTGGAGCGGGCGCGCAGCAGTGCCACGCCGCCGCCCGGCACGATGCCTTCTTCAACGGCGGCACGGGTGGCGTGCAGCGCGTCTTCGACACGGGCCTTCTTTTCCTTCATTTCGACTTCGGTGGCGGCGCCAACCTTGATCACCGCCACGCCGCCGGCCAGCTTGGCCACACGTTCCTGCAGCTTTTCACGGTCGTAGTCGGAGGTCGCTTCCTCGATCTGCACGCGGATCTGCTTGACGCGCGATTCGATGTTGGCGGCCTGGCCGGCACCGTCGATCAGGATGGTGTTTTCCTTGCCGACTTCGACGCGCTTGGCCTGGCCCAGGTCTTCCAGCGTGACCTTTTCCAGCGTCAGGCCGACTTCCTCGGCGATCACCTGGCCGCCGGTCAGGATGGCGATGTCTTCCAGCATCGCCTTGCGACGATCGCCGAAGCCCGGCGCCTTGACCGCGCAGGTCTTCAGGATGCCGCGGATGTTGTTGACCACCAGGGTTGCCAGCGCTTCGCCTTCGATGTCTTCGGCGACGATCAGCAGCGGACGGCCGGCCTTGGCGACCTGTTCCAGCGTCGGCAGCAGGTCACGGATGTTGGAGATCTTCTTGTCGCACAGCAGCACGAACGGGTTGTCGAGGATCGCGACCTGCTTGTCCGGGTTGTTGATGAAGTACGGCGACAGGTAGCCGCGGTCGAACTGCATGCCTTCGACGATGTCGAGTTCGTCGTTCAGCGACTTGCCGTCTTCGACGGTGATGACGCCTTCCTTGCCGACCTTTTCCATCGCTTCCGAGATGCGGTCGCCGATCGACGAGTCGCTGTTGGCCGAGATCGAGCCGACCTGGGCGATTTCCTTGGAGGTGGTGCAGGGACGCGAAATCTTCTTCAGTTCTTCGACGGTGGCGGCGACCGCCTTGTCGATGCCGCGCTTCAGGTCCATCGGGTTCATGCCGGCGGCGACCGCCTTCATGCCTTCGCGCACCAGCGCCTGGGCCAGCACGGTGGCGGTGGTGGTGCCGTCACCGGCGTTGTCGGAGGTCTTGGACGCGACTTCCTTGACCATCTGCGCGCCCATGTTCATCAGCTTGTCCTTCAGCTCGATTTCCTTGGCGACCGAGACACCGTCCTTGGTCACGGTCGGGGCGCCGAACGAGCGCTCCAGCACGACGTTGCGGCCCTTCGGGCCGAGGGTGACCTTGACGGCGTTGGCGAGAATGTTGACGCCTTCGACCATCTTGGCGCGGGCGGCATCGCCGAATACGACTTCTTTAGCTGCCATGTTTGTTGCTCCTTGAATTCGTTGGTGAGATTTTGCAATCCGTGGGGCCGTCAGGCCCCGAAAGGGTGTGGCGGGGTGAGGCGGTTTCCAGACGCCATGCGTCTGGACCGTCGCGTCACTTCTGGACGATCGCCATGATGTCTTCTTCGCGCATCACCAGCAGTTCTTCGCCTTCCACCTTGACCGCCTGGCCGGAATACTTGCCGAACAGCACGCGGTCGCCGACCTTGACGTCGAGCGGACGGACCTTGCCGTCTTCCTGCACCTTGCCGTTGCCCACCGCCAGGACTTCACCCTGGTCCGGCTTTTCGGCCGCCGTTTCCGGCAGAACGATGCCGGACGCCGTCTTGGTTTCCTGATCGAGCCGCTTGACGATGACGCGATCGTGCAAAGGACGAAGGTTCATACAAACTCCTTTAAGTTCAAAAATTGAAAAATTCGGCGGCGACCTGGCCGGCAGCCGGGGCGCCGGCGGGCAAGTTCCGCTTTGGGGTTGGAAGGCCAGGGAAGAATTGGCACTCTCCCCCAACGAGTGCCAAGTATAGGGATCGATATAGCCGTTTTCAAGAGCGCAACGATGAAAATTCTCGTTTCGGGGCGGCGCTGCCGGCTTGCCGGCCGGCATGTCTCCCGGTCGGCGGGCCGGGCCGGCGTGGTGGCGGCCGGCGCCGGTCAGTGGCCGATCAGGCCGGCGGCGATGTTGACCGACAGGCCGACGATCGCGGTATTGAAGACGAAGGTCAGCACCGATTGCAGCAGCACGACGCGGCGCATGCGGCGCGACATCACCATCACGTCGGAAGTCTGCAGCGCGACCGCGATGGTGAACGAGAAGTACAGGAAATCGCCGTAATCCGGATTGCCTTCCTGCTCCGGGAAACGCAGCGGCCGGGCGCCGCCGGGGCGGTAGAAGTGGCGCGCGTAGTGCAGCGTGAAGATCACGCCGACCAGCAGCCAGGAGCCGGCCACCGTCAGCAGCGTGAACGCATAGCCGTGCCACGGCGGGCCGGACGGCGCGCCGCCGGCGCCGGCCAGTTCGAAGATGATCGCCGCCACGCTGGCGAGCGCGGCGATGCAGACCGTGACCAGCACCATGCCGGCCGATTCATCCTCGTTTTCCGCGCTGGCCTTGACCTGCGCCGGGCCGGAGCGTGCCATCAGCCATGTCATCAGCAGCAGATACAGCCAGACGCCGCCGTTCCAGCCGAGCAGCACGCGGGTCAGCGGGTCGAGCGTGGCCGGCGCCGCCAGTCCGGCGAGGAGGCCGGCGCCGATGCCGATCAGCAGGCGCGGATGATGATGAATGACGGTGCGCAGTGGTCGCATGCGGAAAACCCGGTGAAGGACAGACGCACACGATAACAGCTTGACGTTTTCCGTTTTCCTTAAGTGCGGATTAAGTTTCGGCTCCTACGATGCAGGCACCTACCAATACACATGAAAGGAGCGCACCATGCATCGCAAGACTTTGCGCCGCGGCATCCTCGCGGCATCGATCGCCGCCATCCTGGCCGGCGGCTATGCGCATTTCAATCTGCCCGGCATCCGCACGGCGCACGCGCTGCCGCTGCTGGCGCCGGCCGCCCAGGCCAGCGCGCCGGCCAATCCGGCGGTTGCCAGCACGGTCGCGCCGGTGATCGCGCCGGTCGCCGATTTTTCCACCATCGTCGCCCGCTACGGACCGGCGGTGGTCAACATCAGCGTCACCGGCGAGGCGCAGCAGCAGCCGGCCGCCGACACCCAGCCGGGCGTGCCGGGACTCGATCCGAATGATCCGTTCTACGATTTCTTCCGCCGTTTCGGCATCCCGCAGCAGGGCCGCGGCCAGGACCACCAGCTGGTGCGCGCCGAGGGTTCCGGCTTCATCGTGCGGCCGGACGGCCTGATCCTGACCAATGCCCACGTGGTCAACGGCGCCCAGGAAGTGATGGTCAAGCTGACCGACCGGCGCGAGTTCAAGGCCAGGGTGCTGGGCGCCGACAAGCAGACCGACGTTGCGGTGATCAAGATCGATGCCAGCAATCTGCCGACGGTGCAGCTGGGCAATCCGGACACCATCCGCGTCGGCGAGCCGGTGCTGGCGATCGGCTCGCCCTACGGCTTCGAGAACAGCGCCACCGCCGGCATCGTCAGCGCCACCTCGCGCTCGCTGCCGGACGATACCTACGTGCCGTTCATCCAGACCGATGCCGCCGTCAACCCCGGCAATTCGGGCGGCCCGCTGTTCAACCTGAAGGGGCAGGTGATCGGCATCAATTCGCAGATCTACAGCCGCACCGGCGGCTATCAGGGGCTGGCGTTCGCGATTCCGATCAACGTCGCGATGGGCGTGTCGGATCAGCTGGTGCATGGTGGCAAGGTGACGCGCGGCCGGCTCGGCGTCGGCATCCAGGAAGTCAATCAGGCGCTGGCCGATTCCTTCGGCCTGAAGCAGCTGCAGGGTGCGCTGGTGTCCAGCGTCGAGCCGGACGGCCCGGCCGCGCGCGCCGGCCTGCAGCCGGGCGACGTGATCCTGCGCATGCAGGGCAAGGACGTGGCGCGCTCGTCCGATCTGCCGGCGCAGGTGGCGGCGCTGAAGCCCGGTACGGTGGCGACGCTGGAGGTGATCCGCGACGGCAAGCCGAAGACGCTGGCGGTGACCATCGGCGAGTTCAAGGACACCACGCTGGCGAAGAACAGCACGCCACAGGACCGTCAGGGCCGGCTCGGCGTCGCGGTGCGGCAGCTGGCACCGGAGGAACAGCGTCAGGCCGGCATTTCCGGCGGTCTGCTGGTGGAAGCGGCCGGCGGCGCCGCCGCCAAGGCCGGCATCCAGCCGGGCGACGTGATCCTGTCGCTGAACGGCACGCCGATCAGCAAGCCGGAGCAGTTGCAGACGCTGGTGAAGAAGGCCGGCAAGCACGTGGCGCTGCTGGTGCAGCGCGACGATGCGCGCATCTTCGTGCCGGTCGAGCTGGGGTAGCAGGAACCGGGGGCGCGGTTCAGGCGGCCGGCCGGCGCGCCCAGGCCAGCTGCGCCGCCGCCAGATCCTCGATGCCGGTGCCGACCGACTTGAACACGGTGATCTGGCCGGCATCGGCGCGGCCCGGATGGCGGCCGCCGGTCAGGTCGGCCAGTTCCGCCAGCAGGTCGGCGCGCTGCAGCTGGCCGGCCGCCAGCGGTTGCAGCAGGTCGCCGGCTTCGGCCAGCGTGCCGGCGAAGGTATCGACGAACACCGCCGCGCGCTGCAGGGCGCGGTGGTCGCATTCGCGCATGTCCGGCTTGAAGCCGCCAACCAGATCCAGATGGCTGCCGGGCGCCAGCCATTCGCCCAGCACGATCGGCTGCCGGCTGGTGGTGGCGCAGCTGATGATGTCGGCGCTGCCGACCGCCGCCGCCAGCGCCTCGGGCGCCACCGTTTCCAGCGTCGCCGCCGGCGGCAGCGGGTGCTGGCGCAATTGTTCCAGCGTCGCCCGCGCCTTGGCGGCGTCGCGGCCCCAGACGCGGATGCGCCGGATCGGCCGCGCCGCGCAGTGCGCTGCCGCCAGATACGGCGCCAGCGTGCCGGTGCCGACCAGCAGCAGTTCGGCGCTGTCGGCGCGCGACAGATAGCCGGACGCCAGCGCCGAGGCGGCGGCGGTGCGGCGCAGCGTCAATTCCTCGCCATCCATCAGCGCCAGCGGCATGCCGCTGGCCGCGTCGAACAGCACGAACACCGAATGCACCGTCGGCACTCCGCGCGCGGCGTTGCCGGCGGCCACCGTGACCAGTTTCACCCCCATCTTTGCGGCCGGCTGCCAGGCCGGCATCAGCAGCAGCACGGCGGCGTCGGGATCGTCCGGCGCCGGCCGGTGTACGTGGCGGGTCGGCGCCTGCATGGCGCCGCCGAAGGCGGCGCGCAGCGCATCGATCAGGGCGGGGTAGGGCAGGGCGGCGCGCAGCTCGGCGCCAGTGACGAACGGGATCATCGGGAACGGTCAGCGGAAAATCGGAAGTCCAGCGTAGCCAGCGGCGCCGCCGCTGTCAAATCGGCGCTATTCGCCCAATTTGAAAAATGGGGGAGTATGCCGAAAAATCGGCCTGTCCCGGGCGCCAGCCGCCCGGCTTCAAAAATGCTGCCGGGAGTATATTGCAATAATGCTATTTTGCCGGGGCTTTCGCGGCGTTGCGCCGCAGCCGGATCGGCGCGACCCTGACGGCGGCGCGGCCGCGCAGGGCATCCGGCGGCGGCAACAGGCTGGCCAGCGTGCGCTGGTCCAGCACCGCCAGAAAGGCGTCCACCGCCGAATGCAGCACGCCCTGCAGGCCGCAGACCGGCGCCAGCATGCAGCGGTTGTGCGCCACGTCGAAGCATTCGGCCATGAAGAAATCCGGCTCGGTGGCGCGGATCACCGCGCCGAGGTTGATGTCTTCCGGCGCCAGCTTCAGCCGCAGGCCGCCGTTGCGGCCGCGCACCGTTTCCACCAGGCCGGCGATGCCGAGCTGGTGCACCACCTTCATCAAATGGTTCTTGGAAATGCCGTAGGCGTCGGCGATGTCGCGGATCGTGGAGGTGCGGCCTGGCTGGCTGCCGAGATAGATCAGCGTGCGCAGCGTGTAATCGGTATAGGTGGTCAGTCGCATCGAGGGGGAAACGGCGGAGGAATGTTGACGGTTCTGGTATTGCAATCCGGGTCGGCCAATTGTAGCATTCGAAATGTATCTTTAAGCGGAACTCCCATGAACGTCTCCAGTTTGCAATCGCCCACCGCCGTGACGCCGGCGCCGACGGGCTTGCCGTTGCTGCGACTGGGGTTCCGGCCATTCTATCTTTTGGCGGCATTGCTGGCGGCGCTGGCGATTCCGCTGTGGCTGGCCGGCTATTACGGCCATCTGCCGGCGCTGCCGAAGGTCGGGCTGCCGTGGCACGCGCATGAAATGGTGTTCGGTTTCGCGATCGCGGTGGTGATCGGCTTCCTGTACACCGCCGGCCGCGCCTGGACCGGCCTCGACACGCCGCGCGGCCTGCCGCTGGCGCTGATCGCACTGCTGTGGATCGCCGGCCGCGTGGCGATGCTGCTGGCGCCGGTGCCGCTGGCGGCGGCGATCGACATCCTGTTCCTGCCGGTGGCGGCGGTGCCGCTGTATCTGGTGCTGAAGCGCGCCAACAGCCGCCGCAACCTGTTCCTGATCCTGCTGCTGGCGCTGCTGGCGGCGGCCAATGTCCTCTATCACTGCGCGCTGGCCGGGGCGCTGGCGCTGTCGCCGCTGGTGCCGGTGGAAGGCGCGATCTTCGTCATCGTGCTGCTGGCATCGATCATCGGCGCCCGCGTGATTCCCGGCTTCACCAGAAACACGCTCGGCGTGGCGCCGCTGGTCGATACCAAGCGCGATCGCGTCAGCGTGGCGCTGATCGTGCTCAGCGCCGCCAGCTGGCTGCTCGGCCTGCCGGCGCCGCTGGTGGCGGCGCTGGCCAGCGCCACCGCGGTGTCGCTGGCGATCCGCCTGCTCGGCTGGAAGCCGTGGACCACCTGGCGCGTGCCGCTGCTGTGGATACTGCATCTGTCGTATGCCTGGATCGTCGCCGGCTTCCTGCTGCTGGCGGCGGCCGCGCTCGGCGCGCTGCCGGCCAGCGCGGCGCTGCACGCGCTGACGGTCGGTGCGATGTCCGGCCTGATCATCGGCATGATCACCCGCACCGCGCTCGGCCACACCGGCCGGCCGCTGGTGGCCGGCCGCGCCGAAACCGCGATGTATGCGCTGGTGCAGATCGGCGCGCTGGCGCGGCTGTGCGCGGCGCTGGCGCCGGCCGCGCGCGAGCCGGCGCTGCTGGCGGCGACGCTGTGCTGGAGCGCCGGCTTCCTGTTGTATCTGGCGGTGTACGGCCCCTGGCTGTGCCGCACCCGCATCGACGGCCGCGACGGCTGACGCCGGCCGGCCGCCGCCGCGCACCCCGCCCACTCCCCCGTCCGAAGGAAGTCCGCGCCGTGCCGCGGCAGGCTGTCTTTTCGTCTTTGTCTGCTGAGGTTACATGGATACCATCACCATCCTGCTGTTTTCCTTCGTGCTGTCGGTCACCGGACTGTTCGTGTTCATCTGGTCGCTGCGCAAGAAGCTGTTCGACGACAACCCGGAAGCCGCCCGGGTGATCTTTTCCGAGGGCGAGATCGGCACCGTCGAGGAACCGGCCGCCACCGCCGCGCAGCGCGCACGGCTGCAGGGCGCGGTCGATGCCGGTCCGGCCGCCGCCGAGGCGGCGACGCCGGCGGTGGCCGCCACGCTGCAGGCGGAATTGCAGGAGCGGCTGCAGGCCGACCGCTCGACCGCGTTCGTCGCCTTCGTGTTCCTGTCGTGCGCGGTGGTGTGGCTGGTGCTGGCTTCGCTGGCCGGCCTGACCAGTTCGATCAAGCTGCACGAGCCGGACTGGCTGGCGCAATACGCCTGGCTGACCTTCGGCCGCATCCGCACCATCCACCTGAACGCGGTGGCCTATGGCTGGGCGCCGATGGCCTCGCTCGGCATCGCCATCTGGATGCTGCCGCGCCTGCTGAAAACCGAACTGATGGGCGGCCGTTTCGCGATGCTGGGCGCGATGATCTGGAACGCCGGCCTGATCGCCGGCCTCGGCTGCATCGCGGTCGGCCTGAACGACGGCCTGGAGTGGCTGGAAATTCCGTGGCAGGTCGACATCCTGCTGGTGATCGGCGGTGCGCTGGTGGCGCTGCCGCTGGTGTTCACGCTGCAGAATCGCGGCACCAGGCATCTGTACGTGTCGATCTGGTACATGGGCGCGGCGCTGTTCTGGTTCCCGACGCTGTTTTTCATCGGCAACGTGCCGGGCGTGCATTTCGGCGTCGAGCAGGCGACCATGAACTGGTGGTTCGGCCATAACGTGCTGGGCCTGTTCTACACGCCGATGGCGCTGGCCACCGTCTACTACTTCCTGCCGAAGATCATCGGCCGGCCGATCCAGTCGTACAACCTGTCGCTGCTCGGTTTCTGGGCGCTGGCCTTCTTCTACGGCCAGGTCGGCGGCCACCATCTGGTCGGCGGGCCGGTGCCGGGCTGGCTGATCACGCTGTCGATCGTGCAGAGCGTGATGATGGTGGTGCCGGTGATCGCCTTCTCGGTCAACCAGCATCTGACGATGCGCGGGCATTTCCGCACGTTGCTGTATTCGCCGACGCTGCGTTTCGTGGTGCTGGGCGCGATGATGTACACGCTCAGCTCGCTCCAGGGTTCGTTCGAGGCGCTGCGCAGCATCAACACCGTCACCCACTTCACCCACTTCACGGTGGCGCACGCGCACCTCGGTCTGTACGGTTTCTTCTCGATGGTGATGTTCGGCGCGATCTATTTCGTGATGCCGCGCGTGATGGCCTGGGAATGGCCGTATCCGAAACTGATCGCCGCGCATTTCTGGCTGGTGGCCGTCGGTTTCGCGATCTATTTCATCGGCCTGACCATCGGCGGCTGGCTGCAGGGGCTGGCGATGCTGGATGCCAGCAAGCCGTTCATGGATTCGGTGGCGGTGACGCTGCCCTACCTGAAGAGCCGTTCGGTCGGCGGCGCGCTGATGACGCTCGGCCATCTGGTGTTCGCCTTCCACTTCGTCGCGATGGCGCTGCGCTACGGCCCGCGGCGCATCGGCGCGGCGCTGTTCCACCGCCAGCCGGCGGCGTCTGCCAACCTGGCCGGAGCCTGATCATGGAAAACGAAGTCAAACTGCTGTCCGGCGCGATGGTGACGCTGGCACTGGCGACCGCCACGCTGGTGGTGATTCCCTACCTGCAACTGTCCGACACCAAGCCGGCGCCGGGCTTGAAGCCCTATACCTCGGCACAACTGCGCGGGCGCGACCAGTACATCAAGAACGGCTGCATCTACTGCCATTCGCAGCAGCCGCGCGACGCTTCCCAGGGGCCGGACGCGCAGCGCGGCTGGGGCCGGGTCTCGGTGGCCGGCGACTACTACTACGACAAGCCGCACCTGCTCGGCACGATGCGCACCGGGCCGGACCTGTTCAACATCGGCGCGCGCCAGCCGAGCGCCGACTGGCAGCTTGGCCACCTGTACCAGCCGCGCGCCTACACGCCGGGCAGCATCATGCCGTCCTATCCGTTCCTGTTCGAGATCAAGGACAAGGCCGAGGCGGGCGACCGCGTGGTGACGCTGCCGCCCGGCTACGCGCCGCCGGACAAGGTGGTGGTGGCGCGGCCCGAGGCGCAGGATCTGACCGCCTATCTGCTGGGGCTGGATCACACCTACCCGGTCAAGCAGGCGGCGGACAAGTAGCCGGCCGCGCGCCGGATGATGGAGAACCAGCATGACAGAGCAACTGGAAAAGAACGACGCGCAGCAGCGCGAAATGCCCGACCCGCACGAATCCAACCGGCCGGTGCCGAAGCTGGTGCTGGCGGTGGTGGCCGGCGCCTTCCTGTGGGCGATCGGCTACATCTTCTTCACTCACCAGAGCGACGCGCCGGCCAACGGCGACCGCCGCACCGGCGCCGACCTGATGGCGCGTGCCGCCAGCGGCGGCGCGGTCGATGGCGCGCAGATCTACGCCGCCCAGTGCGTCGCCTGCCATCAGGCCACCGGCGCCGGCCTGCCGGGCGTGTTCCCGCCGCTGGCGAAGTCGGAATGGGTCAACGGCAAGGACGAACTGGCCGCGAAGATCGTCCTGCACGGCATCACCGGCAGCCTGACCGTGGCCGGCAATACCTATAACGGCGCGATGCCGGCGTTCGGCGAAAAACTCAGCGATGCCGAGATCGCCGCCGTGCTGAGTCACGTGCGCGGCAGTTTCGGCAACAGTTCCGGCAAGGTCGAGGAAGCCACCGTCAAGGCGGCGCGCGAAGCCAGCGCGGCGCAAAAGACGCCGTGGAACGGCGACGCCGACCTGGCGGCGCTGAAGTAGGGCGGCGATGAAAACCTGGGCGGCGCTGCTGCTGGTGCTGGCCGCCGGGTCCGGCGCGCTGTGGCAGGGCACCGACGGATTTCACGCGGTCACCACCGAGGCGGCACGGCGGCAGGCGGTGGCGCGCGCGCCACGGATGCTGCCGGCGGCGACGCTGCAATTCGCCTCCGGCCGCGAATTGCCGCTGGCGCAGGCGTTGCGGCAGGATGGCCGGGTGACGATCGTCAACTTCATCTACACCCGCTGCAACGCGATCTGCTCGGCGATGGGCGGCGAACTGCAGCAACTGCAAAGCCGGCTGCTGGCCGATGGTCTTGCCGATCGGGTGCGGCTGCTGTCGATCAGCTTCGATCCGGCCGACGATGCCGCGCAACTGGCCGCCTACGCAAGGCGGATGCGGGCGCGGCCGGAAGTCTGGCAGTTCGCCGGTGTCGCCGATGCCGGCCAGCGGCGCGCGCTGCTGGCGGCGTTCGGCATCGTCGTGGTGCCGGCGCCGCTCGGCGAATTCGAGCACAACGCCGCCTTCCACGTGGTCGGCGCCGATGGCCGGCTGGCGCGCATCGTCGATTACGACGCGCCGGACGCCGCGCTCGATCTGGCGCTGGCGGCGGCCGCGCCGAAGCTGGCGGGGTTGCAGCGATGACGGCGCCGCAGCGCTCCCCGGCGTGGCGGCGCGGCGCCTGCGCGGTCGCGGCGCTGGCGCTGCTGGGCGCCGCGCTGTTCTGGCGGCGGCCGCTGGAAGCGTCGATGGCCGCGCACATGCTGCTGCAGATGCCGGCGATCTTCGTCGCCGGACTGCTGGCGGCGCGCGCCGGCGGCAACCCGGCCTGGCTGCGCGACTATGATCGCCACGGCCTGCCCGGCCTGCTGGCGCTGAGTTTCGTGCTCGGCTACTGGATGATCCCGAAGGCGATCGATCAGGTGCTGGTAGCGCCGTCGGCGGAAGCGTGGAAGTTCGTCACATTGTTCGGCGCTGGATGGCTGGCGGCCGGCAGCTTCGGCCGCGCCAACCGGGTGATCCAGCTGTTTTTCGTCGGCAACGCCGCATGGATGACGGCGATCGTCGGCCTGCTGTATCAGGACAATCCGGCGCGGCTGTGCAATTTCTATCTGCTGGACGACCAGCTGCGCGCCGGCCAGGGGCTGGTGCTGCTGTCGGTGCTGTTGCCGGCGCTATGGGGATGGCGTGTGCTGCGCGGCCCGGCCGGACGGCGGCTGCTGGCCTGAATCCTGTTTTCAAACTTTCGAATCCGTTGAATGGAACCGGCATGAAACACGCAAGCATCACGCGCCCGGCGGTGCGCGATCTGGTCGAACAGTTCTACGGCAAGGTGCGCGACGACGACCTGCTGGGGCCGGTGTTCTACCTGGCGCTGGGCGAAGACTGGGGGCCGCATCTGGACCGCCTGACCGAGTTCTGGTCCACCATCGTGCTTGGCACGCGCAGCTTTCAGGGCAACGTCTACGGCACCCACATGGCGCTGGCCGACATCGAACCGGAGCACTTCCAGCGCTGGCTGGGGTTGTTCGCCGAAACCGTCGGGGAACTGTTCGAACCGGCCGATGCCGAGCAATTCATGACGATGGCGCGGCGGGTCGCCTCCAGCCTGCAGATCGGCTTTTTCGGCGACGTGCTGGTCACTCACGAGTAAGGCGGCGCATGGGATAATGCCGCGCTCTCCTTCCTGCGTGACGCGATGCGAATTCCCCAGATGGTGCAGGCGGCGGCCCTGTCGCTGCTGCTGTTGAACGGTTGTGCCGCGGCGCCGGCCACCGCGGCCGGCGACCTGCCGGCGCCGATGGCGCGCGCGCTGGCCGGCAGCGGCATTCCGGCCGACGCGGTCGGCCTGTACGTGCAGGAAGTCGGCGCGCCCAACCGGCTGCTGGCGGCGGCCAATGCCGCGCAAGCCTTCATGCCGGCTTCGACGATGAAGCTGGTCACCACCGACGCCGCGCTGGAACTGCTCGGCCCGACCTTCTCCTGGCGCACCGAAGCCTATGCCAGTGGCAACCTGGACGGCGAGACGCTGCGCGGCGACCTGATCATCAAGGGTAGCGGCGACCCCAAGCTGGTGGTGGAAAAATTCTGGCAGTTCCTGCGCCAGATCCGCGCCGCCGGCATCCGCGAGATCCACGGCAACCTGCTGCTCGACCGCAGCGCGTTCGAGGACGTCGCCATCGATGCCGCCGCCTTCGACGACGAGCCGGCGCGGCCGTACAACGTCGGTCCCGACGCGCTGCTGCTGAACTACAAGACCTTCGGCTTCCGTTTCGCGCCGGATGTGGCGGGCGGCGTGGTACGGGTCGCGGTCGATCCGCCGCTGGCCGGCTATCCGGTCACCGCGCCGAAGCTGGTAGCCGGCAATTGCGACGACTGGCGCGGCAAGCTGCTGCCGTCGGTGGAAGCCGACGGCGCCCGTTTCGGCGGCACGTATGCCGCCGCCTGCGGCGACCAGACCTGGTATCTGCATCCATACCGGATGACGCCGACCCAGTATTTCGGCGCGGTGTTCCGCCAGCTATGGAGCGAACTCGGCGGCCGTTTCGACGGCGAGGTGCGCGGCGGCCTGGTGCCGGCCGACGCCCGGCTGGTGGCCAGCTGGGACTCGGTGGCGCTGCCGGAAGTGATTCGCGATATCAACAAGTACAGCAACAACGTGATGGCGCGCCAGCTGCTGCTGACGCTGGCCGCCGACATCCTGAAGCTGCCGGCCAACCCGGAGCGCGGCGCGCGCGCGGTCAAGACCTGGCTCGCCAACAAGGGCATCGGCGCCGAGGAACTGGTGGTCGACAACGGCTCCGGCCTGTCGCGCAGCGAACGCATCGCGCCGCAGACGATGGGCCGGATGCTGGTGGCGGCGTTCCGGTCGCCGCTGATGCCGGAATTCGTCTCGTCGCTGCCGCTGGCCGGCTACGACGGCACCATGCGCCGACGCCTGATCGAGCAAACCGTGGCCGGCCACGCCCACATCAAGACCGGCTCGCTGCGCGATGTCAGAGCCATCGCCGGCTACGTGCTGGCCGCTTCCGGCCGCCGTTACGCGGTGGTCTGCTTCATCAACCACCCGAACGCCGCGCAGGGAGTGAAGGCGCAGGATGCGTTGTTGCAGTGGGTGTATGAGAAGGGCTAGGCGCGGCTGGACTGTTGGTGTTGCTTTTGAATTGGCTTTTGACGTACCCCCGCTTTGGACGCTGCCGTTTGCGCCGGAGCAGTGCTCCGGCCCTTCTTTTGCTTACTTTTCTTGGCGAGACACGAAAAGTAAGTGGTCGCCGGGCCACACCCGGCTTGGTGCCACGAAGTAGCAGCCAACATCAGTAAGCTACGAACGCCACTAGGTTCCCGCCGTCGCGCACTACTGTCCGGAATAATTCAGTTGACAAGCTTGTGAAGGGTTGCAGGGAAAGGTTTAAGGGGGTAAACCCCTGTTTGCCAACTTAAAAACCCACCCTGCAACATGTACAGGATAAGCCGA
>Ga0222421_100110_pt1 | contig 84937 bp, 72 predicted proteins | sample 3A1ome_2_FD_182473 | JGI IMG/M metagenome (GOLD analysis project Ga0222421, IMG submission 182473) | Enriched microbial communities from leaf-cutter ant dump, University of Wisconsin, Madison, United States - 3A150A (version 2) | ecosystem: Environmental > Terrestrial > Nest > Insects nest > Nest... | reverse complement strand
TTCAGCGCCCGACCATCGAAGAATCCCGATACCGAAAACGACGACGACAGACCGAATACCTGAACTCCATTCAGCCGCAACTCTTCGCTTCATGAGGGGGAAATTTATTCCGGACAGTAGTGCGCCTTCGCGGGAACGACAGGCGGAGAGGTTGTCGGACCTGATCCACGCCTGCCTGCGCATTCGCAACACCGCTTGATCCAGCACCCACTTCCCCACCTGTCGTTCCGGCGGTCTCAAGCCGGAACCCAGCGGCGTTGCCGGTATATCAAAGTTCGCTCACGGTGGATACGGTGATGACGACACTGGGTTCCCGCCTTCGCGGGAACGACAAGCGGAAGGGTTTGCGAAGCAGCGATGAGTCGAAACAGATTCCCGAAAACCTCAAAACAGGAAGTATGTGACAAATTCGCTTGACTGGAGCCCGTCACAGAGGGGAAAGAAGGGGAGTATCCAAACCCTTACTACCGCTGAACAATCAGCGCCTGACTCCCGCTCTGCCGCAGCCGCTGCGCGGCGCTGGCCGCTTCGTCGCGGCTGGCGTAGGGGCCGCTGTGGACACGGAACAGCGCGCCATATTCCACCACCGCCGGCGGCGGCAGCATCGGCGACCATTCCGCCAGCAGCCGCGCGCGCAGCGCTTCGGCGTTGGCCGGCTGGGCGTAGGCGCCGAGTTGCAGGTAGTAGCCATCGCCTGCGCTTGCCGCCGGCGCGGTGGCGACGCGGCTGTCATTCGCCTGCAGCGTTTCGACCGCTACTGGCGGCGGCGCTTCGACCGGCAGCGGCGTCGCGGCAACCGCCGGGGCCTCTACTGCGGCCGTCGTCACCGCGGCTGGCGCTGCGGCGACCGGGGCAGCGTTGCGCGCCGCCGCCAGGCGCTGGATCTCGTCCGGCAGCAGGCGCTCGACTTCCAGCTCGGCGCTGCCGTCGGTCAGGTAGCCGAGCTTCAGCGCCGCCGTGTACGACAGGTCGATGATGCGGTCGGAGCGGAACGGCCCGCGATCGTTGACGCGCACGATCACCTGGGCGCCGGTCTTCAGATTGGTCACGCGCGCATATGACGGCAGCGGCAGCGTCGGGTGGGCGGCGGTCATCTGGTACATGTCGTACAGCTCGCCGGTCGAGGTTTTCTGGCCGTGGAATTTCTTGCCGTACCAGCTACCGATGCCGCGCTGCTTCAGCGGCCGCTCGTCGGTGATCGGCGTGTAGGTCTTGCCGAGCACGGTGTATGGCCGCAGCGTGGCCTTCTGGTAAGGCTCGATCCGCGGTTCGGCATCGGGCGTCGCCAGCAGGTTGTCGGGCGGGGCGTCGCCGGGGCCATCATCCTGGTAATAGCCGCCACGACCGGAGCCGGCCGGCGGCAGCGCCGGCAGCTTGCCGGATGCCGAGGCGCTGGCCGGAACCGCCGGCGCCGGCTGGCGCGGCACGCTGCCGCAGGCGGCGAGGATCAATGCCGGCACGACCAGCGCCAGCAGGCGCAACAGAGGTTCCCGGCGGGTTGGCAGGCGTACTGGCATCGGTGCTCCTTATGACTGGATCAGCTTGCGGTGGCGCTGGATGCTCATCAGGATACCGACGCCCAGCCCGAGTGTCACCAGCGCGGTACCGCCATAGCTCATGAACGGCAGCGGTACGCCGACCACCGGCAGGATGCCGGACACCATGCCCATGTTGACGAACGCATAGGTAAAAAAGATCAGCGTGATGGCGCCGGCCAGCAGGCGCGAGAACAGCGTCGCGGCATTGGCGGCGATCACCATGCCGCGCGCGATCAGCAGCAGGTACAGCAGCAGCAGCACGCCGTTGCCGACCAGTCCGAATTCTTCCGAGAACACCGCGAAGATGAAGTCGGTGGTGCGCTCCGGGATGAAGGCCAGATGCGACTGCGTGCCGTTCAGCCAGCCCTTGCCGTAGATGCCGCCGGAGCCGATCGCGATGGTGGACTGGATGATGTGGAAACCCTTGCCGAGCGGGTCGGTGGTCGGGTCGATCAGCGTCATCACGCGCGCCCGCTGGTAGTCGTGCAGCATCGACCACACCACCGGCAGGCTGGCGCCGGCCGCCAGCACCAGACCGGCGAGAATTTTCCAGGACAGCCCGGCCAGAAAGATCACGTAGCAGCCGGCCGCCAGCACCAGCAGCGCGGTGCCGAGGTCCGGCTGCCGGGCGATCAGGCCGACCGGCACCACCAGCAGCAGCGCCGCCACCAGGTATTCGCGCCAGCCGATCTGGCCCTCGCGCTTCTGGAAGAACCAGGCCAGCATCAGCGGCATGGCGATCTTCATGATCTCGGACGGCTGCACCACGACGCCGAGATTGAGCCAGCGCCGCGACCCTTTCTTGACCAGTCCGAACATCGCCACCGCGATCAGCAGCGCGATGCCGAACGCATACACCGGCACCGCGACCCGCATCAGCGCCTGCGGCGGCACGTTGGCGGCGATCCACATCACGGCGAAGCCGATCAGGATGTTGCGCAGCTGGTCCTCGACCCGGCCCGGCACGTCGATGCCGGCCGAATACAGCGTCACCAGCGCCACCGACAGCAGCAGGAACACGATCAGCGCCAGCATGCCGTCGAACACGGTGAAATACGGCTTGGCCATCTCGGCGAAGGTGCGGTGGTCTTTCAGCGCCATGGCGCGGCTCCGGCAAACGATGGGGCGGACGTCGGCATCTCAGTCCTCGTGTACGTGACCGCCGGCGGCGGCGCTGGCGGCGCTGGCGGTACCGGCGGCGTGCGCGGTCTGCGGGGCTGCCGGCGGCGCGTCTTCCGGCCGCTTGCCGAGCAGATAATAGTCGAGCGCGGCGCGCACGATCGGCGCCGCCGCCTGCCCGCCAAAACCGCCGTTCTCGACGACCACGGCAATCGCGATGCGCGGCTGATCGACCGGCGCGAACGCGGTGTACAACGCATGGTCGAGATGGCGCTCATCGAGCTTCCGCGCGTCGTACTTTTCGTTCTTCTTGATCGCGATCACCTGCGCGGTGCCGGTCTTGCCGGCCGATTCGTATCCGGCATTGGCGAATACCCGCTGCGCGGTGCCTTCGCGGGTAACGCCGACCATCGCGCGCTTGATGAAGTCGATGTTTTTCTGCTGCAGCGGAATGCGGTAGCTTTCCTTCGGCACCGTCAGCGTGCGCTGGTGCGTATCCGGTTCCTCGATCGCCTGCACCAGATGCGGCTTCATCACCACGCCGTTGTTGGCCAGCGTGGCGACCGCGTGCGCCAGCTGCAGCGGCGTGAAGGCGTTGTAGCCCTGACCGATGCCGAGCGAGATGGTCTCGCCGGCGAACCACTTCTTCTGCTCCGGCTTCTTGTAGGCGGCACGCTTCCAGGCGGTCGAGGGCAGCAGGCCGGTGCGCTCGTGTTCGAGGTCGATGCCGGTCAGCTGGCCGAAGCCGAACGGCTTCATGAAGTCGTGGATGCGATCCACCCCCATGTCGTTGGCCAGCATGTAGTAATAGGTGTCGCAGGACTGCACGATCGCCCGGTACATGTCGACGGTGCCGTGACCGCCCTCCTTGTCGTCGCGGAACTTGTGGTTGCCGAGCCAGAAATAACCTGGATCGGAAATCGCATCCTGCGGCTTGCGAAAACCCAGTTCCAGCGCCGCCAGCGACATGAACGGCTTGTAGGTCGAACCGGGCGGATAGGCGCCGGACAGCGGTCGGTTGACCAGCGGCCGGTCGGGTGAATTGTTCAGTTCGTCCCAGTTTTGCTGGTCGATGCCGTCGATGAACAGGTTGGGATCGAAACCGGGACGCGATACGTAGGCGAGGATGTCGCCGGTGGCCGGTTCGATCGCCACCAGCGCGCCGCGCCGGTCGCCGAAAGCCTGTTCGATCACCTTCTGCAGTTCGATGTCGATCGACAGGATCAGGTTCTGGCCGGGCGTGGCCGGCGTGCGCGACAGCGAGCGCACCGCGCGACCGCTGGCGGTGACTTCGACTTCCTCGTAGCCGGTGGTGCCGTGCAGGGCTTTCTCGTAGCTCTTTTCCAGGCCCTCCTTGCCGATGTGGTCGCTGCCGGCATAGTTGGCGCTGTCCTCGCCCTGCTCGATCTGCTCGGCGTCGCGCGCGCTGATGCGGCCGATGTAGCCGATCACGTGCGAGGCCACCTCGCCCAGCGGGTACTGGCGGAACAATCTGGCCTCGACCTCGACGCCGGGAAAGCGGTAGCGCTGGGCGATGAAGCGCGCCACTTCCTCGTCCGACAGGCGGGTGCGGATCGGCACGCTCTCGAACTTGCGCGAATCCTCCAGCAGACGGCGGAAATTGCGGCGCTGGCGCGGCGTGATCTCGATGAAAGTGGCCAGATCGTCGATCACGTCGTCGAGCTTGCCATCCAGCTTGGATGGCGTGATTTCCAGCGTGTAGGCCGAGTAGTTGCGCGCCAGCACGACGCCGTTGCGGTCGAGGATCAGGCCGCGGTTCGGCACCACCGGCACCACCGAAATCCGGTTGTCCTCGGCCTGCGCGGCGTACTGGTCGTGGCGCATCACCTGCAGCCAGACGAAGCGCGCCCCCAGCAGGCCGAAGCACAGCAGCACGAACAGCGCCGCCGCCGACAGCCGCAGGCGGAACAGGTACAGCTCGCGTTCGGTATTCTTGAAATCGGTCATGCTCGAATCAGGCGCGGCGCGCCCGGCTTGCCGGCGCCGTCACAGCGGGCGGTTGTCATCGCGGTTGACGGCACGCCGCTGCGGCGCCAGCAGCAGCCAGGTCACCAGCGGCCACAGGGCGGTCGACAGCAGGCTCTCGGCAAAATACAGCCAGCCGGGGAAGGCGCCGCCGACCATCATGCGGATCAGCAGCTGCACCAGCTGCGCCAGCAGCAGCAGCGGCAGCACATGCAGCGCCTGGGTGCCGATCGGAAACCACAGCACACGGCGGTGGATCATGATCGCGAAATACGACAGCAGCGTATACGCCAGCGCGTTCTCGCCCAGCAGGCTGGCATCGTGAACGTCCATCAACAACCCCATGAAGAAGGCGACACCGATACCGACCTTGCGCGGCTGGTGGATGTTCCAGAACACCAGGATCAGCGCGACGAAATCCGGCACCGCCAGCCAGCGCCCCCACGGCAACAAATTCAGCGCGAACGCCAGCACCAGACTGGCGGCGATGAACAGGCCGGAAGCCGGCAACAGGATGTATTGCGGCCGGTTCATCGGCTGATTCCCTGGGTCGGCGCCGGTTTCCTCGGCGCTGCCGGCGGCGCCGGCCGTGGCACTGCCGCCTCCGCCCTGGCGCGCTGACGGGCGGCGCGCGCGCCGGGCGCTTCCCTGGCGCCGCGTCCGCTCCCGGCATCGGCGTTTTCCGTTTCCACCGCCAGCGGCAGCGGCCGCGCCTCGCTCAGCAACACCAGCAGTTGCCGGTGCCGGCCGAGCCCGGCCAGCGGTTCGCACAGGATCTGCGCGAAACTGCCACTCGACTTCGATTCGATGCTGAGCACGCGCGCCACCGCCAGCCCGGCCGGATAGACGCCGTCGATACCGGAAGTCACCAGCACGTCGCCGCTCTGGACATCGGCGTTGGCGACCATGAAGCGCAGTTCCAGCAGACCCGACTGGCCCCGGCCGTAGGCGACGCTGCGCAGGCCGTTGCGCAGTACCTGCACCGGAATCGCCTGATCCTTGTCGGTCAGCAGGCTGACCTCGGCGGTGAACGGAAATACCCGCGTGACCTGACCGACCACGCCGGCGTCGTCGATCACCGGCTGGCCGGGCGCGACATGATGCTGGCTGCCACGATCGAGCACGATCTTGCGGGTGAACGGATCGCGGGTGTCGTAGAGGATTTCGGAAGTCACCGACGGCACCGCCAGCTGGGCACGGATGCCGAGCAGTTCGCGCAGCTTGCTGTTTTCGCCGACCAGGAACTGTGCCTGCTGCAGCGCGCGCGCATTGTCGGCCTGCTGCCGCCGCAGTTCGGCGTTTTCCCGCTCCAGCCGGGTCTGCGAGGTGAAATAGCCGCCGACCGCATACAGCGCATCGCGCGGCATCAGCGCCACCGCCTGCAGCGGATAGAGCGCGGTGCCGAGCATCTGCCGCAACATCGCCAGCGACTGCATGCGGGCATCGACCGCCAGCAGCGCGATCGCGATCACGGCGAAGAACACCACCTTGGCCCGGGCCGAAGCACCTTGCTTGAACAGCGGCGGGGGACTGCTGAATTCCATTTGGCTACTTGCGATTGCGCGGGAAATGCGCCGCCGGCCGGCGTGTTACGGCGACCGATGCTGCGAGGAAAGCCTGGCGCAGCATCGGCGGCGACTACTCGTAGGAAAAGATCGAACCGAGCTTGTCCATGCGCTCCAGCGCCATGCCGGAACCGCGCACCACGCAGGTCAGCGGGTCTTCGGCGACGATCACCGGCAGCCCGGTTTCTTCCGCCAGCAGGCGATCCAGATCGCGCAGCAGCGCGCCGCCGCCGGTCAGCATCATGCCCTTTTCGGCGATGTCGGCGCCAAGCTCGGGCGGCGTCTGTTCGAGCGCGGTCTTGACCGCCGAGACGATGCCGTTCAGCGGTTCGGTCAGCGCTTCCAGGACTTCATTGCTGGAGATGGTGAACGAGCGCGGGATGCCTTCCGACAGGTTGCGGCCCTTGACTTCCATTTCCTTGACTTCGGAACCGGGGAAGGCCGAGCCGATTTCCTTCTTGATCGCCTCGGCGGTCTGTTCGCCGACCAGCATGCCGTAGTTGCGGCGGATGTAGTTGACGATGGCGTCGTCGAAGCGGTCGCCGCCGACCCGGATCGAGCCCTTGTAGACCATGCCGCCGAGCGAAATGATGCCGACCTCGGTGGTGCCGCCGCCGATGTCGACCACCATCGAGCCGGTGGCATCGGCCACCGGCAGGCCGGCGCCGATCGCCGCCGCCATCGGCTCCTCGATCAGGTAGACCTGCGAGGCGCCGGCGCCGAGCGCCGATTCGCGGATCGCACGCCGCTCGACCTGGGTCGAGCCGCACGGCACGCAGATGATGATGCGCGGGCTGGGACGGAACAGCTTGGAGTCATGCACCATGCGGATGAACTGCTTCAGCATCTGCTCGGTGACGGTGAAGTCGGCGATCACGCCATCCTTCATCGGACGGATCGCTTCGATGTTGCCGGGCACCTTGCCCAGCATCTGCTTGGCGTCCTTGCCGACCGCCATGATGGTTTTCTTGCCGTTCGGGCCGCCCTGCTCGCGGATCGCCACCACCGACGGCTCGTCCAGCACGATGCCGGATGCGCGCACGTAGATCAGCGTGTTGGCGGTGCCCAGATCGATCGCCAGGTCGTTCGAGAAATAGCTGCGTAAAAATCCAAACATGAATTAATCCATTCAATTCCGGGATGAAGCCCAAACACCTCGCCCTGCGGGCAGGATCGGCACGCCACGCAGCGGCACACTTGTCAGACCGGCAAAATCCTGCGGCCGGAAACGGTGCTCTGCCTGCGACAAACCGGGAAAACGGGATGACAGCTCTGTGGAAACCGGCGGGCGAAATCGCCGGCGCCCTGATCGAAACGCCCGTCCGGCCCAACCCCGCTGCGGCTGTGCCGGCGGTCCGCACATCCGCGCCCGCCAAGTATTAGCCGTGCATTCTACCTTATAATCCGTGGGGGTTTGGCGGGATTATCTCCCCTGAAATTCCTGCCCGATTAAAGACTTTGCCAAGTTTTTGTCGGCATTAACGCGCTATTGACCACTTTTGCCAACGCGCGCCGCGCGCGCCACCGAACCATGTCCCTGCAGCTTTCCGATGTCAAACGCCTCGCCGTGCTGGCGCAACTCGAATTGAGCGAAGCCCAGGCGACCGCCACGCTGGACAAGCTCAACGACATTTTCGCGCTGGTCGAGCAAATGAAGGCGGTCGATACCGCCGGTGTCGAGCCGCTCAGCCATCCGATCGCGCTGTTCCAGCCGGAGCTGGCGCTGCGCCTGCGCGACGATACCGTCACCGAACCGGACCGGCGCGACGACTACCAGCGCGGCGCGCCGGCCACCGCCGACGGCCTGTACCTGGTGCCGAAAGTGATCGAGTAGGCAATTCGTCCGCCCCATCCGCTCCCGCCCTGCCCGCGCAACCCACGGTAAACCGAACTCATGCATACCCATTCCCTTCGCCAATTGTCGGCGCTGCTGCAGTCGCGCCAGATTTCGGCCACTGAACTGGCAGGCCAGTTCCTCGCTCGCATCGACGCCAGCACGGTAAATGCCTTCCTGCACGTCGATCCGGAGCTGACGCTGGCCCAGGCGCGCGCCGCCGACGAGCGGCTGGCGCAGGGCGACGCGCCGCCGCTGACCGGCATCCCGGTCGCGCACAAGGATCTGTTCGTCACGCGCGGCTGGCGCACCACGGCCGGCTCGAAGATGCTGGAAAACTACGTCAGCCCGTTCGACGCCACCGTGGTCGAGCGCCTGCAGCAAGCCGGCATGGTGACGCTCGGCAAGCTGAACTGCGACGAATTCGCGATGGGCTCGACCAATGAGAGTTCGCATTTCGGCGCCACCCGCAATCCGTGGGACCAGCGGGCGATTCCCGGCGGCTCCTCGGGCGGCTCGGCGGCGGCGGTGGCGGCGCGCCTGACGCCGGCCGCCACCGGCACCGATACCGGCGGTTCGATCCGCCAGCCGGCCGCGCACTGCGGCGTCACCGGCATCAAGCCGACCTACGGCAGCGTGTCGCGCTTCGGCATGATCGCGTTCGCCTCGTCGCTCGACCAGGGTGGCCCGATCGCCGGCAGCGCCGAGGATTGCGCGCTGCTGCTGAACGCGATGGTCGGCTTCGACGCGCGCGACTCCACCAGCGTCGAGCGCGCCGCCGAAGATTTCAGTGCTGACCTGGACCAGGCGCTGGACGGCTTGAAGATCGGCGTGCCGCGCGAATATTTCGGCGGCGGCCTGACCGCCGACGTCGAAAGCGCGGTGCGCGCGGCGCTGGCCGAATACCAGAAACTCGGCGCCACGCTGGTCGAGATTTCGCTGCCGAATACCGCGCTGTCGATCCCGGCCTACTACGTGATCGCGCCGGCCGAAGCGTCGTCCAACCTGTCGCGCTTCGACGGCGTGCGCTACGGCCACCGCGCCAGCCAGTACGACGATCTGGCGCAGATGTATTGCAAGACCCGCGCCGAAGGCTTCGGCGACGAAGTCAAGCGCCGCATCCTGGTCGGCGCCTACGTGCTGTCGCACGGCTACTACGACGCCTATTACCTGCAGGCACAGCGCATCCGCCGGCTGATCGCCGAGGATTTCCAGGCCGCGTTCAAGCAGTGCGATCTCATCATGGGGCCGGTGGCGCCGAGCGTCGCCTGGGATCTGGGCGCCAAGGCGGACGATCCGGTCGCCAACTATCTGGCCGACATCTTCACGCTGTCGACCAGTCTGGCCGGCCTGCCGGGCATGTCGATTCCGTGCGGCTTCGGTGGCGCCGACGGCCGGCGCCCGGTCGGCCTGCAGCTGATCGGCAACTACTTCGCCGAACGGAAGCTGCTGAACGTCGCGCACCGCTACCAGAGCGCGACCGACTGGCATCTGCGGCGGCCGGCCGAATGAAACCGGGGATCGCGCTGGCGGCCACGCTTGCCGGACTGGCGCTGGCCGCGCCGGCTGCGGCGCAGCGGCTGGACACGCGCTTTTCCTGCAGCAGCACCGTCGACGAGGATGGCGAGCGGGTGATCTACAGCGACATCGGTGAAGCCCATCTGGACGGCGACCGGATCGGCAGCTTCCGCTGGGAATCGGCACTGTACCGGCCGACCCACGGCTTCGACTGCAGCATCGACGACGATGACGGCCTGCAAGCCGAGCTGATGCAGGGCGCCGGACACGACGCCTGGCGCATCACGCTGCGCGATGCGCGGGCGGCGCGCAGCGCGCGCGGCTACGATTTCGAGCGCGGCCTGAACTGCAGCATCCGGCTGGAACGGCACGGCGGCACGCTGGCGGTCACGCCGAGCTGTCCGGCGCTGTGCGGATCGCGCGCCAATTTCACGAAATTGACGGTGGACCTGAAAACCGGCACCTGCCATTACGCCGAATAGGCGGCGGGACAGCATCAACAGCAACACCGAAACCAACAGCAAGCGGGGAAATCATGCAGTGGGAAGTCGTCATCGGTCTGGAAACGCACGCGCAGCTCACGACCCAATCGAAAATCTTTTCCGGCGCGCCGATCCGTTTCGGCGCCGAGCCGAACCGCCAGGCCTGCCCGGTCGATCTGGCGCTGCCGGGCGTGCTGCCGGTGCTGAATCGCGGCGCGGTCGAACGGGCGATCCAGTTCGGGCTGGCGATCGGCGCCACCATCGCGCCGCGCTCGGTGTTCGCGCGCAAGAACTACTTCTACCCCGACCTGCCGAAGGGCTACCAGATCAGCCAGTTCGAAATCCCGGTGGTGCAGGGCGGCAGCATCTCCTTCCTGCTGGAGCAGGACGGCCAGACGGTCGAAAAGACCGTGCAGCTGACGCGCGCGCATCTGGAGGAAGACGCCGGCAAGTCGCTGCACGAGGATTACCAGGGCATGAGCGGCATCGACCTGAACCGCGCCGGCACGCCGCTGCTGGAAATCGTCACCGAACCGGACATGCGCAGCGCCGCCGAGGCGGTCGCCTATGCGAAGGCGCTGCACGCGCTGGTGACCTGGCTCGGCATCTGCGACGGCAACATGCAGGAAGGTTCGTTCCGCTGCGACGCCAACGTCTCGGTGCGGCCGCGCGGACAGCAGGAATTCGGCACCCGCTGCGAAATCAAGAACCTGAATTCCTTCCGCTTCATGGAAGACGCGATCAACTATGAAGTACGGCGCCAGATCGAACTGATCGAGGACGGCGGCCGCGTGGTGCAGGCGACCCGGCTGTACGACCCGGACCGCAAGGAAACGCGGGCGATGCGCAGCAAGGAAGACGCCCAGGATTACCGCTACTTCCCGGACCCCGACCTGCCGCCGCTGGCGATCGCGCCGGAATGGATCGAGCGGGTGCGCGCGGCGATGCCGGAACTGCCGGACGCGATGCGCGCGCGCTTCGTGCGCGACTACGGCCTGCCGGAATACGACGCCGCGGTGCTGACGCAATCGAAGGCGATGGCCGCCTACTTCGAAGCGGTGGTGGCGCAGGCCGGCCAGGAACAGGCCAAGCCGGCCGCCAACTGGCTGATGGGCGACGTTTCGTCGACGCTGAACCGCGAAGGCGTCGACATCGCCACCGCGCCGGTGCAGGCGGCGCAACTGGCGCTGCTGCTGCGGCGCATCGGCGACGGCACCATTTCCAACAAGATCGCCAAGGAAGTGTTCGCGGCGATGTGGGAAGCGAAATCCGACCAGCCCGAATTGGCCGACACCATCATCGAAGCCAAGGGCCTGAAACAGATTTCCGATACCGGCGCGCTGGAAAAGATCGTCGATGAAGTGCTGGCGGCCAACGCCAAATCGGTCGAGGAATTCCGCGCCGGCAAGGAAAAGGCGTTCAACGCGCTGATCGGCCAGGCGATGAAGGCGACTCGCGGCAAGGCCAATCCGGCGCAGCTGACCGAACTGCTGAAGCGCAAGCTGAGCGCCTGAGCGGCGGCGCGCCGGCCGGCATCGCCGGACATTTCCACACGGCAAGCAGCGGCGCGGCTTTTACCCTAAAATTCAGGCCCGTTCCGGCTCACGCCGGACGCCCTGCCACGTCCGGCATACCCGACAGACACCCTTTTCGACAGGCACGCCTACCCGGCCGTGCCTTTCCATCCCGATGCTCGTCAGTCATTACAACCAAGCACTGGTCCTGTGTTCGATCCTGGTTGCCATCTTCGCGTCCTACACCGCGCTGCACATGGCGAACCGGGTGGCTTCCGCGCGCCAGCGCGTCGCCCGCCGCTGGCTGGCCGGCGGCAGCGTGGCGATGGGCATCGGCATCTGGTCGATGCATTTCATCGGCATGCTGGCCTTCCATCTGCCGATCCCGCTCGGCTACGATCCGGCGCTGACGCTGCTGTCGCTGCTGATCGCGATCGTCTCGTCGATATTCGCGCTGTGGCTGGTCAGCCGCCAGACGCTGCCGTGGCAGCGCCTGTTGGGCGGCGCGCTGCTGCTCGGCGCCGGCATCGCCAGCATGCACTACACCGGCATGGCGGCGCTGCGGATGCAGCCCGGCATCAGCTACCAGCCGGGGCTGCTGCTGCTGTCGATCGGGATCGCGGTGCTGGCGGCCGGCGCGGCGCTGTGGATCGCCTTCCGCCTGAAGCGCGAGAAGGCGATGGTGGTGCCGCTGCGCGCCGGCGCCGCGGTGGTGATGGGCATCAGCATCGTCGGCATGCACTACACCGGCATGGCGGCGGCGCAATTTCCGGACGACAGCATCTGCGGCGCCGCCCGCGGCGGCTTCAGCACCGGCTGGCTGGCGCTGGTGGTGATCGTCGTCACGCTGGCGGTGCTGGCGATGGCGCTGACGGTATCGCTGCTGGAACTGCGGCTGGCCGCGCGCACTTCCAGCCTGCGCAGTTCGCTGGCCGAGGCCAATCAGGAACTGGCGCACATGGCGCTGCACGACAGCCTGACCAAACTGCCGAACCGCATCCTGCTGGAAGAGCGGATCGGCCATGCGCTGCGCGGCACGCGGCGCGGTCCGGGCGGTTTCGCGCTGATGTTCATGGATCTGGACGGCTTCAAGGCGATCAACGACGCCTACGGCCATCACATCGGCGACCAGTTGCTGGTCGAGGTGGCGCAGCGGCTGCAGGCGACGGTGCGGCCGCAGGACACCGTCGCCCGCGTCGGCGGCGATGAATTCGTGCTGCTGGCCAGCCTGACCGAAGCGCAGGACGCGGCGATGCTGGCCGAACGGGTGATGACCGAAATCCGCGCGCCGTTCGTCGTCTCCGGGCTGGAGCTGCGGGTTTCGACCAGTATCGGCATCGCGCTGCATCCGGCCGACGGCGATCAGGCGCCGATACTGATGCGCAATGCCGACGCCGCGATGTATCACGCCAAGAATCACGGCCGCAACACCTATTCGTTCTTCGAGGCGTCGATGAACGCCAACGTGCGCGAGCGCCAGCAGCTGATGCAGGATCTGCGGCTGGCGCTGGAACGGCGGGAGCTGATCCTGCACTATCAGCCGAAATTCTGCGCCGCCGGCACCGGCGTCACCGGCGTCGAGGCGCTGCTGCGCTGGCAGCATCCGCAGCGCGGGCTGATCGGCCCGGATCGCTTCATTCCGCTGGCGGAAAAATCCGGCCTGATCGTCGACATCGGCGCCTGGGTGCTGGACGAAGCCTGCCGCCAGCTGAAAGCCTGGCACGCGGCCGGACGCGAACACTGGAGCATGGCGGTCAACCTGTCGGCGCAGCAGTTCAATCACGCGCATCTGGTGCAGACGGTGCAGGCGGCGCTCGACCGCCACGCGCTCGACGCCCGTCATCTGACGCTGGAAATCACCGAATCGACGGCGATGCACGACGTCGACGAAAGCCTGCGCATCCTGCTGCAGCTGCGGGCGATGGGCGTGAACATTTCGATCGACGACTTCGGCACCGGCTATTCCAGCCTGCTCTACCTGAAGCGGCTGCCGGCCTCGGAACTGAAGATCGACCGCGGTTTCGTGCGCGAACTGGCGCAGGACAGCGAGGACGCGGCGATCGTCTCGGCCATCGTCGCGCTCGGCCAGGCGCTGAAGCTGCAGATCGTCGCCGAAGGCGTGGAAACGGCGGCGCAGCAGGATTTCCTGACCCGGCTCGGCTGCAACTCGCTGCAGGGTTATCTGCTCGGGCGGCCGGTATCGGCGGAGCAGCTGGACCGGCAACTGGCGGAGGCGGCACCGGCAGAGGCGCAAGCCGATCCCGCCTGACCGGCGCAAGGCAGCTGAATATTCCGCGAATCATGCCGGGCGATTCAGATACTCCCCTCATGCCCAGCCTGTACCGGGCGCCCCGCCTGCGGAATTACCACATACTCCCCATAATCTGAACGAATCAGGAAAGGCCAGGCGGGCGCCGCCGCTCAGCGTCCCTGGCACAATTGCGCCGGCGTGCGCTGGCCGTAGGCGATGATGTAGTCGTCGAAGCTGCTGCCGCGATCGGCCTGTTCCATGCGCTGCTGCTCGGCCAGCGATGCCTGCGCCAAGGCGGCGAAATCGGCTTGCTCGGCGGCCGTCGGCGGTCGCGCGCGGAAATTCGCCGCGTGCGCCAGGCTCTGGCGCAGGCCGAATTGACGGAACGAGCCGTCGCCGTCGCGCAGCGCCGCCAGCACCCGCGCCGACGGCGTCAGTTCCGGCTGGCGCAGCTTGGCGGTCTGCGCCGCCAGCGCTTCGGCATGCGCGTCATCGCCGCGCGCGCCGTCGAGCGCGGCGGCGACGGCGCCGATCCGTTCCAGCAATTCCAGCCCCCAGTCCAGCAGCGCCAGCGGCTTGCCGCGCCGTTGCAGCAGCAGCCCCGGCTCGCGCCCACGCTTGACGGTGGCGGCGAAGTTGGCGGCGTTCTCGGCGCTTTCCGCCGCCCCGGTCGGCGCGCTGTAGTCGAGCGCGCAAAACAGCAGGAAGGCGTCGAGGAAGCGCGAGGCCGGCATGCCGATGCCGAGCGGCTCGAACGGGTCGATGTCGAGACAGCGCACCTCGATGTACTGCACGCCGCGCGCGCACAGCGCCTCCAGCGGCCGCTCGCCGCTTTCGATCACCCGCTTCGGCCGGATCGTCGCGTAGAACTCGTTTTCGATCTGCAACACGTTGGTGTTCAGCTGCACCCACTGGCCGTCGCGCCGCATGCCGATTTCCTGATACGGCGGATACGGCTGGCGCACCGCGCGCGCCAGCCCGGCCATGTAGCTTTGCAGCGTGTTGTAGGGCGGCATCAGGCCGGCCTGGGCGGTGTTCTTGTAGCCGAGATCGCTCATGCGCAGGCTGGTGGCGTGCGGCAGGTACAGCGTGTCGGGCGCCAGCTCCTGCAGCTGGTGCGGGCGGCCGCGCAGGAAGCCGGCGTCCAGCGCCGGCGAAGCGCCGAACAGGTACATCAGCAGCCAGCTGTAGCGCTGGAAATTGCGGATCAGCGCGATGTAGCCTTCGGACTGGTAATCGAGCGGCTTGCCCGGCATGCGGTCGGCCGCCTGCAACAGCGGCCACAGCGCTTCCGCCACCGAATAGTTGTAATGGATGCCGGCGATGCACTGCATGCTCTTGCCGTAGCGCAGCGCCAGCCCGCGCCGGTAGACGTGCTTCAGCATGCCGATGTGGGAATTGCCGTACCAGGCGATCGGAATGTGTTCCTCGTCCGGCAGCGGGCCTGGCATCGACTGGCTCCACAGCAATTCGTCGCCGAGGCGCGAACAGGCATAGCGGTGGATCGCGTCCAGCCGCTCCAGCATCGCGCCGGTGTCGGCGGTCGCCGGGGTGATGAATTCCAGCAGCGACTCGGAATAGTCGGTGGTGATTTCCGGATGCGTCAGCGCGGCGCCGAGCGCCGCCGGATGCGGCGTCAGCGCCAGCTGGCCGTTGCGCTCGACGCGCAGGGTTTCGCGTTCGATGCCGCGCAGCCCTTGCAACAGCAACGGGCGGTGCGCGGTCGACGACAGCAGAGCGAGGCGGCGGGAGAGCAGGTCGCTCATGGATTTCCTTGTTCTTGTGGGAGATGTCGCGGGAGTCGCGGCAAAGCGGAATCGCGGCGAATTTTATGGAAGCATAAACGAAAACGTCAGCGCCGATTTGGCGACGACCATCCGTAAAACAATGGGCGGCGCGGCGAATCCTGCCGATTCCGGCATCCGCCAGCCGTCCCGGCCTTGCTGGAAGATAATGCCGGACATGACCCGCCGCCCCGGAGAGCGCCGATGCCCGCCCTGAAAACCCGCACGATCGGCCTGCTGTGCCTGCTGGTGACCGCGGTCGGCTGGGGCATGAACTGGCCGGCGATGAAATTCCTGCTGACGCAATTGCCGCCGCTGTTCGCGCGCGGCAGCGCCGGCGTCACCGCCGCCATCGCGCTGGCGCTGCTGGCGCGACGGCGCGGCGAATCGCTGGCGGTGCCGCGCCCGCTGTGGGGCCGGCTGGCGCTGGCGGCCTTCATCAACGTGTTCGCCTGGATGGGGTTTTCGACGCTGGCGCTGCGCTGGCTGGCGGCCGGTCAGGCGGCGCTGCTGGTCTACACGATGCCGCTGTGGGCGACGCTGCTGGCCTGGCCGCTGCTCGGCCAGCGCCCGAGCGCGCGCAACCTGGCCGGACTGGCGCTGTGTCTGGGCGGACTGCTGGCGCTGTTCGGCGGCTCCGGGCTGGCGCTCGGTGTCGAGCGGCTGCCGGGCGCGCTGCTGACACTCGGCGCCGCCTTCCTGTTCGCGCTCGGCACCGTCACGCAAGGGCCGCTGGCGCTGCCGCCGCTGACCGCGGTGGTGTGGCAGCTGGCGCTCGGCTGCGCGCCGATGCTGCTGTTCGGCCTGCTGTTCGAGCACCCGCATCCCGGCGCGCTGACGCCGCTCGGCTGGGCGCTGATGGCGTACATGACGGCGGTACCGATGGCGATCTGCTACCTCGCCTGGTTCGCCGCGCTGCGGCGGCTGCCGCCGGCCACCGCGTCGATGGCGACGCTGGCGACGCCGGTGGTCGGCGTGCTGGCGGCCGCGCTGATCCTCGGCGAACCGCTGGCGCTGAAGGAAGCGCTGGGGCTGGCGGTGGTGATCGGCGGCCTGGCGCTGGTGCTGCGCAAGGCCTGAGGAGCGCCGCGCCGGCCTAGGACGGCGACGGCACATGGTCGCGCAGCAGATCGGCGAACTGGTCGCCGGGAATCGGCCGGCTGAAGTAATAGCCCTGCATTTCGTCGCAGGCATGGGCGCGCAGGAATTCTTCCTGCTCGCCGGTTTCGACGCCCTCGGCCACCACCGTCAGCGACAGCGTCTTGCCCATCGCGATGATCGCCTCGGTGATCGCCTTGTCCTCGGTGTTGGTGGCGAGGTCGCGGATGAACGAGCGGTCCACCTTCAGCGTGTCGATCGGAAAATTCTTCAGCTGGCCGAGCGAGGAATAGCCGGTGCCGAAATCATCGATCGCCAGCCGCACGCCGAGCCGCTTGATGTCGGACAGCAGCCGGACCGCCTGCGCCGGGTTCTGGATCACCATGCCCTCGGTAATTTCCAGTTCCAGCAATTCCGGCGCCATGCCGGTCTCGGCGAGGATTTCCGACAGATCGGTCAGCAGATGCTCGTCGCCGAACTGGCGTACCGACAGATTCACCGCCATGCAGATCGGCGGCAGCCCCTGCTTCTGCCAGGCGACGTTCTGCAGACAGGCGGTGCGCAGCACCCATTTGCCGATCGGGATGATCAGGCCGGTTTCCTCGGCGGCCGGGATGAATTGCGCCGGCGACACCGAGCCGAGTTCCGGGTTGTCCCAGCGCAGCAGCGCCTCGACCCCGGTGATGGCGCCGCTGGAAAGATCGCGCTTGGCCTGATAGTGCAGCTTCAGTTCGCCGTTTTCCAGCGCGTGGCGCAGATTGTTTTCCAGCGTCAGCCGCTCCAGCGACTGCGAGGTGATTTCCGACGAATAGAACTGGAAATTGTTCTTGCCCTCGCTCTTGGCGAAGTACATCGCAATATCGGCGTTCTTCATCAGCGTCTGCTCATCGGCGCCGTCCTGCGGATACTGCGCCACGCCGATGCTGGCGGTGACGCGGCATTCGCGGCCCAGCAGCAGCACCGGCTTGATCGCCGCCGACAGCAGCTTGCGGGCGACGGTACGCACCTTGTCGGCGTCCTTCAAATCTTCGACCAGCACCACGAACTCGTCGCCGCCGAGGCGGGCGATGACGTCGGAGGCGCGCAGCGCCTTCTTGAAGCGCTCGGTGATTTCCTGCAGCAACTGGTCGCCGGCGACGTGGCCGAGCGTGTCGTTGATGAACTTGAAGCGGTCGAGATCGATGAACAGCACCGCGAACTGGCGGCCGTTGCGGCGCGCGCTGGTCAGCGCGTGCGACAGCAGCTGGTTGAACATCGCCCGGTTCGGCAGGCCGGTCAGGCTGTCGTGCGTGGCCAGGTGCTGGATGCGCGCCTCGGCCATCTTCTGGTCGGTGATCTCGCGCGAGACGCCGCGATAGCCGACGAAACGCTGATCCTGATCGAAGATCGGTTCGCCCGACACGCTGATGTAATACGGCATGTCGTTGGCCAGATGGCGGAACATGATCACGTCGCGGAACGGCTTGTGCTCCAGCAGCAGCGCCCGGTGCGTGTCCCAGCCGCCGGGAGCGTGTATCTCCAGCGCGGTTTCCCACGGCCGGTGGCCGATGAAGGTGCGCTGCACCGCGCTGCTGGTGGCATGGCGGTTTTCCATCCGGGTGTAGCGCAATTCGGCGTCCTGCTCCCAGTACCAGTCGGATGACAGGTTGGTCAGCGCGCGGAAGCGCGCCTCGCTCTCGCGCAGCGCCTGCTCCATCTTGCGGCGCTCGGTGACATCGCGCAGGATGCCGCAGAAGCCGACCGGATTGCCGGCGCCGTCGCGCACCAGTTGCACCGAGCCTTCACCCACTACCGTATGCCCGGCCTTGTGCCGCATGTCCCAGTCGAAACGGGTGCCGGCGCCGGTGCGGTACACGTGATTGAATACCTTGAACACCCGCTCGGCCGTCTCCGGCGCCTGGATTTCACGGTAGTTCTGCCCGCGCAACTCGTCCTTCGTATAGCCGACCAGACGCGAAAAGGCGCCGTTGCACAGCACGATGCTGCCGTGCAGATCGACTTCGTAATACGGGTCCTCGATGGTTTCCAGGATCATCCGGTAACGCGCCTCGACCGCGCTCTGCTCGGCTTCGGCGCGGCGCCGCTCGATTTCGCGCGTGAAGCCGTTGCGGGCAAAGGTCAGATTGCGCGCCAGCCGCTCGATCAGCTGCAGCGTGGCGGCGTCGAAGGCGCCCTTTTCCAGCGAATAGAACAGCAGCATCCCGTGTACCTGATCGCCCTCCAGCATCGGCACCACGGCGCCGGACTGCAGGCCGTGGCTGCCGGCCAGCGCATGCCACGGCGCGGTGCGCGGATCGTTCAGAAAATCGTTGCTGACGGTCGAGCGCTTGCTGCGGAAGGCGGTTCCGACCAGCCCGCCACTGCCCGGCCCGCTGGTCAGCATGATCGGCATGCCGGCGACGAACTCGCTGGCGGCGCCGCCAGCGGCGGCGGCCACGCCGACCGTGCCGGTGTCGCGGTCCGGCAGCAGGATCGCCATCGCCCGGAACTTGCCGCTGCCGACCGCGGCGTCGCAAACGCGCTGGTACAGCTCGTCCTCGGTGGTGGAGCGCAGGATCGCTTCGTTGGTTTCAGAAAGGACGGCGTAGATCGCCGCCAGATGGCTCCAGGCCGCATCGTCTCCGGGATGTTCCAGGCTATCCATAGTCTCGATCAGGATTCGGCCGCTGGCCGATCGGCCAGCCGGCACGCCGACGGCGCGGCGCTCGCCCCAGTCTAGCCCGACAATTCCCTTGCGGCAACTGCCAGATCTGCCGGCCGCTCAGGCGGTGTCGCCGACGCCGTAGCGGCGCCGGTAGGCGGCGACTGCATCGCGGTACTGCGCCAGCTCCGGGCTGGCGCCGGCGCCGATGTATTCCAGCAGGTCGTCCAGATTGGCGATGGCGATCACCGGCATGTCGTAGGCGGCGCTGACTTCCTGGACCGCCGAAGCGGCCGACAGCGCGTCGTCGGCGCCGGAGCGTTCCATGCGGTCGAGCGCGATCAGCACCGCGCACGGCGTGGCGCCGGCGGCGCGGATGATCTCGACCGATTCGCGCACCGAAGTGCCGGCCGAAATCACGTCATCGACGATCACCACCCGGCCGCCCAGCGGCGCGCCGACCACGCTGCCGCCTTCGCCGTGGTCCTTGGCTTCCTTGCGGTTGAAGGCGAACGGCGCGTTGCGCCCCTGATTCGCCAGCGCCACGGCGGTGGCCGAGGCCAGCGTGATGCCCTTGTAGGCGGGGCCGAACAGCATGTCGAATTCCAGCCCGGCGTCGAGCAGCGTGCGCGCATAGAAATCGGCCAGCCGGCCGAGCGAGGCGCCGTCGTTGAACAAGCCGGCATTGAAGAAATACGGCGTGGTGCGCCCGGCCTTGGTGACGAACTGGCCGAAGCGCAGGACGCCGGCGGCGACCGAAAAGGCGATGAATTGTTGGCGTAGCGTGCTGTTCAAGATCGATCCCGCGTCAGAAGTGGCTGGCATGGTCTGCCATGCGCCGGCACCGCGCCGACGCAGCCGCCCATTTTAAAGGGTTCCGCGGCCGCCGCCGGCGGCCGGCGCCGGATCGGGTATCCTAGCCAGCCATGTTTTTTGCCAGCGAACCCCGATGAAGATCATATCCGCCAACCTGAACGGCATCCGCTCCGCCGCCCGCAAGGGCTTTTTCGAATGGCTGCAGGCGCAGCAGGCCGACGCCGTCTGCGTGCAGGAACTGAAGGCGCAGCAAGCCGACATGACGGCGGAATTCCTGAATCCGCCCGGCTACCACGGCCATTTCCACTACGCCGAAAAGAAGGGCTATTCCGGCGTCGGCCTGTACGGCAGGCTGCCGGCGAAGAACGTCATCATCGGTTTCGGCAATCCGGAATTCGATGCCGAGGGCCGCTACGTCGAATGCGATTTCGGCGCGCTCACCGTGATTTCGCTGTACTGCCCGTCCGGCTCGTCCAGCCCGGAACGGCAGGAAGCCAAGTTCCGCTTCATGGAAGCCTTCCTGCCGCATCTGCTGGCGCTGAAGAACAGCGGCCGCGAAATCGTCATCTGCGGCGACTGGAACATCGCGCACCGCGAAATCGACCTGAAGAACTGGAAAAGCAACCAGAAGAATTCCGGCTTCCTGCCGGAAGAACGGGCCTGGCTGAGCCGCGTGCTCGACGAGATCGGACTGGTCGATGTCTATCGCGCGCTGCACCCGGACGCCACCGGCGACAGCTACACCTGGTGGAGCAATCGCGGCCAGGCCTGGGCCAACAACGTCGGCTGGCGCATCGACTACCAGATCGCCACCCCCGGCATCGCCGCCACCGCGCGGGGCGCGGCAATCTACAAGGAGCAGCGCTTTTCCGACCACGCGCCGCTGACCATCGAATACCGGATGCCCGCCTGAGCCGGCGGCACCGTCATTTCGATATGAAAAACAACTTGAAAGCCATCGAATAATATATTGGACAACCGATGCCGCGCGCGGCACGCTGATCCCCCTGTTTTTGTTCGCCTTTCCGAGGAGACCTCCGACATGCCCACCTACCGTTCCCGCACCACCACCCAGGGCCGCAACATGGCCGGCGCGCGCGCGCTCTGGCGCGCCACCGGCATGAAGGACGGCGATTTCGACAAGCCGATCATCGCGGTGGTCAATTCGTTCACGCAGTTCGTGCCGGGCCACGTGCATCTGAAGGATCTGGGCCAGCTGGTGGCGCGCGAGATCGAGGCGGCCGGCGGCGTCGCCAAGGAATTCAACACCATCGCGGTCGATGACGGCATCGCGATGGGGCATGGCGGCATGCTGTATTCGCTGCCGTCGCGCGACCTGATCGCCGATTCGGTCGAATACATGGTCAACGCCCATTGCGCCGACGCGATGGTGTGCATCTCCAACTGCGACAAGATCACGCCCGGCATGCTGATGGCGGCGATGCGGCTGAACATCCCGGTGGTGTTCGTGTCCGGCGGGCCGATGGAAGCCGGCAAGGTGCTCAAGGTGGTCAACCAGGACAAGAAGGTCATCAAGCTCGATCTGGTCGATGCGATGATCCAGGCCGGCGATTCCAACGTGCCCGACGCCGACGTGGCGGAAATCGAACGCTCGGCCTGCCCGACCTGCGGCTCCTGTTCGGGCATGTTCACCGCGAATTCGATGAACTGCCTGACCGAGGCGCTCGGCCTGTCGCTGCCGGGCAACGGCACCATCGTCGCCACCCACGCCGACCGCAAGGAACTGTTCCTGCGCGCCGGCCGGCTGATCGTCGAACTGGCCAGACGCCACTACGAGCAGGACGACTACTCGGTACTGCCGCGCAGCATCGCCACCAAGGCGGCGTTCGAAAACGCGATGACGCTGGACGTGTCGATGGGCGGCTCCACCAACACCGTGCTGCACCTGCTGGCGGCGGCCCACGAAGCGCAGGTGGAATTCACGATGGCCGACATCGACCGCATCTCGCGCAAGGTGCCGTGCCTGTGCAAGGTCGCGCCGATGACCGACAAGTACCACATCGAGGACGTGCACCGCGCCGGCGGCATCATCGCCATCCTCGGCGAACTGGCGCGCGCCGGCCTGCTGGACACCTCGCTGCCGACCGTGCACAGCCCGAGCATCGGCGCGGCGATCGAAAAGTACGACATCCGCCGCAGCGGCGAGGCGGCGGTGCATCAGCTGTTCCGCGCGGCGCCGGGCGGCGTGCCGACCCAGGTGGCGTTCTCGCAATCCGAGCGCTACGAACAGAATGACCTCGACCGCAGCGCCGGCTGCATCCGCGACCGCGAACATGCGTATTCGCAGGATGGCGGCCTGGCGGTCCTGTACGGCAACATCGCCGAGAAGGGCTGCATCGTCAAGACCGCCGGCGTCGATGAAAGCATCCTGAAGTTCTCAGGCAAGGCGCGCGTGTTCGAAAGCCAGGACGCGGCGGTCGATGCGATCCTCGGCGACGCCGTGCATGCCGGCGACGTCGTGATCATCCGCTACGAAGGGCCGAAAGGCGGCCCCGGCATGCAGGAAATGCTGTATCCGACCTCGTACATCAAGTCGAAGGGGCTGGGCAAGACCTGCGCGCTGTTTACCGACGGCCGCTTTTCCGGCGGTTCCTCCGGCCTGGTGATCGGCCATGCGTCGCCGGAAGCGGCGGAAGGCGGCGCCATCGGCCTGGTCGAGGAAGGTGATCTGATCGACATCGACATCCCGGCGCGCACCATCAACCTGCGCGTCAGCGCCGAGCAGCTGGCCGAACGCCGCGCGGCGATGGAAGCGCGCGGCGGCGATGCCTGGCAACCGGTCCAGCGCGAGCGCGTGGTGTCGCAGGCGCTGCAAGCCTATGCCGCGCTGACCACTTCCGCCGATCGCGGCGCGGTGCGCGACCTGTCGCAGCTGAAGCGCTGAACGGCCGCCGGACCGCGCCGGACGCGCGGCCCGGCGCTCCCGCGTTCAGGCGCGCTGCAGCGCCTGCTCCGGTTCGGGCCGCCGTCCATAGCGCTGCGCCAGTACCGCGCAGACCATCAGCTGAATCTGATGGAACAGGATCAGCGGCAGCAGCGCCGGACCGATCGCGGCGCCGCCGAACAATACCTGGGCCATCGGCACGCCGGTGGCCAGACTTTTCTTGGAACCGCAAAAGACGATCGTGATTTCGTCTTCCTTGCCGAAGCCGAGGCTGCGCGCCAGCCACGAGGTCGCGCATAGCACCAGCGCCAGCAATGCACAGCAGACCAGCCCCAGCGCCACCAGCGTGGCCGGCGGCACCGTCTGCCACAATCCGCCGATCACCGAAGCGCTGAAGGCGGTATAGACCACCAGCAGGATCGATCCCTGATCGACCTTGACCAGCCAGCCGCGATTGCGGTCGATCCAGCTGCCGATCCACGGCCGCATCAGATGCCCGGCCACAAACGGCAACAGCAGCTGCACGCTGATGTGGACGATCGCCTCCAGCGTCGAGCCGGCGGCGGCGCCGTGCTTCAGCTGCAGATGCAGCAGCAGCGGCGTCAGCACGATGCCGATCAGGCTGCTGGCCGAGGCGCTGCAGACCGCCGCCGGCACGTTGCCGCGCGCCATCGACGTGAAGGCGATCGCCGACTGCACGGTGCCCGGCAGCGTGCATAGATAAAACACGCCGATGTACAGCGGCAGGCCGAGCAGCGGCACCAGCAGCGGTTTCACGGCCCAGCCGATCAGCGGAAACATCACGAAGGTGCAGCCGAACACCAGCAGGTGCAGGCGCCAGTGCATCGCGCCGGCGATGATCGCCTGGCGCGACAGCTTGGCGCCGTGCATGAAGAACAGCAGCGCGATCGCCAGGTCGGTGATGCGTTCGAACACCACGGCGCCACGGTCATGCGCCGGCAGCACGGTGGCGGTCAGCAGTACCGCGATCAGGACCAGCGTGAAATTGTCGAAAACGAGGCGCAGGCGGGACATCATCGGCAGGGGCAAGGAGTCAAAACGCGGCAATCGCGCATGGTGGTTATCAAAAACAAATGGAGGGACAGCGGCGCGGCGGTCAGCCCCGCTCCGCCGCCGCCGGCGGCGTCCACTGGTACAGCCAGGTTTCCGACAGCGGCTGGCCGTCCACCGCCAGATAGGCGCGCAGATCGATCGGCGCGACGCTGTCGTCGGTCGGCTTCAGGTCGAACATCAGGCGATAGCCGTCGATCTCGTGCAGCGGCCGCGCCGAAGTCAGCTCGACCGTGCCGCGCGCGGCGCTGATCACCGGCGTCACCCTGGCGTCCTTGCCGAGCAGGCCGAGGTCGCCGCCGGCGAAATCGACGACGAAGCGCCGCGAATAATAGCTGCGCTTTTGCCCGACCACGCCGCCGATGCCGGTTCGGGTGGCCACCACCGTCGCCAACGGCGGCTGCGCCGGCATCTGCCTGCCCCAGTGCAGCCGGTACGAGAACAGCAGTTCCTGGCCGGCCTGCGGCTTGTCCTGCGGGTTCCAGAAACAAACGATGTTGTCGAAGGTTTCATCGACGGTCGGGATTTCGACCAGCTGCACCGCGCCCTTGCCCCAGCCGGCCTTCGGCTCGACCCAGAGGCTGGGGCGCAGATCGTAGAACACGCCGTCGTCCTGATAGTGGTCGAAATCGCGGTCGCGCTGCAGCAGGCCGAAGCCGCGCGGATTGTCGTCCTGGTAGCTGTTGAAGCGCAGCTGCGCCGGGTTGGTCAGCGGCCGCCACACCCATTCGCCGTTGCCGCGCCATAGCGACAGACCGTCGGAATCGTGGATTTCCGGCCGCCAGTCGTTGGCGGCGGCGGCGCGGCGGTCGTTTTCGCCGTACTGGAACATGCTGGTCAGCGGCGCCACGCCGAGCCGCTCGATCGCCTTGCGCGGATACAGCGCGGCATCGACGTCCATCACCAGCGCGGCGCCGGGCTGGATCTCGAAGCGGTAGGCGCCGGCCACGCTGGGCGAATCGAGCAGCGCATACACCACCAGCCGGCTCGAATCCGCTGCCGGCCGCTCCAGCCAGAAGCGGGTGAAATTCGGAAACTCCTCCGGCCGCGGCATGCCGCAGTCGATCGCCAGCCCGCGCGCCGACAGGCCGTATTGCCAGTCCGAACCGACCGCGCGGAAATAGCTGGCGCCGAGAAACGCCGCGACATCGCGCTCCAGATCGGTATGAAAATTCAGCCGGAAGCCGGCGAAGCCGAGGTCCTTCGGCAGCTTGCCAGCCGACAACCCGCTCTTGCCGTAGTCGAACATCGCCGGGTCGTAGGCCAGTTCGCGCGCCTGGCCCCCATTCACCTCGAAAATCCGCACCGGCGACTGGAAGAACAGGCCGAGGTGGAAGAAGCGCGCTTCGAAGCGCAGCTTGTCGCCGGCCCACAGCGCATGGCCGGGGCGGTAGCGGATCGCCTGGTACTGGTCCCAGTCGAGGCGCTTGACCTCGTCGGGAATATGGCTTTCGGGCGCGCGGTACGGCTGCTGCGCGTATTGGCGCGCCTGCCCCTTCAGCCAGGCGTAGTCGAACGGGCGGGCCTCACCCAGAAATTGCAGGGGACTGGCGCCGCCGGCGGCGGCCAGCAGCGGCGCGGCCGGGAAGCCGGCGGCGGCCAGCGCGGCGGATGCTTTCAGGAAATCACGGCGTTGCATGGCTTAACCTCATGGAAACAATCAAAAGCGCGCAAGGCGGCCGCCGTTGCCGCCACCCGGGCGCGCAGCAGACATAACAGTAGCAGCCGAGCGGCCGGCGCGCTTTGTTGCCCGGCAATCCGCGCAGGCGCGGCCTTGCGGCGCGGGCGCGGCGCCGGTTACGATCGGCCAGCGGCGCACGGGCGCCGGTGTTTCCGGGAGACCGATGCAGATTCTGCTGAGCTACATGCGGCCGCACCGCGGCCTGGCGCTGCTGGCGCTGCTGCTGGCGGCGGCCAGCCAGGTGCTGGCGCTGCTCGATCCGATCATCTTCGGCAAGATCATCGACGGCTACGGCGGCGGTCGCGCCGGCCGCGACGAGCGCGAACTGGTCAGCGGCGTCTTGACGCTGCTGGCGCTGGCGGTCGCGGTGGCGCTGGCATCGCGGCTGTTCAAGGCGTTGCAGGAATACGCGACGCGGCTGATGGTGCAGAAGATGGGCACGCGGATTTTCGACGACGGCCTGCGCCAGGTGTTGCGGCTGCGCTATCAGGAGTTCGAGGAGCTGCGCAGCGGCGAGACGCTGTCGCTGCTGCAGAAAGTGCGCGCCGACAGCGAGCGCCTGATCAATTCCTTCATCAATACCGCGTTCACGGCGGCGGTCGGAGTGGCCTTCCTGATCTGGTATTCGGTGACGCGCCACTGGCTGCTGGTGCCGGTATTCCTGATCGGCGTGCTGCTGCTGGGCGGGCTGACCGGCCTGTTGAGCCGCGAGATCAAGAGCCAGCAGCGCTCGATCACGCGCGAAACCAACCGCAATTCCGGCTTCATCACCGAATCGCTGCGCAACATCGAGCTGATCAAGAGCCTCGGCCTGACCTTCCCGGAAATCCGCCGGCTGCAGGCGCAGACGGCGAAGATTTTCGCGCTGGAAATGCGCAAGGTGAAGCGCATCCGGCTGCTGTCGTTCCTGCAGGGCAGCACGCTGTCGCTGCTGAAGCTGTCGATCCTGTTCGCGCTGCTGTGGCTGATCTTCCGTGACGTGCTGAGCACCGGCGAACTGATCGCGATGCAATTCATGTCGGTGGCGATCTTCGCGCCGCTGCAGGAACTCGGCAACATCATCGTCGCGTACCGGGAGGCGGATGCCTCGCTGCAGGATTTCGCCGCGCTGATGGCGCGCCCGATCGAGCGGCGGCCGGAAGAACCGGTTGAAATCGGCCCGGTCACGCGGGTGCGCTTCGCCGATGTCAGCTTCCGCCACAAGGGCGCCGCCGACAACGCGCTGGACGACATTTCGTTCTCCGCCGAACTGGGCGACACCATCGCCTTCGTCGGCCCGTCCGGCTCCGGCAAATCGACGCTGGTGAAACTGCTGGTCGGGCTCTACCCGCCGGCCACCGGCGAAGTGTTCTACAACGACATTTCGACGCGCGACCTGCGCTACAACGAGGCGCGCCGGCAGATCGGTTTCGTGATGCAGGAGGCGCACCTGTTCGCCGGCACGCTGCGCGAGAACATGCAGATGGTCAAGCCGGACGCCAGCGACGCCGAGATCACCGCGGCGATGGAACAGGCGGCCTGCCGCTATCTGCTGGACGAATCGCCCGACGGGCTGGACACCGTGATCGGCGAAATGGGCGCCAGGCTTTCCGGCGGCGAACGGCAGCGACTGTCGATCGCCCGCGCGCTGCTGCGCCAGCCGCGCCTGCTGATCTTCGACGAAGCGACCTCGGCCCTGGATTCGCTGACCGAGCGCCAGATCACCGACACCGTGCGGCGCATCTCGGCGCGGCGCACGCAGATCACCATCCTGATCGCGCACCGGCTGTCGACCATCATGCACGCCGACACCATCTTCGTGCTGGAGCGCGGCCACATCGTCGAAAGCGGCACCCATCAGGCGCTGCTGGAACGCAAGGGGCTGTATTACGCGATGTGGCGCCAGCAGGTCGGCGAACGGCCGGCAGCGCCGCCGGCGCCGTGACGACGGCCGGCGGTCACGGCGCCTTTCAGGCGCCGCCCTGGCCGTCCATGACCATGCGCAACTGTTCCGCCGCGCCCAGATGCGCGCCATCCGGCGCCCAGGCATGGAAACGCTCCAGCAGCCATCCGTCGCTGCCGCACACCTCGGTACGCGCCTGCAACAGCAGCCACGGCGAACTGGCCGCCACCAGCCCGGCGCCGGGCGTCAGCGTGAACGTCAGCGTCGGAATCGGCACCGGCGTCTCCAGCACGGCGGCGTAGGACGGCGCCAGCGCATCCATCAGCATCGCCAGCCGCGCCGCGTCCGGCGGCAGATCGTCATCGACCAGCCGCAGCCAGGCCGTCAGTTGCGGCTCGGTGCCGCCGCCAAACGGCCGGGCGGCGCCGACCGGGCGGATTTCGACATGGCGCGAGAACGGAGCGAAGCCGTCCGGCACGGTAAACAGCGGGCATGCCGACGGCGCCGGCACCGACGGCATCGGCGGCGCCAGCGGCGCATGGTGGCGTGCGCCGGGGGCGGCGAACAGCGCGCTGGCGCGCATCGCCACGCGGCCGTTTTCGAGCGCCGAGGCATCCAGCCAGGACACCGATTTTCCGGGCTCGTGCGGCGCCACGTCGAGAACAAACGGCTGCCGCAGCGCGCGGCGGAAATGGCCGGATACCTGGCGCAGCGCGCGCTCCGGCGCGCTGGCGCACAGCGCCGTCGTCAGCAGCCCCAAGGTCAAGCCGCCGTGGACGCCGCCGAATCCCCACCAGGAACGGTCCAGCCCGATTTCCGCGCCGGCGGCGGCGGCGTCGAACGCCTGCGCAATCGTCATCAAGGTTTTCATGGCGTCGATTGTAGGCGCTGCGGGAGATTTCCAGCGGTGGCGTAAATGACTATTTTCGGTTCATACTTGCCAATATGATCGTGCACCTGATTTTTGACGGCGTTGCCGAAAGTTCGCTCGGGGTCGGCCTCGACATCGTCGGCGCGGCCGCCCGGCTGGTGGCGCAGCAGCCGGCCATCGCGCCGCAGGCGGCGCGGCTGCTGCGCCAGCGCGTGGTGTCCCTGAACGGCCAGCCGGTGCGCGCCGGTTCCGGCCGTCCGCTCGCGGTGGATGGCGCGCTGCATCCGCGCGCCATCGGCGCCGCCGACGTGGTGGTGGTGCCGGGCTGGTTCGCGGCGACGCCGGCCACCATCGAACGCCTGTTCGCCGCGGACGACTTCCATCAGGCGGCGGCGGCCTTGCGGCGCGCGGCCGGCAAGGGCGCGATGCTGGCGGCGTCCTGTTCGGCCACCTTCCTGCTGGCCGAAACCGGCCTGCTGGACGACCAGCGCGCCACCACCGCATGGTGGCTGGCGGCCGATTTCACGCGCCGCTTTCCGGCGGTGGCGCTGACGGCCGAGCGGATGGTGGTGGATGCCGGCCGCATCCTCACGGCCGGCTCGGCCTTCGCCCACGCCGACCTGATGCTGGCGGTGGTGGCGCGCTTGGCCAGCCCGTCACTGGCACGGCTGGTGGCGCGCTATCTGGTGCTGGACCAGCGGCCGTCGCAGGCGCGCTACATGGTGATGGAACATCTGCGGGTGGCCGATCCGGCGCTGCAGAAGGCCGAGCGTTTCATCAGCGGCAATCTGCACCGGCAGATCACGCTGGACGAGCTGGCCGGCGCCGCCGCCGTCTCGCCGCGCACGCTGGCGCGCCGGGTGCAGGCCGGACTCGGCATGACGCCGAACGAATGGGTGCAGCGGCTGCGCGTCGCGCATGCCGCGCATCTGCTGGAAACCAGCCAGGCTTCGGTGCAGGCCGTGGCCCGGCGCGTCGGCTATGCCGATCCGGCTGCCTTCCGGCGGATTTTCCGGCGCTTCGCCGGCGAATCGCCACGCGGCCGGCGTCAGCCGGATGGCGGCAAACCGGCGCCAGACTGAAGCGCGGCGACAGCTCTTGGCGCCCCCGCCCGATTCTTATACTGGGTGGAGCATTTTTTGACATGGGCTACCGCTGCCCGTGATAGGCCGATTTTAAGGCATACTCCCCTGTTTTTAAAATTTGGGCTACGCCGGCTGCAGGCGCGGCGCGTTCCACGGCGCCACTTTCGGCAGCAGCAGCATGCCCGGCAGCGCCAGCGCGAAGCAGATAAGGAAGAAGTGGAACCAGCCGGTGACATCGACGATGTAGCCGACCGAGGAATTGATGAAGGTGCGCGGCACCGCCGCCAGGCTGGTGAACAGCGCGTACTGGGTGGCGGTGTAGCGCGGATCGGTGGTGGTGGCGATGAAGGCGACGAAGGCGGCGGTGCCGACGCCGACGCCGAACGCCTCGAAGCCGATCACCAGCGCCAGCACCAGCGGATCGGCGCCGGCCTCGGCCAGCCAGGCGAAGCCGAGAATCGATACCGCCTGCACCACGCCGAAAATCCACAGTCCGCGATTGATGCCGATCTTCACCATCCAGATGCCGCCCAGCAGGCCGCCGGCCAGCGCCGCCCAGAAGCCGGTGGTCTTGGCGATGACGCCGATCTGCGTCATCGAAAAACCGACATCGAGATAGAACTTGGTGGCCAGCGCGGTGGCCATCGAATCGCCGAGCTTGTACAGGAAGATGAAGCCGAGTATCCACAGCGCGTTGGCCCAGCCGCCGCGCGCGATGAATTCGGAAAACGGCAGCACCACCGCCTCGCGCAGGTTCTTCGGCGGCTCGCCATAGACCGCCGGTTCCTTGATCAGCAGCGTGCAGGCCAGCCCCGGCAGCATGAAGGCGGCGGTGATCCAGAACACCAGCGGCCACGGCATCAGGTCGGCCAGGATCAGCGACAGCGCGCCCGGCACCATGCCGGCGACGCGGTAGGCGTTGACGTGTACCGCGCTGCCCAGCCCCTGCTCGTTGTCCGGCAGCAGTTCACGGCGGTAGGCGTCGATGACGATGTCCTGGCTGGCCGACAGGAACGCCACCACCGCCGCCACCGTGGCGATCAGCCCAACCTGGCTGTGCGGATCGAGCATGCCCATGCCGCCGATGCCAAGAAACAGCAGCGTCTGCGTCAGCGCCATCCAGCCGCGCCGCCGCCCGAGTCCGCCGAAGTGGTAGCGGTCCATCAGCGGCGACCACAGGAATTTCCAGGTGTACGGAAACATCACCAGCGCGAACAGCCCGAGCGCCTTGACGTTCAGGCCGGATTTGGCCAGCCACGCCTGCAGCAGCGACAGCAGGATGAACAGCGGCAGCCCCGAGGTGAAGCCGAGGAAGACGCAGATCAGCATGCGTCGGTTCAGGTAGTCTCGCAGCGGCATGGCGGCCCTTTGCGCGGGTCAGGAGGGAATCGGAAGGCGGGAGGCGGGAGGCGATGTGGCCTTATTTCTTCTTCAGCCGGAACACCGCCAGGCTGCCGCGCCAGTTGGGCAGGAAACCGACCGGGCGGCCGTCGTCCAGCGCCACCCGCTCCAGCACGTCGAGGCCGACTTCGTTGGCCAGCTGCTCGAAATCCGGAATCGTCGCGCAACGCACGTTCGGCGTGTCGTACCACTGGTAGGGCAGCGATTTCGACACCGGCATCCGCCCGCGCCACAGCGCGACGCGGTGCGGCCAGTAGCCGAAGTTGGGGAACGACACGATCGCCTCGCGGCCGACCCGGGCGATGTCGCGCAGCGTGCCTTCGACATCCATCATCATCTGCAGCGCCGACAGGCACAGCACGCTGTCGAAGGCATCGTCGCCAAACAGCTTCAGGCCGGCCTGCAGATCCTGCTGGATCACCGCGACGCCGCGCGCGATGCACAGCGGCACCTTGTCGTCGGCGATCTCGACGCCGTAGCCGGCGCAGCCCTTGTCGCTCTGCAGGTAATCGAGCATGACGCCGTCGCCGCAGCCGAGGTCGAGCACCTGCGCGCCCGGCGCCACCCAGTGCGCGATGAAGGCCAGATCGGGGCGCAATGCGCTCAATTGCTGGAAATTCATGCCGCCTCCGCTGCCAGTTCGCGCCAGATGCGGCCGTAGTATTCGCGCACCGTCGCGTGGTAGCGCGCATCGTCCAGCAGGAAGGCGTCGTGGCCGTGCGGCGCGTCGATTTCCGCATAGGCGACGCGGCGCCGGTTGGCCACCAGCGCCCGCACCATTTCCTGGCTGCGCGCCGGCGAAAAACGCCAGTCGGTGGAAAACGACACCAGCAGGAAATCGGCGCGCGTCGCCGCCAGCGCCCTGGTCAGATCGCCGTCATACGCGCGCGCCGGATCGAAATAGTCGAGCGACTTGGTAATCAGCAGATAGGTGTTGGCGTCGAAGTATTCGGAAAATTTTTCGCCCTGATAGCGCAGGTAGGATTCGATCTCGAAATCGATGCCGAAGCCGAACTGATAGCCGCCATTGCGCAGCTCGCGGCCGAATTTTTCCGCCATGTCGTCGTTCGACAGATAGGTGATGTGGCCGATCATGCGCGCCACCCGCAGGCCGTTCTTCGGCACCACGCCGTGCGCGTAATAGTCGCCGCCGTGGAAATCCGGATCGGACAGGATCGCCTGCCGGGCAACGTCGTTGAAGGCGATGTTTTGCGCCGACAGCTTCGGCGTCGAAGCAATCACCACGCAATGCCGCAGCCGCTCCGGGTACAGCAGGCTCCAGGCCAGCGCCTGCATGCCGCCGAGCGAGCCACCCATCACCGCCGCCCAGCAATCGATGCCGAGCGCGTCGGCCAGCCGCGCCTGCGCATGCACCCAGTCCTCCACCGTCACCACCGGAAAGCTGGCGCCATACGGCCGGCCGGTGGCCGGATCGTCGTGCATCGGCCCGGTCGAGCCGAAACAGGAGCCGAGATTGTTGACGCCGATGACGAAGAAGCGGTCGGTATCGACCGGCTTGCCGGGCCCGACCATGTTGTCCCACCAGCCGCTGCTCCTGGGCTGGCCCTCGTAGGTGCCGGCCACGTGATGCGAGGCGTTCAGCGCATGGCACACCAGCACCGCGTTGCTGCGCGCGGCGTTCAGCGTGCCGTAGGTTTCATACACCAGCGTGTAGTCGGCGATCGACGCACCGCTCTGCAGCGGCAGCGGCGCCGAAAAACGCATGGATTGGGGCGAAACGATTCCGATGGACATACTTTCCCGATGAGCCGGAACGGCATTGCGGCGGGGTCCTGCTTGAATTGAAAAAGCCCGACTGCGTTCCGCTGGTCGGGCCGGGCGATGCCTGCGCTTCAAGCACGCTTTAGCCGTATTTATCAAAGCGCCCGCAAGCTGAGGTCAAATCGGCGCAAGGCGTAAGAATACCCAGTTCGCCGGAGAGCGTCAAACCGGCGCGGCCGGCTCCCGGCTACAGCGCCGCCAGCGCATCGACCGCTTTGGCCAGCGCGTCCGGCTCGTGGGCGCGCAGGATCTTGCGCACCTGCGGTGCCAGCAGGTTCAGGTCGCTGTTGAGGATTTCCTGCTTGACCGCCAGCAGTTGCGACGGGTGCATCGAAAATTCCAGCAGGCCCATGCCGAGCAAAAGCCGCGTCATGCGCGTGTCGCCGGCCATTTCGCCGCACAGCGAGACCGGGATGCTGGCTTTGCGGCCGGTGCCGATGACCTGCGCCAGCAGGTGCAGGATGGCCGGGTGCAGCGGGTCGTACAGGTGGGCGACTTCATGGTCGACACGATCGACCGCCAGCGTGTACTGGATCAGGTCGTTGGTGCCGATCGACAGGAAATCCAGACGGCGGACGAACAGCGGCAGCGCCAGCGCCGCCGCCGGCACTTCGATCATGGCGCCGACCGGCAGCAGCGGATCGAATTTCTCGCCGGCTTCGCGCAGCTGGGTCTTGGCCTGCTCGACCATTGCCAGCGCCTGATCGATCTCGAATGCGTGCGCCAGCATCGGAATCAGCAGCTTGACCGGGCCGAACGCCGAAGCGCGCAGGATCGCCCGCAGCTGCGCCTGGAAAATCTGCGGCTCGGCCAGGCAGTAGCGGATCGCGCGCAGGCCGAGCGCCGGGTTCTGGGTGCTGTGCTCGGCGTCGTCGAGCGGCTTGTCGGCGCCGATGTCGATGCTGCGGATCGTCACCGGCCGGCCCTTCATCGCCAGCACGGCCTTGCGGTAGGCTTCGAACTGCTCGTCCTCGCCGGGCAGCTTGTGGGCGTGGCTGATGCGGCCCATGAACAGGAATTCGGAGCGGAACAGGCCGACGCCGGCGGCACCGACTTCCAGCGCCGCCGCGCAATCGTCCGGCAGTTCGATGTTGGCCAGCAGCGCGATCGGCGTGCCGTCGCGGGTCACCGCCGGGGTCTTTTTCAGCTTGCTCAGCTTCTTGCGCACGCGCAACAGGCGCGCCTGTGCTTCGCGGTATTGCTCCAGCACCAGCGCCGGCGGCTCGACGATGACGACGCCGGCATCGCCGTCGATGATCAGCCAGTCGCCGTGATGGATCAGCGCCGACGCATGGTCCATGCCGACCGCCGCCGGAATGTCGAGGCTGCGGGCGACGATCGCGGTGTGCGAATTCTGGCCGCCGAGATCGGTGACGAAGCCGGCGAACGCGCGCTCGCGGAACTGCAGCATGTCGGCCGGCGAGATGTCGTGCGCGACCACGATCACCGGCGTGTCGGCTTCGTCGCCGCCGCCCTTGTGCGGCAGCGGGTGGGCGCTGCCGATCAGCGCCTTCAGCACCCGTTCACCGACCTGCTGGATGTCGACCTTGCGTTCGCGCAGGTAGGCGTCCTCGATTTCGTCGAACTGCGCCGACAGCTCGTCGATCTGCGTCTGCAGCGCCCATTCGGCGCTGTAGCGGCGGCTGCGGATGATGTTCATCGTCGATTCCGCCACCATCGGATCGGACAGGATCAGCGCGTGCACGTCGATGAAGGCGGCCAGCTCGGCCGGCGAATCCGGCGGCAGCTCCTTCCAGATGGTCTGCAGTTCCGTCTGCACCGCCGCCACCGCCTGGCGCAGCCGCTGCACTTCGGCCTCGACCTGGTCTTCCGCCACCAGCTGGTGCTTGACCTCGTGCGCCGCCCGCGTCAGCAGATGGGCGCGGCCGATGGCGATGCCGCGCGAGACCGGGATGCCGTGGAGCGTGAAGGAGGCCATCGGGTTCAGTGGTTATGGCGCCGGCGTTGGCGCCGATTCATTCGGCTTCGTCAAATTTCCGCGCGATCAGTTCGGTCAGCGCCGCCGCGCACTCGGCTTCGTCGGCGCCGCTGGCTTCCAGCGTCACCTTGGTGCCGCGCCCGGCCGCCAGCATCATCACGCCCATGATCGACTTGGCGTTGACCCGCTTCTGGTTGCGCGCCAGCCAGACTTCGCTCTGGAACTTGCCGGCCAGCTGGGTCAGTTTGGCGGAGGCGCGCGCGTGCAGGCCGAGCTTGTTGATGATTTCGATTTCTGTCTGGATCATATTCTAGTTTTTCTGCAAGCCGGCCGGAAAGCGGCGCCGGCGCCGCCGCCTCAGTTGATCGCCAGCCGGACGCGGCGGTCCACCCGCACCGCGCCGGCCTGACCGCCGGCCAGCGCCATTTCGGCCGCCACTTCCAGCGTGTCGCTGCGATAGGTCAGCGCCCGCAGCAGCATCGGCAGGCTGAGGCCGGCCACCACTTCGACCTGCCCGGCCAGCGCCACGCCGCTGCAGCAATTCGACGGCGTGCCGCCGATCACGTCGGTCAGCACCAGCACGCCGGCGCCGGCGTCGAGCCGGGCAATCGCCGCGTGCGCCAGCCGCTCGACCTCGGCCGGCTCCTGGTCCGGACGCACGTCGAGCGCCTCCAGCCGCTCCGGCGGCGCGCGAAAGACGTGCGCGGCGGCGCTCAGGAAAGCCTGGCCGAGCGGCGCGTGGGTCAAGAGAAGAATGCCAACCATAGTGTTTCAGCCGGGCCGGTGCCGGCGCGTGTGGAATTGCCGGATGCGCAACGCGGACGGCGCATGCCGGGCCGGCCCGCGGCCGGCGGCCACATTATGCATTTTTAGCCGCTGCCACGCTGCTGCCATGACACTCAGGCCGGCTGCCGTTCCAGCGCGTCGATGAACATCGCGGCGACGTCGAAACCGGTCTGCTGGGTGATTTCCTGGAAGCAGGTCGGGCTGGTGACGTTCAATTCGGTCAGGTAGTCGCCGATCGCGTCCAGACCGACCAGCAGCAGCCCGCGCTCGGCCAGCACCGGCGCCAGCGCCTCACCGATTTCACGGTCGCGCGCCGAGATCGGCTGCGCCACGCCGACGCCGCCGGCGGCCAGATTGCCGCGCACTTCGGTGCCCTGCGGAATCCGCGCCAGGCAGAACGGCACCACCTGCCCGCCGATCAGCAGGATGCGCTTGTCGCCGGCCGATACCTGCGGAATGAAGCGCTGCGCCATGATGGTGCGGCGGCCGTTGTCGGTCAGGGTTTCGATGATCGAGCCGAGATTCAGCTCGTCCTCGCGCACGCGGAAGATGCCGGTGCCGCCCATGCCGTCGAGCGGCTTGAAGATCAGATCGCGGTGCTCGGCGTGAAAGGCGCGCAGGCGCCGTTCGTCGCGGGTGACAATGGTCGGCGCGACGAATTGCGCGAATTCGGTGATCGCCAGCTTTTCGTTGTGGTCGCGCACCGCGCGCGGCCGGTTGACCACGCGCGCGCCCTGCGCCTCGGCGCGCTCCAGCAGATAGGTGGTGTAGATGTACTCCATGTCGAACGGCGGGTCCTTGCGCAGCAGGATCGCGTCGAATCCGGTCAGCGGTGTGGTCTGGCGCGCATCGGCGCGGTACCAGTCGTGCGGATCGCCGGTCAGCGTCAGCCGCACCGCGTCCGCCACCACCGCGCCGCCCTCCCAGGCCAGATCGCCCTGCTCGAACGCATACACCGCATGGCCGCGCCGCGCGGCCTCGGCCATCATGGCGTAGGTGGTGTCCTTGTAGGTCTTGAAGCTGTCGAGCGGATCGGCGAGAAAGGCGATTTTCATGGGTATGCGTGCGGATGGAGGAAGCGGCCGGCGGCCGGGGAAATCAGACCGTATGGTAGTGCGGAGCGGGAGATGGCGCTGCGGAGTGGCGGGAGGGATACCTTTGATTGCGCATACTCCCCATCATGCAGCCTTGACGCGGGTATGGGGAAAAGGTTTTTTGCACATACTCCCTGTTTTTATTTTTCCGCTGGGTTGCTGCGGGAAAGATGGTCATACACTGGCGAACGTCGCCGGGTTCCGGCTTTCGCCGGAACGACGTACCGCAACGTGCCGGGCCACCCTGTTCCCGACAGATCAAAGCCTGTCGTTCCGGCATGCTTGAAGCCGGAACCCAGTGGCGTTCGTCTCTGCCCCACCAATTCTTCTGCGGGAGTTAACCTCGCGCCGCCGCTTTTTCTGATTTGTTGGGGACAGAGTCACCCGGCGCGCGGAGGCGCCTCGCAAACGACACGCCGCGAATTTTGCGGTGTGTCGTTCCGGCGAAAGCCGGAACCCAGTGGCGTTCGTCGCTGCCTTGCCCATCCGTCTGCGGGAGCCAACCTTGCGCCACCGCTTTTTCTGATTTGTTGGGGACAGAGTAACTCGGCGCGCGGAGGCGCCTCGCAAACTCTGTCCCGCAATGATTAATAAACTTCCGGATTCGGATCGGTCTTTTCCAGCTCCAGCGATGCCGCCAGCAGCGCCAGCCGCGCTACCACGCCGTACATGTAGAAGCGGTTCGGCGCGGCGGTGCCGGGCTTGGCGTGAACGTCCGGCAGCGCGTGCGGCTGGGCGAAGGCGAGCGGGACGAAATGCGCGCCGGGGGCGTTCAGGTTTTCATTGACCGCGCGTTCGGCATGCACGCGGTAGAAGCCGCCGACCACGTAGCGGTCGATCATGTAGACCACCGGCTCGGCCACCGCGTCGTTGATGCGCTCGAAGGTCGGCACGCCTTCCTGCAGGATCACCTCCGACACGGCCAGCCCTTCCTTGACCACCGACATCTTGCTGCGCTGCTTGTGGTTCAGTTCCTTGACCTGGCTGGCGTCGGTCACCGTCATGATGCCCATGCCGTAGGTGCCGGCGTCGGCCTTGACGATCACGAACGGCGTTTCCTTGATGCCGTATTCGCGGTATTTCTTGCGGATCTTGCCGAGCAGGGAATCGACGCTGGCGGCCAGCGCGTCAATGCCGCCGGGTTCCTGGAAATCCAGTTCGCCGCACCTGGCGAAGAACGGGTTCAGCATCCACGGATCGACGTCGGTCATCTTGGCGAATTTCTTCACCACTTCGTCGTAGGCGGCGAAATGGTTGCTCTTGCGGCGCACCGCCCAGCCGGCGTGCAGCGGCGGCAGCACGCTTTGCTCGTGCAGGTTTTCCAGCACGTGCGGGATGCCGGACGACAGGTCGTTGTTGAGCAGAATCGTGCACGGGTCGAAATTCTTCAGGCCGAGCCGGCGGCCGCCGTTCAGGTGTTCCAGCGGCTCCAGCATCAGCGTGCTGCCGTCCGGCAGTTCGATCGGCGTCGGCGCGCTCATCGCTTCGTCGAGCGAGCCGAGCCGCACGTTCAGGCCGGTCTGGCGGAAGATCTGCACCAGCCGCGCGATGTTCTGCAGATAGAAGGTGTTGCGGGTGTGGCGCTCCGGCACCAGCAGCAGGTTCTTGGCGTCCGGGCAGTATTTCTCGATCGCCGCCATCGCCGCCTGCACCGCCAGCGGCAGCATTTCCGGCGACAGGTTGTTGAAGCCGCCGGGGAACAGGTTGGTATCCACCGGCGCCAGCTTGAAGCCGGCATTGCGCAGATCGACCGAGCAATAGAACGGCGGCGTGTGCTCCTGCCATTCCAGCCGGAACCAGCGTTCGATCGCCGGCGTCGCATCCAGAATCTTTTTTTCCAGATCGAGCAGGGGGCCGTTCAGGGCGGTGACGAGGTGCGGAACCATAAAAAACTTTCGAGTGGACCAAACGCGGAGTGAGGCCGATTCTAACGGGAAACCCTTGCCGCCGCGCCCGAATCGGCGGCGCCGGCGGCAAAAAAAGGCACTGACGTGCCAACGGCTTCCAGATAAGGCCGATACCCGATTTTTAAAGTCCCGGGCTGGCGCCAGGCAGGCAAACAGGCCCCGCGCGCGGGGCCTGCCGGCAACTGCAAAGCGCCGCAACGACCCGCGACCTCAATAGTGATAGGCCGATTCGCCGTGGGAGGCGATGTCCAGCCCCTGGCGCTCCTCGTCCTCGCGCACGCGCAGGCCCAGCAGCGCGTCGGTCAAGCGGTAGGCCAGAAACGCCACCACGCCGGACCAGACCACCGTCAGCAGCACGCTCTGCGCCTGCACCCACAACTGATGGCCGATGGCGAAATCGGCGCCCTGGGTGCCGCCCAGTTCCGGCGCCGCGAACACGCCGGTCAACAGCGCCCCGAGGATGCCGCCGACCCCGTGCACGCCGAACACGTCGAAGGCATCGTCGGCGCCCAGCAGCTTTTTCAGCCCGCCGACGCCCCACAGGCAGGCCAGTCCGGCCAGCAGGCCGATCACCACCGAGCCGATCGGGCCGACGAAGCCGGCCGCCGGCGTCACCGCCACCAGCCCGGCCACCGCGCCCGAGGCCGCGCCCAGCATCGACGCCTTACCCTTGTACAGCGCCTCGCCGCCGATCCAGGACAGCGTGGCGGCACTGGTGGCCAGAATGGTGTTGATGAAGGCCAGCGCGGCGGCGCCGTTGGCGGCGCCGGCCGAGCCGGCGTTGAAGCCGAACCAGCCGACCCACAGCAGCGAGGCGCCGACCATCGTCAGCGTCAGGCTGTGCGGCTTGAACGCTTCGCGGCCATAGCCGAGCCGGCGGCCGAGCACCCAGGCGCCGACCAGTCCGGCGACGCCGGCATTGATGTGGACCACGGTACCGCCGGCGAAGTCGAGCGCGCCGTGGGTCGCCAGCAGGCCGCCGCCCCACACCATGTGGGCGATCGGCAGATAGCTGAAGGTGAACCACAGCACCGCGAACAGCAGCACCGCGGCAAAACGCATCCGCTCGGCGAAGGAGCCGACCGTCAGCGCCACGGTGATCGCCGCGAAGGTGGCCTGGAAGGCGATGAACACGTATTCCGGAATGGTCGGCAGCGCCGTCGACAACGTGTCCGGCCCGATGCCGTCGAGGAACAGCCGGCCAAAGCCGGCGAAGAAACGGCCGTCGCCGCCGAACGTCAGGCTGTAGCCGTACACCGCCCACAAGAGCGTGATCAGCGCGAAGATCACGAACACCTGCGCCAGCACCGACAGCATGTTCTTGGTGCGCGCCAGCCCGCCGTAGAACAGTGCCAGGCCGGGGATCGTCATAAGGATCACCAGCATCGTCGAAGTCAGCATCCAGGCGGTATCGCCGGAATCCAGCCTGGGTACCGCCGCCACGGCGGCGGCGGCCGCTGGCACCTCGACGGCAGTTGCCTGGGCCGGCGCATCGGCGGCGAAAGCGGTGGACAGGGTGGTGCCGGCCAGCAGGGTCAGCGCGGCCAGCAGCGGAATCAGAAATCGTTTCATGGAATGGTCCTCGTAGGGGCTGCTGATGGCGGGCGGCTCACAGCGCGTCGCCGCCGGTTTCGCCGGTGCGGATGCGCACCGCCTGTTCCAGATCGGCGACGAAAATCTTGCCGTCGCCGACCTTGCCGGTGCGCGCGGCGGTTTCCAGCGCCTCGACCGCGCGTTCCACCGCCGCATCCTCGACCGCCACCTCGATCTTCACCTTCGGCAGCAGATCGACGACGTATTCGGCGCCGCGATACAGCTCGGTATGGCCTTTCTGGCGGCCGAAGCCCTTGACTTCGGTGACGGTCAGGCCGGGCACGCCGGCCGCCGCCAGCGCCTCGCGCACTTCGTCCAGCTTGAACGGCTTGATGATCGCGATGATCAGTTTCATGTCGGTCTCCTTCGCCGGCCGGTTCAGAAATTTTTCGACAGCGACAGCACCACGCCGGTGGCGCCGACGTTCTTGCCCTCGCCGGTACCGTCGCTGACGGTGTACAGCGCGCGATCGGCATCGGTGCCGACCAGCGCCAGCCCGAGCGTGGCGAAACCGAAGTCGCGGGCGACGCCGATGCGGTAGTCGGTGTAATTCAGTTCGCCGTAGTGGCGCACCATCTGATGGCCGGCGTGCAGGCTCAGCGTGGTCTTGTCGGCGATCTCGAAGCTGGCGCCGACATCCAGATAGCCGGAACCGCGCGAACCACCGTTGGCGCCGCCGGAGCGCGTGTTCAGGCCGAAGAAGTCGGTCAGCCCGTAGCTGTACTTGATCGACAGCCAGCGATAGCCGAAGCCGACGTACAGTTCGGCGTTGTCGTACTTCTCGCCGCTGCTGCCGATCGAGGCGCCCGGATACAGGTAGTACAGCAGGCCGACGTCGGCGCTGAAATCCGGCGCCGGCTCGAAGCGGTAGCCACCGTAGAAGTCCATTTCGAGGCCGGCGCCGTTGTTATACTGGTTGCCGGACAGGCTGGAATTCCAGTTGCCGAGATAGAAGCCGCTCGGGTGGACATAATCGAAGCCGCCCTGCAGCGCCGGCTGCCGGAAGCTCTGCGACAGGCCGCGGAAGCGGTAGTCGCTGACCAGCGCCAGATTGGCGGACAGCGCCGGGGTGTCGGCGGCGGGCGCCTCGTCGGCGCAAGCGGAGTGGGCAAGGCCGGCCAGCATGGCGGCGGCGCAAAAGAACTTGTTCATCGGCTCCCTTTCGGCGTGGTGGATAAAATGGCGGATACACGGTGTTTCCGGAATGGATTTAGCAGGAGCCGTGCCAGCCGCCACGGCCGTCGCCAGCGCCCGTTTTCAGGCGCGGCGCACCATTTGCATGCCGGCCGGCGTACCGTTTTCAGGCAGCGCGCACCACGATGAAGCGCCGCCGCCCGAGGCACCGCCACGGTGCCGAACCAATCAAGGAGCAGCGAACATGAACAAGCCGAATTTTTTCGACGACATGCAGGCCCACCTGCACAAGGTGATCGAAAACTCACCGGCCAAGGACATCGAAAAGAACGTCAAGGCGATGCTCAGCTCGGGCTTCGCCAAGCTCGATCTGGTGACGCGCGAAGAATTCGACGTGCAGGCGCAGGTGCTGATCAAGACCCGCGCCCGCCTCGAAGCACTGGAAGCGCGCGTCGCCGAACTGGAAGCGCAACTGAACAAATAGGCGCCGAGCGCGCCTCTCTCACCAAGGATTTCCATGACTCTGAAACTGCACGTCATCATCTGCAGCACCCGCCCGGGCCGCGTCGGCCCGTCGGTGGCGCGCTGGTTCCACCAGTTCGCCGCCGCCCACGGCAAGTTCGAGGCCACGCTGGTCGATCTGGCCGACTTCGATCTGCCGCTGTATGACGAGCCGCATCATCCGACCCTGCGCAAGTACGAGAAGCAGCATACCCACCAATGGAGCGCCAGCGTCGCCGCCGCCGACGCCTATGCGTTCGTCACGCCGGAATATAACTACGGGCCGCCGCCGTCCTTCGTCAACGCGCTGAACTACCTCTACCACGAGTGGAACTACAAGCCGTGCGGCTTCGTCAGCTATGGCGGCGTGTCCGGCGGCCTGCGCGCGGTGCAGCTGGAAAAGCAGCTGGTGACGACGTTGAAGATGATGCCGATGATGGAAGGCGTGGCGGTGCCGATGGTGGCCAGGCTGCTCGACGCCGAGCGCAACTTCCAGGCCAACGAACTGATCGAGTCCTCCGCCAACACCCTGCTCGACGAACTGCATTACTGGGCCGGCGGATTGCAGGCAATGCGCGCCAAAGGCCGCTAGAAGCAAGCCAACGACGGCGCGCAGACGCCGCACACCACCAGCAGGGAGACCATGAGCCTGGCCGTTCTGAAAAGCCGCGCGCTGGCCGGCATGGAAGCGCCGCAAGTCACGGTCGAGGTGCATCTGGCCAACGGCCTGCCGTCGTTCACCATCGTCGGGCTGCCGGAAACCGAGGTGAAGGAATCCAAGGACCGCGTGCGGGCGGCGCTGCAGAACGCGCGCTTCGAATTTCCGGCGCGCCGCATCACCGTCAATCTGGCGCCAGCCGACCTGCCGAAGGAATCCGGCCGTTTCGACCTGCCGATCGCGCTTGGCATTCTGGCGGCGTCCGGACAGATGCCGGCGGACCAGCTCGACCAGTACGAATTCGCCGGCGAACTGTCGCTGTCGGGCGCGCTGCGGCCGATCCGCGGCGCGCTGGCGATGGCCTTCGCGATGCAGCGCAACGCCGACGGCCGCCGCCGCGCCTTCATCCTGCCGCGCGCCAGCGCCGAGGAAGCGGCGCTGGTGCCGCACGCCGCGATCCTGCCGGCCGACTCGCTGTTGCAGGTCTGCGCGCATTTCGCCGCCAGCGCCGATGGCGCCGGCCGGCTGGCGCCGCATGTGCCGCAACCGTTCACCGGCGCCGCCGCCGGTCCCGATTTCGCCGAGGTCAAGGGCCAGCTGCAGGCCAAGCGGGCGCTGGAAGTGGCGGCCGCCGGCGGCCACAGCGTGATCATGGTCGGCCCGCCCGGCACCGGCAAATCGATGCTGGCGGCGCGCTTCGCCGGCATCCTGCCGCCGATGACCGATCAGGAGGCGCTGGAATCGGCGGCGGTGCAATCGCTGACTTCCGGTTTTTCCAGCGCGCGCTGGAAGCAGCGGCCGTTCCGTTCTCCACATCACACGGCATCCGGGGTGGCGCTGGTCGGCGGCGGCGGCATTCCGCGCCCCGGCGAAATTTCATTGGCGCATTGCGGCGTGCTGTTCCTCGACGAATTGCCGGAATTCGACCGCCGCGTGCTGGAAGTGCTGCGCGAGCCGCTGGAATCCGGCCGCATCACGATTTCGCGGGCGGCGCGGCAGGCGGATTTCCCGGCCCGCTTCCAGCTGATCGCGGCGATGAATCCCTGTCCGTGCGGCTATCTCGGCCATGCTTCCAACAAGTGCCGCTGCACGCCAGATCAGGTGGCGCGCTATCAGGACCGGATTTCCGGGCCGCTGCTGGACCGCATCGACCTGCAGATTCCGGTCGGCGCGCTGACGCCCGATGAATTGCAGCAGCAGGCCGATGGCGAGCCGTCGGCAGTGATCGCCGCACGTGTCGCCGCCGCCCACGCGCGCCAGTTGCAGCGCCAGGGCAAGGCCAACCACCTGTTGAATACCGCCGAACTGGATGCGCTGTGCCGTCCGGACGCTGCCGGCGAACAGTTGCTGCGCACCGCGCTGACGCGGCTGAACTGGTCGGCGCGCTCCTACCACCGGGTGCTGAAGGTGGCGCGCACCATCGCCGACCTGGCCGGCGCCGACGCCATCGGCGCGCCGCACGTCGCCGAAGCGATCCAGTACCGGCGCGCGCTGCGCGAGCAGTGACGGCGGCGGATTAGTAGCCTTCCTCGGGACAAGCGGCCGCCGCCCATAGCATCATGCGCATTTCTCCGTCCTGCCCTCACTCCGGGAGCACGCCATGCCTGCCAGCACCCCAACGCAATCCGACCTGAACCTCGCGCCGCCGGCACCGGACAGCGATCCGGCGCGGATGCGCGCGGTGTTCGACAGCCAGCAGGCGACCGCGCTGCGCTGGCGCGAATCGGGCGCCGCCGAGCGCATCATCCGCATCAAGAAGCTGCGCACGGCAATGCTGGCGCGGCGCCAGGACTTCCACGACGCCTTCATGCGCGATTTCCGCAAGTCGCCGTCGGAGGTGGAGGCGACCGAGCTGCTGCCGGTGATGGACGAGATGCGCCATGCGATCGGCCGGGTGGCGCGCTGGATGAAGCCGCGCCGGGTATGGCCGACCTCGACCATGCTCGGCACCTTCGGTTCGGTGCAGTCGCAGCCGCGCGGCCGCGTGCTGATCGTGGCGCCGTGGAATTACCCGCTCAGCCTGTGCTTCGGCCCGCTGGTGTCGGCGCTGGCGGCCGGCAATGCCGTCATCATCAAGCCGTCGGAAATGACGCCGGCGGTGTCGGCGCTGATGGGCCGCATCATCGCCGAGGTGTTCGATCCGGCCGAGGTGGCGCTGTTCGAGGGCGGGCTGGCGACCTCGCAGGCGCTGCTGGAGCTGCCGTTCGACCATATCTTCTTCACCGGCTCGCCGGCGGTCGGCAAGCTGGTGATGGCGGCGGCCGCGCGCCATCTGTCGTCGGTCACGCTGGAGCTGGGCGGCAAGTCGCCGACCATCATCACACCGTCGGCCGACCTCAAGCTGGCGGCCGAGACGCTGGTGTGGGGCAAGTTCCTGAACGCCGGTCAGACCTGCATCGCCCCCGATTACGTCTACGTGCACGAGTCGATCCGGGAAGCCTTCGTCGATGCCTGCCGGCAGGCGCTGCGGGACTATTACGGCGAGGCCGACAACTGGCCGCGCACGCCGGACCTGACGCGCATCGTCAACCGCCGCCATGCCGAACGGGTCGCAGCGCTGCTGGATGACGCGCTGGCGCGCGGCGCGCTGGCGCGAACCGGCGGCGAAGTCGATCTACCGCAGTGCTACATCGCGCCGACGCTGCTGGAGCAGGTGCCGCCGGACGCCAGCGTGATGCAGGAGGAAATCTTCGGGCCGCTGCTGCCGATTCTCGGCTATACCGAACTGGATGCGGTGATCGCCGCGATCAATGCGCGGCCGAAGCCGCTGGCGCTGTATGTGTTCAGCCGCGAACGCGCCGAGATCGGCCGCGTGCTGGCGCAGACCAGTTCCGGCGGCGCCTGCGTCAACCACTGCATGATGCATTTCGCGCATGGCAATCTGCCGTTCGGCGGGGTCAACCATTCCGGCATCGGCAACGCCCACGGCCACTACGGCTTCAAGGCGTTTTCGCACGAGCGGGCGGTATTGCGCTCGTCGAAACTGATGTCGGTCAAGCTGTTCTTCCCGCCGTTTTCCGCCGGCCGCGCGCGGATGATCCGCAAGGTGGTCGATCTGCTGCGGCTGCCGATGCTGTAACTCCACACCGCGCGCGGCGGTAGCGGATGCGCTACCATCGGCAGCTTCGCGTCCCGCTCTGTCGCCGCCCCGCGCGCCATCCTCCAGCGCCGCAACGGCCCTTCTTCCATGCTGCTTGGTTTTTCCTGCGCGCTCGGTGCCGGCCTGTTGTGGGGCCTGGTGTTCGTCGCGCCGTTGATGTTGGCCGACTATCCGGGTCTGGTGCTGTCGTTCGCCCGCTACATCGCCTTCGGGCTGATCGCGCTGGTGCCGGCCTTTCTCGACCGCCGCCGCATCGCCGCGCTGCGCCGCGCCGACTGGATCATGGCGGTCAAGCTGGCGCTGGTCGGCAACCTGCTGTACTACGCCACGCTGGCCAGCGCAATCCAGCTGGCCGGCGCGCCGCTGCCGACGATGATGATCGGCACGCTGCCGGTGGTGATCGCGATCTGTTCCAACCTGGCGCCCGGCCATCCATCCGACAGCGTCGCCTGGCGCCGGCTGGCGCCGTCGCTGGCGATCATCTTCACCGGCCTGATGCTGGTCAACGCCAGTGAACTGCGGATGCTGGACGCGCATCGTCCGCTGTCGCGCTATGCGCTCGGCTGCGCCAGCGCGCTGCTGGCGCTGGCGGCCTGGACCTGGTATCCGATCATGAACGCGCGCCACATGAAGGCCAATCCGCACATCCGTTCCTCCACCTGGGCCACCGCGCAGGGGCTGGCGACGCTGCCGCTGGCGGTGGCCGGCTTCGCCATCTACGGCGTCTATTGCGCGTTCAGCGGCAACGGCTACGCCTTTCCGCTGGGGCCACGGCCCGGCCATTTCGTCGGCCTGATGCTGGCGATCGGACTGCTGGCCTCGTGGCTCGGCACGCTGCTGTGGAACCGCGCCAGCCAGAGCCTGCCGACCACGCTGGCCGGCCAGCTGATCGTGTTCGAAACGCTGTCGGCGCTGCTGTACGCTTTTTTGTGGCGCGGCGCGCCGCCATCCGGCCAGGCGCTGGCCGGCATCGCGCTGCTGTGCGCCGGAGTCTGGCTCGGCGTGCGGGTGTTCCGCACCGCCAGGGCGGCCTGAACGGCGCGCGCGCGGCTGCTACCATTCCGGCCATGACCAAGACTCTCGCGCGGCTGACCGCCGCCACCCTCGCCGCGCTGCTGCTGTCGGCCTGTTCGCCGCGCTACGACTGGCGCGAAGTGCGCGGCGGCAACGCGCCGTTCACGGTACTGCTGCCGGCCAAGCCTTCGACGCTGACACGGCAGGTCGATCTCGGCGGCACCCAGGTAACGATGACGATGACGGCGGCCGAAGTCGGCGCGGTGGCGTTCGCCGTCGGCAGCGCCGAACTGGCCGATGCCGCCGCCGCCGACGCGGCGCTGGAGGCGATGCGGGCCGCGATGCTCGGCAACATCGGCGGCAGCGTGCGCCACGAAACCGTCAGCGCCAGCAGCGGCGGTGGCGGCGGGCGCAGCATCGAACTGGAAGCGGTCGGGACACCGCCGGCGCGCGGCGGCCAAGCGGTGCTGCTGGCGGCGCGCTTCACCGCGCGCGGCACCCGCGTCTACCAGGCGATCGTGCTGGGGCCGGAACCATCGGTGCCGCGCGAGGCGATCGACACCTTCCTGACCTCGTTCAAACTCGAATGACGCCCGGAAATTTCATATACTGGGTGGTGCATTTTTGAAGCCGGGCGCCACGCTTCCGGGAGCGGCCGATTTTTTGGCATACTCCCCTGTTTTTCGATATGGATCAAAACCGGCCCGGTGTCCCTCGCTGGCGGCCCGCGACGGCTGCGGGTATTCTATGAACGCCCTGTCAACCCACCCGCAGCAGGAGGCTCCATGCTCATCACCTTCAAGTCCAAAGCGGCCGCCGACGTGCTGATGTACGAACAGCACGCCAGGCGCATCCTCGACCTGCTGCACAAGGACGTCAAACGCGGCGTCATCACCGTCGATGAACTCGACGGCGCGCTGCAGGCGCTGGAACCGGTGCTGGCCGAATCGCGCAACCATGCCGCCGCCGAATGCCTGCACCACGACGACAAGCGCCAGCCCGGCGGCGGCGCACACGAGGACGAGCACGAAGCCTCCGAATACGTCAGCCTGGCCACCCGCGCCTATCCGCTGCTGACCATGCTGCGCGAAGCCAAGCGCATCGGCGCCTCGGTCACTTGGGGCTTCTGATGACGGCGCCCGCCGCCGAATCGACATTGACGGCGGCCGACGGCACGCCGCTGGCGGTGCGCGACTGGCCGCTGGCGGCCGGCACGGCGCGCGGCACCGTGCTGCTGATGCACGGGCTGGGCGAACACAGCGGCCGGCAGGCCGGTATCGCCGGCGTCTTCAACCAGTGCGGCTACCACGTGCGCGGCTACGACCATCGCGGCCACGGCCGCTCCGGCGGCGCCCGTGGCGACGTGCCGCACGCCACCGCGCTGCTGGACGACGCCGGCATCGTGCTGGCCGATCTGGTCCGGCAGCACGGCGACGGCCGGCCGCCGCTGCTGTTCGGCCACAGCATGGGCGGCCTGTTCGCGGCGCGTTTCGCCTGCGGCGGCATGGCGCCGCTGTCCGGCCTGATCCTGTCGTCGCCGGCGCTGGCATTGCCGCTGTCGCCGCTGCAAAAGGGATTGCTGAAGGTTCTCGGCGCGCTGGCGCCGGGGCTGGCGGTGGCGAACGGCTTGCGCACCGCCTGGCTGGCGCACGACCCGGCGGTGGAAACCGCCTATCTGGCCGACCCGCTGGTGCACGGCAAGATCAGCGCGCGGCTGCTGCAGGCGATGCTGGAAGCCGGCAAATACGCCCAGGCGCGCGCCGGCCGGCTGGCGATTCCGGCGCTGCTGCTGGTGGCCGGCGACGATCATCTGGTCGATGCCGCCGGCAGCCGCGCCTTCTTCGATCGGCTGGCGCCCGGCGTCGGCACGCTGCACTGGTACGAACACATGTACCACGAGATTTTCAACGAACCGGACGCCGACCGGGTGCAGGCCGACCTGCGCGCCTGGCTGGCGGCGCTGCCGGCCGGCTGAAGCGCCTCAGACGCCGGCCACCGGTTCGATGGCGGCGCCGGCCCGCTGATCGGCCAGCTCGACCTGATTGTGGCCGCCCTGCTTGCCGGTCAGCATGGCCTGATCGGCGCGGCGGAACAATTCCTTGTGCGATTCGCCGGCGCGCAGGCTGGCAACGCCGATCGAGATGGTGATCGGGCGATCGATGCCGAACTGGAATTTCTCGACCTTCTGGCGCAGCCGCTCGGCCACGCGCGAAGCCGTTTCGATGTCGGTATCGCGCATGATCACCGCGAACTCGTCGCCGCCCCAGCGGTACAGCAGATCGTCGACGCGCAGGCCGGATTCGAACAGCGTCGCCACCTGCGCCAGCAACTGGTCGCCGACGCTGTGGCCGTAACAGTCGTTGATCGACTTGAAGTAATCGAAGTCGATCAGCATCAGCGACATCTGCGTCCCCTTCTCCCCGGCGCGGCGCACGATGCCCGGAAAATGCTGGGAGAAGGTGCGCCGGTTCAACAGGCCGGTCAGCTCGTCGTGGTTGGCGCGATGCTCGGCGCGGCGGAACAGCGCCTCGTTTTCGATCATCTGCGCGTGCAGCGTGGTGAAGAACGCCACCAGCACCATCACCAGCACCGCCTGCGAACTCCCCTGCAGGATGCCGTACAGGAACAGCGCGCCGCCGGCCGGCCGCACCAGCAGCAGGTCCGCCGCCAGAAACGCCAGGTAATAGGCAACGCCCTGACCGAGACCGAGGCGCGGCCGGTCGTGGAACACCATGCCCCAATACACCGCCGTCAGCGGCGCCCAGTACAGCGCGCTGGACAGCATCGCGATGCTGGCGCCGGACCGGAACAGCGCCGCCTGCAGCAGCGCGTTGGCGAACGACCCCCAGATCAGCAAGGACACGCCGATGTCGATCAGCCGCAGCCGGCGCACGCCCGGCTGCCAGGTCAGGCTCCACAACAACGCCAGCAGAAGCGCGCACAGCACGCCATCGAACATCGGCAGCGGCGCATCGGCGAACCAGGCCTGGCCGAGATTGGTCAGCACCAGTAGCGGCAGGCCAAGCCGGTAGAGATACAGCCGCCAGTTGCGGGCGATGCTGGCCTGGCTGGGAAAGGAAAAGCGGGAATTAGACAATTTACGTACAGCAATAAATTCGTAACCGTACCTTAAAGCAACGAAACCTACTGTCAAACATTGCAAAACCGGCGCCCGTCCGGTGTTATCAATTTCCACACGGCAATGTCATGCCGCGCCTCTCGCGACCGGCGGCGCGGCGGCCATTCTGGCTACAATCAAGGTTTTCTCCGCGCCCCTTCCTTCCGCCCCATGAACCTGCCCGGCATTTCCGCTTTCGGCCTGTTGCGCCCCACGCCCGGCCGCGCTGCCGCACGCATCGTCAGCCGCAATCCGGCGCAAGCGCGGGCCTGACGTGGCGGCGTCCCGCTTGCAGGCCGATTCGCTGGCAGCGGCGCTGACCGGGGCGGCGCGCGCGGTCGCGCGGGTGCGCGCCGGCAGCGCCTTGCCGCCGGCGCTGGCGACGGTGTTCGCCGACAGCGGCGCGGCCCCGGCCGGACGCGGCGCGATGCAGGACATCGCCTATCGGGCAATGCGCCTGCGCGGCCTGAGCGACGCCCTGATCGGCCTGCTGACCCGGCAGGCGCCGGCGGCGCCGCTGCATGCGCTGCTCGGCTGCGCGCTGGCGCTGTTGTGCGCGCCGGACCAGCCAGCGCCCTACGACGCCCATACCGTGGTGAATCAGGCGGTCGAGGCGGCCGCCGCCGATCCCGCCCTGGCGCGCGCCAAGGGCATGGTCAACGCGGTGCTGCGGCGTTTCCTGCGCGAGCGCGCGGCGCTGCTGGCGCAGGCGCGGCAGACACCGGCGGCGCGCTGGAACTATCCGGCATGGTGGATCGCCGCCGCGCAAGCCGCCTGGCCGCGCGACTGGCAACGCATCCTGACGGTGACCGAACAGCCGCCACCGCTGACGCTGCGCGTCAATCGCCGCCACGGCGACGCCGACGCCTGCCTGCAACGGCTGGCCGATCACGGCATCGCCGCCGACCGCATCGGGCCGGAGGCGGTGCGGCTGCGGCGGGCGCTGCCGGTGACGCAGATTCCCGGTTTCGCCGAGGGCCTGGTATCGGTGCAGGACGCCGCCGCGCAACTGGCGGCGCCGCTGCTCGATCTGGCCGACGGCATGCGCGTGCTGGATGCCTGCGCGGCGCCCGGCGGCAAGAGCGGCCATCTGCTGGAATGCGCGCAGGTCGATCTGCTGGCCCTGGACAACGATCCGCGCCGGCTCGAAAAGGTCGGCGACAACCTGCGCCGGCTCGGCCTGCCGGCGACGCTGCGCTGCGGCGACGCCGCCGACGACGACTGGTGGGACGGCCGGCCGTTCGACCGCATCCTGGCCGACGTGCCATGCACCGCCTCCGGCATCGTGCGCCGCCATCCGGACATCCGCTGGCTGCGCCGCCCGGCCGACACCGCGCAGCTGGCGGCGCTGGCGGCGCGCATCCTCGACAATCTTTGGCGCATGCTGGCACCCGATGGTAAATTGCTGCTTGCGACCTGCTCGCTGTGGCCGCGCGAGTCGGAGCAGCAAGCCGCCGCCTTCGCCGCGCGCCACGGTGCGCGCCGGCTGCCGGCGCCGGGGCAGCTGCTGCCGAGCGCCAGCGCCGAAGCCGAGCACGACGGCCTGTTTTACGCGCTGTTCCAGAAAAGCTGACGACCAAGCCACTGCCGACGCCCCATGCCCCATCCCTTCACCCCATCGAGCGGCCATCCGGCCGCAAACGGATTCGCGTGAAGCAGCGGTTCCTGCATCTGTGCCGCTGGCTGCTGCCGCTGCTGCTACTGACCGCGCTGCTGCCGGCGCGCGCCGCCGAACAGGTGGAACTGCAGCAGGCGCACCTGGAAGCGGCCGACGACGGCTACCGGCTGTCGGCCACCTTCGCCTTCACGCTGAACCACGGACTGGAAGACGCGCTGATCCGCGGCGTGCCGCTGTACTTCACCACCGACGTCGAAATCACCCGGCCGCGCTGGTACTGGTTCGATGAAAAGACCATCCGCACCTCGCAGACGGTGCGCATCTCGTACAACGTGCTGACGCGCCAGTACCACGCCGGCGCCGCCGGCCAGCTGCAGCAGACCTTCAACACGCTGGAAGACGCGCTGGCGCTGGTGCGGCGGCCGCCGCGCTGGCTGGTGGCGGAGCCGGAGGCGTTGAAGCCCGGGCAGACCTATCAGGTGGCGCTGCGCATGGGACTGGACCTGGCGCAGCTGCCGAAGCCGTTCCAGGTGAACGCGCTGAACAACAGCGACTGGCGCCTGAGTTCGGACTGGAAGACCTTCACCTTCAGGGTGGAATAGCGGTGACCAGAATCCTGCGCTACGTGCTGGTGGTGGGCGGAGCGGTAGCCGGCATCCTGCTGTTCCTGCTGGCCTCGGCCTCCGAGAACTCGGCCTTCTTCGACCAGCACTATTCCTGGCTCTTGGGCCTGAACGCGCTGGTGGCGGTGGCGCTGTCGGGGCTGGTGGTGCTGCTGCTGACGCGGCTGTACCGGCGCTACCGGCGCGGCAAGTTCGGTTCGCGCCTGATGGCGCGGCTGGTGCTGCTGTTCGGCCTGGTCGGCATCCTGCCGGGGCTGGTGATCTATCTGGTGTCGGTGCAGTTCGTGTCGCGCTCGATCGAATCCTGGTTCGACGTGCGGGTCGAGTCGGCGCTGGAATCGGGGCTGAACCTCGGACGCACCGCGCTCGATTCGTCGCTGCATGACCTGACCGACAAGGCGCGCTCGATGGCGCAGGAACTGGCCGACCTGCCCGACAGCGCGCAGGTGCGGCAGCTGTCGCGGCTGCGCGATCAGGGCCAGGAAGCGACCATCGTCACCGCCAGCGGCCAGATCGTCTCGATCGTCGGCGGCCAGTTGGCGACGCTGATGCCGGAACTGCCGACCCCGGTGATGCTGCGGCAGGCGCAGCTGTCGCGCGGCTTCGCGGCGATCGAAGGCAGCGCCGATACCGCCGACGGCGGCGCCGGGCAGGGCGCCGCCGGCCTGCGGCTGCGCGTGGTGGTGGCGATCCCGAATTCCAGCGACGCGCTGTCGCTGCGCAGCGAGGCGCGCTTCCTGCAACTGATGCAGGCGGTGCCGACGCCGCTGGCGGTCAACGCCGAGGCGCTGCGCCAGGCCTACAGTGAATACCAGCAGCGTTCGGTGGCGCGCTCCGGGCTGCGCAAGATTTACCTGGTGACGCTGACGCTGACACTGCTGCTGGCGATCTTCGGCGCACTGGCCAGCGCCTTCCTGATCGCCAGCGAACTGGCACGGCCGCTGCTGCTGCTGGCCGAAGGCACCAAGGCGGTGGCCGGCGGCAACCTGTCGCCGCGCCCGATCGTCAGCAGCGCCGACGAACTCGGCACGCTGACGCAATCGTTCAACACGATGACGCGCCAGCTGTCGGACGCCCGCGCCGCCGTCGAGAAGAACCGCATGGCGCTGGAAAACGCCAAGGCCTATCTGGAATCGGTGCTGGCCAACATGTCGGCCGGCGTGCTGGTGCTGGACGATGAATTCCGGCTGGTCACCGCCAACCAGTCGGTGGCGCGCATCCTGCATCACGACATCACGCCGCACATCGGCGCGCCGCTGGCGGCGATCGGCGCGCTGCACGATTTTTCCGGCGCGGTCACCGCCGCCTTCGCCGAGCAGAACGCGCAGTCGGCCGCCGCCAGCCACGACGGCCATCAGCACTGGCAGCGGCAGATCGAGATCGCCCGCAGCGACGACGACGACATCGTGCTGCTGGCGCGCGGCACCCGGCTGCCGGTCGAACGCGGACTCGGCTATCTGGTGGTGTTCGACGACATTTCCGACGTGATCTCGGCGCAGCGTTCGGTCGCCTGGGGCGAAGTGGCGCGCCGGCTGGCGCACGAGATCAAGAATCCGCTGACGCCGATCCAGCTGTCGGCCGAGCGGCTGCAGATGAAGCTGGAAGACAAGCTGGCGCCGACCGACGCCGCGATGCTGTCGAAAGGCACCGCCACCATCGTCAACCAGGTAGCGGCGATGAAGCGCATGGTCGACGATTTCCGCGACTACGCCAAGACGCCGCCGGCGCAACTGGCGGCGCTGGATTTCAACGAACTGATCGCCGAAATCCTCAACCTGTACCTGTCCGAAGTCGAGCGCGGCACGATCCGCCCGCGGCTGTCGCCGGGGCTGCCGGCGATCCTCGGCGACGCCACCCAGCTGCGGCAGGTGGTCCATAATCTGCTGCAGAACGCGCAGGACGCAGTCGGCGAGCGCGGCGACGGCGGCGCGGCGCAAATCGACGTGCTGACCGAGGAAGTGCATTACCAGGATGCCGACGGTCATCGCCGCAGCGCGGTGCGGCTGACCATCAGCGACAACGGTCCCGGCTTCGCGCCGAAGATCCTGGCGCGCGCGTTCGAACCCTACGTGACCTCGAAGCCGCGCGGCACCGGACTCGGGCTGGCGATGGTCAAGAAGATCATCGAGGAACACGGCGGCCGCATCGATTTGCAGAACCGGACGGACGGCCATGGTGCCAAAGTGGCGATTTTGCTGTTAAAGTTGGCCCCTGACACGTTGTCAAGTTGACACGTGTACGCCGCTGCCGCGACGCTGCCGGCAGAGGGAAAGAATGAACCGAAGGAAGGTAGTCAGATGGCAAACATCCTGGTAGTCGACGACGAAATGGGTATCCGCGAACTGCTGTCGGAGATCCTGGGCGACGAAGGCCACGTGGTCAGCACCGCGGAAAACGCCCGGCAGGCGCGCGAGCGCCGGCTGGCGGCGACGCCCGACCTGGTGCTGCTGGACATCTGGATGCCGGATACCGACGGCGTCACGCTGCTGAAGGAATGGCAGCGCGACGGCATGCTGACGATGCCGGTCATCATGATGTCGGGCCATGCCACCATCGATACCGCGGTCGAGGCGACCCGCATCGGCGCGCTCAACTTCCTGGAAAAACCGATCGCGCTGCAAAAGCTGCTGAAGGCGGTGCAGGAAGGGCTGGCGCACAATGCGCCGCGTCCGGCCGCTGCCGCCGCCAGCACCATGCCGCTGCCGCCGCGCGTGGCGGCGCAGACCGAAACGCTGCCCGGCAACGCCGCCGCGCCGTTGCCGTTCGCCGCGCGCGCCGCCGATACCGCGCCGGCGCCGAGCATCGACGAGCGCCTGAGCGCGTCCTTCGACCTGCCGCTGCGCGAAGCGCGTGACAATTTCGAGCGCGCCTATTTCGAGCACCATCTGGCACGCGAACACGGCAGCATGACGCGCGTGGCCGAACGCACCGGCCTCGAACGCACCCATCTCTACCGCAAGCTCAAGCAGCTCGGCGTCGAGCCGGGCAAGCTGGCCCGCAAGGGCGGATGAGCCGCGCATGACGCCGTCCACGCTGGTGGTCGGCGGCAGCGCCGCCGAGCGCGAACGGGCGATCGTCGCCGCCGTGTCGCGCGCGCCCGCTCTGCCCACCGTGGCCCTGCTCGAAGGCCTGCCGGACGCCGGCGCCGACGCCGCCCACCCGCCGCAGCTGCAAACCATCCACATCGCGCCCGGCTGCCCGTGCTGCATCGGCAGCCTGACATTGCGGGTGACGCTGAACCGCATCCTGCGCCGGCCGCCGGCGCGACTCTACATCGGCCTGGCGGCGACGCCGCATCTGCCGCGCCTGCGCGAGCTGCTGCGCCAGCCGCCCTACGATGCGCTGCTGCAATGGAGCGACGACCTGCCGCTTTGACCGCGCCGCCGGCAATCACCGGCAGTCCGCACCGCCCGTCGCGGGCTTGAAATCGCCGCCGCGGCCGCCATGTTGGAGGCAGAAACAATGGCATGGCACAAGGAGCGCACATGAACCTGATCTACAACAGCGAGCAGTACAGCGTGGTCGAATTCGGCATCGACGCCGAACGCGAAGCCCTGCGCTTCGGCGGTTTCGAAATCGTCGACAAGCCGTCGCGGCGCGAAATCTTCATCGGTGGCAAGCTGGCCAAGACCTTCCGCGAAGGCGTCGAGGAACTGATCGCCAGCGAACCCAGCGTCGAGGACATCGACAGCTTTCTCGGCCAGTACGACGCGCTGATGAGCCAGTCGGTCACTCTGCACTGAATAGGGGGAGTATGCCGAAAAATCGGCCTGTCACGGGCAGCCAAAGCCCGACTTGAAAAATACTCACCCCAGTAATACTTTTTCAATGATTTCGGCGGCCGCTGACGCGGCCGTCGCCTTGTCCGCCCCTCGCCCGGCAAACCGGCTACACTGGCCGCCCCATGAAAGCCAATTCCCGTCCGATTTCCAGCGCCCAGAGCGGCATCCACGAACGGCTGCCGCAACTGCTGGCGCGCCACGCCGCCAGCCCCTACCGCCGTCCGCTGGCGGACTACAGCCGCGCCGCCTTCGCGCACAGCATCGACGCCTGGCGCGCCGCCGGCGCGGCGCCGCTCATCCTGGATGCCGGCTGCGGCGTCGGCGCCTCGACCTGGCATCTGGCGGCGCGCCACCCCGGGCATTTCGTGATCGGCGTCGATCAGTCGGCCGACCGGCTGGCGCGCCAGACGCGCTGGGACGGCGCGCCGCCGCCAAACTGCCTGACGGTGCGCGCCGATCTGGTCGATTACTGGCGCCTGCTGCTGGCGGCCGGCATCCGGCCGGCGCAACACTATCTGCTGTATCCGAACCCGTGGCCGAAGATCGGCCAGCTGGCGCGGCGCTGGCACGGCCATCCGGTGTTCCCGACGCTGCTGGCGCTCGGCGGCGCCTTCGAATGCCGCAGCAACTGGCGCATCTACGTCGAGGAATGCGCGGCGGCGATCACGCAGCTGACCGGCATCGCGGTGGCGGTCGAAACCTGGCAGCCGGCGCAGCCGATCACGCCGTTCGAAGCGAAGTACCTGGCCTCCGGCCATGGGCTGTGGCGCTGCCGCGCGCAGCTACCGGCAGCGCCTTGCGCCTGAAGCGTCCGGCCCGGCCGGCCGATTACGCGACCGGCAAATCCGGCGGCGCAACGCCGGCCAGCGCCGCCGGATCGCCGACCGCGAAACTCAACATGCTCAATGTGCCGGCCTCGATGCCGTCGGCCAGCAGCGTCACCGCCTCGCCGGGCTGGCGGCTGCCGGCCACGTACAACAGCGGCAGATAGTGCTCGACGGTCGGCACCGCCAGCCGCGCTTCCGGCCCCCAGTCGGCGTAATCGGCCAATGCGCGCAAGTCGCCATCCATCAGCAGCGCGCGCACGCGGTCGTTGAATGTGCGCGCCCAATCCGGCGTCGCCGCCGGGCCGCCGCGCGTCATCAGGCGCAGGTTGTGCACCGCGTTGCCGCTGCCGAGCAGCAGCACGCCTTCGTCGCGCAGCGGCGCCAGCCGGGCGCCGAGTTCGAAATGCCAGTCGGCCGGCTGCGTCAGGTCCAGGCTCAACTGCAGCACCGGAATGTCGGCACGCGGATAGATCTTGCACAGCAGCGCCCAGGCGCCATGATCCAGCCCCCAGTCGTGGTCCAGATGCAGCGGCAGCGGCGCCAGCAGATCGCGCACGCGCGCGGCCAGCGCCGGATCGCCGGGCGCCGGGTAGCGCATGTCGAACAGCGCTTGCGGAAAACCGCCGAAATCGTGGATGGTGCGCGGCGCCGCCATCGCGGTGATGCCGATGCCGCGCGTGCACCAGTGGGCCGACACCACCAGGATCGCGCGCGGGCGCGGCAGGCTCTGGCCGAGCCGCTGCCACAGCGCGGTATAGGCATTGTCCTGCAGCGCATTGATCGGGCTGCCGTGGCCGAGGAACAGCGCCGGCAGGCGCGGAGAAGGCGTCGAAGAAGTGGTCATCATGATCGGGCGCAACGTCGGCGGCGCCCCGGCTGGGTTGGAGAAATCATGGTAGACCAAAGCGCCGTCCGGCGCCGCGCCGCTGTCGCCGCCGGCCGCGATGGCGTAGACTTGTCGTCCCGCATCCACCCCGCGTTTCGCCGCCATGTGCCAGCTTCTCGGAATGAACTGCAACGTTCCCACCGACATCGTGTTCAGCTTCACCGGCTTCGCTACCCGAAGCGGCGTCGGCCACCACGCGGACGGCTGGGGCATCGCCTTCTTCGAGGGCGCCGGCGTGCGCCATTTCGTCGATTACCAGGCGGCGCTGGCGTCGCCGGTGGCGGAGTTGATCAAGCGTTTCCCGATCAAGTCGAAAAACGTGATCGCCCACATCCGCAAGGCCACCCAGGGCCAGGTGGCGCTGGAAAACTGCCATCCGTTCGTGCGCGAGCTGTGGGGCCGCTACTGGGTGTTCGCCCACAACGGCGATCTGAAACAGTTCGCGCCGCAACTGGCCGGCCCGTACCGGCCGGTCGGCAACACCGACAGCGAACTGGCGTTCTGCTACCTGTTGCAGGAATTGCGGCGCCGCTTCGGCGACCAGCCGCCGGAGCGCGCGGCGCTGGCGGCGGCGCTGCGCGAACTGTGCGCCGGCATCGCCGCGCACGGCACCTTCAACATGATGCTGTCGGACGGCTCGGCGCTGTACGCGCACTGCTCGACCGACCTGCACTACATCGTGCGCCAGCATCCGTTCGCCAAGGCGCAACTGGCCGACGACGACATGACGGTGGATTTTTCACAGGTGACGACGCCGTCCGACCGCGTCGCGGTGATCGTCACCGAACCGCTGACCGCCAACGAGAACTGGCAGCGTTTCGGTACCGGCGAACTGATCGTGTTCGTCGATGGCGCGCCGCTTGCCGGCGATTCGTAACGGCTGTAACAAAACGCATCCGTTGCTGCACGCGGCGGCGGCTCTGGCTATATTGAAGTCATGGCGCACCCGGCGCCCCTGACGAAGCGGAGTCCATCATGACACTCAAGAAAACCCTGATTCCCCTGCTGGCGGCCGGCGTCCTGGCCGCTTCGGTCTCCAGCCCGGCAATGGCCGGCGGACGCGGCAACGGCGCGGCGATCGCCGCCGGCATCCTGGGCGCGGTGGTGGTCGGCTCGCTGATCGCCAACGCCAATTCGCAGCCGGCCTACGTGGCGCCGCAACCGGCGTACGTGCCGCCGCCACAACCGGTCTACCAATACCAGCCGGCGCCGCAGGTCTACTATCCGGCCCCGGTGCGGCGCGCCTACTATGCGCCGCAGCCGTATTACGCACCGCCGGCGGTGGTGGTGCACGGGCGGTATCGGTATTGAGGCCGATGCTGCCGGCGCCATCACAGCGGCGCCCGAACGAAAAGCCGGAATTTTCCGGCTTTTTGTTTTATGGGGAGTATAGGAAAACTTCTCTGATCAGGCGCCCGTGACAGGCCGCCATGTCGGGGAGTATGCAGGCAGAAAACTACAAACTCGGCGCCAGCCAGCGCTGCACTTCCTCCAGCGGCACGCCGCGCCGTTCGGCCATGTCGGCGACCTGATCGGCGCCGATCTTGCCGACGCTGAAGTATTTCGACTGGCGGTGGCTGAAGTAGAAACCGGAGACCGAGGCGCCCGGATACATCGCCAGCGATTCGGTCACCTGCATGCCGATCTCGTCGCAGCGCATGGCGCGGAACATGTCGGCCTTGACCGTGTGTTCCGGACAGGCCGGGTAGCCGGGCGCCGGGCGGATGCCGCGATATTCCTCGCGGATCATGGCGTCGTTGTCCAGCGTTTCCTCCGGTTCGTACCCCCACAGGTCGGTGCGCACGCGGTGGTGCAGGTATTCGGCGAAGGCTTCGGCCAGACGGTCGGCCAGTGATTCCAGCAGCAGCGCCGAATAGTCGTCCAGCGCGTCGCGGAAACGCTGCGCGTATTTTTCGACACCGAGGCCGGCGGTCACCGCGAACATGCCGATGTAGTCGGCGACACCGGACTCCTTCGGCGCGATGAAGTCGGCCAGGCACTGGTTCGGGCGCTGGATTTTTTCGCCGTTCGGGCCGTCCACCACCGGTTTCACGCCCTGCTGGCGCAGGCCGTAGTAGGTGAACAGGGTTTCGGTGCGCGTGTCGTCGGTATAGATTTCGATGTCGTCGTCGCGCACGCTGTTGGCCGGCAGCAGCATGACGACGCCGTTGGCGGTCAGCCAGCGGCCTTCGATCACCCGCTTCAGCAACGCCTGCCCTTCCTCGAAGACCTTGGAGGCGGCCGCGCCGACCACCGGGTCGGTCAGTATCGCCGGATACGGCCCGGCCAGGTCCCAGGTCTGGAAGAACGGCCCCCAGTCGATGTAGGCGGCGATTTCGGCCAGATCGACGTTCCTGAATTCGCGGCGGCCGATGAACTTCGGCTTGACCGGCGTATCGGCGCCGTCGAACGGCACGCGCATCTTGTTGGCGCGCGCCTCGGCCAGCGTGATGATCGGCAGCGCCTTTTTGTTGGCGTGCTGGTGCCGCACCCGTTCGTAGTCGGCGGCGACTTCGGCGACGTATTGGGCGGCATCGTCGGACACCAGCGACTGCGCCACCGACACCGAGCGCGAGGCGTCCGGCACGTACACCACCGGGCCGCTGTAGTTCGGCGCGATCTTCACCGCGGTATGCGCGCGGCTGGTGGTGGCGCCGCCGATCAGCAGCGGAATCTTCTTTTCGCGGAAATACGGATCGCGCTCCATCTCGCGGGCGACGTGCGCCATTTCTTCCAGCGATGGCGTGATCAGGCCGGACAGGCCGACGATGTCGGCGTTTTCTTCCTTGGCCTTGGCCAGGATTTCCGAACACGGCACCATCACGCCCATGTTGACGACATCGAAGTTGTTGCATTGCAGGACCACGGCGACGATGTTCTTGCCGATGTCGTGCACGTCGCCCTTCACGGTGGCGACCACCAGCTTGCCCTTCGATTGCGCGGCGATGCCGGTTTCGCGCTCGTTCTGCGCCTTTTCCTGTTCGATGAACGGGATCAGGTGCGCCACCGCCTGCTTCATCACGCGCGCCGACTTGACCACCTGCGGCAGGAACATCTTGCCCTGACCGAACAGGTCGCCAACGATGTTCATGCCATCCATCAGCGGCCCTTCGATCACTTCGATGGTGCGGCCGCCGGCGCCGGTGATCTGCTGGCGCGCTTCCTCGGTATCCTCGACCACCCATTGGGTGATGCCGTGTACCAGCGCGTGCGCCAGCCGCTGCTGCACGGTGCCGGCGCGCCATTCCAGCGTTTCTTCTTCCTTCTTGCCGCCGGCCTTCAGCGTCGCGGCGAATTCGATCATGCGCTCGGTGGCGTCGGCACGGCGGTTCAGCACCACGTCCTCGACGCGCTCGCGCAGTTCCGGCGCCAGCTCGCTGTAGACGCCCATCATGCCGGCGTTGACGATGCCCATCGTCATGCCGGCGCGGATCGCGTGGTACAGGAACACGGTCTGGATCGCCTCGCGCGCCGGGTCGTTGCCACGGAAGCTGAACGAGACGTTGGAGACGCCGCCGGAAACCTTGGCGTGCGGCAGGTTTTCGCGGATCCAGCGCGTGGCTTCGATGAAATCGACCGCGTAGTTGCTGTGTTCCTCGATGCCGGTGGCGATCGCGAAGATGTTGGGGTCGAAGATGATGTCTTCCGGCGGGAAATCGACTTCGCGCACCAGCAGCTCGTAGGCGCGGCGGCAGATTTCGGTCTTGCGCTCGAAGGTATCGGCCTGGCCCTGTTCGTCGAAGGCCATCACGATCACCGCGGCGCCGTAGCGCCGGCACAATCTGGCCTGGCGCAGGAATTCTTCCACGCCTTCCTTCATCGAGATCGAGTTGACGATCGCCTTGCCCTGGATGCAGCGCAGGCCGGCTTCCAGCACCGCGAACTTGCTGGAGTCGATCATGATCGGCACGCGCGCGATGTCCGGTTCCGACGCGATCAGGTTGAGGAAGCGCGTCATCGCCGCGACCGCGTCGAGCATCGCCTCGTCCATGTTGATGTCGATCACCTGGGCGCCGTTCTCGACCTGCTGGCGCGCCACCGACAGCGCCTCGTCGTACTGCTCGCCGAGGATCATGCGGGCGAACGCCTTGGAGCCGGTGACGTTGGTGCGCTCGCCGACGTTGACGAACAGCGAGTTCTCGTCGATGTTGCAGGCTTCCAGCCCGGACAGCCGCAGCGCCGGCGCGATTTCCGGCACGCGGCGCGGCGCGATCGTGCGCACGGTATCGGCGATCGCCCGGATGTGCGCCGGCGTGGTGCCGCAGCAGCCGCCGGCGATGTTGACGAAACCGCTGTCGGCGAAGTCCTTCAGCAGCGACGAGGTGACATCCGGCGTTTCGTCGAAACCGGTATCCGACATCGGATTCGGCAAACCGGCGTTCGGATAGATGCAGACGAAGGTGTCGGCGATCTTCGACAGTTCTTCCGCGTACGGCCGCATCAGCGCGGCGCCGAGCGCGCAGTTCAGGCCGATGGTCAGCGGCCGCGCATGGCGCACCGAATTCCAGAACGCTTCCACCGTCTGGCCGGACAGGATGCGCCCGGAGGCATCGGTAACGGTGCCGGAAATCATGATCGGCAGGCGCTGGCCGGATTCCTCGAAAAAGCTGTCGATGGCGAACAGCGCCGCCTTGCAGTTGAGCGTGTCGAACACGGTTTCGACCAGCAGCAGATCGACGCCGCCCTCGACCAGCGCGCGGGTCTGTTCCAGATAGGCGTCGACCAGCTGCGTGAACGTGACGTTGCGCGCCGCCGGGTCGTTGACATCCGGCGAAATCGACGCGGTCTTCGGCGTCGGCCCGAGCGCGCCGGCGACGAAGCGCGGCTTGTCGGGACTCGAATACTTGTCGCAGGCGGCACGCGCCAGCCGCGCCGATTCCAGGTTCATTTCGTAGACCAGATGCGCCATCTGGTAATCGTCCTGGGCGATGCCGGTGGCGCCGAAGGTATTGGTTTCGATGATGTCGGCGCCGGCTTCCAGGTATTGCTCGTGGATCTCGCGGATGATCTGCGGCTGCGTCAGCGACAGCAGTTCGTTGTTGCCGCGCACGAACAGCTCGCGCCCGCCGCCGTCGCCCTGGAAGCCGATGAAGCGGCCTTGCGGCCCGCCGCGATAATCTTCCTCGCTCAGCTTGTACTGCTGGATCATCGTGCCCATCGCGCCGTCCAGCACCAGGATGCGTTGGGACAGCAGTTCGCGCAGCAGGGTTTCGGTGGCGGTGGCGGCGGGGCGGGTCATGGCGTTCTCTCGTGTGTGGCGGAATGCGGCGGTGCGCATATACTCCCTCGACAGGCAGCCTGCATCGGGCATGAACCGGCGTTCTACGAGGCATACCCCCCATCAAATAGGGAAATGGCAAACGAAGCGGCGCGGCGGGAGGGTAAAACCGGCCCGGAGCGGCGGGCGCTGGCCGGCCTCGATGGCAATCCAGGCGGGATTACAAAATTATACGGGATGCCACGCCGGCGGCCGGCGCGGGGCGTCTCAATGGCCGGCGCGCGCCAGCAGTTTCTGGAAATCCGCTGCCGGCAGCGGCCGGCTGTACAGAAAACCCTGATAGGCGTCGCAGCCGTTGTCGCGCAGGAAACGCAGCTGCTCGCGCGTCTCCACCCCTTCGGCGATCACGCTCATCTTCAGGCTGCGCGCCAGCGCGATCACGGCGTCGGTGATGGCGGCGTCGTTCGGGTCGTCGATGATGTCGCGCACGAACGACTGGTCGATCTTCAGCGTGTTGATCGGGAAGCGCTTCAGGTAGGCCAGCGAGGAGTAGCCGGTGCCGAAATCGTCGATCGAAATCTGCACGCCCATCTTGCGCAGCGCCTGCAGCACGCGGGCGTTCTGCTCCGGCGCCTGCATCACCGTGCTTTCGGTCAGTTCCAGTTCCAGCCATTGCGGCGCCAGCCCGGTCTGCTCCAGCGTGTCGCCGACCGCGCCGATGGTTTCCTCGCCCAACTGGGTGCTGGACAGATTCACCGACACCACCAGCGGCGCATAGCCGGCGCGCTGCCATTCGGCGTTCTGGCGGCAGGCTTCCTGCAGCGCCCAGTCGCCGATGCGGCGGATCAGGCCCATTTCCTCGGCCAGCGGAATGAAGCGCGCCGGCCCGATCAGGCCGAGGTCCGGGTGCTGCCAGCGCAGCAGCGCTTCCATGCCGAAGATGCGCGCGGTCGAGGCGTGCACCTTGGGCTGGTAGTAGACGCGGAACTCGTTGCGCTGCAGCGCATGGCGCAGCGCGTTTTCCAGCATCATGTGTTCCAGCGAGGCGGTGTTCATGTCGGCGGCGAAGAACTGGTAGTTGTTCTTGCCGGAACCCTTGGCGCGGTACATCGCCACGTCGGCGCTCTTGATCAGCGCCTCGGCGCTGCCGCCGTCTTCCGGGTAGACCGAAATGCCGATGCTGGCCGGCACGAACAGTTCCTGTCCTTCGATGTGGAACGGCAGCGCCAGCGCCGCCATCAGCTGCTCGGCCAGTTCGATGGCGCCGGCCATGTCGTGCACCGATTCGGCCAGCACCGCGAATTCGTCGCCGCCCAGGCGGGCGATCAGATCGGTCTTGCGCAGGCATTCGTAAAGGCGGTCGGCCACCAGTTGCAGCAGCATGTCGCCGGTCGGATGGCCGAAGGTGTCGTTGATGTTCTTGAAGCGGTCGAGGTCGATGAACAGCACCGCGAACAGCCGCCGCTCGCGCGCGGCGGCGGCGATCGCGTGGTCCAGCCGCTTGTAGAACAGGAAGCGGTTCGGCAGCCGCGTCAGCACGTCGTGGTTGGACAGGAACAGCAGCCGGTTCTCGGTCTGGCGGTGCGCCGACAGATCCTTGTAGACGGCGATCACGGTCTGCTCCTCGCCCTTTTCGGGACGGGCGAAATGCAGCGACAGCAGGCACGGAAACAGCATGCCGTTCTTCTTGCGCAGCGTCACCTCGGCATCGCCCGCCGCCTGGCTGCGCAGGCAGCGCGCGGCGATCCGCTGCCACAGCTTGCGGTCGGCGTAGAAAAAGCCGCCGTCGTGGCCGACCAGCTCGTCGCGGCTGTAGCCGGTCATCGCCGCCAGCGCGCCGTTGACCGCCAGCACCGGCCCCGGCCAGGCGCTGATCGCCACGCCCTCGGTCATGCTCTCGTAGACCTTGGCGGCCAGCGTCAGCGCCTGCTCGGAACGCTGCCGGGCACTGACATCGCGGGCGATGCCGCACACCAGTTCGCGCTCGCGCAGCCGCAGCACGGTGCCGGTATATTCGGCCAGGAATACCGAACCGTCCTTGCGCTTCAGCCGGCGCCGCACGATCGCCGGCGGCTGCGATGCCTGGCGCAGGTTCTCCAGCAGTTGCGGGACGAGTTCCGGCTTCAGGCTGACCGCTTCCAGCCGCAGTCCGGCCGCTTCTTCGCGGCTGTAGCCGAACAGCCGTTCGAAGGCCGGATTGACGGTCAGGAAGCGCCGGCTGTGCGGATCGACGATCGCCATCGCATCCAGTTCGTGCTCGAAGATCGCGCGGAACATTTCCTCGCTGCCGGCCAGCGCCTGGTCCAGCCGGGCGCGCTCGACCACCCGCGCCGCCGCGTAGGCGACGTGCTGCGCCAGCTGCAGTTCCAGCCCGCGTGGCGCGCGCGGCTGACGGAAGTACAGCGCCACGGTGCCGAGCACGTCGTTGGCCGGCGTCAGCATCGGCAGCGACCAGCAGGCGCGATAGCCGGTTTGCAGAAACTGTTCGCGCATTTCCGGCCAGCGCGTATCGCTGGCGATGTCGCTCACCGTCTCCGGCTGGCGGGTGCGCATCGCGGTCGCGCACACGCCCGACCAGCGCGGCAGGTCGACGCGCTCGATCAGCGCGCGCAGCGCTGGCGGCAGATTCGGCGCGGCGGCGATGTGAAAGCCGGCGGCCGATTCGTCCAGCTGCAGGATCGCGCAGACGGCGCCGGCCGCCAGCCGCTCGACCTGCGCCGCCAGCATCGCCAGCAGCTCCGGCAGGCCACGGCCGTCGGCCAGCATCGACAGCAGCGTCTTTTCCATTTCCAGCAGCGCCAGCAGCGGCTGGTGGCTATCGGCCGGTACGCCGGAGTGATCGGTATCCATGCGGGCCGTGGTCGCGCTCAGCACTGGTAAAGCACCGCGCGGTCGCGCGTTTCCTTGGCCCGCAACAGCGCCATGTCGGCCGCGTGCAGCACCTCCTCCCAGCCGGCGCCGTGCTCGGGATAGGCGGCCACGCCGAGCGAGATGGTCACTTCGCCGACCTCGCTGCCGTTCAGCTGGATGCGCAGGCGCCGGGCTTTCTGGCGCAGCTTTTCCGCCACGTCGAGCGCCTGCGGCAGGCCGGTGTCGGGCAGGATCACGGTGAATTCCTCGCCGCCGTAGCGGCAGGCCAGATCGCCGCCGCGCATCTCGGTCTGCAGCATGGCGCCGATGCCGCGCAGCAGCGCGTCGCCGGCGGCGTGGCCGAAGCTGTCGTTGAAGCGCTTGAAGCGGTCGAGGTCGAGCATGATGATGGCGACCGGACTCTGGTTGCGGCGGGCGTTGCGGATTTCGCGCACCAGCGATTCCTCCATGTAACGGCGGTTGAACAGGCCGGTCAGGCCGTCGCGCATCGCCTGGTCGTGCAGACGGTCGGCCAGCCGGATGTGCGCCAGCCGCAGGCCGGCATGTTCGGCCGCGGTTTCCGCCAGGGCCTGCGGGCCGGGATCGCTGCCGGCGCCGGCGAAGTCGTCGTCGTTCTCGACGTGCAGCATGCCGGTGATTTCGCCCTGCACCATCAGCGGCACGCACAGATAGGAAAACGGCGGCGGCGCCTGCACGTGGCGGCAGCGGATCGGCTCGCCGGCGCCGACATCGACCCGATAGCTCTTGCCGCGCCGCACCGCCCAGCAATCGTTGGGCGGGAATTCGCGTTCGGTGGCCGGCTCGCCCCACTGCGCCACCCGCAGATAGTGGTCGCCGCCGGCACCGAGCACGTACAACGCGCCGGCGCGGCCGGGCAGCAGCAGCAGCAGGTATTGCCGCACCACCGCGTAGACTTCGTCGCGCGTCAGGCAGGCTTGCAGCGCCTCGGTCATGTCGCGCAGCTGGCGCATCTCGTGGCCGCGCTGCTGCAGCAGCGTCATGCGGCGGTCGATCTCCCCGGCCATGCGGTCGATCGCCGCGGCCAGCTGGCCGGCTTCGTCGTCGCCCGGCTCCAGGCCGCTGCGCGCCTGCAGTTCGCCGCGGCGGATGCGGTCGGTGGTGTCGGTCAGCCGGCGCAGCTTGCGCAGCACCAGCGCATCGCTGCCGAACCAGACCAGACCGAGCACCAGCGCGAACGCCAGCGTCACGCTCAGCATGTCGGACAGGAAGGCGCGGCGGGCGCCGGCATAGACATCGTCGGTGGCCTGGCCGAACGCCAGGAACACCGTCTGCTCGGCGGTCTTGTGAATCACGGTATAGGCGAACAACCGCTGCACGCCGCCACCGCCGTCCAGCTCGGCCACGCCTTCCTCGCCGTGGTCGCGCACGTAGCTGGCCAGCGGCGCCTGCGGCCGCACGGTGCCGGTCCATTTGTTGACGTCGGGATAGCGCGCCAGCACCAGCCCGTTCTGGTCCAGCACCAGCAGCACCGAGTTGAACGGCATCTGCAACATGCTCGACCACAGCGCGAAACTGGCCAGATCGAAGGCGACGAACAGCACCGCGGTGATCTCGCGCCCGCCGTTCAATAGCGGCACGCCGATGAAGACGATCGGTTTGCCCAGCAGCGGGTCCATCTGGTACGGGCCGGGGGTCGGCAGATGAGTGGTCAGCACGTCACGAAAGAAACGCAGTCCGGAAATGTTGCCCTTCAGCCGCTGCGGTTCCGAACTGCAATACACCTCGCCGCCCGGCGTCGCCAGACCGAAAGTGTCGTAGCGCGGGAAATTCCGCACCAGATCGTTCAGCGTCGCCCGGCAGTTTGCCGCCGACAGCTGCTCGACCGGCGTCACCCGGGCCAGCGCCTGCAGGAAGGCGATCGCCTCATCCAGCAATTCATGGTGGCTGCGCTCCATCAGACGCACCAGCCGCAGCGCGGTGTCCTTCTGCTCGGCCCGCTGGGCATGCAGGCGCTGTATCGAACTGATCAGGGCCAGGCCGAAAGCCGGGATGAAGGCAAACAGGATCAACAGCAGCAACCGGGTCTTCAGGGTGGCGCGAAAAAAGGCTTTCACATGACCCGCCGCGATTTTTCGGAAGATGGGCGTGAATATTGACCGTTTTTTGACGTTGTCGTTTCACTAAAAGCGGCGGCCTTGATCTGACTCAGCAGCCGGTGTGGCCGGATGGAAAAAGGCCGGGAAAACCGCCCGCCGGCGTTTCGACCTGGTGGGTGGCGTGTGCGGGCTGGATGACGAACGCCACCAGCTCCCCGCCGGCGCGGGGAGGACCGGGCCGGAGCCACGCCAGTCCTGCTGGCCCGATCCAAAACAGGGGAGTATAAGCAAATTTACAAGACTGGGCGCCCGCTACAGGCGGGCATATCGGGGAGTATCCGCCTACTCGAAGCGCCCGCCGGCAAGCGCGAAGCCCTGCAGAAACACCGCCGCCGGCAGGCGCTTGCCGCCGGCCTTCTGCAATTCGGTGACGCGCAGCACGCCGTCGCCGCAGGCGATGCAGACGCCGGCGCCGTCGGCCGCCAGCACGGTGCCGGGCGCGACACCGGATGCGCCGGGGGCGCCGGCTTCGGCGCGGGCGCGCCACAGCTTGACCGGCTGGCCGGCGAAGCGGCCGAGCGCGCCGGGGAAGGGATCGAAGGCACTCACCTTGCGCGCCAGTGCCGGCGCCGGCTGCGTGAAGTCGAGCGCCGCCTCGTCCTTGCCGATCTTGGCGGCGTAGGTCACGCCGTCGGCCGGCTGCGGCGTCGCCGGCAGCGCCTGCGGATCGGCGGCGAGCGCGCCCAGCGCCTCGACGATCAGTTCGCCGCCGAGTGCCGCCAGACGGTCGTGCAACGTACCGGTGCTGTCGTCGGCGGCGATCGGCAGCGCGCGCCGCAGCAGCATCGGGCCGGTATCCAGCCCTTCGTCCATGCGCATGATGGTGATGCCGGTCTCGGCGTCGCCGGCCTCGATCGCCCGGTGGATCGGCGCGGCGCCGCGCCAGCGCGGCAGCAGCGACGCATGGATGTTGATGCAGCCGAGCGGCGCGATCGCCAGCACCGAAGCCGGCAGGATCAGGCCGTAGGCCGCCACCACCATCACGTCGTGCGGGGTGGCGCGCAACAGTTCGTGCGCCTGCGCCGCCACCTGCGGATATTTGCCGTCCAGCCGCAGCGACTGCGGCTGCGCCACCGCCATGCCGTGCGCCAGCGCATACTGCTTGACCGCCGACGCCTGCAGCTTCATGCCGCGCCCGGCCGGCCGGTCGGGCTGGGTCAGCACCAGAGGAATCTCGAAGCCGGCCTCATGCAGTGCCGCCAGCGCGACCGCGGCGAATTCGGGCGTGCCCGCGAAAACGATCTTCATCGGTAAATGGGTAGTGCCGGCCGCCAGGGCCGGAGTGGGAATCAGCGCACCGCTTCCAGGCGGGCGTCGTGCTGCTTCTGGCGCTTCATTTCGCGCTCTTCCTTCAGGAGCCGGGTCTTGATGCGGTTGCGCTTCAACGGCGACAGGTATTCGACGAACACCTTGCCCTTCAGGTGGTCCATCTCGTGCTGGATGCAGATCGCCAGCAGGCCGTCGGCCTCCAGCTCGAACGGCTGGCCATCGACATCCAGCGCGCGCACCTTGACGCGGGCGTGGCGCTCGACACCGTCGTAGATGCCGGGCACCGACAGGCAGCCTTCGTCGTAGACCTGCTTTTCCTCGCTGGCCCAGATGATTTCCGGGTTGACGAACACGCGCAGTTCGTCGCGGGCCTCGGAAACGTCGATGACGATCAGCTGCTCATGGACATCGACCTGCGACGCCGCCAGGCCGACGCCAGGCGCTTCATACATGGTTTCGGCCATGTCGGCGGCCAGCTGCTTCAGGCGCGCGTCGAATACGGATACCGGCTTGGCGACCTTGTGCAGGCGGGGATCGGGATAACGCAGGATGGTCAGCAATGACATACGCGAAAGGGGCAAAAGACGAAGCAGGAACCAGGGACCGGGGCGGGCGGCTTACGGCGTTTGCGCAACAAGGTAACAATGTTGGATGGTCGTTGTTCTTGCTAGTTCAAGGATTTATGGGCAGAATTTGATTCACTTTGGCAAGATTTTTGTCAACTTCCCCCATCGCGCCAACGACTTTTCGCGGCTTGCGACCCGTGCCGCCCTGACCGGAACAACCATGAAAAAGTTTAGCACAGCCGCTCGCGCCGCCGCTTCCGCCCCCCTTGCAGCCGTCCTGCTCGCCGCCATGCTGGCCGGCGCCGCCGGCAGCGCCACGGCGGCCGCGCAGTGCACCTTCCGCGACAACGCGCCGGACCAGCATCTGGTGGTGCGCGGCGACACGCTGTGGGGCATTTCCGGCAAATTCCTCGAACACCCGTGGTGCTGGCCGCAGGTGTGGGACATGAACCGCGAGCAGATCCGCAATCCGCACTGGATCTACCCTGGCCAGATCGTCTATCTGGACCGCGCCGCCGGCCGCCTGCGGCTGGCCGAGCCGGCCGCCGGCCAGGCCGATGCCGGCGATGTCCGGCTGTCGCCGCGCATCCGCAACCAGCAACTGGCGGCCGACGCGATTCCGGCGATCCCGGCGGCGGTCATCGAACCGTTCCTGTCGCAGCCACTGATCGTCGAGGAAGACCAGTTGCAGAGCGCGCCGCGCATCGTCGCCACCCAGGAAGGCCGGGTATTCCTCGGCAGGAACGACAAGGCCTATGTGCGCGGCGATCTCGGCGGCGTCAGCGACTTCCAGGTATTCCGCCCCGGCGTGCCGCTGAAGGACCCGGTCACCAAGGCGGTGCTCGGCTACGAGGCGGCCTATCTCGGCAGCGTCAAGCTGCAGCGCACCGCCAAAGAGCCGGACGAGGCGCACACCTTCGCCGTCATCAGCGCGCGCGAGGAAATCGGCGTCGGCGACCGCCTGCTGCCGACGCCGCTGGCGCCGATCATGAATTACGTGCCGCACGCGCCGGCCGGCGCGGTCGATGCGCGTATCGCATCGATCTACGGCGGCGTCAGCCACGCCGGCCAGAACCAGGTGGTGGCGCTGAATCGCGGCAGCGACGACGGCATCGACATCGGCACCACGCTGGAGCTGTACCGCTTCGGCCAAATCATCGCCGACCGCACCGACGACAAGAAGCCGGTCAAGCTGCCGGACGAACGCTACGGCACGCTGTTCGTGTTCCGCGTGTTCAAGCACGTGTCCTACGGGCTGATCATGCAGGTCTCCGACTCGGTCCAGGTCGGCGACGTCGCCCGCTCGCCGGAGTAGCCGCTGGCGGTGCCGAGCGCCCCTCCCCTGACCGCCGCCGAACGCGACGAACTGGCCGCCTGGCTGCGGCTCGGGCAGACGCCGGGCGTCGGCCCGCACACCGCGCGCAAGCTGCTGGGCGCCTTCGGCCTGCCGCAAAACATCCTCGCCGCCGGCCTGCCGGCCTTATCCAGAGTGGTGCCCGAGCGCATCGCGCAGGCGCTGCGCCAGCCGCTGGCGGATGACGCCGCCGCCTTGATCGAACGCACGCTGGACTGGGCTGGCGAGGCCGGCAACCGCGTGCTGACCATCGCCGACGCCGACTATCCGGCCAGCCTGCTGCAGATCGCCGACCCGCCGCTGATCCTGTACGCCAAGGGCCGCGTCGAACTGCTGGCGCGGCCGGCGCTGGCGCTGGTCGGCAGCCGCAACGCCACCACCCAGGGCAACCTGAACGCCGAACAGTTCGCCGAGGCGCTGTGCCAGACCGGCTATGCGATCGTCTCCGGCCTGGCGCTCGGCATCGACGCCGCCGCCCACCGTGGCGCGCTGGCGGCGGCCGAAGCCGGCGCGCCGGCCTCGACCATCGCGGTGATCGGCACCGGCGCCGACATCGTCTATCCGGCGCGCAACCGCGCGCTGGCGCACCGCATCGCCGCCGCCGGCTGCATCCTCAGCGAATACCCGCTCGGCATGCCGGCGATCGCCGCCAATTTCCCGCGCCGCAACCGCATCATTTCCGGGCTGGCGCGGGCGGTGCTGGTGGTCGAGGCGGCGGCGCAGTCCGGCTCGCTGATCACCGCGCGAATGGCCGCCGAACAGGGCCGCGACGTGTTCGCGATTCCCGGCTCCATCCATTCGCCGCTGTCCAAGGGCTGCCACCTGCTGATCAAGCAGGGTGCCAAGCTGGTCGAATCGGAGCAGGACGTGCTGGAGGAATTGCGCCACGTCGCCATACCGCCGGCGCCGCCGATGCCCGCGCCAGCACCGCCGGCAGCGCAAGCGCCGGCCGGCACGGTCGCCGAGCGGCTGCTGGCGGCGCTCGGCTTCGATCCGGCCACGCCGGACCTGCTGGCGGCGCGCTGCGGCCTCGACGCGGCGACGGTGGCCGCCGAACTGCTGGCGCTGGAACTGCAGGGCCGCGTCGAAAGTCTGCCGGGCGGCGGCTACCAGCGGCTGCGTTGAGCGGCGCCCGGGCCGGCGCCGGCTTTGTGCTACAGTGATCCCATGTTTGACGTACTTGTGTATCTTTACGAAACGTATTACCGGCCCGATGCCTGCCCGGAACCGGAAGTGCTGGCGCGCAAGCTGTCGGCGGCCGGCTTCGAGCAGGACGACATTTCGCAGGCGCTCGGCTGGCTGACCGATCTGGCGCTCAGCACCAACGAACTGGCCGAACGGCCGCGCCAGGTGGCCGTTTCCGACGGCTTCCGCGTCTATCCGGCCGAGGAGATGGATCGCCTCGGCACCGCGGTGGTCGGCTTCATCCAGTTCCTCGAATCGGCGCGGATGCTGGACCCGATGCAGCGCGAGATCGTCATCGAACGGGCGCTGGCCGCCGGCGAAGCGCCGTTGACGCTGGACAAGCTGAAGGTGATCGTGCTGATGGTGCTGTGGAGCGAGGGCAAGGAACCGGACGGCCTGATGTTCGACGAGCTGTTCCTCGACGAAGACGACGCCGAACCGCGCCTGCTGCACTGAATTCCCCGCGCAGCCGGCACCGTCGCCGCTGCCAATTCGTTCCCTGCCGTACACGGCGCCGCGAACTTTCCCGGCGCCGGCGGTGACAAAGCCTTAACTTGCGAGCGGCGCGGCAACGCGCTTATCATGGGCGCCGCCTCTCGCCCGGCTATTATTTACAGGTGTTGAAGTTGCACAACCGCAATTTCGGTACTATGCAGGCTTGCGCGCCGTCGATCCGCTCCGGCGCGTCCTTTTCGAGAATCCATTCATGAGCAAAACCCTCATCATCGCCGAGAAGCCGTCCGTCGCGAACGACATCGCGAAGGCGCTCGGCGGCTTCACCAAGCACGATGAGTATTTCGAATCCGACCAGTACGTGCTGTCGTCGGCGGTCGGCCATCTGCTGGAAATCGCCGTGCCGGAAGAATACGACGTCAAGCGCGGCAAATGGTCGTTCGCCAACCTGCCGGTAATCCCGCCGCACTTCGCGCTGAACCCGATCGCCAAGACCGAAGCGCGGCTGAAGGTGCTGAACAAGCTGATCCGCCGCAAGGACGTGACCGAACTGATCAACGCCTGCGACGCCGGGCGCGAGGGTGAACTGATCTTCCGCCTGATCGCGCAGAACGCCAAGGCCAAGCAGCCGGTCAAGCGGCTGTGGCTGCAGTCGATGACGCCGGGGGCGATCCGCGACGGCTTCGCGCGCCTGCGCAGCGACGAGGAAATGCTGCCGCTGGCCGACGCCGCCCGCTGCCGCTCCGAAGCCGACTGGCTGATCGGCATCAACGGCACCCGCGCGATGACCGCGTTCAACTCGAAGGAAGGCGGCTTCTACCTGACCACGGTTGGCCGGGTGCAGACGCCAACCCTGTCGATCGTGGTCGAGCGCGAGGAGAAGATCAAGCATTTCGTCGCCCGCGACTATTGGGAAGTGCGCGCCGAATTCGTCTGCGCCGCCGGCATCTACGAAGGCCGCTGGCTCGACACCAAATTCAGGAAGGACGAAAGCGATCCGGAAAAGCGCGCCGAGCGGCTGTGGAGCAAGGCCGCCGCCGAATCGATCGTCGCCGCCTGCCGTGGCAAGCCGGGCAAGGTCTCGGAAGAATCGAAGCCGACCACGCAGATGGCGCCGGCGCTGTTCGATCTGACCAGCCTGCAGCGCGAGGCAAACTCGCGCTTCGGCTTTTCCGCCAAGAACACGTTGGGGCTGGCGCAGGCGCTGTATGAAAAGCACAAGGTGCTGACCTATCCGCGTACCGATTCGCGCCATCTGCCGGAAGACTATCTGGCGAGCGTCAAGCAGACGCTGGAAACCGTCTCGGAAAATCACAACTATCAGCGCTTCGCGGCGCAGATCCTGAAGTCCGGCTGGGTCAAGCCGAACAAGCGCATCTTCGACAACAGCAAGATTTCCGATCACTTCGCGATCATCCCGACCACGCAGGCGCCGAAGAACCTGTCAGAACCGGAACAGAAGTTGTACGACCTGGTGACGCGCCGCTTCATGGCGGTGTTCTTCCCGGCCGCCGAATTCCTGGTCACCACCCGCTACACCGAAGTCTCCGGCCACCAGTTCAAGACCGAGGGCAAGGTGATGGTCAATCCGGGCTGGCTGGCGATCTACGGCAAGGACGTGGCCGATCCGAAGGACCCGGACAGCGGCACGCTGGTGGCGGTGGGCAAGGACGAAACGGTCAAGACCGACAAGGTCGAAGCGCACGGGCTAGTGACCAAGCCGCCGGCGCGCTACACCGAAGCGACGCTCTTGTCGGCGATGGAAGGCGCCGGCAAGCTGGTCGACAACGAGGAACTGCGCGAGGCGATGGCCGGCAAGGGCCTCGGCACGCCGGCCACGCGCGCGGCGATCATCGAAGGCTTGCTGAACGAAAAATACCTGCTGCGCGAAGGCCGCGAAATGATGCCGACCGCCAAGGCCTTCCAGCTGATGACGCTGCTGCGCGGTCTGGGCGTGAACGAACTGACCGCGCCGGAACTGACCGGCGGCTGGGAATACAAGCTGGCGCAGATGGAAAAGGGCAAGATCAGCCGCGAGGAATTCATGCGCGAGATCGCCCAGATGACCCAGGTGATCGTCAAGCGCGCCAAGGAATACGACAACGACACCATCCCCGGCGACTACGCGACGCTGCAAACGCCGTGCCCGAACTGCGGCGGCGTGGTCAAGGAAAACTACCGGCGCTTCGCCTGCACCCGGTGCGAATTCTCGATGTCGAAGACGCCGGGCGGGCGCCAGTTCGAAGTCGCCGAGGTCGAGGAACTGCTGCAGAACCGCACGATCGGCCCGCTGCAGGGTTTCCGCTCGAAGATGGGGCGGCCGTTCGCGGCGATCCTGAAGATCGCCCGCGACGAGGAACACGACAACTACAAGCTGGAATTCGATTTCGGCCAGCCGCAGGACGACGACGACAGCGCCGAAGGCGTCGATTTCACCGGCCAGGAAGCGCTCGGGCCGTGCCCGAAGTGCGGCAGCGGCGTCTACGAAATGGGACTGGCCTACGTCTGCGAAAAGACCGTGGCCAAGCCGAAAGCCTGCGACTTCCGCAGCGGCCGCATCATCCTGCAGCAGGAAATCCTGCCGGAGCAGATGAAGAAGCTGCTGAACGACGGCAAGACCGACCTGCTGCCGGGCTTCGTCTCGCAGCGCACGCGGCGGCCGTTCAAGGCCTTCCTGGTCAAGGGCAAGGACGGCAAGGTCGGCTTCGAGTTCGAGGAACGCAAGGCCAAGGCGCCGGCGCGCGGCAAGGCCGCCAAGCCGGCCGAGGAGGCCGCCGAAGCCGCGCCGGCCACGGCGGCGAAGGCCGCCAAGGCTGCCAGGACGACGGCGACGGCACGCAAGGCGGCGGCGAAAAAACCGGCGGCCAGAAAAGTGGCGGCGTAAATGAGCGACATCATCGAAGTCGGCCCGAGCCCGAACGAAACCAACCTGGCGACGCTGGCGCATCTGTTCGGCATCTTCACCGGCTTCATCGGCGCGCTGGTGATCTGGCTGCTGCAGAAGGACGAATCGGCGTTCGTCGGCGAGGAAGCGCGCGAGGCGCTGAATTTCCAGATCACGCTGATGATCGCCTACGTGGTGGCCGGCCTGCTGACGCTGCTGCTGGTCGGCGTGCTGCTGTTTCCGCTGCTGTTCATCGCCAATCTGGTGTGCTGCCTGATGGGCGCGATCAGCGCGTCCAAGGGCAGGCACTACCGCTATCCGCTGGCGCTCCGGCTGCTGAAGTAACGCCCGGATACTCCCCACATAGCCCTCCTGTCACGGGCGCCAGCCGGGCGAAGTTTGCATATACTCCCCATATTCGACTCGCGCCGCGGCTGTTTCCCACGGGCAATCAAAATCTCCGGCACAATACCGCGACAACAACCACAGAACGGAGAACACACGTGCGGAGCAAGATTGCCATGATGACGGCCGCTTTGGCCCTGATGACCATGACCCAGAGCGCATTCGCCCGGCCCGAGCTGGCTTGGGAATCGTGGCGCGGCCGGTTGCCGCGCAACGCCATCCAGGGCGGCGTCGATGCCAATGGCTCCGTGCCGCTGTACATCTGCCGCGCACGGCACATCAACGGCGTCCATCCCGGCAAGCTGCTGAACCGCGAATGCCACATCGGCTGGGGCGGCAAGGAAGTGATCCTGCGGCAATTCGAAGTGCTGGTCTGGCGCGACGGCGGCTATCGCGGGCCAGCCTACCGTTACCGCTGATCCCCGCCGATCCGCCCCGCGTCATTGGGGAGTATGTCGAAATTTCCCTGAGTGGGCGCCCGGTTCAGGCCATCATGCCTTGGAGTATCTGAATCCTGCCGGCTGTTCCGGCAGACAGCCCAGGCTCGCCAGCGTGGCGCGCACCGCCTCGTCCAGCGGCGTGTGCGGCTCGGCGCCGAGCACCCGGCACAGGCGCGCATTGTCCATGCACAGCGGCTGCCGCCACAGATAGCGCATCTCGTCCAGCTCGCGGAACAGCGGCACCAGCGGCGCGCCCAGCCGCACCGCCCACCACGGGAAGGGGCGCGGCGCCAGCCGCGGCTGGCCGGCGGCGCGGGCGATCGCCGCCGTCATCTGGCGGCCGTCGGCGTCCCAATGGCCGCGCATGTGGAAGGTCGCGAACGGCGGCAAACAGCCGGCGCGGTCGATCAGCCGCATCATGGTTTCCGCCACGTCCGGCAGATAGGCCCACTGGTGGCCGACGCCGGCGCGGCCCGGATAGACCAGCCGGCGCAGCGGCCGGCCGGGCTTGACCATCCCCTGCGCGAACCAGTTGTTGGCGGCGCCGGGCCCGAAGAAATCGCCGCAGCGCAACACCAGGCTCGGCACGCCCTGCTCCGCCGCCGCCTTCAGGCGCCGCTCCATCTCGACGCGGATGCCGCCCTTGCGGGTGCGCGGCCGCTGCGGCGCATTCTCGCGCACCGGCTGCGCGACGTCCGGCCCGTAGTTGTAGACCGTGCCCGGCAACAGGATGCGCGCGCCGCAGTCGCTGGCGGCGGCGATGCTGTGGTCCACCATCGGCAGCACCAGCCGCTGCCAGTCGCGGTAGCCGGGCGGATTGACCGCGTGCACCAGCAGTTCCGCCCCGCGCGCCGCCGCCCGCACCGCCGCGCCATCCATCGCGTCGCCCAGCAGCCATTCGACGCCGGCAATGCGGCGGGCCGCCTCCGGCATCTGGCGGCACAGCGCCCGCACCTGCCAGCCTTCCGCCACCAGCCGCCGTGCCATCGTGCCGCCAATACCGCCGGTGGCGCCCAGCACCAGCGCGTGACGGTTGCCACGCAGCGGCGATGCCGCCACCGCGCCCACCCCGATCCCATGCATTTCCCCTGTCCGTGTCATGCCGCGCTCCCATCCCGGGTGATCGAAAACGCCATTGTCCGGCTGGCCCGATTAGAATGGAATTGCATGAAACTATCGAGACATCATTCATTTTTGTATGAATAACGAACCCGGCTGGGAGCTGTACCGCACTTTCCTCGGCGTGCTGCGCGCCGGCTCGCTGTCGTCGGCGGCGCGCGAACTGCGCCTGACCCAGCCGACCGTCGGCCGCCACGTCGATGCGCTCGAACGCGCGCTCGGCTATCCGCTGTTCACCCGCTCGCGCCAGGGCCTGGCGCCGACCGACGCCGCGCTGGCCCTGCAGCCCTATGCCGAAACCCTGGCGGCCACCGCCGGCGCGCTGCTGCGCGCCGCTTCCAGCCACGGCGACGGCGTGCGCGGCACGGTGCGCATCACCGCCAGCGAAGTGGTCGGCGTCGAAGTGCTGCCGCCGATCCTGGCGGCGCTGCGCCAGACGCACCCGCAACTGGTGATCGAACTGGTGCTGTCGAACCGCATCGAGGACCTGCTGCGGCGCGACGCCGACATCGCCGTGCGCATGCAGCGGCCGGCGCAGGAGGCGCTGCTGGCGCGCCGCGTCGGCGTCATCGAACTGGGATTGCACGCGCACCGCGACTATCTGGCGCGGCACGGCACACCAGCCACCTGGGCAGACCTGCGCCGCGACCACGCGCTGATCGGCTTCGACCAGGAAACCGCACTGCTGCGCAGCCTGCGCCCACAACTGGACATGCTCGGCCGCGAAGATTTCGCGCTGCGCGCCGACAGCGATCTGGCGCAACTGGCGGCGATCCGCGCCGGCTTCGGCATCGGCATCTGCCAGGTCGGCCTGGCGCGGCGCGATACCGCGCTGATGAGAGTGCTGCCGGAACAATTTTCGCTGCCGCTGGAAACCTGGCTGGCGATGCACGAGGATTTGCGCGACAGCCCGCGCTGCCGGGTGGTGTTCGCGGCGCTGGCGGCGGGATTGGCGGGTTACATTGGTGGCAGCGGGGTGGGTCCGCGCTCTGGCTCCAAGCCGACATAGCGCGGAAAATGCTCGATTTCGCGCCGCAGTGCCCAACCGACCTCTCACCGCCAAGTGCACGGAAAACGCTTCTACTTCCAGGGCGTCCATGTAGCGTGAACGGTTAAAATCTCTTGCCCAAGGCACATATTACATTTATGTTAAAAACACACTGAACGTTAGGCATCATAAGGACAATCCACGCATGCTTACACCACCCAGATACTGGCGAGTCGCTCGATCGCTTTCCGACCTACAGAACACCCCGCCACGTGAATTTGAACTTCCATCTGCGCTTACCCAACAGACGTCTCCTCCAACGGTCGGTGACGGCATATTGCTTGCGGACTACGATTCAAATACTCAGTCCGGCCTCGTGAGATTCGTCGGCATCATCCGGAGGTACACACTGCGATGCGTTGAGGTCGATTGGTTGGCTACGGCTTCCGAGATTTGGGTAGACACGCCAACTGGAAGAGGAAATTGGGCCAAGAAACCAGGGTTCCGATTTGCTGAAACAAAGATTGCTGGCTATGGTTTGCACCAGCTTTTCGCGGACACATTCACGGATCTGGAACCCCGGATAGCTCTTCCAAATGGAGCGAGGAGTGTTCCCTCAGTGCGGTCGCCGACGGCGCGCAAGAACTCATTGCCGAGAGAGAGGCTCAATCCTATCGAAATAGTCGGTCAACCGTCAGATGCCGTTCGTGGAGGGCATGTCTATGTCCTCAAGTCGGCATACGGGTTCAAGGTTGGTCGCAGCAGAAACGTACCGAGCCGCATGCGGTCTTTCGGCGTCAAGCTTCCATTCTTTTACACGATCCCACTTTGTGTCTGGTTCGACGATCATATTGAAGCTGAGTCCGCCTTTCATCGCCTCTTCGCTGACAAGCGGATCAACGGTGAATGGTTTCAACTTGACGACCAAGACATTGAGCGGATACGGAACCGCGACTATGGTGGCAACTAGAGCGTTTTTGATTTGGTAATTAACATATCCACTGAATACATGAAACGCTGGCAAATTCGGAATACCAGCAACCAGCGGCAACCCGCCTTCAGAGAAGAAGGTGTCAGGGCCGCACCTAACGCCGCCCCGGCTCCAGCCCCGCATAGCGCGGCAAATCATCCTCCAGCGCCGCCCACGGCGGCACTTCGGTTGCGTAGATGTGCGCGACCGGCACCGTGGCGATCGCTCCATCGATCGTGCCCATGCGCAGCCGCAGCACGTCCGGCAGATCGTCGCGGCGCGAGTACAGCGGCGTGCCGCAGCGGCGGCAGAACGCGCGCTTCTTGCCGGGCGAGGATTCGTATTCGGCGATCAGTGACGGATCGCCGCTCCAGCGCAGCTGGCGGGCGTCGGCCGGCGCGGCGACCACGCTGGCGCTGCCCTGCGCCTTGCGGCAGGTGGCGCAATGGCAGACGGTGACGCGGCCGAATTCGCCGCCGTATTCGTAGCGCACGCCGCCGCACAGGCAGCTTCCGTGGATCATGCCGGGCTCCGTTGTTTGATGGTTCGATGCCGGCTCAGGAATGGCCGAGCACCGGATGCGGCTGGTAGGCGGCTTCCAGCGCGGCAATGTCTTCAGCGCTCAGGCTGACTTCGGTGGCGCCGGCGGCCTGTTCCAGTTGTTCCAGCTTGGAGGCACCGACGATCGGCGCCGTCACGCCCTTGTGCAGCAGCCAGGCGTAGGCGACTTGGGCATTGGAGGCGTTCTTTTCCTGCGCGACCTTGGAAAGCGCCGCCACCACCGCGAAATCGGCGTCGTTGTAGTAGTACTTCAAGGCCATTTCGTCGGTGCCGGCGCGGGTGGTGGCGGAACCGGCGCCGGCCTGGTCCTGGCGCGCCCGGTTGCCGGCCAGAAAACCGCGCGCCAGCGGGCTCCACGGAATCAGCGCCACGCCCTGATCGCGGCACAGCGGGATCATTTCGCGCTCTTCCTCGCGGTACACCAGGTTGTAGTGGTTCTGCATCGACACGAACCGGGTCCAGCCGTGTTCCTTCGCCACCTGCTGCGCCTTGGCGAACTGCCAGGCCCACATGCTGGAGGCGCCGATGTAGCGCGCCTTGCCGGCCTTGACGACGTCGTGCAGCGCTTCCATGGTTTCCTCGATCGGCGTGGCGTAATCCCAGCGGTGGATCTGGTACAGGTCGACGTAGTCGGTGCCGAGCCGCTTCAGCGAGGCGTCGATGGCGTGCATGATGTACTTGCGCGACAGCCCGTGGCGGTTCGGCCGCAACTGTTCGCGGGTGGCGGTGTGGTGGTCCAGGCGAACGTCGTCGAATACCGGGAAGAACACCTTGGTGGCCAGCACCACTTCCTCGCGCCGGGCGAAATCCTTCAGCAACTGCCCGGTCACGGTTTCCGAGGCGCCGTTGGAATACATGTCGGCGGTGTCGAAGAAATTGACGCCGAGATCGAGCGCGCGCCGCACGAACGGCCGCGCCGCCGCCGCGTCCAGCACCCACTGCCGCCATTGCGGCGAGCCATAGGTCATCATGCCGAGGCAGATGCGCGAAACCTTCAGGCCGGTGCGGCCGAGACGGGTGTATTGCATGGGAATCCTTTCTTGGCGCGGGCCGCGTTGCGGCCGGCAATGGCGCGCCTGAACTATCGCCGCGCGCGCCGATCTATCGGGGAAAGGGATAAAACTTATTCCGCCGCACCGGCACTGTCAAGAAAAGCGGCTGGCGCGGCCACCACGGAGGACATCATGATCACTCGCATTCTCGCTTCATCCACCTGCGCGCTGGCGCTGACCGCCCTGGCGGCCTGCTCGACGCCACCGACACGGCAGCAGGTCGGCATCGGCACCGGCGCGGTGCTGGGCGGCGTGGTCGGCAACGTGGTCGGCGGCGGCGCGCTCGGCACCATCGGCGGCGCCGCGGTCGGCGGCGTGATCGGCAACGAAGTGACCAAGCCGCACCGTTAGCCCAGCGCGCGCTTCGGCCCGCAGCGCATCCGAACCGCCGGCGAAGCGGCGGCGAACCGCGCCGTCGCTGGCGTTCCGCGCATGAGGATGCCTCGACCGCGGCATCTGCACGCGCCATCCGCTGGAAAACCACCATAATCCGCCAACGGCCGGGTAACAGCCGCGCAAGCGCGGCCGGCACCGTATTTCTACGACTGTGCGCGGCGGCAGGCTTCGGCTACTCTAGCCGCACGACAAGCTGGACACCCCAGGAGGAGAAACCATGAAACAGCAATGGATGGCGGCGCTCGCCGTACTGTGCTGCAGCGCCTCGCTGCAGGCCAAAGACATCAGGATCGCCCACGTCTACGACAAGACCGGGCCGCTGGAAGCCTACGCCAAGCAGACCCAGGTCGGCCTGATGATGGGGCTGGAATACGCCACTGGCGGCAGCATGGCGGTGGCCGGCAACAAGCTGGTGGTGATCGAGAAGGACGATCAGGGCAAGCCGGACGTCGCCAAGTCGCAGTTGGCGGCCGCCTTCGCCGACGACGACGCCGACATCGCGGTCGGCCCGACCGGCTCCGGCGTGGCGCTGGCGATGCTGCCGGTGGCCGAGGAATACAAGAAAATCCTGCTGGTCGAGCCGGCGGTGGCCGACGCCATCACCGGCGAAAAATGGAACCGCTACATCTTCCGCACCGGCCGCAATTCGTCGCAGGACGCGATCTCCAACGCGGTCGCGCTGGACAAGGATGGCGTGACGATCGCCACGCTGGCGCAGGACTATGCGTTCGGCCGCGATGGCGTCAAGGCCTTCAAGGATGCGCTGAAGCACGCCAAGATCGCCCACGAGGAATACCTGCCGACCAACACCACCGACTTCACCGCCGGCGCCCAGCGCCTGTTCGACGCGCTGAAGGACAAGCCGGGCCGCAAGGTCATCTTCATCATCTGGGCCGGCGCCGGCAATCCGTTCAAGATCGCCGATCTCGACCCGAAACGCTACGGCATCGAAATCGCCACCGGCGGCAACATCCTGCCGGCGATGGCTGCGTACAAGAACTTCCCCGGCATGGAAGGCGCGACCTATTACTACTACGGCATTCCGAAGAATCCGGCCAACGACTGGCTGGTCAAGGAACATGAAAAGCGCTTCAAGTCGCCGCCCGACTTCTTCACCGCCGGCGGCATGGCGGCCGGCATGGCGCTGGTCGAGGCGCTGAAGAAAACCGGCGGCAATACCGACACCGAAAAGCTGATCGCGACGATGGAAGGCATGAGCTTCGACACGCCGAAGGGCAAGATGACCTTCCGCAAGGAAGACCACCAGGCGCTGCAGTCGATGTACCACTTCAAGATCAAGGTCGACCCGGCGCTGGCCTGGGGCGTGCCGGAACTGGTGCGCGAGATCAGGATCGAGGACATGAACATCCCGATCCGCAACAAGCGCTGATCTGTCGTCCGCGTCCTCTCCCGCCCGGCGGGAGAGGGATTCCATCGACGCCATGCGTGATCGAACCTGGCGGAGCGCACCATGTCCCAACCTGATTCCATATCGCTGGAAACGCGCGGCCTGACCATCCGCTTCGGCGGCCACGTCGCCGTCAACGCGGTGTCGTGCGCGTTCGCACCCGGCACGCTGACGGCGATCGTCGGCCCCAACGGCGCCGGCAAGACCACCTACTTCAACCTGATTTCCGGCCAGCTGAAACCGTCCGCCGGCCAGGTGCTGCTGGGCGGGCGCGACATTTCGGCGCTGCCAGCGGCGGCGCGCGCCCATGCCGGCCTCGGCCGCGCATTCCAGCTGACCAGTCTGTTCCCGAATCTGTCGGTGCTGGAAAACGTCCGGCTGGTGCTGCAATCGCGGCGCCGCCTCGGGCTGGACCTGTGGCGCGTCTGGAGCGATCACCGCGACCTGATCGAACGCGCCGACGAAGTGCTGGAAACGGTGGCGCTGAGCGGGCGCCGCGACGCGCCGGCAGCGGCGCTGCCGCACGGCGACCAGCGCAAACTGGAAGTCGGCCTGCTGATGGCGCTCGATCCCGAGATCTACATGTTCGACGAGCCGACCGCCGGCATGAGCGTCGATGAAGTGCCGGTGATCCTCGACCTGATCCGGCAACTGAAGGCGCACAGCGCCAAGACCATCCTGCTGGTCGAGCACAAGATGGACGTGGTGCGCGAACTGGCCGACCGCATCATCGTGCTGCACAACGGCACGCTGATGGCCGACGGCGAGCCGGAACAGGTGATCGCCTCGCCGGTAGTGCAGCAAGCCTATCTGGGCCTGGCGCCGCTGGAGGATGCCGCATGACCGCCACCGCCGCCTCGCCGATCCTGACGCTGGAAGGCGTGCATACTCACATCGGCGCCTACCACATCCTGCATGGCGTCGATCTCGAGGTGCCGCGCGGCCAGCTGACGATGCTGCTGGGCCGCAACGGCGCCGGCAAGACCACCACGCTGCGCACCATCATGGGCCTGTGGCAGCCGTCGCAAGGCCGCATCCAGTTCGACGGTGCCGAACTGGCGGGCTGCGCGACGCCCGACATCGCCCGGCGCGGCATCGCCTACGTGCCGGAAAACATGGGCATCTTCGCCGAGCTGTCGGTGAAGGAAAACATGCTGCTGGCGGCGCGTGGCGCACGCCGCATCGACGACCTCGACAGCCGCCGGCTGGAATGGATCTTCGAGCTGTTCCCGGCGATCAAGAAATTCTGGCTGCATCCGGCCGGCAAGCTGTCCGGCGGCCAGAAGCAGATGCTGGCGGTGGCGCGCGCGATCGTCGAACCGCGCCCGCTTTTGCTGATCGACGAACCGAGCAAGGGGCTGGCACCGGCGATCATCGCCAACATGATCGACGCCTTCCGCCAGTTGAAGGAAACCGACACCACGATTCTCCTGGTCGAGCAGAATTTCAACTTCGCGCGCCAGCTCGGCGACACGGTGGCGGTGATGGACGACGGCCGCATCGTGCATCGCGGAGCGATGGCCGAACTGGCCGAGGACGAGGCATTGCAGACGCGGCTGCTGGGCTTGTCGCTGGCGGCGCATCATTGAAGGTTTGTTGGTTTGTCGTCCCCGAGTGTTTTTGTCGGGGACCTGGTGGCGTTCGGACCGCAACGATTGGACGGATGTCCGTTGGTGGCGGACGACACTGGATTCCCGCCTGCGCGGGAACGACAAGTAGTAAAGGTAGCGGTGTACCGATGGATAACGCCCCCACCCTGTCGTCCCCGAGTGCTTTTGTCGGGGACCCAGTGGCGTTCAGACCGCAACGGTTGGACGGATGTCCGTTGGCGACGGACGACACTGGGTTCCCGCCTGCGCGGGAACGACAAGTAGTAAAGGTAGCGGTGTACCGATGGATAACGCCCCCACCCTGTCGTCCCCGAGTGCTTTTGTCGGGGACCCAGTGGCGTCAAGGACGTAGCAAGTGGATGGATTGTCCGTTGGCAGCAAACGCCGCTGGATTCCCGCCTGCGCGGGAACGACAGGTGGTGAGGGTAGCGGTGTATCAGGAGGCAACGCCCCACCCCGTCGTCCCCGAATGCTTTTGTCGGGGACCCAGTGGCGTCAAGGACGTAGCAAGTGGATGGATTGTCCGTTGGCGGCGGACGACACTGGGTTCCCGCCTGCGCGCACTACTGTCCGGAATAAATTTCCCCCTCATGAAGCGAAGAGTTGCGGCTGAATGGAGTTCAGGTATTCGGTCTGTCGTCGTCGTTTTCGGTATCGGGATTCTTCG
>Ga0222421_100109_pt1 | contig 87148 bp, 73 predicted proteins | sample 3A1ome_2_FD_182473 | JGI IMG/M metagenome (GOLD analysis project Ga0222421, IMG submission 182473) | Enriched microbial communities from leaf-cutter ant dump, University of Wisconsin, Madison, United States - 3A150A (version 2) | ecosystem: Environmental > Terrestrial > Nest > Insects nest > Nest... | reverse complement strand
TGGCCTCGGATACGGTCGTCTTGCCCTGGATGATGTCCAGCACCAGCGCACCCTTGCGCTTGGCTGTCCATCGCTTGATCTCGTCTTCCATCTTCATGCTCATGGTGATTGCCTCTCCAATTATCACCTGAGCAGGTTTTTACTGGGTCAATACATCTGTGACTACCCACCTACTTATCATGAGGGGGAATACGGATCAGGAACCTTTCTACGCCAAAGGCGCATGCCGGACCTGTTGATCGATAAAATTCAAGTGTCGGTAAATCGGACCGGAATAACAAGCCGCAAGATCGCATTGGCGCAGGCAGCGCGACAAAAAATGGGCACCGCAAGGGGTGCCCATTTTTATTCAACCTTGGCCCCGGGGCGGCGCCTTGCAGCGGCTACCGGGAGGCACAAGCTCGTCGTCTACTGCCTCACGCAATCCACAAAATACCCGCGCCGCCCATCGACTTCCCGCTTCACAAGCCCATGCACATCAGTCTCGAACCCCGGGAATCGCTCGTTGAAATCGCGCGCGAATTTCAGGTAATCGACGATGGTCTTGTTGAAGCGCTCGCCGGGGATCAAGAGCGGAATACCGGGCGGGTAGGGCGTCAGCAGGATCGAGGTGATGCGGCCTTCCAGCTCGTCGATCGGCACGCGGTCGATTTCGCGGTGGGCCATCTTGGCGAAGGCGTCGGACGGCTTCATTGCTGGCTGCATGTCGGACAAATACATCTCGGTGGTCAGGCGGGCGACGTCGCGCGACTTGTAGAAGCTGTGGATCTGCAGGCACAGGTCGTACAGGCCGATCTTTTCGTAGCGCGGGTTGGCGGCGGCGAATTCCGGCAGGATGCGCCAGATCGGCTGGTTCTTGTCGTAGTCGTCCTTGAACTGCTGCAGCGCGGTCAAGAGCGTGTTCCAGCGGCCCTTGGTGATGCCGATGGTGAACATGATGAAGAACGAGTACAGCCCGCACTTTTCGATGATGACGCCGTGCTCGGCCAGGTATTTGGTAACGATCGAGGCCGGGATGCCGGTGTCGTCGAACTGGCCGTCCAGCCGCAGGCCCGGCGTGACGATGGTGGCCTTGATCGGGTCCAGCATGTTGAAGCCGGGCGCCAGCTTGCCGAAGCCGTGCCAGTCGTCGCCGGCGCGGATGATCCAGTCTTCGCGCGAGCCGATGCCGTCCTCGGCGAATTCGTCCGGACCCCAGACCTGGAACCACCAGTCGTTGCCCCATTCCTGATCGATCTTCTTCATCGCGCGGCGGAAGTCCAGCGCTTCGAGGATGCTTTCTTCGACCAGCGCGGTGCCGCCGGGCGGCTCCATCATCGCGGCGGCGACGTCGCACGAGGCGATGATCGAATACTGCGGCGAGGTCGAGGTGTGCATCAGGTAGGCTTCGTTGAAGGCGTCTTCGTCGAGGCGCACCGATTCCGATTCGCGCACCAGAATCTGCGACGCTTGCGATAGCCCGGCCAGCAGCTTGTGCGTCGATTGGGTTGAGAAGATCAGCGATTCCCTGGCGCGCGGGCGGTTCTTGCCGATCGCGTGCATGTCCTTGTAGAACTCGTGGAAGGTGGCGTGCGGCAGCCAGGCTTCGTCGAAGTGCAGCGTGTCGATCTGGCCGTCCAGCATTTCCTTCAGCGTTTCGACGTTGTAGACCACGCCGTCGTAGGTGGACTGGGTGATGGTCAGGATGCGCGGTTTCTTGTTCTTCGCTTCGCGCGCGAACGGGTTGGCCTCGATCTTCTTCATGATGTTTTCCATCCTGAATTCGTCCAGCGGGATCGGGCCGATGATGCCGAGGTTGTTACGGGTCGGCATCAGGAACACGGGAATCGCGCCGGTCATGATGATCGAGTGCAGGATCGACTTGTGGCAGTTGCGATCCACCACCACGATGTCGCCCGGCGCCACCGTCGAATGCCAGACCATCTTGTTGCTGGTGCTGGTCCCATTCGTGACGAAGTAGCAGTGGTCGGCGTTGAAGATGCGCGCGGCGTTGCGCTCGGATGCCGCCACCGGGCCGGTGTGGTCGAGCAGCTGGCCGAGTTCCTCGACGGCGTTGCAGACGTCGGCGCGCAGCATGTTCTCGCCGAAGAACTGGTGGAACATCTGGCCGATCGGCGATTTCAGGAAGGCCACGCCGCCGGAATGGCCGGGGCAGTGCCACGAATACGAACCATCGTTGGCGTAATGCACCAGCGCGCGGAAGAACGGCGGCGACAGGCCGTCCAGATAGGCCTTGGCTTCGCGGATGATGTGACGGGCGACGAATTCCGGCGTGTCCTCGAACATGTGGATGAAGCCGTGCAGTTCGCGCAGGATGTCGTTCGGGATGTGGCGCGAGGTGCGCGTTTCGCCGTACAGGTAGATCGGGATGTCGGCGTTCTTGTGGCGGATTTCCTCGACGAAGGCGCGCAGCGAGTGCAGCGCCTGGTCGGTTTCCTCGAACGAGCCGGCGCCGAATTCCTCGTCGTCGATCGACAGGATGAAGGCCGAGGCGCGCGACTGCTGCTGCGCGAACTGCGACAGGTCGACGTAGCTGGTCACGCCCAGCACCTCCATGCCTTCGCGTTCGATCGCTTCGGCCAGCGCGCGGATGCCGAGTCCGGAAGTGTTTTCGGAGCGGAAGTCTTCGTCGATGATGACGATCGGGAAGCGGAATTTCATCGCGGTCTCCAATGGAACCGATTGCGGGAGACGCCTGGGCTGTGGCTGGCGGCCACTCCGCTTGCGCGCCGGGAAAAGACCCGAATTTTCGCAGATATGCGCAGAAGGGGCGCGGGAATCGGCGCGCTGTTGCGAGTTTGCCGACAGCTATCAGCGGTATATGAAAAAACGGGGAGTATGTGGTTTTTTCGTAACGCTGGTGCCCGCCACAGCCCGGCTATGTGGGGAGTATATGGGGGCTTCCGGATTCAGCCGGCGGTATTGCGCTGATACGTGACGAAAGCGTAGTTGCAGGCGTTGGCTTCCGAATGATGCGTCTCGCGCCCGGTTTCGCGCCACTGCGCGGCATCGATGGCGGGAAAGAAGGTATCGCATTCGAAGGTCCGGGCGATCTCGGTGACCACCATGCGGGTCGCCAGCGGCAGCGCCTCGTCGAAGATCTGCGCGCCGCCGATCACGAAAATTTCCTCGTTGCCGGCCAGTTCGATCGCCTGCTCCAGCGAGGTTGCGCTGACGACGCCGTCATGGCGCCAGTCGCGGTTGCGGGTGACGACGATGTTGCGCCGGTTCGGCAGCGGCCGGCCGATCGAATCGAAGGTCTTGCGTCCCATCACGATCGCATGGCCGGTGGTCAGCCGCTTGAAATGCGCCAGGTCTTCCGGCAGCCGCCACGGCAGCGCGTTGCGAATGCCGATGCCGCGCGCGGCATCGAGAGCGACGATCAGGGTGACGGCGGGTGCGGACATGGGCGGGTGGAAACATCGGACGGAAACCGGAAGCCGGCAGGGTACCAGAGCGGCGCCGCCGCCGCACGGGGCGATGGCGCGGGAATTCTCCGGCCGGAGGGATAGCCTTTTATAATGACTTTCCTTTCAGCATCACCGATTCCCGCAGGTGGCGGTCGCCGCACTCAATGCACATGGATGAACCACAGGCTCTGGCTCCGGGCTTCCGGCGTGCCGACATGGCATGGCGGCGCGGCCTCGTGCCGGCGCTGCTGCTGGGGCTGGCCTATTTTCTGCTGGCCAGTCCGCTCGCCCACATGGAATACGGCGGCACGCTGGCGGCGATCGTCTGGCCGGCGCCGGCGTTGGCGATCGCGGTGCTGTGGCGGCAGCCCTACCGCCAGTGGGGCGCCGGGCTGCTGGCGATCCTGCTGGCGGTGATGGCGGCCGGCCTGCTCGATCCGGCGCCGCCGGAACTCGATTTCCAGTACGCGCTGCTGAACGTGTGCGAAGTTGCGTTGTGCGCCTTCCTCGGGCGCCGGCTGGTCAGCGCCGAGGGCCGGCTGCGGACGATTCGCCAGCTGGCCCGCTTCGTGCTGCTGTTGCCGCTGGCTGGCTGCGCGGTGGCCGCCGCACTCGGCGCCAGCATCGCCGCCCACGCCTCGCAACTCGACTGGCTGCCGGAATGGCGGGCGATCCTGGTCGGCAACGGTCTGGCGGTGCTGGTGCTGGTACCGGCGCTGCTGGCCTGGCGCGGCCCCGACGAAGCCGGGCGCTGGATGCGCGGGCCGACGCTGGCGCCGGCCGCCGTCGCGCTGGCGCTGTGCCTGCTGGCCGCCGCCTTCCATCTGTCGGCGGAAATCCTGCGCGTCGCCTTGTCGCTGGCGCTGGCCTGGGCGGCGATCCACGGCGGCCTGCGTGCCGCCTCGCTGGCGGTGTTCGTGGCGGCGGCGGCCGGCATCGCGCTGGCGCTGTGCGGCATCGGGCCGTACAGCCACGCCGGCGACGATGGCATCTGGCGGCTGCAGGTCGATCTGGCCGGACTGGCGCTGCTGTCGTTCTTCATCGCCATCGCGCTGTCCGAGCGGCGCGCGCTGGCGCAGCGGCTGGAACGCGCGCGCCGCTTCGAATCGCTCGGCATGCTGGCCGGCGGCATCGCCCACGACTTCAACAACGTGCTGGCGGCGGCCGGTGGCTACGCCGAAATGGCGCAGGAACAGCTGGAGCCGGATGCGCCGGCCGCCGCGGCAATGCAGGAAGTGGCGCAGGCGGTGGCGCGCGGCCGCGACATGACCGAGCAGATTCTGCTGGCGGCGCGGCGCGGCGACCGCAAGCGCCAGGTGATCGATCTGCGCGTCGCCGCCGCCGAGGCGCTGGCGCTGGCACAGCCGCTGTGCCGGCCCGGCGTGCGGCTGGAATGGCAGCCACCGGCGGCGCCGCTGCCGGTGCTGGGGCACCACGGCCAATTGGTGCGCGCGCTGCTGAACCTTCTGCGCAACGCCGCGCAGGCGGCGCAGGGCAGCGTGGTGATGCGCGTCGGCAGTGATGACGACGGCGGCGCGGCGGCCGGCGCCATCGCGGTTGGCGACGCGCCAGCGGCGGCACTCTGGATCGAGGTTGCCGACGACGGCGCCGGCATCGCCGCCGACGATGCGCAGCGGCTGTTCGATCCGTTCTTTTCGCGGCGCGGCGGTGGCACCGGCCTGGGGCTGGCGATCGTCGCCGGCATCGCGGTCGAGCATGGCGGCGGTGTGCGCTTCAGCCGCGATGGTGCCGGCGCGCTGCCGCGTACCCGTTTCCGCCTGCTGCTGCCGCCGACGCAGGAGTCGCTGCCGGAGCCGGTTGCCGGCACGGCGCCGGCCGCCGCGCCAGCAGCGCCGCTGGCCGACGGCGATCTGGCGCTGGTGGTCGATGCCGATCAGGCTCGTCGCGAAGCGCGCGAGGAATGGCTGGCCGAACTCGGTTTCGAACCGCTCGGCTGTGCCGACCATGACGAGGCGCTGGCGGCGCTGGCCACCGCCGGGCCGGTGCTGCTGCTGGCGCCGGCGGCGGAGTCGGCGCTGATCGCGCAGGTGCGGCGGGTCGCGCCCGAGCTGCCGCTGATTCTGTGCGGCGCCGGCACGCTGGCCGATCTGCCGACCGCCACTCGTCTGACCGAACCGTTCGAGCGTGGCGCGCTGGCCGCCGCGATCCGTGAAGTGTTGAGGAGACAAGCATGAATATGTCGAAGGACGACGCCATTTTGGTGGTCGATGACGATCACGCGCTGCGCGTGATGCTGATCGACTACCTGTCCCGCCACGGCCTGCACGCCGACGGCGCCGGCAGCGCGGCCGAGGCGCAGGCGGCGCTGGATGCGCGTGGCTACCGGATGGTGCTGCTCGATCTCGGTCTGCCGGACGGCGACGGCATCGATCTGGCGCGGCGCTGGCGCGCCGAACTGCCGGTGTCGATCATCTGCCTGACCGGCCGTAACGAAGAAGCGGACCTGGTGATGGGACTGGAACTGGGCGCCGACGATTATCTGGTCAAGCCGTTCTCGATGCGCGAACTGCTGGCGCGCATGCGCGCGGTGATGCGGCGCGCCGGCGGCGGCTCGCAGATACCTGTGACGCGCGGCCGCCATCCGCGCGCCTACCGTTTCGACGGCTGGTCGCTGAACCTGAATACGCGCCGCCTGACCGCGCCCGACAACCGCCAGGTGTCGCTGACCAATGCCGAGTTCAATCTGCTGGTGGTGTTTCTGGCGACACCGGCCGGCATCATCACGCGCGAGCAGCTGCTGGAACGCACGCGGGCCTTCGACGATGTCTACGACCGGGCGATCGACGTGCAGATTTTGCGCCTGCGCCGCAAGCTGGAACCCGACCCGAAGAATCCGCAACTGCTGAAGACCGAACGCGGCGTCGGCTATTTCTTCGACGCCGAGATCGAAACCGTCTGGGAATAACCGGCCGACCGTCGGCGATACTCCCCGAAACCCGCCCCGAAACCCGACTGAAAACGATGCGCCCGTGACGACTTCCGCTTTTTCCTCTTATTCCGAACTTGGCAAGCAGCCGCTGGCCGGCACCAGCCCGAGCGGCGCCGACGTGCGCGGCGAACCCGAATTCGATCTGCTGCAGGATGAAATGGCCAAGCTGTCCAGCCCGAGCGGCAGCCCGCTCGACTGGAATCAGGTGGCCAGCCTGGCCACCACGCTGCTGGCGGAAAAGGGCAAGGATCTGCTGGTGGCCAGCTATCTGGCCGGCGCGCTGCTGCAGACGCGCGGCCTGCCCGGACTGGCCGATGGTCTGGGCGTGCTGCGCGACCTGCTGGAGCAATACTGGGACACGCTGTATCCGCCGCTGCAGCGGTTGCGCGGTCGCCGCAACGCGCTGCAATGGCTGGCCGAGCGGATCGCCGGTCAGGCCGAGGAAGCCGACTGGAACGCCTTGCCGCCGCAGGAACCGGAACTGGTCGATGCGCTGCGCGCGCATCTGGAAGCGATCGATGCGGTGTTGCGCGACAAGGACGAGGATGCGCCGTCGTTGCGGCCGCTGCTGAATCTGGTCAACGGCCTGCCGTTGCAGGAGCGGCCGCAGGCCGCGCCGCCAGCGGTTCCCGACGGGGAAGCGGCGGCCCCTGCCGTGTCTGCTGCCGAGCCCCCATCGGCGGCATCTCCGGCAGCGCCGCTGGCGCCACGGCCGCTCGCTGTAGCGCCGGCGGCGCAGGCGGCGCCATCGTCATCGGCGGAAGCCGACAGCGCGCTGGAACATGCCTGCGCCCGGCTCGGCGAGATTTCCGCCTGGTGGCTGGATGCCGATCTGGCCAGCCCGCTGGCGTTCCGGCTCGGCCGCGTCGCTGCCTGGAGCGCGCTGGAGGCGCTGCCGCCGGCGGATGGCGGCAGCACCCGGATTCCGCCGCCGATTTCGCAGGTCGTGGATGCGCTGCGGCAGCTGGTCGCCAATCAGGCCGATGAAGATCTGGTGCGCTTCGCCGAAGGGCAGTTGCCGGCCTTTCCGTTCTGGCTCGATCTGAACCGGATTGCCGCGCAGGCGTTGCAGCGCCTGGGTGAGCGTTTCGGCGCCGCGCAGCGCGAAGTCTGCGGCGAAACGGCGCGGCTGCTGGCGCGCTTGCCGGGCCTGGAGGCCTTGGGATTTGCCGGCGGCATGCCGTTCGCCGATGACGAGACGCGCGCCTGGCTGGCGACGCTGGCAGCGCCAGCCGCCGAAGGCAGTGCGGCGCCGGCCAGCGGTATCGACCCGGTCGCCGGTGCGATGCGCAACGCGCGCGAGCTGGCGGCGCAGGGCGAAGTGGCGGCGGCGGCCGCCGGCCTGCAGCGGTTGCTGGCGCAAACCCAGGCGCCGGCGCAAAAGCTGCTGCTGCGCATCCGCCTGTGCGAACTGCTGCTGAGTGAGCGGCCCGGCGCCAATCTGCGGCCGTTCGCCGAGGCGGTGGTGGCGGAAATCGACCGCCACGATCTGGCGCACTGGGACCCGCCGCTGGCGCTGGAAGGCTTGCGCGCGGCTTATCGCATCTATGCCGAGGATGAGGAAAAGAGGGCGCTTGCCGATGCGCTGCTGGCGCGCATCGTCGAGTTGGATGCCGGCCAGGCGGTCGATCTGGTGACTGGCTGATGCCGCCGGCGCAGCCTTAGCGCCCCGGCTGCGCGGTGGCTGGTGTCGGCGCAGTGGTGGATGCCGTCGGCGTGGCGCCTTCCAGCAATTCCTTGAACATCGCCTGCAGGGTCTGCTTCTTGTGCGGCACGCTGTCCGGATTCCAGCAGACGCCGATCTGCTCCGGCAGCTTGACCCGCATCGGCGGCTCCGGGCTGCCGGCCAGCTTGACTTCGATGTTCTGCCGCTCCTGCTGCGTCTGCTGATCCTGCGCGCGGCGCTTGGCAGCGGTGGTTTCCTTCTCCAGCTGTTCCAGCTGTTCCAGCTGCTGCACCGTCTTCAGGATCGCATCCTGGCCGGTGAAATCGTAGCGCACGCCGATCTGGCGCACTCCCAGTTCCCGCAGCTTCAACCGTGATGCCGGGAATTCGTCGGCATTGAACTGGCGCATGCCGTCGCGGAAATCACGGACGAAGCGGGCGACGCCGAACACGCCCGGATATTTCTTGGTCAGTGCCAGGTTGTCGATGCGGATTTCCAGATTCACTTCGCCGCACTGGCCGGGAATCCACGCAAAGCTGTCGCTGACCGGGAAGTTGTAGTTGCTGAGGGTGCGGGTGCCGGCCGCGCACTGAATCGTCAACAGCGTCGCGAACGGTTTGGCGCTGGCGCCCGGATTCACGCTGGTCGGCTGCGCGGTGATCGACAGCGGCAGCGGCTGCGCCTTCAGTGCCGCGGTTTTCTGCTTGATGTCGTCCAGCGTGCGGTCGGCCTCGGTTTGCGCTTGCTGCGCCTGCAACTGGTCTTTTTGCGCCTGCAACTCGTCGTTCTGTTTTTTCTGTTCGGCGCGCTGCTGGGTGACGATCTGCTCGACCCGCTTGCCGACCGCTTCGTTCAGCATCGGCAGGAACAGGCTGTTGAACGGCAGGCTGTAGCCGCGCGTCTGCACCACCCGGAACTGGCTGGCGTCGCGTTCCAGGAAGGGTTTGGCCGGGCCGTCGGCGAACGCCCACACCGTGCCCTGGCTGCCGTACAGCTGATCGACGATCGCCGTCATGCTGGTGGCGGTCTGCAGCGGCCAGTGCACCTTCGCTTCCCAGTCCTTCTGCAGCGCGCACGAAGCCTGCTGTTCGGTGTACGCCAGCACGAAATGCAGCGGGCCGCCGATCAGCCGCCACACCGCCTCATCGGCCGGGGCGGCGCGGCCCAGCAGCCGGCGCAGCTGGCCCAGCGTTTCGGTGGCGCCGATCAGGGCCGACTGCTTGATCGTCGGATCGTTGGAAAAACCGTGGAAATCCGCCGCCAGCTGGTAGGCCTTGGCGGGACCATCGACAGCGTCGGTGGCGGCCTGGTTCAGTTCGGAGGTGAACTTGCGCAGCGTTTCGACCGCGCTCAGGTTGTTCTGCAGAGCGCTGCTGCCAGCTTTGGCGGCGCCACCCAGGGCATCGCGCAACACCTTGCCGCCGACGCTGTTGATGGCGCCGACGTATTTGATCGCGCCTTCGGCAACGCCGGTTTTGGCTTCCTGGGCGCGCAGCCGCGAGAACTCGCGTGCCAGCTGCAGCCATTCCGGGATGGCTTCGGCCGGCTGGCCCTCGAATTCCCGGTTGAGACGATCGATCAGGCGGTAGTAAGGGCTTTGCGCGCCGGTGATCGTGCCCATCGCGGCGCGCCATTCGATTTCCCCGGACAGCCGGCGTTCGCCTTCCGGGAAGATGGCGGTGAACTGCTGCCAGGCTTGCAGCCGTTGCTGCCGGTACCAGTCGTCGAACCCGGCGCGTTCGTTGCGGAACTGTTCCGGATCGTCGACGCTGCGCGCCATTTCCTGCAGGAAGCGGTCGATCGCCTCGCGCCCGGCGACGGTATAGCCAGGCGCGACGCTGGCATTGGTCGTGGCAGGATTTGCCGAGCCGCCCCAGAAATCGCCCAGCGTCACCGGCTTCATGCCGGGTTCGAGCGCGGCCAGACCGACCAGCCAGGACAGCGACGGCTCGCGGTAGGCGCCGCGTTCCAGCTGCCGCTGCTGTTTCGGCAGGCTGTCCGCCAGCATGGTGCCGTCGGCGGCATCGCTCCAGGCCAGCCAGGACAGCCGCAGCTGGTTCAGGCGCGCGTATTGTTCCGGCGTGTTGCGCTCCGGATCCGGTGTTTCCGGCTGCGGCAGTTTCGTCAGGGCGTCACGGTCGGCGCCGCGCAGGCGCGCGCGCAACTGGTTGATGTAGCGCACCTGATTGCGCAGCCGGGCCGGCAGTTCGGCGTCGGCATCGGTATTGGCCAGGGCGGCCGGATCGGCGTCTGCCGCACCGGTCAGCAGATGCCGGCGGAAATCGTCGACATACTGTTCCTTCAGCCGGTTTTCCAGTGTGCCGACGCCGGTCAGCGCGGCCAGCCAGTGCGCGCTCCAGCGGCGGTTGCGGCGGTCCACCTCGATCAGCAGCTGGTTGCGCTGATCCAGCAGCGCGGCGTCGTGCTGCAGATCGCCGGTGAATTCGAGCTGCTGCGGCGCATGTTGCTGCACCAGCCGCAGGGTTTCCAGATTCTGGTAGAACGCCACGGTCATCCAGACGCCGAGCGCCACCGCCAGCAATACCCACGCCGCCAGTCCGATGTTGCGGGTGGTCGAACGCCAGCGGTTGCGCAGCGCCGCCGGCCGGCCGATGTGGCGATCGCGCGGCAGGATGCGGGCAAAGAAGTCGTGCAGGAACAGGCCGGCGTGAGTGCCCGGATGGCTGGCGAGCGGCGGCAGGATGTCCGGCAGCACGCGCGAGGCGGCACCGCCTTCCTGCTGGCCGCTGCTGAAAAACAGCCCGCGCAGGAACGGCGATTCGAGATACGGGTTGTCGCCCAGGCAGTGATTCAGGAAGGCTTGCAGCGGCGCCCGCAATTGCTCCAGTTCGTTCGGGAACAGCAGCAACTCGGGGCCGGCATCGGCGTTTCGCGCGGTCAGGGCCACGCGCAGATTGCGCAGACGTTCGCCGATGCTGCCGAACGCCTGTTCGAGGAATGCGGCATCGCTGCCGGCACCATCACGGCCGTCGGCGAGGTAGCCCATTGCCTGATTCAGCGCGCTGCCTGGCAGGCGAGAGGTCCAGTCCTCGAGACCGTACAGACGGTCGCATTTGGTGATTAGCACGTAGATCGGGAAGCGTTTGCCGAACAGGCGGATCAACTGCTCGATGCGCTCGCGGATTACCCGGCCTTCTTCGATCAGTTCGTCCTGCTGCGGGTTCAGCAGACGTTCGGCGCTGACTGCCAGTACCAGGCCGTTCAGACCTTCGCGGGCGCGGTATTTGGCCAGCAGATCAAGGCCGACTTCCCATTCGCGGCGGTCCTGCTCGATGTCTTCGGCGCCGACGTAGCGGCCGGCGCAGTCGATCACCACCGCCTGATTGAAATACCACCAGTCGCAGTTGGCGGTCTGCTCCACCTTGGCGTTCTGGTCGACCTTCTGGATCGGCGACACCAGCCGTGCGCGGGTCAGCGCAGTGGTTTTGCCGGAGCCGGACTTGCCGACCACCATGTACCACGGCAGCACGTACAGCGGATTGCCGAAGCGGCGCAGGCTGGAGTTGCGCAGCGTGGCGACCGCCGTCTTCCATTTGCGCGTCAGCACGGCTTCCGGCGCCACCTGCAGTGCCTGCCGGCGGTCGGCGCGTGACAGCTGCGCCATCTTGCTGCGCGAGCGCAGCACCAGGAACAGGCGGCGCAGGAATTTCAGCAGCAGCCAGCCACCCAGCACGCCGAAGAAGATCGCCGCCGCAGCCCACAGCGGCCAGTCGGCGTACAACGTCACGCCCCAGCTGACGAGTGCCAGCAACACGAGCAGAACCAGCCACAGCAGGAGACGACCGACGAGTTTCATTGGATATGCGGCAGGAGCGTGTTGGCCGTCTGCCACAGCACGGTGTGGTAGGCGCCATACAGCGCCAGCAGCACCACTAGCGGCAGCAGCAGCGCGCCCAGTGTGAACAGTGGAATGCGCCGGCGCCAGCCGCCGGTTGGCCGCGCCGGCTGGCCCGAGGCGTAGCCGCCCGGAAACAGCAGCCGGCCGGCTTCGCCCGACAGACTGTCCTCGCCCTGCAGCAGCGCGTACAACTGGCGGTCCTTCAGTTCGTCGAGCGCATGGCGATTGCCCTCATAGCCGTAACGCCCGACGAAACCCAGTGCCAGACAAAGGAAATAGATTTCGCGCACCTGGTTCTGCTGCTGATCGAGCTGTTCCAGTCGCGTGAAAAAGGCAATACCGGCGCTGGCGGTGTTGAAATAGCGCTTTTGCAGCAGATGCCGCTGCCATTCCCGGGCGTCGTTCCAGTCCAGCGCCAGCAACGATTCGTCGGCCCAGGCGGCGACCGCGAACAATGCTGTCTCGATATCGGCTTCGGCATAACCGTGTTCACGCGCCTGCTGGCGGGCGCTGGCGATCAGGCGGTCCAGCCGTGCCGCCAGCGTTGCCGCGTCACCGTCCGGCGCACGCTGAAACTGGCGTACGGCGGCAAACACGGAGACCAGGCAATCCGACAGCCGCATGTTATCTCCGCAGCACGACGATTTCCGCCTTCAGATCGTCCGGCGCATCCAGCCAGTGCAGCGCGATACCGCCGTCGCGCTCGACTGCTTCCCATTGCTGGCTGACCTGCTCGATGCGGAAATAGACGGTATTGGCGCGGCGCGGCAAACCTTGCGGCGCGCTGGCCATGTGGATCAGTTCCAGTCCCGGCAGCGCATGGGCGATCAGTTGCGGCATTTCCACGGTAGCCGCCAGGCGGGCGTCGCGTTGCAAGCCCGTGGCCAGACGTTCGGCACCACTTTCGCTGCGCACCACCAGATAGAAACGGTTGCGCTGGTTGAAGAAGGCGCGCGGCAGCAGCCCGCTGTAGTAGCCGTCGCGGTATTCGAGCACCGCCAGAAATTCCGGCCCGACCGTGATTTCGTTCAGCAGGTAGCCGATCAGGCTGCGCACGCGGCCGAAACATTTGCCGAGATCGGTATGGTCGTATGGTGGCAGGCCGGGTGTGCCGTCCTCGGCTTCGCCCAGCATGTTGAAACGGGTTGAAAACGAACTCAGTTCGCCGATCAGCTGGCGCAGGCTGCCGTAGGCGTGCCAGGGATGGACGTCGCGGCTTTCGGTCAGATGAAACAGATACGGGCAGAAGCGGTTGAGCGAACGCAGCGCCAGCAGGAATACCATGTAGCCGGGATCGAAATCCCCTTTCTTCATCTCCTGTGCGCTCTTGTATTCCTGCAACTGGCGGCTGCGGCCGGCCAGTTCGTCGCGGATATCCTTCAAGAGCCGCAACAGGACATCCGAACCGGACAGTGCATAGCAGGGAGGGATGAAATTTTCATCCTGGCGGATGGTGTCGCCGTCGCGCATCAGGCGCGCTACCGGGATCAGCTCGTATTCCTGCAGGTTGTCGAGTTCGTGCTCGAAGAAAATCCTCAGCACGAACAGCAGCGAGCGCACCTGGCTGGTTGGTCCATCCGAATACAGGTCGGCGGTTTCCGGCGGCGCGCCCAGCGATGCATAGCGGCTGCCAGCCAGTGGCGCATCGGACAGATTCTGCACCAGCGTGACGTTGGCTTCCTGCGTATTCAGCTTTTTCAGCCCGAGATAGACGGTCAGCGGCTTGTCTGCCTCGATCCGGTCGGGATCGAACGGGCGCGGCAACAGCACGGCATTGCCGGGAAATTCAATGTAGGAATGATCCGGGAACATCAGGCGGCCGGAGGCGATCTCGACCGAGCGGTTGGCGATCGCCGCCGTGCTCAGTTCCAGCGCGCCGACGCCCCAGAAATGCGGCAGGCCGACTTCCAGCAGCGGCTTTTGCAGAAACTGGTGGTGCAGGTCAGCTAGCTGAAAATGCTGCGGCTGCAGGAACATGCCCTGATGCCAGTAAATTCCTTTTTTCTCATCCATTGCGCCGCCTAGTTCTGGAGCTTGCGTATCGCATTGCCTGCTTCGACCGCGTTCTTCAATTCTTCCGCGGAGAGTTTCAGTTCCTTGCCACCGCCATCCAGCGGTACCGCTTCGCGCGGCCGCTTTTCCGCTACCGACTGGTTCAGCCGTTGCGCATTGACGATGGTTTCGCCACCCAGCGACAGCCGGATCGCCAGCGTTGCCGGCGTTGCCGTATAGGTCTTGGCCACCATGCCTTCGCTGGTGACGCTGACCGGAATTTCAAAAAGCCGTGTCGTGTGTTCCGGATCGAAGCGGTAATACCCGGCGGCGATGCCAATAAACCTGGCTTGCTGTGCCCGATCGAAGGAAAGCACCGCACGTTTTCCAGGTGTCACCACGTAACGCGAAAACTGTACGAACCCTTCGCCAGCTTTGCCACTTTCCAGCGTCTTGCCGAGCGCGGCCGGATCGGCGATCAGCTTGTGGAATGTGGCCGAATCGGCCATCTGGTAGATGCCCAGCAGTAATGTATGGGGATCACCGCCGTATTGATTCAGGCGCTGGTCGGCGTCCAGTTCGATCAAGACCGCATCCTTGGCGAAATCCCAGGAGATTTCCGCCAGCGCTTCCTTGCGCGAGTTGCCCCCCATGACCGAATTCGCGGTCGCGCAGCCGGCCAGGATCGGCAGTGCCGAGGCAAGCACGATCGGGAACGCATTTTTTTTGAGGAATGCCAGCAACGTAACCCTTTTGCGCGGAAGTCGATTCTTTTTATAGAATGCAAATTGTGCGTCGGAAATTATAGCCGATCGCCGTGCCGATACCGTGTGCCATCGCCGGTTTTCGGCCGACTTGCGCGCCATGCACAAGCCTGTTCTGCGAGTTCGAACCGTTTTTGCCACGCCGGTATCCGCGCCACCTTGATGGCGCCGGACCCGGATTCTTGATAGGGGCGCAGTCCGCCGATGCGAATCCCGGCTCTCCATGCCGTTAAAACCGCTGCTCGCATGATGCCGATACTCGGCTGTCTGTGCGCCTTTGGCACAGGATCGGCTTGTGCCGGGGAGCCTGAGCAATCGGTGGTGGCACCGGTATTGTTCGTTTATGCGACGCTCGGCCATCAGCAGAAGGTCGCCGAAGCCTGCTGGCAGACGCTGGTGACCGAGCGTCAAATGATGCTGCGCGAAGAGCAGGCACAGCCGTGGCTGTTGCGTAACGCGGTACCGCTGATCGGCACCGCGATGGGCGCGATGGGTGGCAGCTATCTGCTGCGGCGCCACGCCAGTGCGCTGAATGCCAGGCGTTTTCTGGTGCCGGCGATGCTGGGCGGCGGTCTGTTCGGCTTCGTGTTCGGGCCGGCCGGCGTGGTCGGCGGTTTCGCCGGCGGGTTGATCGGAGACTATTTCGGCAAGCATAAATTTCCGGCGGTACTGGGCGGCGGACTGGCCGGCGCGGCAATCGGCAAGGCCGCTTGGGACATGGTGTTTCCGCCGGCGGCGCTGCTGGAGGAGGGCGGTGGCGGCGACGAGTTGCCGCTGGAGACCTTCCTCAGGGAAAAGACCTGTGGTGCCGTGCTGGAATCGGAGTACGGCGCGCCGCACTACCGCGTGACTTACCGCTTCGACGGTGACGAATACACCACCGATCTGCCCTACGATCCGGGCGAGGCGCTGCTGCTCGACGCCAGCGGTCAGGTGCAGGGGCCGGCGCGCATGCGGATCGAGTGAGTAGCGGGTCTGCCACCAGCTGTCATTTCAGCGGCAGGACCGTCGCCTCTGCTTCGCTGTCATCGGCGTACGGCATGAACAGGATCGCGTCCGGACAGCCCTTCACGCGCGCATAGTACGAGGTGCCGGCATCGATCCGGTTGCGTACCGCCCAGGCGCGGAATTCAGTGTCGCCCACCTGCAGTTGCAGACCCTCCTGGGCAAATTCGAGGACGGTTTTCTCCGGCAAACTGCCGGCCGGACCAGTCGCCTGAAAGTCGATTTCGGCGTCGGCGCCGGTAATGCCGAACACGACACCATCCCAACTACCGTCGCGTGGGCCGATTTCAAACCACTGGCCGAGGCGCTCGTCGCCATGCACATCGAGCCGATAGTCGGCTGGCTCGGTTTTCGGCGGCACATTGGCGCGGGCGACTATCTTGGCCTGCCAGGATGCCGCGGCTTCTTCCAGATTGAGCGCGTTTTGCAACAGTGGCGGTAGCGCGGCAGGGGCCGTATTCCACAATAGTACGATCGGAAAGGCGGCACCGCGCGCTTGCCGCAGCGCCGCCGCCATCAAGGCCAGGCCGTAGCGTACCCCCGGTTTTGCCAATTCGTCGGCGTCGGCCAGAATCAGCCAGAGATCGGCGCGCGCTTCCTGCAGCGCGCTGAAGGCGGGGCGCCAGCCGACCTTGTCGGCGGCGTCCTGCCAGAAATGGCCGCGCGACTGCAGACCATAGCGCTTCAGCTGTGCGGTGATTGCCGCGACACGCGGCTGATGTTGCGCCAGGGCGCTGATCCAGACGGTTTTCATGCGAATTCCTGATTCCTCAGCTCATGATCATGACTTTGGTCTGGCTGGGCGCCAGCACGGTACCGACCGTATTGCCGTCGTTCTGCTTGGTCGGATGGCCGAGGCGCACTGCGGGATTTCCTTCCAGCTTGACTTTCATGCTGCCGAGCACGAACTCCGCCGGCCCCATGACCTTGCTGGACGCCATGCCACCAGCAACGCCTGGCTGGTCGCCATTGCTGATGGGAATCTTCGACGCCTTGGTCAGCGCGGGCATCCCCGAAATCAGCACCTTCAGGGTGGCCGGGTTGCCCATCATCGGCATGGCGATGTTGGGATAGGGGATCGGTATCGGCGGTGCCGGCGGCGCCGGTGTCTTGCAGACGTCGGGGAAGGCGAAGCACTGACCGGCCTGTTTGGTAACTGCGAACATGGGATTCCTTTTGGTAGTCAGCCGAGATCGATTTTTTCGCCGTCGATCTTTACCTGGCCCTCAGCCAGCATGGTGGAGTGTTTCGACTTCAGATGAAAACGGTCCTTGACCTGCATGCGCACGCGGCCGGCCCGGGTTTCTTCCAGATTTTCGGTCCAGCGGAAGCTGTCGCGCGCTTTCTGCACCAACCGGCCGACGGTCGTAGTGATGCTGTGCGCGACGCTGCTGACCGTGCCGAAACGGGCATTGACCTGTTGCGCCGAGGTATTCATCTGCTGGAAGCGGACATCGCCTTGTACGCCGACTACTTCCACCTGGGCACCGACCACGGCGACACGCTGGCGCGCGGTCAGCTCGAGCTGTTCCGCCTGGACCTGCAATTGGCCCTGGGAAGTGTGCAGCGCAATCTCGCCCGGCAGCTTCAGCGTCGCCTGCGTTGGCGTGGCACGCGCCAGCACCGCCAGCACGTAGGAAGTTTGATTGCCGCCTTTGCATACCAGCACGGTATCGCCGTTTTCCGGTTCGATCAGGCAGCTGTCGGCACGGATCGCACGAGATAGCGACGGATCCGGCGAGTTGACGAAAAACCACTTGTCGGCACGGCCGGTGATGGTCGCATATACCAGTCCGACAGCGGCGTCGGCGCCCGGGCGGGACATTGTAAGCAGAGTGTTTTGCATGTTGAACTCCGTTTCAGTCAGGTTTTGTCGTTCAACGCGCGACCGTTTTCGGTCGCCATTGTTCGGCGCGTTCCAGCGCCGGATCGGTGGGGCGCACGCCGTCGAAATTGGCGCCATCCCAGCGCGTATCTTTCTGCTTCATCGCATGGACGTTGGCACCGGCGAGGTCGGCCTGGCTGCCATCGGCGCCGGAAAAATCCGCGTGCGACAGGTCGCAATATGTCCATTTCGAGTTCTTCAATTGGGCCTGCCGCCAGTTGGCGTTCTGCATTACGGACATGTACCAGCGGGCTGCGGTCGCCTGTGCCTGGCTGAAGTCGGCGTTGCTGGCGTCGGCCATTTCGAAATCGACGTTGGACAGATCGGCTTTCTGCAATACCGCGTCGATCAGGGCAACGTAGATGCCGCGCGCTCCGGACAGATTGGCTTCCTGCATCTGCGCACCCATGAAGCTGGTGCGGTCGAAATTGGCACCGACGAAGTGGGCTTGCTGTAATTGGGCACCGTTAAACAGCGTCATGCTCAGATCGCATCCGGAAAAATTCTGGCCAGTCAGCACGCAAGCCTTCAGATAGGCCTGCACCAACCGTGCGCCGGTCAATTTGACGCTGGTCAGGTCAGTGCCGATCACGGTCAGGCGGGTCAGGTTGGCACCAGCCAAATCGGTGGCGGCGAATGTGCAATCATGCGCGTCGCAGCGTTCAAGGGACGCACCGGAAAGATCAGCGCCATCGAAACGGCAGCCACTGAACACGGTTTGATAGAAGATGGCCTGCTGCATCTGGCTGTTTTCCAGACGGACCGATGAAAAACTGCCCTCGCGGCATTGCGATCCTTGCAGTCGGGCTTTGCTCAAATCGATGTTCTGCATGTGGATGCCATGCAGTACCGCACCGCTCAGGTCGGCGTTCGCCAGACTGACGTTGAGCAGCGTGCAGTTCGACAGGTCACGCCCGCGCAGGTCGGCACCGGACAGATCGGCGTCGATCAATTGTCGGGTTCTGTCCAGCGTCTGTAGCGCCTGCTCCAGCGGCGAACCGGCTGCCTCCCCATTCGGGGTGTTGACGGGGGCGGTCATGCCAGCGGCGGCCGGAAGGCCAGAATGGTCTGGCCGACATCGGCTTCCTGCAGGGCTGCGGCGCGTATCGCGGTCCCTTCGAAATCGACGCCGTACAGATTGGCGAAGTGCAGCACGGCCTTTTCCATTTGGCTCTTGCGCAGCGATCCCTTGAACAGATTGATTCCGCTCAGGTCGGCACCGGACAGATCGGCGCCGCCGAAACGCACATGGCGCGCCGAAGCGTTGTGGAAGCGTGTTGCAGTGGCGCGGACGTTGCTGAAATCGGCATCGTCCAGTGTCGCGTCGGTAAACACCGCACCGGGCAGTTGCGCACCATCCCAGGCGGCGCGCCGCAGTTGCGCGCGTTCGAATATCGCCTGCGGGAAGCGCGCTTCGCCATCGGCGCGGCTTTCATCGAGATTGGCGGCGGCAAAGCGGGCGCCGTTGGCATCTGTACCGTAGAACTCGGCTTGCCGGCAGTCGGCACCCTGAAAGTTGGCTACTTGCAGCGTGCTTGCATGGAACGCCGCCTGAGTCAGTACAGCCTGTTCGAAGTTGGTCCCCGACAGATTGGCACTGCTGAAATTGCTCTGGCGCGCGGTGCAGCCGGCCGCCAGGACCGACGCCATGCCGGCCTGTTCGAACGTACTGCCATCCAGCACCGCCTGCTGCAGTTTGGCATTGCGAAAATCCGCTGTGGTGAAATCGGCATCGCGCAGTTGTGCCGATTGCAGGTTGGCGTCGGTAAATATGCCGCGGGCGGCGCTGACCTCGCTCAGGGCGGCACCGGACAGATCGGCGCCGCTGCAATCGGCTTCCTGCATCAGGCAGCCGCTCAGATTGGCGCCTGCCAGGCGGCTGCCGGCGAATACCGTCTTTTCCAGCAGACTGCCGGAAAAGTCGGCGGCCGACAGGTCCAGGCCGGATAGATCCAGGCCCGACAGATCGAATCCAGCCAGGGACTCTCGCGCCGCATGCCGTTCGACGACCTGCTCCCTGGTCAACTGCGACATGGCCGGCGTTGCCGCTGCCGGTACGGCCGCGCCCAGCGCCAGCGCACCGGCGTGTTCCACTGACGGCAAGGACGGTTCGGTTTTTGGCAGTTCCGGAAAACTGTCGGGGATGATGGAATACGGTACGTCGGCTGTCTTCGCCTCGTTCAGGTTTTGCAGCGATTCAGCGAGATCGGGACGCGAGGCCAGGAATTTTTCGACATCCTGCTCGGTCATGCCGTTTTTCTGCAGCAGATCGCTGGTCTGTTTTTCCAGCGATTGCATCATTTCCTTCACTTCCTTCAAAGAGGAATCGGGCTCGGCTTGCGGTTGCAGGTATTTCTGGACGTCGGCCTCGGTCAGATTGTTCTTTTTCATCAGTTCTCGGGTTTCCTGCTCCAGGCGGTCCGCCATCCGTTCCGCTTCGGCCAGGGAAACTTTCGGTTCGGTATCCGGCACCAGGAACCGTGCCACATCCTGTTCCGACAGGCCGTTCTTGCGCATCAGTTCGGCGGTGTCTCGTTCCAGCGAGTCTGCCAGCCGGTAGGCTTCGGCCACTTCCGGCGTCATGGCCGGGGTTGCCGCCACCGCTGCGGCCAGCGGCGCCGCCGCAGCCATCGATGGTGCCGCGGCTGGTTCTGCAGCCAGGTCTGCGGCCTCTGCCGCAGGTGGCACGGCAGCGGTGGCCGGGATCGCGCCTCCAGCGTCTTCCTGCAGGCGCTGACGAAACAACTGCTGGTAGTGCTCGAACGGCAACGCGGCATCCGTCAGCCGCTCCCATTCGGCCATCACGTTCAGAACGTCGCTGGCGTCATCATCGAGAGTTTCCGTCTGGGCCCGATACAGCACGATGCCGCATTCCAGTTCCGGAAACAGCCATACCGTGTCCAGTCGCGCCTTGGCTTCATCGAAGGATTCCTTGCCATCGTTTTCGCGCCGATGGACGAAGCAGCGCGCGCGCAGTCCCGGCAAGCGGGTTTCCACGGTGGAGCGATGCGGGTGCATGCCGCGCAATTCAACTGCTTCATCGCCGTTGAAGTAACCATTGCTGCGTTGGTCGACGGGAGCCGTATGAAAAAATTCCGGCTGCGTCTCGTCCGGCAAGTGCGGCCAGCTGCGCTTGAGCCAGTTGTCGTCGAATTTGCCGAGATGCTGGTCGCGCAGCGGCGTGCCGGCGGAGAAACCCCAGAAACCGGCGGGTTCGATGACGTCGCCGCGATTGGCAAGACGTTGGCGCGGGGACTCCACATTCGGCAGCGGCCATTGTTCACTGCCATCGGCAAGTTTGATCGCGCAAGCTCCCTTGCCGAGCGGATTGGCGGCCACGCTTTCGCCGCCGAACGATTGTTCCGGCGACAAGGGCATTGCCATGAACGGCTCGGCGGCCGAAATCAGACCGGCGGCGTTGAAGTGACGGTCTCCGCTGACCCAGAGCTGCTTGGATAGTGCGCCGATGCGGGCGGAAACCTGCATCTCCCGTACCGGGCTGCCGCCAGGGGCGTGCGCGCTGCCGTATATCTTGAATTCACCGGCCGGTTTCGGATAACCCTCGTCGAGCACGGCGTCGCCGAGCGCGGTGGCAACCGCCTGCCATAACTCGGGTTCGGCGCCGAGATGGTCGATGTCGCTCTGCCCGAAGCGGAAAAAACCGAGCATGCCGACCGCCAGCGTATTCCGCCGGGCAAAGCGGAAGCTGCGGTAGAGGATCGCCAGCTGATCGGAGCGGTAGATTTTCATGATCAACCCAGGCGGATCATCTGGCCGTTGATGGTGGCGCCGGCCATTCCCAGCTTCAGCGTGGTGTTATTACTGGAAAGTACCGCCGTCAGAGAACTGAGTTCCATCTTGGTGTCGTCGCTGACGGCCTTGGTGTAAAACTGATCGGCCGAAAAGCCATCCTTGGAATTCCAGAGCATCGAGGCCTTGCTTGATGTCAGCTTGATTTCGGAAGGTACGGCATTTGAACTCTTCAGCGTGATGCCGGTTCTTTCCAGTTTCATCGCGCCACCACCAGACCGGGTCAGCGTGATGTCGCCAAACTTGGTATCGGCTTCCAGGCCCGAGTCGGACAGTTTCATTTGCGTCGTATGGTAGGTGTTATTGCTGATCATCGCGATTTCGCCAAGTTTCATGTCGATGCTGGCGGTACCGATTCGCGAAGTCTTGACCGACAAACCGTCATATGTCACTTTCATCGTCGTATTGTTACTGGGCAGCACGTCTTCGGCCCTCAGCTCGATACCGTCCTTGTTGACCTTGATGTTGCTGACATAGGAACTGTCGCGCTTCAAGGCCTCGGCAATCGCCAATGCGGTGGCCCGCACCACCCGATGCGTGAACAAGGTCGATACCGAAGTCAATCCGGCCTGGGCAGCAGTAACGCCATATCCGTAGGGATTCCAGGGAGCCATCTTGCCGTCATTTTTCGGGGACTGGCCAGCATCGGCGAACTTGCCGATGGCGCCAGCGGCGGCCGCAGCTACCGCGACGTTGGCGGCGATGTTGAAGCCGACGATTTTCTTGACCTTGGATTTCAGAGGATTGACGATAGCCGCCAGTGCGGTTCGTTGGCCACCGGAAATCAGCACCTCATTGTTGGCCTGGGTCTTGGCGTCGGTCTTCAGCGCGATGCTTTCCGAGTCGTCCAGGCTGATGCTGCGTCCTCCCTTCCAGGTTACATCGGACCCCAGCGTCCAGTTGATACTGGTGCCGATAGCGGCCTTGTGAACCACACCGGCGGTGGCGCTGGTATCGAACGATGCGCTGATCGAGTTCCTGATACCGATGACGGCGGTATTCGCACTGCCGAACGTCAGGCTTTCCGAACTGCCGGCGGTGCTGCTCCAGATGCTGCCACCGCCCTTGGAGTCGGTCGAGCCGATGCCGATCGTACTGTTGTGGAACGGTGAATGCAGCCACATGACCTGTTTGCCGCGGGTGTCGCCGAGATAGATCTGATTGCCGCCTGCGGTGCTGATGCGGTTGCCGTGCGAGTTGTCGGCATCGACGACGTTGCGGTTTTCGGAATTCGGCACCGCGCCGACGATCACCGGCTGGTCCGGATCGCCATCGGTGAACGACAGCAGGACTTCCGCATCCTTGTGCAGCGGGAAGTGCATGCCGTGGTCGCTGCCGGCATAGGGGGTGGCAAGGCGTATCCGGGCCGACCCCTTGTTGGCGGCTTTGTCGGTCTGATCGAATGGCAATTGCACCTTGTACTGGCCGTATTCATCGAGTTCGGCGTATTCGCCGCTGCCTTCGGAATCGATGGTGGCATTCATGGTGCCGGCCACGCGCGGCTTCGGTGTCACCCGTTCCGGGCGGAATTGCACATCGGCGGCAATCGCGCGGAAGTTGTTGCCGTAGGAAGTATCGGACGATTCGGAGCCGTTGCTGAATGGCGAGCGGATGCCGTTCAGCAGCGCGCCGGCCTGTGAGCCGCGATGCTCGATCTCGGTCACCAGATATTTGCCGTTGAAGGCGTCGCGGTAGTGTTGTGCCAGCTGCATGAAATAGCCGCTGCGCAGACCGACCACGGTCGATTCGCCGGAAAACACCTTGCCGCTGCAGACGATCTCTTCGGCGCGCAGCCTGGCGTAGCGTTCACCTTCCTCGATGTTGCGGAAATCTTCGCCATAGATCATCACATCGCCGATACCGCGCTCGGACACCAGCGCTGTTGCGCGCAGCTCGGTCGCCGCCTTGCGGTAGTTGTAGTCCTGCAGGATCACCTGGCGCGGCAACGGCTTCTGGCGGCAGGTGAAAATCTGCACTGAATCAGAATCGGCGCCAGTATCCAGTTCGTCGGCTGGCCGATAGTTGACCGCCATCGTCCTGGCGTCATGCATGTTGCGGTTGTCGGCGATGATCAGCTTGTCGTGATCGCCATGCTCGAACCAGTAGTACATGCCCTCCTTTTCCATCCAGCGCGACAGGAAATCCAGGTGCGATTCCTGGTACTGGCAGACGAAGCTGCGGTCGCGGTAGCTGCCGCTGGTCTTCAGTTCGAAATCCATGCTGGTGAAGCGGGCGCTTTCCAGTACTTTTTTGATCAGTGCCGGGATCGGCTTTTCGTCCAGATAGACCTCGGATACCTGGTACAGCGACAGCTGCCAGGTGCGCGGCACCAATATCGCGCGATAGAAGACATAGCCGTCGGACTGATGCAACTGGTCGAATTCCGCCAGCATCCCGTGATACGGCACACTGGACGAACCATCGGCGGTGTAAATACGGAAGGTCGCCGGGTTTTGCAGCATCTTGTCGAAATCGACGTCCGCGTCATCGCTGACCAGCGTCAGTTCAAAGCGGAACGGCCGCGAGATCGCTTCGTAACCTTCCATGTTCACCACGGCGAACTTGTCGTCGCCGAATGCCCGGGAGGCGAATTCAAAGCGCTTGTTGGCGGTGAGCCGGTTGGATAATGAAGCCATTTTGAGTCCCCGAAATCTGGTTGATCTTATTCTGGCGGTGCTGTTTTACCATTGCATGTCGCCACGGTTACAGCTGTAACACCGCCACTTGTGCCGGCGCTATGCCGGGAAAGCTACCGTGAAATCGCCGTCGTCGGACACGTCGAGCGTGACGGCGGCCGGTTGTACTTCGCCGCTCATGCGCGCCAGAATTTCCTGCGACATCAGCGGCATCACGGTGCCGCGCAGAATGAAATCGATGTTGCGCGCGCCGGTTTCCACTTCGGTGCAGCGCGCGGCGATCTGCTGCACCACCGCGTCGCTGTAGTCGAAGCGCATCTTGTTGTTGTGCTGCAGCCGCCGGGCGATCTTGTCGAGTTTCAGGCGGACGATGCCGGCCAGCGCGTCCTGCGCCAGCGTGAAGTAGGGAATCACCGTCATGCGCGCCAGCAATGCCGGCTTGAAATGCTCGGAAAGGATGGGCCGCACCGCCGCCAGCAGGGTATCGTGATCCGGCTTGTCGTCGCCGGTCGTCATTTCGGTGATGACATCGGTCGCCAGGTTGGAGGTCAGGAAAATGACCGTGTTGGAAAAATCGATTTCCTTGCCTTCGCCATCGGACAGCATGCCCTTGTCGAATACCTGGTAGAACAGGTTCAGCACATCGAGATGGGCTTTTTCCACTTCGTCCAGCAGTACCACCGAATACGGGCGCTGTCGCACCGCTTCGGTCAGCACACCGCCTTCGCCATAGCCGACGTAGCCGGGCGGCGAGCCGATCAGCCGGCTGACGTTATGTTTTTCCTGGAATTCGCTCATGTTGATGATGACGGTCGATTTCTCGTCGCCGAACAGGATGTCGGCGACCGCCAGCGCGGTTTCGGTCTTGCCGACGCCGGACGGGCCGGCCAGCAGGAACACGCCGAGCGGCTGTTGCGGGTCGCGCAGGCCGGATTGAGCGGTTTTCAGGATTTCGCCGATCTGGTGCATCGCATGATCCTGTCCGCGTACCCGTGCCGCCAGCGTCTTTTCCATGTTCATCACGGTCTCGGCCTGATCGCGCAGCATCTTGCCGACCGGGATGCCGGTCCAGTCGGAAATTACCTTGGCGACCACGTCGGGATCGACATCCACGCGCACCAGCGGCTCTGTGCCCTGGGCTTCCTTGAACGCCGTGCTGGCGGCTTCGATGTCGCCGACCAGCCGATCCAGTTCTTCCTGCGTGGCGCCGTCGGCACGCGCCTGCGCGCGCGCGGCACGTGCCGCCAGCAAGGCATCCGCGGCGTTTTTCTGCTTCTCCCAGATGGCACGCAGTTCTTCCGCCTGCTTTTCCAGTCCGGCCAGCAGCTGGTCGATTTCTCCGAGTCGCTCCAGATCGACCGGCTGCAGGTTGTCGCGGTCGCGTTCCAGTCCGGCCTGCTCGCGATGCAGCGCCTGGATCTGACGCTCCTTGTCCTCCAGCACGTCGGGCTTGGCGCTTTGCAGTACCTTCACGCGCGCGCAGGCAGTGTCGAGCAGATCGACCGCCTTGTCCGGCAACTGGCGACCGGTAATGTAGCGGCTCGACAGTTCGGCGGCGGCGACGATGGCGTCGTCGCGCATCACCACGTGATGGACGTCTTCGTATTTTTCCTTCAGGCCGCGCAGGATCAGCACGGCGGTTGCGAGGTCCGGTTCGTCCAGCTTGACCAGCTGGAAGCGACGCGCCAGCGCGGCGTCCTTTTCAAAGTATTTCTTGTATTCGGCCCAGGTGGTGGCGGCGATGGTGCGCAGTTCGCCGCGCGCCAGCGCCGGCTTCAGCAGATTGGCGGCGTCCGAGGTGCCGGCCTGGCCGCCAGCGCCGATCAGCGTGTGCGCTTCGTCGATGAACAGGATGATCGGCTTGGGGGAAGACTTGATTTCGGTGATCACGCCTTTCAGGCGGTTTTCGAATTCGCCCTTGACGCTGGCGCCGGCCTGCAGCAGACCCATGTCGAGACCAAGGATGGTGACATCCTTCAGCGAATCGGGCACGTCGCCGTCGACCACGCGCAGCGCCAGCCCCTCGACCACGGCAGTCTTGCCGACGCCCGGATCACCGACGCAGATCGGATTGTTCTTGCGGCGACGCGCCAGGATGTCAACCATCTGGCGGATTTCCTGATCGCGGCCGAACACCGGGTCGATCTTGCCGGCACGTGCCTTTTCGGTGAAGTTTTCGCAGAAGCGGGCGATTGCGCTGCCTTCGCCACCGCCCGCCGGTGCCGGGCCGCCGTCCTCGCCGGCGGAAGCGCTTTCCTCAATCGACGCGGAACAGATTTGCCCGAACGATGCCAGCAGGGTTTCGCGGTTCAGCTGGCGCAGCGGTTCGGCATAGTCGCCGGTGGCGTAGTAGGTGGCGCGCGCCAGGAAGGCCAGCAGGATGGCGCCGGACCGGATGCGGGTTTCCAGCAGATTCACCGAGGCAATCAGCCAGGCATCCTGCAGCAGTTCCAGCAGCAGCGGTGAGAACGCCGGGCGACCGGCGTTGCCGGTGCGCATGTCTTCCACCGATTGGTCGATCGCGCGCTTCAGGCGCGCGGCATCGACATCGTACTGGCGCAGCAGCAGCGGTATGTCGGCTTGCGCATCATCCAGCAGCTTGACCAGCAGGTGCTCGACGGTGATTTCATAGTGGCCACGGCCGACGCACAGGCCGACGCCGTTTTCCAGCGCCTGGCGGGAGTAGGGATTCAGGCGTCCGACCAGCGGTTTCAGTTCGACCAGCAGCATGGTTTGTTCTCCTTGATTTCGGTATTTGTCTTGAAGCTCAGTTCTGTTGGATTCAGATATGGAAACTCATGCCGGAACGCCCGCCTTCCACTCCGGGAGCCAGCCAGGTGTCCAGCCCCAAGCGCGACCAGTGGCGGCTGTTCAGGCGCGCGCTGCGCGCTTCGCCGTCACGCAGGCCGACCTGGACTTCGACCATCAGCGGATCGATCAGGTAATAGGAAGTCAGGAAGCGCAGGCGCGCGTGCCCCGGTTCTCCCGGCATCAGCTGCTGGAACAGTTCGGCCGGCACGTCGTGCAGACGGATACGAATCCGGCTGGCGTAGTCGTCGATGCGCGAACCGAGATGGCTGTCTTCGCCGAGGCAATGGGCCTGACGGCCAAGCTGCAGCCGCTGGTCATCGGCGATCGGTAGCCAGTGCGGCACGCAGGAATCGACTTCGACCCGGGCCGGGCTGAAGGCATCCGCCAGCAACGTGCGGAGACCGAGCACCGAGCGCGGCCGCTGGTTCAGCAGGCCGGCATAGCGCAGCAGTTCAGCGCTGCCAGGCAGCAACTCGATGCGCAGATCGGCGTCGCCAAGACCGACGAAGGCATACAGCCGATTCAGGACATCGCCGTCGTCGGCCTCCACCACCCGTTGCTGCAGCCGGTACTTGACCCAGGCATCGAACAGCAGCGGATACATCGCGTGATGCACGATGTCGAGGAAATCGCGGGTCGCATGGCGCCCCTCGCGCTCCTCCTCGAACAGATCTTCGGTGTAGTACACCGGCAACGGCGAGGCGACGCCATACAGGCCGAAGAAGTTGGCGGTGATCCGGTAGCCGCCCTGTGGCAGCGGCTCGATGCGGTCGATGTCGTTTTCCGGGAAGCCGAGACCGAGGCGCGGCCGGATGCGCAGTTCGTCGGCGCGCGCGCCGCTGTGCCGGCCGATCTGGCGCAGCAGGCGGATCGCCTGGAAATAGGAGAATTTCTCGCCCTGGGCGAGCAGTTTCTCCCTTAAAGCAGCGGCTGCTGCCCCAGTCGTGGCGGCCATTTGAAGACTGCTCCCGAAAAAACGTCCTCGAGTTCGACCCGAGTGTAGGAATTGATGCTGGCGTAATCGGCCAGGAAGTGGTTCAGCACGCAGCCGAACAGGTACATGTCGCCGATGCCGGAAAAATGATCGGGACGGCATTTGATGCGCACGCGCTGGCCGCGCAGCAGGCTGCCGCGTCCCATCAGCCGGGTTTCCGGTGTCGCACTGACTTCCTGGATGCCGTCGATCCGGCGCCGGTTGGCGATTTCCTGGCCGTGCTCCTGCCGCTCGGAAAAAATATACAGGCCAAGCAGGGCGCGCAGGTTGTCGGCATTGGCGATCGCCAGGAAATTCAGCGAAGCATGCGAAATCAGGCGCCACAGCAGCGCTTCGCCGGTCGGCGGATTCAGCGCCGGCGTGATGGCGCGGATATTGCGGAAGCCGATGCGATCCGGTGAACTGGCGGTTGGCTGGTTCAGATCGCCCAGTTTCAGGCTTTCCGGCAATGCGCGGTTGGTGCAGGTGATCTTCACCGACAGCGTTTCCGATTGCGGAATCTCGCCGGGCGGGTAGGCCACCGACAGGTACGTTTCGCTGCCGCGGCCGATGGTGGCGGCACGCAGTGTGGTGCGATAGCTGAGCTTGGCGCCGCGACCATCGTGGCGGAACATGCCGAACGGCAGATAGGTGCGCTGTTCGGCGATACCCTGCTGGTAGCCGATCACCTGATCGATCGAATACACCTGATAGTGCTGGCGGTTCTGCGCTTCCGGCAAGACCCGGTATTCGGTGGCGCGGTGCTCATGGGCGATCGGATCGGCCGCATGGGCGAACAGGTTGATCGCCGGCACCACGTTGAACATGAAATTGTCGGCGCTGATTTCCGGCATCCAGTCCGGAATCTGGTCGAGCGACACAAACACCATGAAGCGGCTACCGTCGCCGCGATTGCGCCAGCGGCTGAAGCCTTCGATGTCGAAGAACAGGAATTTTTCCGGTTGCACGAAAAATTCCTGCACGCAGCGGAAACCCGGAAAGGCGTGGCTCGGGGTGGGCAGCAGTTCAATGTCGAAACCGGATGGGCGCACGCCTTGCGGGCTGAGTTCGAAGCGTTCGCCGCCTCTGCCGGAGACGCGCACCGAGGTCACGTGATTGGCCAGCAGCAGCAACAGCTTGCTGGCCTCGGTGTAGCCGTTGCCGAGAAACAGCCGGAGGCGGTCGTCCTGCCAGCTACTCAGGTCGACGCCTTGCAGCTCGAAATCCATCACCAGCATCGGCGCCGCCCCGGCCGGGGTCAGCAGATTGACGTCGGTCAGCGCGATCGGCGCCACTTCGAGATCGTGGCAGGTACGGAAATGGCAGCGTGTCCCATCGACCGGAATCGATGCCAGTTCGGTGCCGGCCGGAATATGGACCGCTTCGGTCAGCGGCGCGCGCGGTGTGAATTCGACCAGGGTCGAGGCCGGGATCGGCCGCAGGTAATGCGGGAACAGCAGGTTCGCCAGCTCCTGCACGAACTCCGGGAATTCGTCATCCAGCTTCTGCCGAGTCAGCCCGGTCAGGAAGGCCACGCCTTCCAGCAGGCGTTCCACGTCCGGGTCGGCCGATGGGCCGGACAACATCGGCGCCAGGCCGGGATTGTTCTGGGCGAACTCGACCGCCAAGCTCTTGAGCTTGTTCAATTCGTCTTCGTAATAGCGATTGAACATGATCAGGGTGTCGTCGATTCAGGGAAAGCAAGGGCGGCGGCAATCGGGGTCAGGTCACGTGTACCTTGCCGTTGGCACCGACCGTGGTGGAAAGCTGCAGCGGAATGTCGCGGTTGTCTACCTCCAGCATGCCGCCCAGATCGAAGCGGATTGCCAGCACGTCGGTCGATTCGCGGTTCAGTGTCACTTTCGGCGATTTCAGGCGCGGTTCGTATTTCTGCACCATGCGCCGGATCGCCTCCTCGATTTCGCGTGGCGAGCCGGAAGCCAGGCCACCGGCGATGTTGGTGAAATCCGGAACGCCGAACTGCGGGTCGAGCGGGACGCTGCCCTGGCGGGTATTCAGCAACCGCCGCAGGTGATCCATCACCGAACGCACGAGGATATCCACCTGGGTCTGGTTGGTGCGTTCTCCACCTTCCTCCCAGTGGGATATCCTCTCCAGCAGCCGGCGTTCCTTCACGGCTTACTTCGGTGCCAGCCAGGAGTCTTCGGACTCGATGCCGTCCGGGTCGAAGGTCCAGGTGATTTTTTCGTAGGTGAAGGCAATGTCTTCCATATGTCCCATCTGCCGGTTGTTCGGGTCCAGGCAATTCGGCGTCCAGGAACGGGCGCTGGTGAGGATGGCGTTGGACAGCTTGACCGTGTAGTACTTTTCCTCGGTGCCCTTGGGCGAGATGCGGTAGAACTCGAGGGTGACGTTCTTCATCTGTTCGCCGGAGGTCAGCGCCTGGAACAGTTTCGGCGAGGACTTGTCGATTTCCTTGGTGACGATCATCGGGCAGTGGACGCGCTTGCCGGTCGGCAGGCCGGTCTGCGGGCTCTTCGGGATTTCGACGGTGTGATCGACCGCCTGCACCAGAATTTTCCCTTCGTGGCCCTTGACGACAGTCGAGCCTTCGATCTTGCCCTGGTTTTCGCCTTCGAGGGTCAGGTAGCATGGCATTGGCATGATGGTTTCCTTTCAATTTTGTTGAAAGCCATGAAGGCCGTTGACGGAGGCGCTGAATCGGTAGTGCGCCGTCCGTATGCTGCTGCGGCCTGTGGCTGTTTGGTGCGCAGGCGAGTCGTGTTGTCCGCGCACCGTTATCGGTTTGCCGTGGCGCTTGCTCCCGTCATGACAGGCCGGCGGGAGCTGGCTTCATCACGACTTCGGCGCCAACCAGGAATCTTCGGCTTCGATACCGTCCGGATCGAAGGTCCAGGTGATTTTTTCGTAGGTGAAGGCAATGTCTTCCATATGCCCCATCTGCCGGTTGTTCGGGTCCAGGCAATTCGGCGTCCAGGAGCGGGCGCTGGTGAGAATGGCGTTGGACAGCTTGACCGTGTAGTACTTTTCCTCGGTGCCCTTGGGCGAGATGCGATAGAACTCGAGGGTGACGTTCTTCATCTGTTCGCCGGAGGTCAGCGCCTGGAACAGTTTCGGCGAGGACTTGTCGATTTCCTTGGTGACGATCATCGGGCAATGGACGCGCTTGCCGGTCGGCAGGCCGGTCTGCGGGCTCTTCGGGATTTCGATGGTGTGGTCGACCGCCTGCACCAGAATTTTTCCTTCGTGGCCCTTGACCTTGGTCGAGCCTTCGATCTTGCCCTGGTTTTCGCCTTCGAGGGTCAGGTAGCATGGCATTGGCATGATGTTTTCCTTTTAATGAGTGATGTCAATCGAAGGGCGGGCAACCGGTCACTGGAAAAAGCTGCTACCGCCTTGTCTCTGTCGCCGTATCCATCCCAAGGGTTTCTCCGGCGATTGCGCAACTCCGAAAGTATCGTTACTGCGCATGGTTCCCAGTTTGGGGGGAGTCGGTTACTACCGAATGTCAAAAGCCCGTGTTTCTGTTACGTTTGAAACACGGGCTTTTACGGGGAGGGAAACTTACTTTTTGTCGAGCTTGCCGACCAGCGACAGCGTGAACGAGGCGCCCATGTACTTGAAGTGTGGCCGCACTTTCAGGTCGACGCGGTACCAGCCCGGTTCGCCCTCGACGTCGGCGACGCTGATCTCGGCCTGACGCAGCGGACGGCGGCTGCGCACGCCTTCGGCCGGATTGTCCATGTCGGCCACGTACTGGCGGATCCACATGTTCAATTCGTTTTCTAGGTCGCCGCGTTCCTTCCAGGTGCCGATGTTTTCGCGCTGGATCACCTTGATGTAGTGCGCCAGCCGGCTGACCACGAACATGTAGGGCAGCTGGGTGCTGAGCTTGTAGTTCAGCTCGGCTTCCTTGCCTTCCTTGCTGTTGCCGAAGAACTTCGGCTTCTGCGCCGAATTGGCCGAGAAGAACGCCGCGTTGTCGCTGTTCTTGCGCATCGTCAGGGCGATGAAACCCTGCTCCGCCAGTTCGAACTCGCGCCGTTCCGAAATCAGCACCTCGGTCGGGATCTTGTTCTGGATCTCGCCCATCGATTCGTAGGAATACACCGGCAGGTCGCCGACCGTGCCGCCGCCCTGCGGGCCGATCACGTTGGCACACCAGCGGTAGTCGGCGAAGCTGCCGGTCAGGCGCGAGGCGAAGGCGAATGCCGCGTTACCCCACAGGAACTGGCTGTTGCCGCCGGAAACGTCTTCCTTGTAGTTGAATTTCTTGGCCGGGATCGTGTCGGCGCCATACGGCACGCGCAGCAGGAAATGCGGCAGCGTCAGGCCGACGTAGCGCGCATCTTCGCTTTCGCGGAACGAATTCCACTTGACGAACTGCGGCCCCTCGAACACCGAGGACAGGTCCTTCAGGTTCGGCAGCTGGTCGTAGGATTCGATGCCGAAGAATTCCGGGCCGGTGGCGGCGATGAACGGCGCATGCGCCATCGCGGCGACGCTGCCGGCGTATTGCAGCAGCTTGATGTCCTGACCGCCGGGGCCGAACTCGTAGTTGGCGATGATGGCGCCGAACGGCTGGCCGCCGAACTGGCCGAATTCGGCGGTGTACAGATTCTTGTACAGGCCCGACTTGGTGATGTCGGCGGCGTCCTCGAAATCGTCCAGCATCTTCTGCTTGCTGACGTTCAGCATCTGGATCTTGATGTTTTCGCGGAAGTTGGTGCGGTCCACCAGGAACTTCAGCGAGCGCCAGGCCGATTCCATCTTCTGGAAGTCGGCGTGATGCAGGATCGAATCGACTTGCGCGCACAGCTTCTTGTCGAGGTCGGCGATCATGTCGTCGACGGTGGCCTGGGTCACGCGCTCGACCGAGCGCTGCGGCTCCAGCAGCTGCGACACGAATGCCTGGATGCCCTGGCGGGTGATCGAGTAGGCGTCGTCGCCGGGCTTGATGCGCGCCGATTCCACCAGTTGGTCCAGCAGCGAGGCACTGGCGTCCGCGCTGGCGGCGGCTTCCTGCTGTTTCAATTCGTCAGCCATGCTATTTGTCTCCCTGTGGTGTTACTGGTCCTGGATGCCGAGTTCGCCCAGCAGCCGCTGGCGCACGCCATCGTCCTGCACCAGTTCCTGTACTTTTTTGCGGAAATCCGGAATATTGCCAAGCGGGCCTTTCAGGGCCTTCAGCGCGTCGCGCAGCGCGATCATCTGCTTCAGCTCCGGCACCTTTTCGACGATCGCGTCCGGCGAGAAATCGTTGATCGATTCGAAGTTCATCTGCACCGCCAGCACATCGTCTTCGGCGGCCTTGCTGTCGAGGCGGTTCGGCACCGTCATGTTCAGCGCCAGCTTCTGCGCCTTCAGCACGTCGTTGAAGTTGTCCTTGTCGACCGTGATCGGCTTCATTTCCTCCAGCGGCGTGTCATCCTCGCGCAGCGTGTAGTCACCGACCACCAGGAGCTTCAGCGGTAGTTCGACTTCGGCCTGGGCGTCGCCGGTGGCGGGGCGGTACACGATATTGACACGCTCCTTCGGAGCTACAGAACCATCGCTTGCCATATCTATCTCCTGAGTCGGCGAATTGCCGGTTGAAGGACCATGACGCGCGCGGCGTCCTGGAAACATTAGCTCCGGGCAATTCTACTCTATGCAGTTTGCCCGGTACAACGCGGTTTTCGGACTAATGACGGGCGCGGCGCGATATTTTCCGAATACGAAAAACGCCGTCCGGCACATGACCGGACGGCGTTTCGACGATGACCGCGAACGGCGGAACAGCGGACTCAGGCCGGCACCGCGGCCGGGCTGGCGGCATCCTCCTTGTCTGCTACCGAACTGCGGATCAGGTGATCGAAGGCCGACAGCGCGGATTTGGCGCCGTCGCCGGCGGCGATCACGATCTGCTTGTACGGCGCCGTGGTGGCGTCGCCGGCGGCGAACACGCCCGGCAGCGAGGTCTGGCCGCGCGCATCGACCTCGATTTCGCCGTGGCGCGACAGCGCCAGCGTGCCCTTCAGCCATTCGGTGTTCGGCACCAGACCGATCTGGATGAACACGCCGGCCAGTTCCACCCGCTGGATCGCGCCGGTGTTGCGGTCCTTGTAGCTGAGGCCGACCACGCGCTGGCCGTCGCCGTGGATCTCGGTGGTCTGCGCCGAGGTGATCACGGTCACGTTGGCCAGGCTGTGCAGCTTGCGCTGCAGTACCGCGTCGGCGCGCAGGGCCGAGTCGAACTCGATCAGCGTCACATGCTCGACGATGCCGGCGAGGTCGATCGCCGCTTCGACGCCGGAATTGCCGCCGCCGATCACCGCCACGCGCTTGCCCTTGAACAGCGGGCCGTCACAGTGCGGGCAGTAGGCGACGCCGCGGTTGCGGTATTCGTTCTCGCCCGGCACGTTGATCTGGCGCCAGCGCGCGCCGGTCGCCAGGATCACCGACTTGCCCTTCAGCACCGCGCCGCTGGCCAGCTTGACCTCGATCAGCTTGCCCGGCACCAGCGTTTCGGCGCGCTGCAGGTTCATGATGTCGACGTCATAGGCGCGCACGTGTTCTTCCAGCGCGGCGGCGAAGTGCGGGCCGTCGGTTTCCTTCACCGAAATGAAGTTCTCGATCGCCATCGTATCCAGCACCTGGCCGCCGAAGCGTTCCGCCACCACGCCGGTGCGGATGCCCTTGCGCGCCGCGTACACTGCGGCGGCGGCGCCGGCCGGACCACCGCCGACGATCAGCACATCGTACGGATCGCGCGCGCTCAGTTCCTCGGCGGTGCGGCTGCCGGCGTTGGTGTCCAGCTTGGCGAGGATTTCCTCGACGCCGGAGCGGCCCTGGCCGAACAGCTCGCCGTTCAGGAACACGGTCGGCACCGACATGATTTCGCGCGCTTCCACTTCCTGCTGGTACAGCGCGCCGTCGATCGCCACGTGGCGGATGCGCGGGTTGATGATCGCCATCACGTTCAGCGCCTGCACCACGTCCGGGCAGTTCTGGCACGACAGCGAGAAATAGGTTTCGAAGCGGTAGTCGCCTTCCAGATTGCGAATCTGCTCGATCACCGCGTCGTCCAGCTTGATCGGGTGGCCGCCGACCTGCAGCAGCGCCAGCACCAGCGAGGTGAATTCATGGCCGAGCGGAATGCCGGCGAAACGCACGCTGACGTCGGTGCCGGGGCGGGTGATCGCGAACGACGGCTTGCGTTCGTCGTCTTCCGGGCTTTCGATCACGCTGATGCGGTCGGACAGCTGGGCGATTTCCTGCAGCAGTTCGTGCAGCTCGCGCGACTTGGCACTGCCGTCCAGCGATGCCACCAGTTCGATCGGTTGCGTGACTTTGCTCAGATAGGCTTGCAATTGCGTTTTCAGGTTGGCATCCAGCATGACGTACCGCCTTTCTTCTTGATATGAGTGATTCGGAAACAGGGCGGCGCTTGTGGCGCCACCTTGTCCGGCGTTTCGCGCGAACGCGTCCTGCCGTGTCGGCATCCCGTGGTCGGGAGCCGGGGGTGGCGGGGCGGAAGGTATCCGCTCCCGCCTGCCTGCATTGACTTGCTTAGATCTTGCCGACCAGGTCCAGCGACGGCTTCAGCGTGGCGGCGCCTTCTTCCCACTTGGCCGGGCACACTTCACCCGGGTGGGCGGCGACGTACTGGGCGGCCTTGACCTTGCGCAGCAGTTCCTTGGCATCGCGGCCGATGCCTTCGGCGGTGATTTCGACGGCCTGGATCACGCCCTGCGGGTCGATGATGAAGGTGCCGCGATCGGCCAGACCCTGGTCTTCACGCATGTTTTCGAAATTGCGGGTGATGGTGCCGGTCGGATCGCCGATCATCGGGTACTGGATCTTGCCGATCGCCTCCGAGGTGTCGTGCCAGGCCTTGTGCGAGAAGTGGGTATCGGTCGAGACGCTGTAGACGTCGATGCCGAGCTTCTGGAATTCGGCGTAGTTGTTGGCCAGGTCTTCCAGTTCGGTCGGGCAGACGAAGGTGAAATCAGCCGGATAGAACACGAACACCGACCACTTGCCCTTGATCGTTTCTTCGCTGACGTCGATGAACTTGCCGTTCTGGAATGCGGTGGCCTTGAAAGGTTTGACTTGGGTATTGATCACGGACATGGTGTTTTCCTCCGGGTTGAAAAAGTGAAGACAGGCCCATTATGGACGCGGGAAAGAGATTTGTATAATTGATTAAAATCATTCAATCAATTTGATTTTACTATCGCCATGACATGGTAACAGCGATGGCAACAGCGCAGAACCCTATATGCGGGTCGCGCCGCAAAAGTAAAGACCGGGTTTGCCGTCAGACCGCCATCGGCGCGGTCAGCGCCGGGTGGTGGCGGTAATCCTGCAGCGAGAAATCGCCCGGTTCGACCTGTTCCAGCCATTCCGGCTGGTAGCGGCCGGTCGCCGCATAGTCGGGAATCCGCTCCGACAGCAGCAGCCGCGGCGCCGGCAGCGGCGTCCGCGTCAATTGCTCGCGCAGCATCGGCAGATGGTTTTCGTAGATGTGGGCGTCGCCGATGAAATAGCTGAACCAGCGCGGCGCGTAGCCGGTCAGGCGGCCGACCAGATGCAGTAGCGCCGCCCCTTCGGCCAGGTTGAACGGCGTGCCGAGGCCGAGGTCGTTGCTGCGGATGTACAGGCACAGCGAGATTTCGCGCGTCGCCGCGTTCGGCAGGAACTGGTACAGCAGATGGCAGGCCGGCAGCGCGATCGCGTCCAGCTCGGCGCAATTCCAGCCGTGGAACAAGATGCGGCGGCTGCCGGGATTGGCGATGATGGTGTCGAGGCAGTCGCGCAGCTGGTCGATCGCCTTGTACAGCAGCACCTGATCGCGGCCGTCGTCGCGCAGCGCCGCCACCCGGCGGTAGCCGCGCCGCTCGGCGTCGGCGATCTGCGCGGCATGGGCGGCGTCCAGCAGCTTGTAGGCCGGCCAGGCGCGCCATTGCGCGCCATACACCGGGCCGAGGTCGTCCGGGCCTTGCCGGTACGGGTTGGCCAGCCACTCGGCGTTTTCATTGGCGTTCTGGTCCCACACCTTGCAGCCGAGCGCGCGGAAATCGGCGGCGCTGGTGGCGCCGCGCAGAAAGCCGCACAGCTCGCCGACCACCGACTTGAACGCCAGCTTCTTGGTGGTCACCGCCGGGAAACCGTCGTTTTGCAGGTCGAAGCGCATCATCGCGCCGGGAATGCTGATGGTGCGGATGCCGGTGCGGTTGTCCTGCCAGCTGCCGGACTCCAGCACCTGCCGCACCAGATCGAGATATGGCTTCATGGCTTCGGTTTCCCCTACGAGGCGCGGCTGGCGGAAAGGGAGAGGGCGCCGCGCCGAGGACGAACGATACCAAATTATCCGCCGGTCCCGGCGCTGCCGGTCTGCTGTCGGCCTGAGGCGGGCAGGATCGGGCCGCTGTTCGGTGCAGCGCCGGAGAGCGGGCCGAGGCGCGCCGGTGGCGAATCCGCTCGCGTCAGGCCGTCGTCGACGATGATTTGAAATAGGGGGAGTATACCTTAAAATCGACCTGTCACGGGCACTGGCTGCCCGGCTTGAAAAATGCGGCCCCCAGTATCACTCCATACCGAACTGCAGTGCGGCCAGACCGGCATACAGGCCGCCGCGCGCCACCAGTTCCGCGTGGGTGCCGGATTCGGCCAGACGGCCATGTTCCAGCACCAGGATGCGGTCGGCGCGCTGCACCGTCGCCAGCCGGTGCGCGATCACCAGCGTGGTGCGGCCGGCGATCGCGGTTTCCAGCGCCTGCTGCACCAGCCGTTCCGATTCGGCATCCAGCGCCGAAGTGGCCTCGTCCAGCAGCAGCAGCGGCGGATTCTTCAGCAGCGCGCGGGCGATCGCGATGCGCTGGCGCTGGCCGCCGGACAGCCGCACGCCGCGCTCGCCGAGAAACGATTGATAGCCTTCCGGCAGCCGTTCGATGAATTCGTGCGCGGCCGCCATTTTCGCCGCCGCGATCACGTCGGCGTCGCTCGCTCCGGCGCGGCCGTAGCGGATGTTTTCCAGCGCGTTGGCGGAAAAGATCACGGTGTCCTGCGGCACGATGCCGATCGCGCCGCGCAGCGCGTGCAGATCGAGCTGGCGGATGTCGACGCCGCCGAGCCGGATCGCGCCCTGCTGTGGATCGTAGAAACGCAGCAGCAGCTGGAACAGCGTGGTCTTGCCGGCGCCGGACGGGCCGACCACCGCCACTGTTTCGCCCGGCGCCACGGTCAGCGACAGATCGTCCAGCGCCGGCGCGTCCGGCCGCGACGGGTAATGGAAGCCGACCCGTTCCAGCGTCAGCGCGGCGCCGCCGGCGGTCGCCATCGGCAAGGCGGTCGGCACCGGCGGCGAGGCGATCGGCGAGCGCAGCGCCAGCAGTTCCAGCAGCCGTTCAGCGGCACCGGCGGCGCGCTGGGTATCGCCCAGCACTTCCGACAGCGCGCCGACCGCGCCGGCGACGATCGCCGCGTACAGGATGAACTGGCCCAGCTCGCCGCCGCTCATGCGTCCCTCGATCACCGCGTGCGCGCCCAGCCACAGCACGAACACGATGGCGCCGAACACCAGCAGGATCGCCAGCGCGGTCAGCTGCGCGCGCGCCTTGTTGCGGGTGGTCGCGCTGTCGAACGCCTGTTCGACGCGGGCGCCGAAGCGTTGCGCTTCCTGCTGCTCGTGGGTAAACGCCTGCACGGTCGGCATCGCGTTGAGGATTTCCCCGGCCAGTGCCGAGGCGTCGGCCACCCGGTCCTGGGAATCGCGCGACAGCCGCCGCACGCGGCGCCCGAACACGACGATCGGCAGCACCACCAGCGCCAGCAGCACCAGGATGATCGACGACAGCCGGATGCTGGTGACGAACAGCATCGCCAGCCCGCCGCCGAACAGCAGCGCGTTGCGCAGCGCCATCGAAATGCTGGTGCCGACCAGCGTCTGGATCAGCGTGGTGTCGGCGGTCAGCCGCGACAGCACTTCGCCGCCGCGCATGGTTTCGTAGAACTGCGGGCTTTGCCGCACCACATGCGCGTAGACCGCGCTGCGGATGTCGGCGGTGACCCGCTCGCCCAGCCACGACACCATGTAGAAGCGCGCCGCGGTGGCCACGCCGAGCACGCAGGCGACGCCGAACAGCGCCAGGAAATACAGGTCGATGTGGTCGCGGTCGGCGACGCCGCCCTGGCCGAAGCCGAGGTCGATCATCTGCCGGAACGCATACGGAATCGCCAGCGTGGCGCCGGCCGCCACCACCAGCGCCAGCCCGGCCAGCAGGAACTGGCGGCGGTAGGGCCGCAAAAAGCCGGCCAGTCCGGCCAGCGTCGCCAGGCTGCCGCGGCGGGCGGCGGAAGTCGGGTTTTCAGTCGTCGTGTTCATCAGCTTGCCTTCATAGTTTCAGCGCCTGCAGATACCCGGTCAGTTCCAGATAGCCGCGTCCGGCCGGCTGGCCGTCGCGGCGGGCTTCGACCGCGCCTTCCCAGTAGACGGCGCCGGTAGATTGCCGCGAATCGAGTTCGGCATCGTCGATCAGCGGCCGCAGCTGCCAGTGCGTGGCGCCGGTACGCAGATCAATCTCGACCGGATAGCTGGCGCCGGTGCGTGGCGAGCGCCAGCGCCGGCGCGGCGTGAATTCGACCTCGTCCGGCCCGAACTGGCGCAGCCGGCCGGCGCCGTCGCGCAGCGTCGCGTGCGCCCACAGCCGGGCGCCGGCGCGGCCGCGGATCTGGAAGGCCATCAGCGCGCCGCCGTCGGCCAGATTGATGCCGGTCCAGTCCCAGCCGCTGGCGTTCGGGTCCAGCACCGAGGTCGACCATTCATGGTCCAGCCAGGCCGAGCCGCTCACCGCCTGCGTCTGGCCGCCGCGCGTCACCCGGCCATCGACCCGCAGCTGCGGCAGGCTGTAGTAATGGCTGGCCTGCTGCGGCTGCGGCCCCTTTTGCGAATAGCCGCGCACGCCCTGCAGCAGCGGTGCCTGCGTTGGCGCCAGCGTCAGGTCGAGCGTGAAATCGGCCGCCGCCAGCGTCGCCCGGTAGCGACCGTCCGGCTGCCGGCGCAGGCGCCAGCCGTCCAGCGCGACATCGGTGTCGCCGGTGTTCGCGTAGGCCAGGCCGAAGCCGGCGCGCGCGCTTTTCTGGTCGTGCAGCAGATGGCCGAGCGCCGGGTCGGCCAGCGCCGCGTGGGCGATGATCAGCTGCTTCGGCGCGAAGCGGCTCGGATTGTCGGCATCGGTCCCGGTGGCCGAGCGGAAGAAGGTCAGCTGGAAACCGAGCGGCTTGCCGTCGGCGCTCTGCAGCCAGCCGGTCGCGTACCACCATTCGGTGCGGAAATCCGGATGGGCGCCGAAGTCGCGCGGGAACGCCAGCGACTGCTCCGGCAGCACCGGCGCGAACACCGGTGGCGCCGCCCACGCCAGCGCGGCGATAAAGAAGGCGAGCAAACCCGCCGCCAGCCGCCGCTGCGCGCGCCTCACCAGTCCTCCCGCACCGCGCGGATCGCGCTGCCGGCCACCGCGTGGCGGCCGGCGGCCAGCGCGGTCAGCGTCGCGCAGGCCAGCAGGATCGCCGCCACCGCCGTCAGCAGCCGCCACGGCATGTGCAGCTGCATGGTCCAGTGGAAGGATTGCGGATTGACGACGAACACCAGGATCAGGCTGATGCACCAGCCGAGCGCGAAACCGGCGCCGATGCCGAGCGCGGTCAGCAGCCCGCCTTCGGCGGCCAGCAGCGCCAGCACCTGGCGGCGGCCAACGCCGACGTGGCGCAGCATGCCGAATTCCTTGGCCCGCGCCAGCGTCTGCGCGGAAAAGGTGGCGCCGACGCCGAACAGGCCGATGGCGATCGCCACCGCTTCCAGCAGATAGGTGACGGCGAAGCTGCGGTCGAAGATTTTCAGGCTGGTGGCGCGGATTTGGCCCGGTTCGGAAAATTCCAGCGCGGCGCCGAACGGCAGCGCCCGCAGCGCCGCCGTCGCCTGCGCCGGGCTCGTGCCCGGCGCCAGCCACAGCGCGGCATCGTTGACGCTGGTGTCGCCGCTGAGGCGGCGGTAATCGTCCAGCCGCAGCTGCACTGCGCCGCTCTGGCGGGCGTAGTCGCGCCAGACGCCGGCGACGACGACTTCGTGGGCGGCGCCGGCCAGCGGCAGGGTCAGCCGGCTGCCCGGCGTGGCACCGTACAGATCGACCATCGCTTCCGACACCCATGCCGGTGTGCCGGCCAGCGCCGCTGGCGGCAGGGACGGTCCGGCCATCGGCAGCACCCGTTCCGGTTCGGCGGCGTCGATCGGCCGCGCCAGCAGCATCACCGGCGGCCGCGCCGGATCGAGCAGCAGCGGCAGCGAGCGCAGGAAATCGGCGCGGGCGATGCCCGGCGCGGCGGCGATTGCCCGCTGCTGCCCTGGTTGCAGCGCGGCGCCGGAACGCAGGTACAGGTCGGCCGGCAGGATGTGGCCGAGCCAGTCGTCCACCGAGACGCGGAAGCTGGCCACCATGATCGCCATCGCCACCATCAGCGCGAAGCTCGACAGCACGCCGCCCAGTGCCACCGCCGCCTGATTCGGCGTGTTGGCCAGCCGCGCCAGCGCCAGCGTCGCCACCACGCCGCGCCGGTTGCGCCGCGCCAGCGCGCCGAACAGCCAGGCGGCGCCGCGCGGCATCAGCGCGATGCCGCCGACCAGCAGCAGCGCCACCGCCAGATAGCCGAACAGCGGCAGGCCGGCGACCGGCGGCAGTTGCGCGCACAGCGCGCCCGCCGCCAGCAGCGCCAGCGCCGGCCACGGCGCGCCGGGTCGGGCGTGGGCGCCGTCGGCGCCGCCCTTCAAGGCCAGCGCCGGCCGCGCGCGGGCCGCTTCCCAGGCCGGCGCGGCGCTGCCGGCCAGCGCCACCGCCAGTCCCAGCAGCAGGAACACGGCGGCGGCCAGCGGCTGCGGCGACAGGCGCGCCGGCCCGCCGGAAAAATAGCCGCCGCCCAGATCGCCGCCGAACAGTTGCAGCGCTGTCGCCGCCACCGCGTAGCCGCCGGCGACGCCGAGCAGCGCGCCGATGCCGCCCAATAGCGCGCCTTCGGCCAGCACCTGCGCCAGCAGCTGGCGGCGCGACAGGCCCAGCACGCGCAGCAGCGCGAACTGGCCACGGCGCCGCGCCACCGCCAGCGCCTGGCTGGAAAACACCAGGAAGGCGCCGGTGAACAGCGCCACCAGCGCCAGCACGTTCAGGTTCACGCGGTAGGCGCGCGACATGTTGGCGCTGCGCGCTTCCTGCTGTTCGACCTGCTGCGCCAGCAGGCGCGCGCCGAAGTCGCGCTCCAGCTCCTGGCGGAATCGTGCGCGATCGACGCCGGCGGCCAGCTTCAGGTCGATGCGAGAGAGTTGGCCCAAGCGGCCGAAGCGCCATTGCAGGGCGCCGATGTCCATCACCGCCAGCCGCTGGCCGGGCGCGGCGCGGCGCACGCCGCCGGCCACCCGCAGGCGGATGTCGCCGGCGCCGCCGCGCAGCGTCAGCCACGCGCCCGGCGCCAGGTGCAGCCAGGCCATCGCCGCCGGCGACAGGAAGATCGCGTCGTCGGCCAGCATTTCCAGCCGCTGTGTTTCGCCGGCGCCGGCCGCTGCGCCGAGCAGGTCGGGCGTCACGCGGGCGGCGCGGAAGGCATCGATGCCGAGCACGGTCAGGCGCTCCTTGCGCTGCGGCAGCGCGGCGTCGATTTCCAGCACCGGGCTGGCGACGGCGACGCCGGCGCGCTGCGCCAGCTGCGGATACAGCGCCTCGTCGAAGAACGGTTCGGCGGCGCGCAGTTGCAGGTCGGACTGGCCGGACAGGCTTTGCACCGCCGCCGAGAATTCATGGAAGGCGGCGGCGTTGATCAGATGGATCGCCAGACCGAGCGCGACGCCGACCGCGATCGCCGCTACCGCCACCAGCGCCCGCAGCGGATGGGCGCGCCATTCGCCGGCCAACAGCCAGCGGCCGAGCTGCCAGCGGCCGAAAGCGGTGCTCATGCGCCGGCGCTGGCGGGCGCCGGATGCAGGCCGGCGCGCGACAGGATCAACACGCGGTCGGCGCTGGCGGCGGCGGCCGGCGAATGCGTGACCAGGATCGCCGAGGCGCCGCTGGCCTTGATTTCGGCGCGCAGCAGTTGCAGCACGCCGTGCGCGGTATCGGGATCGAGGTTGCCGGTCGGTTCGTCGGCCAGCAGCAGTTGCGGCCGGTGCGCCAGCGCGCGGGCGATTGCCACCCGCTGCAGTTCACCGCCGGACAGCTGGCGCGGAAAATCGTCGGCGCGTTCCGCCAGCCCGACCGCCGCCAGCATTTGCGCCGCGCGTTCCTGCGGCAAGTCGTTCAGCAGCAGCGGCAGCGCGACGTTCTGCCGCAGCGTCAGGTGCGGCAGCACATGGAAGGCCTGGAACACGAAGCCGATGCGCCGGCGCCGCAGCCGGGTGGCGTCGTCGTCGTCCAGCGCCGCCATGGTCTGGCCGTCGATCAGCACCTCGCCGCCGTCGGCGTCGTCGAGGCCGGCGACGATGTTCAGCAGCGTCGATTTGCCGACCCCGGAGTCGCCCATGATGGCGACGTATTCGCCGGCGCCGAGCGTGAAATCGAGCTTGTCGAACACTACCCGGCTGCCGTGGCGCTTGCGCAGCGCGCGGCATTCGAGTGCCGGCGCGGCGGCGCTGGCGCGGTCGGACGGCGGGCGGCTGGAGGTGGGCGTGGCGGACATGCGGCGGATCGTTGGTGGCGGCAAAAGCCGGACGGCGGGGCGGCGGCGCAGGGACGGTGCGCGGCGGCAACGATGGGGCGAGTGACGGGGATGCGATAAACTTTGCCAGTGTAGTGGATGGCGCGCGCCGTTGCAGCGGTGGAAAAGCAGCGCGGCGCAACGCCGCGCCGGCCCGCCGGCAACGCAAACCGAACGACTGTAGAGGAGAGGACCAGCGCCCTTGGCCGAATTCATACAGCAAGCGCAGAACGACGCCGCCGCGGTGCGCGCCGAACTGCTGGCCGGGCTCGCCGCCGAGCGCGCCCGGGTTTCCCCCAAGTACCTGTACGACGCGCTCGGCTCCTGCCTGTTCGAAGCGATCTGCGCGCTGCCCGAGTACTACCCGACCCGCACCGAGGCGGCGATCTTCGAGCGCCGCGCCGACGAGATCGGTGCCTGTTGCGGTGCCGGCGCCACGCTGATCGACCTGGGCGCCGGCAATTGCGCCAAGGCGGCGCGGCTGTTCCCGGTATTGCGGCCCAGCCACTACGTCGCGCTCGACATTTCCGCCGATTTCCTGCAGGAGGCGCTGGCGCGGCTGCAGCAGCGCTTTCCGGCGATTGCGATGGCCGGCGTCGGCATCGATTTTTCGCACAGCCTGGAACTGCCGGAGACGGTGCCGGCGGCACGGCGGCTGTTCTTTTATCCGGGTTCCTCGATCGGCAATTTCGCGCCGCCGCAGGCGCTGGAATTCCTGCGCCGCGTCCGCCGCGCCGCCGGCGACGACGGCGGCCTGCTGATCGGTGTCGATCTGCTCAAGCCGGCGGCGCTGCTGGAAGCCGCCTACGACGACGCGCTCGGCGTCACCGGCGCCTTCAACCTGAATCTGCTGCGCCACCTGAACGAACTGCTGGACGCCGATTTCGACGTGCGCGACTGGCGCCACCGCGCCCATTTCGACGCCGCCGAAAGCCGCATCGAAATGCATCTGGAAGCGCGCGCCGACCTGACCGTGTGCTGGCCCGGCGGCCAGCGCCGCTTTGCCGAGGGCGAGCGCATCCATACCGAAAACAGCTACAAGTACACGCCGGCCGGTTTCGCCGAGCTGCTGCGCCAGGCCGGTTTCGGCGCGCTGCGCAGCTGGACCGACGAGCGCGACTGGTTCATGGTCTGCCACGCGCGCGCCGTTTGAGCTGGCCGCGCCACGCCAAGGAGACGCCCGATGATGTCCGCCGTTCCCACCTTCGCCGCCGCGCCGCCATCCGCGTCGCTGCGCCATGCCTTCGCGCAGGTGCGCGCGCGCACGCTGGAACTGGCGGCGCCGCTGTCGGCCGAGGATTGCTGCGTGCAGTCGATGCCGGACGCCAGCCCGATCAAATGGCATCTGGCGCACACCAGCTGGTTTTTCGAAACCTTCGTGCTGGAACGCCATGAACGCGGCTTCCAGTCCAGCCATCCGGCCTTCCGCATGCTGTTCAATTCCTATTACAACGGCATCGGCGCGCGCCATCCACGGCCGCAGCGCGGCCTGCTGACGCGGCCATCGCTGGACGAGGTGCTGGCTTACCGGCAGCAGATCGACCGCCGCATCGACGCGCTGCTGGCGGCCGATGATGGCAGCGCACTGGCGGCGCTGATCGAACTCGGCCTGCAGCACGAGCAGCAGCACCAGGAACTGATGCAGACCGATCTGCTGCATCTGCTGTCCTGCAATCCGCTGGCGCCGGCCGCCTGGACCGCGCCGGCCGAACCGGAACTGCTGGCGCCGCCGCTGGAATGGCTGCACTTCGATGCCCAGCTGGCCGAGATCGGCCATGCCGGCGACGGCTTTTGCTTCGACAACGAATTGCCGCGCCACCGCCAGTTCGTCGAAGCCTTCATGCTGGCGTCGCGGCTGGTCAACAATGGCGAATTCCTCGCCTTCGTCGAGGATGGCGGCTACCGCGATCCGGCGTTGTGGCTGTCGGAAGGCTGGGACTGGCTGGCCGCCGGCGCGCTGGAGGCGCCGCTGTACTGGCGCCGCGACGATGAGGGCGGCTGGCAGGAACTCACGCTGTACGGCCTGCGGCCGCTGGAAGCGCGGCGGCCGGCGCGCCATCTGTCGTATTACGAGGCCGACGCCTATGCGCGCTGGGCCGGCGCCCGGCTGCCGAGCGAGGCCGAATGGGAACTGGCCGCCGCCAGCGCCGGCCTGGCGCAGTTGTACGGCGTCGCCTGGCAATGGACTTCCAGCAGCTATGCGCCGTATCCGGGCTATGCTCCGGCTGCCGGCGCGATCGGCGAGTACAACGGCAAGTTCATGGTCAACCAGTACGTGCTGCGCGGTTCGTCCTGCGCCACGCCGGCCGGCCATGCGCGCCGCAGCTACCGCAATTTCTTTCCGGCTGGCGCACGCTGGCAGTTTTCCGGGATTCGCCTGGCCCGCTCCGGCGCGTCGGCAAAAAATTAAAACAGGGGGAGTATGATGTTTTTTTGTAATGCTGGCGCCCGGTACAGAGGTGCTGCAAGGGGAGTATCTGCAATCGACGGACGCGCGCCATGATGCATCAGCGTACCCGGATCAAGATTTGCGGCCTGACCCGCGCCGAGGATGTCGATGCGGCGGTGGCCGCCGGCGCCGACGCGATCGGCTTCGTGTTCTACCCGCCCAGCCCGCGCTACGTCGCGCCGGCGGCGGCGGCGGCGCTGATTGCGCGGGTGCCGCCATTCGTCACCACGGTCGGGTTGTTCGTCAATGCCGGCGCCGCCGAGGTGGCGGCGGCGGTGGCCGAGGCGCCGGTGTCGTTGCTGCAATTCCACGGCGACGAAAGCGCCGAGCAGTGCGGCGCCAGCGCCGCCTGCGTGCGGCGGCCGTTCCTGCGCGCGGTGCGCATCGGCGCCGCCGGCATGCCGGACCTGGCGGCGCGCGAGCGCGAATACCGTGCCGCCAGCCGCTGGTTCGCCGGCCTGCTCTTGGACGCCTACAGCGACGCCTACGGCGGCAGCGGCCATGCGTTCGACTGGTCGCTGATTCCGCCGGCGCTGGCGCCGCGCATCGTGCTGGGCGGCGGCCTGAACCCCGGCAACGCCGCCGAGGCGGTGCGGCGGATCGGCCCGGCGGCGCTGGACGTCAGTTCCGGCGTCGAACAGGGCAAGGGCATCAAGGATGCCGCCCGCATCCGCGAGTTCGTCGCCGCCGTGCGGCAGGGCGACGCCGCCCGCGCCTGAATCCGGCCTGAATCCGTCGCCATGTTACGGATGTAACGCAAGCCCTCCGGCGGGCATTTCCTCTGCTAAGCTGGCTCCCTTTTTTCTATTTCATGGAGGAGCCGATGTTTTGCACAGTCCGACGCTGGCTGATCTGTCTGACGCTGTCGCTGGGCCTGGGTGCCTGCGGTGGCGGCAGCGACGGCCCACCGCCACCGCCCAAGCCGCAAACCACCACGCTGCTGGTGTATATGGTCGGCTCCGATCTGGAAAGCGGCAAAGGCGACGACAAGGGCACCGGCGCGGAACTCGGCAACGGCACCGTCAACATCCAGGAAATGCTGCAGGCGGCCAGTTCCGATCGCGTCAACGTGGTGCTGACCACCGGCGGCGCGCTGCAGGACGATCCGCGCAATCTCGGTCTGGTCAAGAGCTGGAAGACGGTCAAGCGCCACGTCGTCAGGAACGGCAAGATCGAGGAATTGCAGGACCTCGGCGCCCGCAGCATGGCCGATCCGGCGACGCTGAGCGATTTCATCGGGTGGGCCAAGGGCGCCTATCCGGCCGACCGCTACATGCTGGTGTTCTGGGATCACGGCGCCGGCTATCGCGGTTTCGGCGGCGATGAAAATTTCATCACCCCGGACGGCTACGGCGCGTCGATGTCGGTGCCGGTGCTGGCCGAAAGCCTGAAGGCGGCGCGGCAGGCGACCGGCATCGTGTTCGACTACATCGGTTTCGACGCCTGCCTGATGTCCACCGTCGAAGTGGCCAACGCGCTGGTGCCGTATGCGCGCTATCTGGGCGCCTCGCAGGAACTGGAGCCCGGCACCGGCGCCGACTGGAAGGTCATGCTCGATACGCTGGCCGCCGATCCCGACATCGACGCCGCCGCCTTCGGCAAGGTGGTGGCCGACAGCTTCATCGCCAAACAGAACCGTGAAGCCGATACCGAGCGCGAGCAGAGCGGCGCCGCCTATCTGGAAGACAAGTACAACACCTACGCGGTCACCGATCTGGCCGCGCTGGCGCCGCTGAACACGGCGCTGACGCGCTTCGCCGACGCGATGCTGGCGCAGGGCCTGCTGGACAGCCAGGAAGGCTGGAAGACCGTGGCGGTGGCGCGCGCCGAGTCGATCTCCTTCGGCGGCGGCGTCACCAGCGCCTACGACGGCTACGATCTGGCCGACCTGTACATGTTCGCCGGCCGGCTGGCCGCCGCCGGCGCGCTGGTCGAGGAAAGCCGGGCACTGCAGCAGGCGCTGCGCGCCGCCGTGGTCTACCGCAAGAACGGCGACCGGGTGCAGGACACCGCCAACGGCCTGTCGGTGTATTTCCCGTCGCGCGCGGTCACCAACGGCGCCGCCGCCACCTTGAAGGACGTGTATGCGCCGCTGGACATGCCGGCCTCCTTCAAGACCGTGCTGGAGCGTTTCGTCGCCGCCGCCAGCGACAGCGCCCACGTGCTCCAGATCGACACGCCGCAGGTGATCGGCGGCGCCCTCAGCGCCAACGTGCTGAGCAGCGCCGGCATGCGCGAATCCTACGCGATCCTGTCGGCCGGCGACGACGGCGGCCAGCCGGAGCGCATCGTCATCGACGGCATCATGCAGGCCGTCCCGACCGGCTACGGCGGCGTCAGTACGCCGCTCGACCACGTCTGGCTGATGTTGAACGGCCATCCGTTCGCGGTCAGCGAGATCGAGCAGGAGCGCAACGAGGAAGGCGACATCATCGCCCACCAGTATTCGATCCCGGTGCTGCACAACGGCGAGCGCGCCACGCTGCTGCTGCGCCAGTTGCAGAGCTTCGAGGCGGACCAGCCGGAATTCGAGGTGATCGGCGTCTGGGCCGGCCTCGACAATGGCGACCTGGCCTCGCGTAACGGCGAACCGGTGCAGAAGGACGACAGGATCGCGCTGCTGCGCGTGGTGGCCGACCTGAACGCCAACGCCTTCGAGGTGATGCAAAGCCCGATGTCGCCGGAATTCGTCGCCGGCGACATGGAAGTGACCCGCGAGTCGCTGCCGAGCGGCAATTACCGGCTGCGCTTCGCGGTGACCGACTACCGGGAAAAGAACGTCTTTTCGACGCCGTTCGACTATCCGCAACCCTGACGGCGGTTCCCGTATCACGGCGGCGCCGGCTGTGGCCGACGCCGCCGTGCGCATTTGTTAGAATGGCCGGATTGCAGGGCGCCGCTTCCGACGATGCGAAAACTTTCTCCGATCCGCAAATCCCGCGCCTCCGGCCGTTTTGAATGGTGGCTGGAGCGCAGCACGCGCCACTGAGCGCTGCCCCCGCGCCGCCCGCGTGGCGGTATCCGCACGCAGACTGCCGCCGCCGTGCCGGCGCCGGCCCCGATTCCAGAGATTCGCCGAGGTTTCCGATGCCCCAGTTCACTCCGCTCGAACAGCAGTTCGAGCGCCAGCCGCTCGCCACCGCCAGTGTGCGGCAGACCGCTCCCTATGCGCTGCCCGACGCGCGCGGCCATTTCGGCCCGTACGGCGGCAGCTTCGTCGCCGAAACCCTGACGCTGGCGCTGGACCAGCTGAAGGAGGCGTATGCCCATTACCGTACCGACCCGGATTTCCGTGCCGAATTCGAGGACGAGCTGGCGCATTTCGTCGGCCGTCCCAGCCCGATCTACCATGCGCGCCGCTGGTCCGAGCAGATGGGCGGCGCGCAGATCTACTTCAAGCGCGAAGACCTGAATCACACCGGCGCCCACAAGATCAACAACGTGATCGGCCAGGCGCTGCTGGCCAGGCGCATGGGCAAGCGGCGCGTGATCGCCGAAACCGGCGCCGGCCAGCACGGCGTCGCCACCGCCACCATCTGCGCGCGCTTCGGCATGGAATGCGTGGTCTACATGGGCAGCGAGGATGTCAAGCGGCAGGTGCAGAACGTCTACCGGATGGAGCTGCTGGGCGCCAGGGTGGTGCCGGTCGAATCCGGCTCGAAGACGCTGAAGGATGCGCTGAACGAAGCGATGCGCGACTGGGTCACCAACGTCGAAAACACCTTCTACATCATCGGCACCGTCGCCGGCCCGCATCCGTACCCGATGATGGTGCGCGATTTCCAGTCGGTGATCGGCGAGGAATGCCTGGCGCAGATGCCAGAGCGCGCCGGCCGCCAGCCCGACTACGTGGTCGCCTGCATCGGCGGCGGCTCCAACGCGATGGGGATTTTCTACCCGTACATCGACCATCACGACGTTCGGCTGATCGGCGTCGAGGCGGCCGGCGACGGCATCGAGACCGGCCGCCATTCGGCTTCGCTGCTGGCCGGTTCGCCCGGCGTGCTGCACGGCAACCGCACTTATCTGCTGCAGGATGCCAACGGCCAGATCATCGAAACCCATTCGGTCTCGGCCGGGCTGGATTATCCGGGCGTCGGCCCCGAGCACGCCTGGCTGAAGGACAGCGGCCGCGCGCAGTACGTGTCGATCACCGACGACGAGGCGCTGGCGGCCTTCAATACCTGTTGCCGCATCGAGGGCATCATCCCGGCGCTGGAATCGAGCCACGCGCTGGCGCACGCGGCCAAGCTGGCGGCGACGCTGCCGAAGGAGCAGATCGTGCTGGTGAACCTGTCCGGGCGCGGCGACAAGGACATGCACACGGTGGCGCAGCGCGCCGGGGTGCAAAACTTCTAACCATTGTCGCTTCCGCGCGGGCGGGAGCCTGGGGGCGTTTGCCACTGCGCTACTTCAGCGACGGCTGCTGCGAAACGCCACTGGGTTCCCGCCAAAAGCCGCGGGAACGACACAACCCTTTTCGAGAAATCCATGTCCCGTATCCAGTCCACCTTCGCCGCGCTGGCGGCCAGCAATAAAAAAGGTCTGATCCCGTTCATCACCGCCGGCGATCCGGCGCCGGAACTGACGCTGCCGCTGATGCACGCGCTGGTCGAAGCCGGCGCCGACATCCTCGAACTCGGCGTGCCGTTTTCCGATCCGATGGCCGAAGGGCCGGTGATCCAGCGCGCCTGCGAGCGGGCGCTGACGGCCGGCGTCACCCTGACCCAGGTGCTCGGCATGGTCGCCGAATTCCGCCAGACCAATACCGCCACGCCGGTGGTGCTGATGGGCTACGCCAACCCGATCGAGCGGATGGGGCAGGCCGAGTTCGTCCGCGCCGCCGCCGCCGCCGGGGTGGACGGCACCATCGTGGTCGACTACCCGCCCGAGGAGTGCGAGGAATTCAGCGCGCTGATGCGCCAGCACCAGCTCGATCCGATCTTCCTGCTGGCGCCGACCTCGACCGAGGAACGCATCGGCCAGGTGGCGCGCTTCGGCAGCGGTTTCACCTATTACGTCTCGCTGAAGGGTGTGACCGGCGCCGGCCACATCGACACCGCCGAAGTGGCCGAACGGATCGCCGCGATCCGCCGCCAGGTCAGCCTGCCGATCGGTGTCGGCTTCGGCATCCGCGACGCCGACACCGCCCGTGCGGTCGGCGCGGTGGCCGACGCGGTGGTGATCGGCAGCCGCATCATTGCCGAGATGGAAAGCCTGCCGCGCGAGCAGGCGGTGCCGGCGGCGCGGGACTTTCTGGCCGGGATTCGCCAGGCGCTGGATCGCTGATTGCTATCGTCAAGGGGGGGTATGCCTTGATTTCGTAGGGTGGGAGCGCGGGATAGGGCATATGCATGGGGAGTATCTGTCCGCCCATGACGAAACCGGCGCGCTGGCGGCGGCCGGCCGGGGCGTCGCCGGCCGTTGTACAATTCGGCTGCAAAAAATCCGAAAGAGGTATTCATGAGCTGGCTTGAAAAACTCCTGCCGCCGCGCATCCAGCGCAGCGATGCCGGTGGCATCCGCAAATCGGTGCCGGAGGGGCTGTGGGTCAAGTGCCCGTCCTGCGAGGCGGTGCTGTACCGCACCGATCTGGAATCGAACCAGCACGTCTGTCCGAAGTGCAACCATCACATGCGCATCCGCGCCCGCGACCGCCTCGACGCGCTGCTCGACGAGGGCGGCCGCCACGAGATCGGCCAGGAAGTGCTGCCGGTCGATACGCTGAAGTTCAAGGACAGCAAGAAATATCCGGACCGCCTGAAGGCAGCGCTGGACGCCACCGGCGAAACCGACGCGCTGGTGGTGCTGAGCGGCGCCATCATGACGCTGCCGGTGGTGGTGGCCTGCTTTGAATTCGAATTCATGACCGGCTCGATGGGTTCGGTGCTGGGCGAGCGCTTCGTGCGCGGCGCCCAGTTCGCGCTGGAACAGAAGACGCCGTTCATCTGCATCACCGCCAGCGGCGGCGCGCGCATGCAGGAAGGTCTGCTGTCGCTGATGCAGATGGCGAAAACCACGATGATGCTGACCAAGCTGTCGGAAAAGAAGCTGCCGTTCATCAGCGTGCTGACCGATCCGACCACCGGCGGCGTGTCGGCCTCGTTCGCTTTCATGGGCGATGTCGTGATCGCCGAGCCGAAGGCGATGATCGGCTTCGCCGGCCCGCGCGTGATCGAAAACACGGTGCGCGAAAAACTGCCGGAAGGCTTCCAGCGCGCCGAATTCCTGCTGCAGAAGGGCGCGATCGACATGATCGTCGACCGCCGCAAGATGCGCGAGGAAATCGCCCGCCTGCTGGCGCTGTTGCAGAACCAGGCGGCCGACGCCGTCACCTGAATCCAGCCCCGCCGTCCGGGCGCCGCGCGCCCGGCGTGTTTGCGCCGGCCGTCGCCGGCTTCCGCCGCTTCCCGTCTTTCTCCGCCGAATCCCATGTCCACCGCCTCCCCCGCCTTGCCTGCCACGCTGCCGCAGTGGCTGTCCCTGCTGGAAAGCCGTCATCCGACCGTGATCGACCTCGGGCTGGAGCGGGTCGCGGAGGTGAAGGAGCGGCTGGCGCTGCGCTTTGATTGCCCGGTCATCACGGTCGGCGGCACCAATGGCAAGGGCTCGACCTGCGCGATGCTGGAATCGATCCTGCTGCGCGCCGGCTACCGGGTCGGCCTGTACTCGTCGCCGCACCTGATCGATTTCAACGAGCGCGTGCGCATCCATGGCGAAATGGTCGATGACGCCGCGCTGGTGGCGGCCTTCGCCCGCGTCGAAGCGGCGCGCGGCGAAGTGTCGCTGAGCTATTTCGAATTCACTACCCTGGCCGGCTTGCTGCTGTTCGCCGACGCCGGGCTGGACGCGGTGATCCTGGAAGTCGGACTGGGCGGCCGGCTGGATGCGGTCAACGTGATCGACGCCGATGTCGCCATCGTCACCAGCATCGACATCGACCATGCCGCCTATCTGGGCGACACGCGCGAGCAGATCGGCTTCGAGAAGGCCGGCATCTTCCGCGCCGGCAAGACCGCGATCTGCTCCGATCCGGTGCCGCCGCGCTCGCTGATCGCCCATGCCGAGGCGATCGGCGCCGATCTGTGGCTGTTCGACCGCGATTTCAATTTCACCGGAGACAAGCAGCAGTGGAACTACGGCGGCCGCGGCCAGCGCCGCAATGCGCTCGGCTATCCGGCGCTGCGCGGCGCCAACCAGCTGCTGAACGCCTCGGCGGCGCTGGCGGCGCTGGAAGCGCTGCGCGACCGGCTGCCGGTCGGCGCCCAGGAAGTGCGCAGTGGACTGGTGATGGTCGATCTGCCGGGCCGCTTCCAGGTCCTGCCGGGGCAGCCGCTGGTGGTGCTGGACGTCGCCCACAATCCGCACGCGGCGGCGGCGCTGGCGCAGAATCTCGGGCAGATGGGTTTCCATCCCTATACCTACGCGGTGTTCGGCGCGATGCGCGACAAGGACATTGCCGGCATCCTGGCGGCGATCGGCGACCGCATCGACCACTGGTGCCTGACCGATCTGCCGCTGCCGCGCGCCGCCAGCGCCGCCGACATCGAGCAAACGCTGCGCGACGGCGGTTTCACGCCGAGCGATCAGCCGAAGGCCGAGCGCAGCGTGCGCTGCTTCCCGGACCCGGCCGCCGCCTATGCCGACGCGCTAAAACGGGCCGGCCAGAATGATAGAATCGTGGTTTTCGGATCGTTCGTGACGGTCGCCGGCGTGCTGCAGGCGCGGCGCGCGCAACTGCACTGATCCATCCCCTCGATTGCCACGGGTGCCACGCATCGCCAGCGCATGAAACTGTTTTCGATTTTCCGCAAGGACAAGCCGGCCGCCGATGCCGGTAACGGCGAATTCTATTCACGCGCGGAAGAAGAACCGGCGCCGCGCGCCAAACGCGGCGCCAAGGCGGCGCGGCGCGAGCCGGCCGATCCGGCGCTGCCGGAAAAGAAACGCGCGCGCCGCCGCCTGGTCGGCGCGGTGGCGCTGGTGCTGGCGCTGGCGATCGGCCTGCCGATGATCCTCGATTCCGAGCCGAAGCCGCTGGCCAGCGACATTTCGATCCAGATTCCGTCCAGGGGCAAGCCGGCGCCGGCTGCCGAACCGGCACCGGCCGAACCGGCGCCGCCGGCCCGATCGGCGCCGCCGCCGGCACCGGCCAGCCTCGACGCCGCCGAGGAAGTCGTCGATACGCCGGTGCCGAAACCGGCCCCGGCGGCGGCGCGTCCGCCGGCCGAGCAGCTGGTGCTGGCGCATCCGCCGGCGCCGCCGGAAACGAAAAAGCCGGAACCGAAGAAAACCGACCTCAAGGACAAGCCGGTCGCCCGCATCGATGACGAAGCGCGCGCCCGCGCGATCCTGGAAGGCCGGCCGGTGCCGGAGCCGAAGGCTGCCGAGGCCAAATCCGGCAAATTCGTGCTGCAGGTGGCGGCGCTGGCTTCGGCCGACAAGGTCAGCGAAGTGCGCGGCAAGCTGTCCGACGCCGGCATTACCTCCTATACGCAGAAGGTGGCGACCGCGTCCGGCGAACGCATCCGCATCCGCATCGGCCCGTTCGCCAGCCGCGAGGATGCCGAAAAGATGCGCGCGCGGCTCGGCAAGCTCGGTTTCAACGGCACGCTGGTTCCGGCGTGAGCGGCGCGGTTCGTCAGGGCCGCCGGTGACGATCTTCGACTATCTGGTGCTGTTCGTGCTGATCTGCTCGGTGGTGATCAGCACGCTGCGCGGCCTGGTGCGGGAAATCCTGTCGCTGCTCGGCTGGATCGTCTCGTTCGTGGTGGCCAATGCCTATAGCGAGGCGCTGGCGGAACTGCTGCCGGACATGATTCCCGGCGCCAGCACGCGCCTGATCGCCGCCTTTCTGGTGCTGTTCATCGGCTGCCGCATCCTGATGGGCCTGCTGGCGATGGCGCTGGACGCGGTGGTCAAGGCCAGCGGCCTGACGCTGGCGGATCGCGGGCTGGGCGGGCTGTTCGGACTGGCGCGCGGACTGGTGATCGTGCTGGCGGCGGTGCTGCTGTGCGGCCTGACGGCGATTCCGCAGCAGCCGTTCTGGCGCGACGCGCTGTTCGCGCCGCTGGCGGAAACCGCCGCGCAGACCGTCAAGCCGTATCTGCCGGGAGAGTTTGCGCGGCATCTGCAATTTTGAATCGTCATTCGTCTTTTTCTTTCAGGAGTCCACCATGTGTGGCATCGTCGGCGTCTTTTCCCACCAACCGGTCAACCAGCTGATCTATGACGCGCTGCTGCTGCTGCAGCATCGCGGCCAGGACGCGGCCGGCATCGCCACCTGCAACGGCAACGGTTTTTCGATGTACAAGGCCAACGGCCTGGTGCGCGACGTGTTCCGCACCCGCAACATGCGTTCGCTGCCGGGCAATTCCGGCATCGGCCAGGTGCGCTATCCGACCGCCGGTTCCGACAGCGCCGAGGAGGCGCAGCCGTTCTACGTCAACGCGCCGTTCGGCATCATCCTGGCGCACAACGGCAACCTGACCAACTGGGAACAGCTGAAGATCGAGATGTTCAAGAACGATCGCCGGCACATCAACACCGATTCCGACACCGAAGTGCTGCTGAACGTGCTGGCGCACGAAATCCAGCAGGCCACCAGCGGCTATTCGCTGGAGCCGGCGACATTGTTCCAGGCGGTGGCGGCGCTGCACCGGCGCGTGCGCGGCTCCTACGCGGTGGTGGCGCAGATCGCCGGCTACGGCATGCTGGCATTCCGCGATCCGTTCGGCATCCGGCCGCTGTGCATCGGCTTCAACGACGGCGAGAACGGCGTCGAATACATGGTGGCGAGCGAATCGGTGGCGCTGGACGGCCTCGGTTTCCGTTTCCTGCGCGACGTGCTGCCGGGCGAGGCGATCTTCATCGACACCGACGGCAAGCTGTACCACCAGCAATGCGCCGACAATCCGTCGCTGAACCCGTGCGCGTTCGAATACGTCTATCTGGCGCGCCCCGATTCGATCATCGACGGCGCCTCGGTGTACGCGACGCGGCTGAAGATGGGCGAATACCTGGCCGACAAGATTCGCGCTCAGCTATCCACCGGCGAGATCGACGTGGTGATGCCGATTCCCGATTCGTCGCGGCCGGCGGCGCTGGAACTGGCGCACCGGCTCGGGCTGGAATACCGCGAAGGCTTCATCAAGAACCGCTACATCGGCCGCACCTTCATCATGCCGGGGCAGGCGCAGCGCAAGAAATCGGTGCGCCAGAAGCTGAACGCGATCGGACTGGAATTCAAGGGCAAGAACGTGCTGCTGGTCGATGATTCGATCGTGCGCGGCACTACCAGCCGCGAGATCGTGCAGATGGCGCGCGAGGGCGGCGCCAACAAGGTGTTCTTCGCCTCGGCGGCGCCGCCGGTGGTGTTCCCGAACGTCTATGGCATCGACATGCCGACCCGCAGCGAACTGATCGCGCACGGCCGCAGCGACGACGAGGTGTGCCGCGAGATCACCGCCGACGCGCTGATCTATCAGGACCTGGAAGCGCTGCAGCGTTCGATTTCCGACGTCAACCCGGCGCTGAAGCGTTTCGAGGCATCCTGCTTCGACGGCAACTACATCACCGGCGACATTTCGGCAGCCTATCTGGACCGGGTCGAATCGGCGCGCAACCATCCGAAGCCGGCTGCCGACGATGCCGTCCGTTCGCAGCTGAACCTGAACCTGGCGCAGATCGACTGATCAGGCAAAGACCCGACCGACCCACCCGATACCGCCGGCGCCGCGCCGGTGGTTCACGCATCCACCTGAATCCCGTCACCATGAATTCCCCCAAGTCCTACGGTTTCACCACCACCATCCTGCACAGCGACCGCCAGAAGAACATCGAGCACGGCTCGGTACACAAGCCGATGCACAGCTCGGTGACTTTCGGCTACCGGGACGCGCGCGAGCTGGCGGCGGTGTTCCAGGGGCGCCAGCCCGGCTACCGCTATGGCCGCCAGGGCAATCCGACCGTGTCGGCGCTGGAAGACAAGATCACCCGGATGGAAGGCGGGCAGGCCACCATCTGCTTTGCCACCGGCATGGCGGCGATCGGCGCGGTGGCGCAGGCGCTGCTGCGCGCCGGCGACCATGTGGTGTCGTCGGCATTTTTGTTCGGCAATACCAACAGCCTGTGGCAGACCGTCGCCAGCCACGGCACCGAGGTGTCGATGGTCGATGCCACCGACGTTGCCAACGTCGAGGCGGCGATCACCCCGGCGACCCGGCTGGTGTTCGTCGAAACCATCGCCAACCCGCGCACCCAGATTGCCGATCTGGCGCGCATCGGCGCCCTGTGCCGCGCGCGCGGGATTCTGTTCGTGGTCGACAACACCATGACTTCGCCCTATCTGTTCCAGCCGAAGGAAGTCGGCGCCGGGCTGGTGATCAATGCGCTGACCAAGTCGATCGGCGGGCACGGCATCGCGCTCGGCGGCGCCGTCACCGACACCGGCCTGTACGACTGGAACGCTTATCCGAACATCTACGACAACTACAAGCGCTTCCCGGCGCCGCAGTGGGGCGTGGCGCAGATCCGCGCCAAGGCGCTGCGCGACTTCGGCGGTTCGCTCGGGCCGGAGGCGGCGCATCATCTGGCGGTCGGCGCCGAAACGCTGGCGCTGCGGATGGAACGCGAATGCGCCAACGCGCTGGCATTGGCGCGCATGCTGGAAGCCGATCCGCGCGTGGCGGCGGTGCATTACCCGGGGCTGGCGTCGCATCCGCAGCACGCGCTGGCGGGCCAACTGTTCCGCGCCGCCGGCAGCCTGTTCAGCTTCGAACTGGCCGACGGCATCGACTGCTTCGATTACCTGAACCGGCTGCGGCTGGCGATCCCGGCCAGCAATCTGGGCGACACCCGCACGCTGGTGATTCCGGTTGCGCACACGATCTTCCACGAGATGGGCGCCGAGCGGCGCGCCAGCATGGGCATCGCCGAATCGCTGATCCGGGTCTCGGTCGGCATTGAGGACGAAGCCGATCTGCTCGACGATTTCCGTCAGGCGCTCGGCTGAGGCAGGATGCGGACGATGGCAGATGGCGCGCATACCCTGAGGCACCCACGGATTTCCGGCACCGCCATGCTGGCCGGCCTGCTGCTGCTGTCGGCGCAGGCGGCGGCGCAGGGGCTGGCCGAATGCGCCGGCATCGGCACCGACGCCGAACGGCTGGCCTGCTACGACCGGCTGGCGGCGCGCCAGGCGGCGGCGCCGCTGACGATTCCGGCGCCGGCCGCGCCGGTGGATCAGCACGTCACGCCGCCGCTGGCGGTGGCGGCGCCGGAGGTGCCGCTGCGGCCGGTGGCGCCGCCCGGGTCGCTGGCCGCGCATTGGGAACTGGGCGCGGAAAACAAGCGCGGCACCTTCCACTTCAGCCCGCATTTGCCGAACTACCTGATCGCCGCCTACAGCACCGCGCCGAACAGCGCGCCGTACCGGCCGTTCCAGCCGCTGCTGCCGGACGCCAGGCTGTCGAACGCCGAACTGCAGTTCCAGATCGGCTTCAAGATGAAGCTGCTGGAAAATCCCTACGGCAGCCCGTTCGACCTGTGGTTCGGCTATACCCAGCAGAGTTTCTGGCAGGCCGGCAATCACGCCGCCTCCAGCCCGTTCCGCGAAACCAATTACCAGCCGGAGCTGATGGCGGTGCTGCCGGTCGATTTTCCGGTGCTCGGCCTGCGCGCGCGCTTCGTCAATTTCGGTCTGATGCACCAGTCCAACGGCCAGGCTTCGACGCTGTCGCGCAGCTGGAACCGGGTGTACGCGCAGCTCGGGATGGAACGCGGCGACTTTACGCTGCTGGCGCGCATCTGGCACCGGCTGCCGGAAGCGGCCGACGACGACGACAATCCGCGCATCGTCGATTACATGGGACATGGCGACCTGAGCGCCACCTGGCGCTGGCGCGGCCACGAATTTTCCTCGCTCGGCCGCTACAACTTCGCCAGCCACAAGGGCGGCCTGCAGCTCGGCTGGGCCTTCCCGCTGGGCGAGCGGCTGAAAGGCTACATCCAGTATTTCGGCGGCTACGGCCAGAGCCTGATCGATTACGACTACGCCCAGCACACGCTCGGCGTCGGCGTGCTGATCAACTACTGACGGCGCTGGTCTTTCCGGATACTCCCGGGCATGCCGGCCTGTGGTGGGTGCCAGCTCTCATGATTTTGCACATACTCCCATGTTTTTACGGGAGGATGGTGCTGGCGGTGCCGGGATCGAGGAATTTGTCGTAGAACTTCGGCACGTAGGACTGGAAGCGCGCCAGCAGTGCTTGCGGGTCGGCTTCGTGCATCAGGAAGGTCGCCTGATTGGCGCGCAGGAAGCCCTGTTCGACCTGATGCTGCAGGAAGGCGATCAGGCCGTCGTAGAAACCGTTGACGTTCAGCAGTCCGATCGGCTTGTCGTGCAGGCCGAGCTGGAACCAGGTGAATACCTCGAACAATTCCTCCAGCGTGCCGACGCCGCCGGGCATGGCGATGAAGCCGCTCGCCAGTTCCGCCATCAGCGCCTTGCGCTCGTGCATGTCCTTGACCACATGCAGTTTGGTCAGCCCGACGTGGCCGATTTCCTTGCCCATCAGCGCCTGCGGAATCACGCCGGTGGCCTGGCCGCCCAGCCGCATCACTTCGCTGGCGATCACGCCCATCAGGCCGATGTTGCCGCCGCCGTAGACCAGCGCGATGTCGCTGGCGACCATGCCGCGCGCCAGTGCGCGCGCCGCTTCGGCGTAGGCCGGGGTGTTGCCGGCGGCCGAGCCGCAATAGATACAGATCGATTTCATCATCGCTTGCCGCTTTCTTCAGGGAGGGAAGGGCGGCGCCACGGCCGCCGCGAATGCCGCCATTCTAGCGAATGCGCGGTGGCGGCTAGTTGGATTGATCCTGATTCCGCTCGCGCTCGAACTGCCGTTCGGCGTCGCTCAGGTGCGATACCAGCACGTGCGAGATCAGGTTGATGCCGATGCCGGCGAACAGGATCGGCAGCAGGTACAGCGCGATCGACAGTTCCGAGGCGAACACCTGGTCGTCCAGCAGCGACGGCGACTGGTGCGCCAGCATGGACAGCCGCCGCAGCAGGAAGATGCTGGCGCAGGACATCGCCACCAGCACGATGCCGAACAGCAGCACCGTGCGGCGCGAGATCGCTTTTTTCCACATCAGGTAGCCGTAGATGCCGACCGGCAGGAAAAGCGAACACAGCGTCAGCGCGAAGAATTCGGTTTCGACGAAACTGGATTCCGCCATTGCGGTTCTCCCGAAGTGCCGGCGCGGCTATTCAGCCGGTTCCTTCAGCGTCGGGTCCTGGCGGCAGTTCTTCAGCGGCAGCGCGCGCGCCGACAGGATGCGCGCCACCTGCCGCGTGGCCGGATCGGCCACCAGTTTCAGGCAGGCGCAGCCGTGGCCGTAGTGGATGTTGGTGGCGACCCATTGCGAGTCCTTGAACGGCGGCCAGTCGCCATCGGCCTGATGGCCGCCCTGGGTGGCGACGATCCAGTCGCCGTCGCGGTCGGTCAGCCAGGCGTTGCCCGGCGTTGGATTCAGGAACCAGCCGCAGCGGTTTTCCGCTTTCGGCGCCGCCGCCTCGGCCAGTGCGCCGGCACATGCCAGCGCGCTCGCCGCCAGCGCCAGGACCTGCACCGCGTTGCGCAGATACTCCCTTGCATGCCGTCCTGTCACGGGCTCCAGCTCTACGAAATTTACCAATACTCCCATGATTTTTAAAAATCCCGTGGATCAGTCGGCCAATTCTTCCTGGGCCAGCGCGATGTCCAGACGCTCCATCGCATCGGCGGCCTGCAGCGCCGCCGCCTGCTCGTACAGCGCGGTGGCTTCCTGCAGTTTCTTCTTGCCATCCAGCATTACCAGACCATTGGCGTATTCGACCCGGGCGATCGCCGAATCCGGGTTCAATTCCAGCGCCTTCTGGAAATGCCGCAAGCCTTCGTCTTTCCTGGCGCCGTAGGTCAGGCCGCCGATCATCGCGCCGACCTTGTCGATGATTTCCGCATGATAGGCGCCCAGCGCGATGTGCGCATCGGCATGCGCCGGCGCCAGCTTCAGCGCGCTTTCCAGACTGGCCTTGACCTTGCCGCCGATGCCTTGCGCCAGCGCCTTGGTGATCGAGATGCCCTGCGCGTAGCGGCCCAGCGCGTAGGCGTGCCAGTAGAAGCCGGCGGCGTTTTTCGGCTGTTCGGCCTGCTGCTGCTCGCAGCGTTCGGCCACTTCCTGAAACAGCTTCAGCTTCTTCGCTTCATTCTTTTCCAGATAGGTGGCGTAGATGCAGGTGGCCTTGTTGGCCACCGCGTAGCCGGCCACGCCCTGCGCCAGCCCGGCCTTGGCGGCGTCCTCGAAGCGGCCGGCATGAAAGGCGATCCAGGCTTCCAGCAGCGCCGCTTCCTTCGGCAGCGTCTCGGCGTCGCCGGCGTGCAGCCGCTTCCAGGCTTTCTTCAGGCTGGCCGTGCTGTATTCATAGGCGGCGTCGGGGTAGGGGAATTTGCTCCAGGCCATCGCGTTCTCCTCATTGGATTTTGTTCAGGTATTCCTGCGCCAGCTTGTCGAACAGCAGCCGGGTTTCGCCGCGCAGGTAGGGACCGATCTGCGACAGCGTCTGGTAGCAGCCGCGCGCCAGCGCGTCGGCCATCGCCTGCTGCTCGGTGTACTTGCGCGGATTGCGCACGTATTCGTAGGACAGCCAGTAGGTCGAGACGACCACCATGTTGGTCGACAGCGCATCGATCTGCGCCGGCGTCGCTTCCAGCGCGCCTTCGCGCTGCAGCCCTTCGCACAGTTCGCGCGCGACCTTGATCTTGTGCGCGAGGATCTGCTTGAAGTGCAGTTCCAGGGTGCGGTTGCGCGACAGCAGGTCGCTCAGGTCGCGGTAGAAGAAGCGGTAGCGCCACACCAGCTCGAACATCAGGTGCAGGTACAGCCAGACGTCTTCGATGTTGACGCGGCGCTCGATCGGCACGCCGAGCATGCGCGTGATCTCGGCCTCGAACTGCGCGAAGATCGAATTGACGATGTCGTCCTTGTTGCGGAAGTGGTAATACAGGTTGCCGGGGGAAATGTTCATTTCCTCGGCGATCACGGTGGTGGTGATGTTCGGTTCGCCGAATTCGTTGAACAGGCGCAGCGACAGTTCGAGGATGCGTTCGCGGGTGCGGCGTGGAGCTTTCTGCTGCATGTCAGGTCGTCTCCCCAAGGCGTTTTTTGGGTGCAAGCATACCATCGAAAAATCCGGCGCAGACCGTGGTCGCGCCGGCCGTCGCGCTGCTTGCCTAAGCCTGGGCGACCTTCAGATAGCGTTCCAAGTCCTGCAGCGTATCCTGCAGCTGGGCGACCGCGAAACGGTCGCGCCGGCGCCGGCCGGCATCCTTCACCAGCGTCATGCCGGCGTCGCGCAGCAGCGGCAGCTTCAGCCGCAGCCCGTGCCGCGCCAGCTGCGGCGCCAGCACCGCGCGCCGCTGCCACAGCATCAGCCGGGTGTTCTGGTAGGCGTTCTCGCACATGCGGCGGCGCTGCGTGTAACTGAACAGGTTGGCGAAGAACATTTCGGCATCGGCCTGGCTCGGTTCGAACAGCAGCACGTCAGCGTCCGGATACAGCCGCGAATAATTGCCCAGACCGATTTCCAGCCGCGAATGGATGATGGTGCGCAGCGTCTGCGACAGCACCGTCAGCAGCCCGTGGCCGGCCAGGCTGCCGGCCTGCGGCACGCCGCCGTTGTACGGCACGATCGGATTCAGGCAGAACACCAGATCGGCGCCGTCCTTCAGCGCGATCGACGCATGCACGGTCTTGCGCAGCGCGCCATCGACGAAGTGGCGGCCGTCGATCTCGACCGGCGGGAACAGCCCCGGCACCGCCGCGCCGGCCTGCGCCGCGCGCGAGATCGGCACGTGGTCCAGGCCGGGCTGGCCGAATTCGACCGAGGCGCCGGAATCGAGATCGGTGGCGACGATCACCAGCCGCCGCTTGAGTTGCCGGAAATCGTTGCTGCGGCCGCCCTCGCTGAAGCTGCGGGCGAGGAAATCGTGGATGCCGGCGCTGGAAATCACGCCGGCCGGCAGCGCCCGCTTCAGGCGTTCGAACGAATGGGCGACGCCGGTCTTGCCGCCGCGCCGCAGATAGTCGAAGGCGGAACCGGCCAGCAGTTGCGGCAGCGCCGCCGCGCGCTTGCCGAGTTCGCCCCAGGCCGGCGCGAACAGCCGTTCCGGTCGCAGCCGCGCGCCGCTGGCGGCGTCCTGTTCGCTGTCGATGAACATCCGGCACATCTGCTGCGGCGTGATGCCGTTGGCCAGTCCGGCGGCGACGATGCCGCCGGCGCTGATGCCGACGTAGATGTCGGCGTCGTTCAGATCCAGTCCCGCGATCGACTCCTGCAACGCCGCCAGCGCGCCGATCTCGTAGGCCGCCGCCAGCGGGCCGCCGCCGGCCAGCGCGACGCCGATGCGCGAACGGCGGGCGCCGGTGGCGCGGGAAGATTTCTGGCGGGCGGCGCGGGAATCAGTCATGGGCAATCCGGCGGGAGAGAAAACGTCAACGGGCCTGTGGTCGGCACAAGCCCGTCAGGATGACGCCGGCCGCTCCGGGTGGGAGCTGCCGGCGTCGGGGACGAATCCAGTCAGGGGAGGGCAAACGATCCTGCCTGGATTCAGCTCGCGGCGTTGTCCGCCGCTTGCACTGCGACCGGCTTGGCGGCCGGTTTGGTTCGGGGCTTGGCGGCGGCCCGGGTTGCCGGCTTGGCAGTTTTCGCGGCCGGCCTGGCGGCGGTTTTCGCTGCCGGTTTGGCCGCGGGTTTGGCGGCTGCCTTGCGGGCGGCCGGCTTTGCCACGGTCCTGACAGCGGGCTTGGTGGCAGCCCTGGCCGGCGCCTTCTTGCCGGACAGCGCGGCCACCGCCTTGCTCAATTCCTCGACGCGGCGGGTCAGGGTCTGGATGTCCTTCTGGTTCGGCACGCCGAGGCTGGCCAGCGAGCGCGATACGCGATCCTCGAACACCTGTTCCAGCTTGTCCCAGGAACCGGATGCCTGCTTGCTGACGTTGTCGGCCATCTTGGTGACGGTATCGGTGACGCCGGCGACCTTGCTGCCGGCCAGCTTCTGGGTGCGCTGCTGCAGTTCGGTGCCTTCCTTGACCAGCTTGGCGAAGACCTTGCCGCCTTCTTCCTGCGCCTTGGCGAAGGCGCCCAGGCCGGCCTGCCAGATCTGCTGCGCCGAGGTGCGCACCGCTTCAGCCAGTTGGCGGTCGTCGGTTTTCGCCAGCGTCTTGAGTTTCTTTACCATCGTGTTCTCCAGTCGTTGAATCAATCAAAACGCCGGAACGCCCGGCGTGCGTCGTACAGATGCTGCCAGTGTAAGCAGCAAAAGTAGAGACCGGTATCTAAAGCGATAGAGCGCCAGTTCTAAAGTCCCGTACAGAGGGAAGGGCGATGGTGCGGCGGCGCGCGGGTATTGCCAATCCCGGGTCGGCCTGCAATGATTCGAAAATTATATTCCAGAAGAAAACGGGGGGAACATGCACTATTTCGTGACGGGAGCGACGGGTTTCATCGGCAAGCGGCTGGTCAGGAAACTGCTGGCGCGCAAAGGCAGCGTGGTGCATTTCCTGATGCGCGAGGAAAGCGCCGACAAGGTGCCGGAACTGCTGTCTTACTGGGGCGTGACCAAGGCGCGCGCGCTGCCGGTGTTCGGCGATCTGCGCCAGCCGAAGCTGGGTCTGTCGAAGACCGACCTGAAGGACCTCACGAAAAACATCGATCATTTCTTCCACCTCGCGGCGATCTACGACCTGAAGGCCGATGCCGAGGAGCAGATGGCGGTCAACGTCGAAGGCACGCGCAACACGGTGGCGCTGGCCAATGCGATCGGCGCCCGGCACTTTCATCACGTCAGTTCGATCGCCGCCGCCGGCATGTTCGAAGGCATCTTCCGCGAGGACATGTTCGAGGAAGCGGAAAACCTCGACCATCCGTATTTCGCCACCAAGCACGAATCGGAAAAGATCGTGCGCGAGGAATTCAAGGGCGGCAAGGGCGCGCTGCGCATCTACCGGCCCGGCATGGTGGTCGGCGATTCCCGAACCGGCGAGATGGACAAGATCGACGGTCCCTACTATTTCTTCAAGCTGATCCAGCGCATCCGCCGGCTGCTGCCGCCGTGGATGCCGACCGTCGGCATCGAGGGCGGGCGCATCAACATCGTGCCGGTCGATTACGTGGTCGATGCGATGGACCACATCGCGCATCAGCCGGAGCTGGCATCCGACTGCTTCCACCTGACCGATCCGGAACCGATGCGCGTCGGCGACGTGCTCAATACCTTCGCCCGCGCCGCCCATGCGCCGACCATGAGCCTGCGCATCAACGCGGCGCTGTTCGGCTTCGTGCCGAAGTCGGTCAAGAAGGGATTGATGGCGCTGACGCCGGTGCGGCGCGTGCGCAACGCGGTGATGAAGGACCTCGGCCTGCCGGAGGACCTGATGCAGTTCGTCAATTACCCGACCCGCTTCGACAACCGCGCCACCGCCGCCGCGCTGAAGGGCAGCGGTATTTCCTGCCCGCGCCTGGACGATTACGCCGACCGCATCTGGGATTACTGGGAGCGCAACCTCGATCCCGACCTGTTCATCGACCGCACGCTCGGCGGTCAGGTGCGCGGCAAGGTGGTGCTGGTCACCGGCGGTTCGTCCGGCATCGGTCTGGCGGCCGCCCACAAGCTGGCCGAAGCCGGCGCTATCACGATCATCTGCGGCCGCGACGAAGACAAGCTGGCCGCAGCGCAGCAGGAAATCCGCGCGCGTGGTTTCGACGTCGTCACCTACCCGGTCGATATCGCCGACATGGCCGACTGCGACCGCTTCGTGCAGCTGCTGCTGGCCAATCACGGCGCGGTCGATGTGCTGGTCAACAATGCCGGTCGCTCGATCCGGCGCGGCATCGAGTCCAGCTACGAACGCTTCCACGATTTCGAACGGACCATGCAGCTGAATTATTTCGGCGCGCTACGACTGACGATGGGCCTGCTGCCGGCGATGCTGGCGCAAAAGCGCGGGCAGGTGGTCAACATTTCCTCGATCGGCGTATTGACCAACGCGCCGCGTTTTTCCGCCTACGTGGCGTCGAAGGCGGCGCTGGACGCCTGGACCCGTTGCGCGGCTTCCGAGTTCGCCGACATGGGCATCCACTTCACCACCATCAACATGCCGCTGGTGCGCACGCCGATGATCGCGCCGACCAAGATCTACCAGAACGTGCCGACGCTGAACCCGGAGCAGGCGGCCGACCTGATCGCCCAGGCGATCGTCTACAAGCCGGTGCGCATCGCCACCCGCCTGGGCGTCGCCGGCCAGGTGCTGCACGCGCTGGTGCCACGCATCGCGCAGATCGTGATGAACACCAGTTTCCGCATGTTCCCGGATTCGGATGCCGCCAGCGGCACGAAGAAGGCGCCGCACCTGAATGCCGATCAGGCGGCGCTGGAGCACATGCTGCGCGGCGTCCATTTCTGATCCGGCGTCAGCGCGGCATCAGCACCGCGTCGATCGCGTGGATCACGCCGTTGTCGGCGGGGATGTCGCTCTGGATCACGTTGGCGTCGTTGACGGTGATCTTGCCGTTGTCGGAGGTCAGTTTCAGCGGATCGCCCTGCATCGTCGTGGTTTCGCCGGGCTTGATTTCCGCCACCAGCGTCTTGCCCGGCACGATGTGATAGTTCAGCACCTGCGCCAGCCGCACCTTGTCCCGCATCAGCGCATCCAGCGTGCCGGCCGGCAGCGTTTCGAATGCATGGTCGGTCGGTGCGAAGATCGTGAACGGGCCGGAACCCTTCAATGTATCGCTCAGGCCGGCGGCCTCTAGCGCGCGCACGAAGATTTTCAGCATGCCGTCGGTGCCGGCGGCGGCGACCAGATTTTCGGCGTGGGCGGCACTGCCGCAAAAGGCCGCGGTCATCAGCAGCAGGCTCAACAATTTTTTCATCATGGCTCCCAAAAGCGATGCCGGCCGTCGTGACGAACGGCCGTTCATCGATATCGGTGAGTAGGCATGACGGAGAAAAAGTTCCGGCGCGGCGGCGGTTTTCCGGCCAGCCGGAAATTCAATGGTCAAGGCCGGCGGTGGAAGCGGCGCGGATTTCTTCGACCACCAGCGCCTGCACGCGCGCATCGAAAGCCAGCGCGACGTGGCCGATGCCGCCCAGTTCGATATTTCTGGCACCGTCCAGATGCGCCGAGGTTGGCGGCGAGACGATGTTGTCGTGCCACGACAGGATCGATACCAGCAGGCGCCGCAGTGCCGGCGGCTCGTCCGCATCCAGTTGCCGCAGCCAGTCGCTGGCCTGACCCTGGCCGGCGCGGCCGTTCCAGGCCATTTCTTCGGTGTTGGCGCCGATGCCGAACTTCGCCAGCGCGGTACCGTGGTGCGGCGAGCCGAGCGTGATCACGCGGGCGACGCGCGCGCTGCCGTGTCGGCGTAGATAGGCGCGCGCCGCCAGTCCGCCCATGCTGTGCGCCAGCACGACGACGCGCGGCTGGCCGCTGGCGGCGCACAGCGCTTCGATTTCCCGATGCAGCAGCGGCACGTAGCGCTCGATGCCACCCAGCACCGGTTCCAGATCGAGCGCCTGATGAGGGATGCCGGCCCGCGCCAGCGCCCGGCTCATGCTGGTCCAGTAGCCGCTGTTGCAGGCATAGCCATGTATCAGCAGCACCGGCAGGCTGGTGGCCGGCACGGCGGCGCGGTATTGGCGGAAGGCGCGAAACGGCATGCTCCAAGACGACGCATACAGCGTGGCGCCGAATTCACTCCAGAACAGCCGCTGCCGGCCGCGCCAGTCGAGCCGTTGCGTGGCCGGCAGCGCGGCGCGGTAGCGCGCCGCCAGCGCGAAGCTGTTGCCGGTGATGGCGATGCGCAGCAGCAGCAACATGCCGATGCCGAATCCCAGCGCCGCCGCCAGCGGCCAGTTCCAGGCGCGCATTGCCGCCAGCGCCAGCGCGGCGATGGCCGCCAGTTGCGCCAGCAGCACGAGGCGGGTGATATGGGCGATCATCGGCGCGGCATTCAGGCCGCCGCCGGCTTGCCGCCAAGACGTTGCGCCAGACCGCTGGCCAGGCGCGCGGCGATGCCGTAGATCGACAGCTGCGGGTTGGCGCCGATCGAGGTCGGGAACAGCGAGCCGTCGTGTACCGACAGGTTTTCCAGCTGGTGATGGACGCCGTTGCCGGCCACCACGCCGTGGCGGGCATCGTCGGCCAGCGCGCAGCCGCCCATCACGTGCGCCGACACCACGCGGGTCTGCAGCGGTTGGAGGGGCAGCGCCATGATCGCCGCCCGCGCCGCCGGCCAGGTGGTGTAGCCGTCGGCCATTTCGTGGACCGGATGCACGCTCCTGGCGCCGGCGGCGAACTGGATTTCCGCCATCGTCAGCAGCGCGCGCCGCACGCCGTCCCAGATGAAATCGTTCAGCGGATAGTCGAGCCGCGGCGAACCGTCGTCGTGCAGCGTCACCGTACCGCCCGGCGACTGTTCGGCGAAGCCGTCGCGCAGCAGCGCCAGCAGCGCATGCGCGTGCGGGAACTGGCGCATCATCGCCGCGTGGCCGGCGCCGAAACCCTGCATCGTGGTGGCGAACAGCATCGGGTGCAGCGGTGGCGCTTCCAGCTTGTAGCCGATCGGGCCGTCGATCGGAGCGGTTTCCAGGAAATGGTCGGAATACACCGATTGCGGTGCGCCGTCGAAGCCGTTGACCGGCTGCTTGAACAGCGCCGCGCAGACCACGGTCGGATGCAGGAAGGTGCGGCGGCCGAGCAGCTGATATGGGTCCGGCGCATGCGAACGCAGCAGCAGCGCCGGCGAATTGATGGCGCCGCCGCTGACCACGTAGTGGCGCGCATGGACTTCGATGGTGATGCCGGTCGGCGTCAGGCCGGCGCCATCGAGTGCGCGGCAGGACAGGTGCTCGACCCGGCCGTCGCGCAGTTGCAGCCGTTCGGCGCGGGTGCGCGTCAGCAGTTTGGCGCCGCCAGCCAGCGCCGCCGGGATCGTCGTGACCAGCATCGATTGCTTGGCATTGGTCGGGCAGCCCATGCCGCAGTAGCCGAGATTCCAGCAGCCCTTGACGTTGCGCCGCATGCCGGCGGTCGGGATGCCGAGCCGTTCGGCGCCGCGCCGCAGCAGATCGTTGTTCTCGTTAGGCGCGGTGTTCCACGGTTCGATGTGCAGGCGCTGTTCCATCATTTCGAACCACGGCTGCAGCGTCGCCGCGTCGTAGCCGGACAGACCGTTCTTTTCCCAGAAGCGCAGTGTCGCTTCCGGGGTGCGGAAGCTGGAGGTCCAGTTGACCGTGGTCGAGCCGCCGACGCTGCGTCCTTGCAGGATGTTGATCGCCTTGTCGGCGGTTTTGCGCGCCGCCGATTCCTGATACAGCGCCGGATAGGCTTCGGCTTCGCGCATCCTGAAGTCGCGCGAGGATTTCAGCGGCCCTTCCTCAATCAGCAGCACCGACAGGCCGGCGCGGGTCAGGATTTCAGCGCTGACGCCGCCGCCGGCGCCGCTGCCGACGATCGCGACATCGACTTCGATACGGCGATCGGCGCGCAGTGTCGAAGCGTCGGTGACGTCCCAGCCGGCGGCGAGGCCGAGCTGGATCGGATCCGGCGGCGCCGGGCTGAGGGGGGGCAGTGGTGTCTGATTCATCGCGGTCGGGTTCAGCCAAAACGCACGGCCGGGCCGGGATAGCCGATCGCGCTCCAGCTTTCAGGGGCGGCGTACCAGGCGCCGAAAATCAGGTCGTGCAGGGCCTGGTAGGCGCTTTGCAGCAGGGCGAAGCGGTGCTGCTGCCAGCCGCGCAGGAAGGCCGCGACCTGTTCCGGGCTGGCCTCGGCCCAGTCCGGCACGACGGCCAGCAGACGCCGCGTCGGCGCCAGCGTCAGCAGGCCGAACAGGTCGGCCACTTCCTTCTGGGTCGCCAGGGGCAGGCCGGCGATCGCCGCCTGGACTCGCTCGATGGTGGCGCTCAGTGCCGCCGTGTCCGCCGCCGGCAGCGCGTCCTGCAGCATGGCCGGCACGATCGCCGCCAATGCCGCTCTGGCCGCCGCATCCGGCTGGTAGGGTTGCAGCGACGCCGGCTGGCGCAGCCGGTACAGGCCGCCGACGACGGCAAGCGCGGCGGCGCCGAGCAGTCCGGTCTTGATGAAAGTGCGGCGAGTGGGCATGGTGGGAAGCCTCGATGCGGTTTTTTAGTGTACCGCAAGCAACCAGGGTGGCAACCCGACTAGAGCGCCGCCTCTACCAGCGGGTTTGGCGGCGGCGCGTCTGGCTGCAAGAATGCCGGGGTTCCGGCCATCTTTCGCGCCGGGCCGATTTCAGGAGTCGCCGATGAAAAAGCCGGAATTGATCGCCTCGCTGCGCCGCGACCTGCAGGCGCTGGCGGCGCAGCGCCGCGCCATCCACCTCGACCCGGCCGCGCGCGCCGCGCGGGAAGCCTTGCGGCGCTTCCAGTCGGAGCGCATGGCCGCCACCCACGCCGATCTGCTGGCGGACCCGCGCTCGGCCGCGGCGGCGCGCTTCTTTCTTGACGATCTGTACGGTGCGCAGGACGTGATCCAGCGCGACGCCGACATCGAGCGTGTGCTGCCGACCATGGAGCGCCTGCTGCCGCTGCCGGCGCTGGCGGCGATTGCCGAGGCGATCGAGCTGGATGCGCTGTCGGATGCGCTGGACGCGGCGCTGGCGGCGCACCTGGGGGCGGAGTTTGACGCCGCCGCCTATGCCGCCGCCTACCGCGCCGAGCCGCGCGCGGCGCGCGAGCGGCAATTGCAGCACGTCGACTCGGTCGGCGCGGCGCTGTGCGCGCTGGTGCGGGTGCCGCTGCTGGGCGGCACGCTGTCGATGATGCGGGCGCCGGCCAGGCTGGCCGGACTGGGGGAGTTGCAGAGTTTTCTGGAGCGCGGTTTCGCCGCCTTCAAGGCAATGCCGCGCCCGCGCGAATTCGTCGCCACCGTGGTCGAGCGCGAGCGGCAGCTGATGGAACGCTTGTACGCGGGCGGCGGCGTATCCTGACGCGGTGGTTGGCTTGTCCCTGGAAAGGCAGGGAGTATGCGATCAATTCGCCCTGTCCATGCCCGGTACAGAGTGGGTACTTGGGGAGTATATGATTCAGCGACGCTTGCGCCTGAATTCCGGCCCCGGTCCGTCGATGATCCGGGTGCCGGCCAGACGGTCGTGCAGGAAGCGGCGCTGCGGATCGAGATAGATCGTCAGCGCCCACAGCAGCAGGTTGGCGGCCGGGATCAGCACCAGCAGCCAGCCGTGCGCCTCCAGCGCCCAGGCCGCGGCCAGCCCCGGCAGCAGCCAGCCCCACGCCAGCAGATAGCGGCCGAGCGCGCGCGCCATGCCGACTGGCTGGCCGGCGCTGGTGACCAGCCGCAGGCGCCAGGTTTTCATTGCCAGCGTCTGGCCGCCGTGACTCCAGAACCAGACGAAGTACAGGCCGACCACCAGGAACAGCCAGTCCTGCAGCGCGCCGCGCAGATACAGCGCGTGGCGCTGCTCCAGCAGCGTCGAAAACAGCCAGCCGGCGACGAATACCACGCCGAACAGCAGCATCGATTCATACAGCATGCTGCACAGGCGGCGCTTCAGGGAGGGGGAAAGGGGCGCGATGGCGATCGGGGCGGCGATGTCTGGCACGAGAAGCGGATTCTTTTAAAACTGGGTCGGGTCGAGCGGCGGCGGCTGGATCAGCTCCATTGGCGGTTCCGGCTCCGAGGCGGGAGCGGGATCGGGAACGACGACCTTGGGTGCGGGGACCGGGGTTTCCGGTGCCAGTTGCGGCGTCAGGTAGCTGCCGGGCTGCGGCGTCAGCGCCAGTTCCAGCACCGGCTTCGGCGTTGATTTGATCGGCGCCACGGTACGGCCATTGCCCTGCGCCGACGGCAGCGCGGCAATGCGCTTGCGGGTCTTGGTGCTGGCCAGTTCTTCCTTCTGCTTTTCCGGCAATTTCTGGTATTGCTCCCAGCGGGCCGATTTCTGTTGCGGTTCGAGCTTCTTGGCGCGGCTGTAGCTGTCGCGCGCAGTCACCTGCTGCTGCGGCGTCAGCTTCAACCATTCGGTCATGCGCTGGTGTACGCGCTGCTGTTCGGCCGCGCTCATCTTGCTGAACTTGGCGCTGATCGCCAGCCACTTCTTCTTGCGCACCGGCCCCAGATCGTCCCATTGCGACGCCAGCGGCTCCAGCGCCTGCTGTTGTTGCGGTGTTAATTCGCTCCAGGCCGGCTTGATCGTGTTGCGCGCGCGCTTGGGCGGCGCCTTGGCTGGAGCGATCGCCACGGCCGGTGTGGCGGCCGGCGTCTTGGCGGCCGGTGCCGTCATGCGCGTCTGATACCAGCCGATGCCGGCCAGCAGCGCCGCCAGCAGGATCGCGGCGGCGGCTACGACCCGGAGGCGCCAGCGCGCGCTGCCGTCGGTGCGGATCGCGGTCGGTTTCACCATTCAGTCTCCGCGTTTGGCCAGATAGACATTGAAACCGTGGTCGGCGTAGGCGGACAGCGGCAGATCGTCGGTCAGCACCGCTGCATCAAGATCGGCGAGATCGTTGATATGGCTTTGCTGCTCATACTGGTACAGGCCGACGAACAGCAGCAGACCGGCCAATAGCGGCGCCGCCACGCCCAGCCGTTGCAGCCAGGAACCATAGGATTGCAGCGGCGCGCCGATGGCGGCGAGCAGCGGCACGGCGACGCGCGCCGTGCGCTTGCGCCGTGTCAGCGCCTGATGGCGGGCGGTACTCAGCCGGGCAACGGTGACGGCCGGCAGCATGGCGTTGCACTGGTCCAGCGCGCGCCGGACCTTGTAGGCGAATTCCAGTTCGTCGGTGTGATTCATAAGCTGATTCCCTTGGCTTTCAGCGCCCGCGCCAGCGCGTGTGTGGCACGCGAACAATGTGTTTTTACACTGCCCTCGGAGCATCCCATGATGGCGGCGGTTTCGGCAATATCCAGTTCCTGCCAATAACGCATCAGGAAAGCTTCCCGTTGACGGCCCGGGAGCTTTTGTACCTCGGCTTCGATCAGCGCCAGCACCTGTTCGCGTTCGACCTGATCGGCGCCGGGGCCGGCCGCCGGGGTGTCTTCCGCCACATAGGTGTCCAGCAGTCCGGTTTCCTCGTCCCCGGCATCGCCACGGCCGAAGCCGGAAAACAGGGAAACCCAGAAGTTACGCACCTTTTCGCGGCGGAAGTAGTCGCGAATCGTATTTTGCAGGATGCGCTGGAACAGCAGCGGCAGCTCCGCCGCCGGCCGGTCGCCGTAGCTGGAGGCCAGCTTCATCATCGCGTCCTGCACCACGTCGAGCGCCGATTCCTCCTTGCGGACCGCGTACAGCGCCTGTTTGAAGGCGCGGCGTTCGGTTTCTTCGAGGAAAGCGGAAAGCTCTTGGTCAGTGGCCATGCAGGGCGGCGGCGGGCGGTCGGAGCGTCGCGAAAAAGGAAAAGCGGTTGGCGAAATGGCGCCGGAGCCGACGCGCGCTGTGCCGGATGCTAGCAAAAACGCGCGCTTCGCGCCCGCAATTTGCCACAAACACGGTCTTTCCCATTGGCAAAAAGGAATTCGCTTGACCAAAATGCTGCAACGCATTACCGTAGCAGACGCCCCGAAACCCCGGGACGACCCCATTGCCTTGCGTTTTCGACCCATCCTGCCGAAGTCGCCGGGCGCGCTTCGTTTTTTGAAAGCTGTTTGCTCTAACCCACGTCAAAAGCGTGAGAAATCCGTAACGCTGCCGCAGCACATCCGGCTTGAAAAGTTGCATCAAGCGCCATGTCGGTACCGCGCCTATGGGCGCGCGACGAGATCGCGTGACTGCACGGGCAGGAAAGCCGCCGCACTGCCGCCGCGCCCGGTTTCGCCAGGAGAGAGCATCCGATCAATTTCCAATGGACCTTGAAAGGACTTGTAGCATGTCTGCCCCCATCACCGGCGCCGAGATCGTCGTGCGCTGCCTGGCCGAGGAGGGCGTCGAACATGTGTTCGGCTATCCCGGCGGTGCCGTTCTGTATATCTACGACGCCATTTTCAATCAAGACAAGTTTCAGCACATCCTGGTGCGCCACGAGCAGGCCGCGATCCACGCGGCGGACGCCTATTCGCGCAGTTCGCAGAAGGTCGGCGTGGCGCTGGTCACTTCCGGCCCGGGCGTCACCAATGCCGTCACCGGCCTGTCCACGGCCTATATGGATTCGATTCCGATGGTGGTGATTTCCGGCCAGGTACCGTCCGGCGTCATCGGTCAGGACGCCTTCCAGGAGTGCGACACGGTCGGCATCACCCGGCCCGTGGTCAAGCACAATTTCCTCGTCAAGGACGTGCGCGAACTGGCGCAGACCATCAAGAAGGCGTTCTACATCGCCACCACCGGCCGTCCGGGCCCGGTACTGGTCGACATTCCGAAGGACATCACGATGCACAAGTGCGTGTTCGAGTATCCGAAGGAACTCGAAATGCGCTCGTACAAGCCGGCCGACAAGGGCCATGCCGGCCAGATCCGCAAGGCGGTACAGCTGCTATTGCAGGCCGAACGGCCGATGATCTATACCGGCGGCGGCGTGATCCTGGCGAACGCCGCGCCGGAATTGAACCGGCTGGTCGACAAGCTCGGCTTTCCGTGTACCAACACCCTGATGGGGCTGGGCGGCTATCGTGCCTCCAGCGACAAGTTCGTCGGCATGCCCGGCATGCACGGCACCTACGAAGCCAATATGGCGATGCAGCACTGCGACGTGCTGATCGCGATCGGCGCCCGTTTCGACGATCGCGTGATCGGCAATCCCAAGCATTTCGCCACGCGCGCGCGCAAGATCATTCATGTGGACATCGACCCGTCGTCGATTTCCAAACGGGTCAAGGTCGACATTCCGATCGTCGGCAACCTGAAGGACGTGCTGCAGGAATTGCTGGCACAGCTGGATGCGGCCGAGGCGAAGCCGGCGGCGCCGGCGCTGGCCGACTGGTGGCGCCAGATCAACGAATGGCGCGGCCGCGAATGCCTGAAGTACGCCACGTCGGACAAGGAAATCAAGCCGCAGTCGGTCGTCGAAAAGGTCTGGCAGCTGACCAACGGCGACGCCTTCATTACTTCTGACGTCGGCCAGCACCAGATGTGGGCGGCGCAGTATTACCGCTTCGACAAGCCGCGCCGCTGGATCAATTCCGGCGGTCTCGGCACGATGGGCGTCGGCCTGCCGTACGCGATGGGCGTGCAGATGGCCAATCCGGGCGCGACGGTGGCCTGCATCACCGGCGAGGGCTCGATCCAGATGTGCATCCAGGAACTGGCGACCTGCAAGCAATATCACCTGACGCCGAAGATCATCATGCTGAACAACCGTTACCTCGGAATGGTGCGGCAGTGGCAGCAGATCGACTACGGCTCGCGCTATTCGGAGTCGTACATGGATTCGCTGCCGGACTTCACCAAGCTGGTGGAATCCTACGGCCACGTCGGCATGAAGATCGACAATCCGGCCGACGTCGATGGCGCGCTCAAGGAGGCCTTCGCGATGAAGGACAAGCTGGTCTTCATGAACTTCATCACCGATCAGACTGAAAACGTCTGGCCGATGGTCAAGGCCGGCCAGGGGCTGACCGAAATGCTGCTCGGCTCGGAGGACCTGTAATCATGCGACACATCGTTTCCGTACTGCTGGAAAATGAAGCGGGCGCCCTGTCGCGCGTGGTCGGGCTGTTTTCGGCGCGCGGCTACAACATCGAAACCCTGACGGTGGCGCCGACCGAAGATGCGACGCTGTCGCGCATGACGATCGTCACCTCTGGTTCCGACGACATCATCGAGCAGATCACCAAGCACCTGAACCGCCTGATCGAAGTGGTGAAGGTGGTCGATCTGACCGAGGGCGCGCACATCGAGCGCGAACTGATGATGATCAAGGTGCGCGCGGTCGGCAAGGAGCGCGAGGAAATGAAGCGCACCGCCGACATTTTCCGCGGCCGCATCATCGACGTCACCGAAAAGACCTACACCATCGAGTTGACCGGCAACAAGAGCAAGCTGGATGCGTTCATCGATTCGATCGACCGCACCTCGATTCTGGAAACCGTCCGCACTGGCGGTTCCGGCATCGGCCGCGGCGAGCGCATCCTGAAGATCTGAACGCGCCTTTATTCAACACTCCATTTCAAAATCATAGGAAGATCATGAAAGTTTTCTACGACAAAGACTGCGACTTGTCCCTGATCAAAGGCAAGCAGGTGGCCATCATCGGTTACGGCTCGCAAGGCCACGCGCACGCGCAGAACCTGAACGACTCCGGCTGCAAGGTTACGGTCGGCCTGCGCAAGGGCGGTGCCTCGTGGGACAAGGCGAAGAATGCCGGCCTGAACGTTGCTGAAGTGAACGATGCGGTGAAGGCCGCCGACGTCGTCATGATCCTGCTGCCGGATGAGAACATCGCGCAGGTCTACAACGAAAACGTCGCGCCGCACGCCAAGCAGGGCGCGGTGCTGGCATTCGCGCATGGTTTCAACGTCCACTATGGTCAGGTGGTGCCGCGCGCCGACCTCGACGTCATCATGGTCGCGCCGAAGGCACCGGGCCACACCGTGCGCTCGACCTACAGCCAGGGCGGCGGCGTGCCGCATCTGGTCGCGGTTTATCAGGACAAGTCCGGCGCCGCGCGCGACATCGCGCTGTCCTACGCGATGGCCAACGGTGGCGGCCGTGCCGGCATCATCGAAACCAATTTCCGCGAAGAGACCGAAACCGACCTGTTCGGCGAACAGGCCGTGCTGTGCGGCGGTACCGTCGAACTGATCAAGGCCGGTTTCGAAACGCTGGTGGAAGCCGGCTATGCGCCGGAAATGGCGTATTTCGAGTGCCTGCACGAATTGAAGCTGATCGTCGACCTGATCTATGAAGGCGGTATCGCCAACATGAACTACTCGATCTCCAACAATGCGGAATACGGCGAATACGTGACCGGTCCGCGCATCGTCACCGACGACACCAAGAACGCGATGCGCCAGTGCCTGAAGGACATCCAGACCGGCGAATATGCCAAGAGCTTCATCCTCGAAAACAAGGCTGGCGCGCCGACCTTGAGCTCGCGTCGCCGTCTGACCGCCGACCACCAGATCGAACAGGTCGGCGAAAAGCTGCGCGCGATGATGCCCTGGATCAAGAAGAACAAGCTGGTCGATCAGAGCAAGAACTGATTCCGAACCAATTCCAGAACGGCAACTCCAACCGTTGTTGTCTGGAATTATCGTAATCTCACGAATGGGGCGTCACTGGGTGTCGCCCCATTTTTACTTGGAGAATGCTCATGTCCCGAATCGGAACCCTGTTGCTGCTGGGCGCGCTGGCCGGCGCCGTTGCCAACCCGGCGCTGGCTGAAACGGTGCCGACGACCACCGGCACGCTGGTGATCGTGCCAGCCACCGGCGAAGTCACCCTGCCCAACGATCAGGCGCGCGTCACTTTCATGATCGAGGAGCAGAACAAGGACAAGGCCGTGGCCGCCTCGCTGGTCAACCAGAAAATGAAGAAGGGTACGGAACTGATCCGACAGGCCGATCCCAAGGCGATGCTGAAGACACACGGCTATTACACCTATCCGGTCTACGCCGGCGAGCAGCAACGCGCCCCCGCCGGCAAGGCGCCGCAGGTGGTCGGCTGGCGGGTCGGCCAGTATCTGGAAGTAACCACCACCAGTCTCGACAGCCTGCCGAAAACCGTGGCCTCGGCCCAGTCGATACTGGCATTGAATGGCTTACAATTCGGCCTGGCCGATGCCACCAGGAAAAAACTCGACCAGCAGCGCATCGACGCCGCCTACCGCAATCTGATCGAACGGGTCGCGGCGATCGCCAGGGCGATGGGCCGCGAAGCCGGCGACGCGGTGATCGATACCGTCGATTTCGAAGCGTCCGGCGCCTATGCCCCGACCGATGCGGCGCCGAAAATGCTGCGGGCTGCGGTGGCGAGCGAGGCGGCACCGGTGGAGGAACCGAGCTTCGAGGCCGGTGAAACCACGCTGTCGATGCGGCTGGTCGGCAAGATCAAATTCAAATGACATTGATGCGCGTATTTTTTCGCGGCGGGCTGCTGGTGGCGGCACTGATGCAACTGGCCGCCTGCCAGCCGGAGCCGCCAGCCGATCTGACCGGCGGGCAGCGTGCCGCCATCGACAAGGCGCAGCAGCTTGACCAGCAAATGCAGCAACAGCTCGATACCCGCATGCGGGAAGCGGAGCCGGCGGAAAAGTGAAGCGCGGCGGCGCGGCATGGCCTTTGCATTTTTCAGCATGGAGCGCGGTGTCCGCCGGCCTCGCGTTCCCTTGACAACCCGGAGCATCGTTGAACAACTATCCTCATCCCCTGATCGCACGTGAAGGCTGGCCGTTTCTTGGCATAGCGCTGGTGCTGGCGCTGCTCGTCACGCTGCTGGCGCCGCTGTGGTCGATTCCGTTCTGGATCATTGCGATTTTCGTGCTGCAATTCTTTCGCGATCCGGGCCGTACCATCCCGCAGGCGCTGGATGTCGTGCTGTCGCCGGCCGATGGCCGCATCGTGGTGGTGGAAAAGGCGCATGATCCATATGCCCAGCGTGAAGCGCTGAAGATCAGCGTGTTCATGAATGTCTTCAACGTCCATTCGAATCGGGCCCCGGTCGATGGCCGGATAGAAACCGCGCGCTATTTCCCCGGCAAATTCGTCAATGCGGATCTGGACAAGGCGTCGATCGAAAACGAGCGCAATGCGCTGGTGATCGCCGCATCGAACGGGCAGACCGTGACTTGTGTGCAGGTCGCCGGCCTGATCGCCCGCCGCATCCTTTGCTACGTCAAGCCGGGCGAGCAACTGGCGCGCGGCCAGCGCTATGGCTTCATCCGTTTCGGTTCGCGCGTCGATGTCTACCTGCCGCTGACGGCGACGCCGAAGGTGGCGGTGGGTGACAAGGTGTCCGCCACCGAAACCATACTCGCCGCCTTCTGATCCGGCGGCGCGCTGTACATCGACAGGAATCCGCATGGTCACGTTCAACCGTCGCAAGGCAAAGGGCAAGACCGGTTCGCTGCTGAAGCTGCGCCGGGCCAATCAGCGCGCCGTGCCGCCGGCCGGCTTCGACGAGCCGCTCGCCGGCACGCCGTTGCGGCGCCGGCGCGGTGTCTACCTGCTGCCGAACGCATTTACCACGGCGGCGCTGTTCTGCGGTTTTTACGCGATCGTGATGGCGATGAACCTGAAGTTCGATCATGCCTCGATCGCCATCTTCGCGGCGATGGTGCTGGACAGCCTGGATGGCCGGGTCGCGCGCATGACCAATACCCAGAGCGAATTCGGCGCCCAGTACGACAGCCTGTCGGACATGGTGTCGTTCGGCGCGGCGCCGGCGCTGGTGGTCTATGAATGGTCGTTGCGCGGGCTCGGCAAGATGGGCTGGCTGGCGGCCTTCGTCTATTGCGCCGGCGCCGCGCTGCGGCTGGCGCGTTTCAATACCAACATCACGGTGGTCGACAAGCGCTATTTCCAGGGGCTGCCGAGCCCGGCAGCGGCGGCGCTGGTGGCCGGGCTGGTCTGGCTGATGGACGATCTGCGTTTCGCCGGTGCCGATCTCGACTGGCTGTCGTGGGGCGTCACGCTGTATGCCGGCCTGACGATGGTGACCAACGTGCCGTTCTACAGTTTCAAGGACATCAACTTCCGCAAGCCGGTACCGTTCATCGTCGCCTTCCTGATGGTGCTGGTGCTGGTGGCGATCTCCGGTGATCCGCCAAAGGTGTTGTTCGGCCTGTTCGTGCTGTATGGCTTGTCCGGTTACGCGGTGTATTTCTGGCGCTGGTTCAAGGGCAAGCCGGTCAGCATCGTGCAGACCAGGATCGAAAGTCCGGACGATGGCGAAGCGCATTAGGATCGCCGATCCGCTGCCGGTGGTTGCGCTTTCGGCGATTTGCGCCTATAGTTTTTGAATGTCTTGCCATACGCAAATCGCAATCCCCGCTTCCGGCGGCCCGATTCCGGGTCTGCTACCGATTTGCCTACTGCGCTAACGCGCAAATATCCCTTTCCCCACAATTCGCGCTGTTTTCCGTTCATGCCGCCGGCAGGGACAGGCGAAAAAGTATCCGGAATCCCGATTCTGTCCAATCAAGGAGCACCAAATGGCCGCACAACCCGCTGACAAGCTGATCATTTTCGATACCACGCTGCGCGACGGCGAACAGTCGCCCGGAGCATCGATGACCAAGGAGGAAAAGGTCCGGATCGCCAAGCAGCTGGAGCGGTTGAAGGTCGATGTCATCGAAGCCGGCTTCGCCGCTGCGTCCGACGGCGATTTCGACGCCATCCGCACCATCGCCGGCATCGTCAAGGACTCGACCATCTGCTCTTTGTCGCGAGCCAACGACCGCGACATTTCGCGCGCCGCCGAAGCGCTGCGCGACGCCCAGAACGCACGCATCCACACCTTCATCGCGACTTCGGCGCTGCACATGGAAAAGAAGCTGCGCATGACGCCGGAACAGGTGCTGGAGCAGGCCAGGCTGGCGGTGCGGTTTGCCCGCAATCAGGTGGCCGATGTGGAATTCAGCCCGGAAGACGGCTACCGCAGCGACGTCGATTTCCTGTGCCGGGTGCTGGAGACGGTGATCGACGAGGGCGCCACCACGATCAATGTGCCGGACACGGTCGGTTACGCGGTCCCCGAGCTGTACGGCAATTTCATCAAGAATCTGCGCGAGCGGGTACCGAACAGCGACAAGGCGATCTGGTCGGTGCACTGCCACAACGATCTCGGCATGGCGGTCGCCAATTCGCTGGCCGGCGTCAAGATCGGCGGCGCGCGCCAGATCGAATGCACGATCAACGGTCTCGGCGAACGTGCCGGCAATTGTTCGCTGGAAGAGGTCGTGATGGCGGTCAAGACGCGCCGCGACTATTTCAATCTGCAGCTCGGCATCGATACCCAGCATATTCTGGCGGCCAGCCGCATGGTCAGCCAGACCACCGGTTTCGTGGTGCAGCCGAACAAGGCGGTGGTCGGCGCCAACGCCTTCGCGCATGCGTCCGGCATCCACCAGGATGGCGTGCTGAAGGCGCGTGACACCTATGAAATCATGCGTGCCGAAGACGTCGGCTGGAGTGCCAACAAGCTGGTGCTGGGCAAGCTTTCCGGCCGCAATGCGTTCAAGCAGAGGCTGGAAGAACTCGGCATCGGGCTGGATTCCGAAGCCGAGGTCAATGCCGCGTTTACGCGCTTCAAGGAACTGGCCGACCGCAAGGCGGAAATCTTCGACGAAGACATCGTGGCGCTGGTGTCGGATGAAATCCAGTCGAGCGAAAACGAGTACTACCGCTTCGTTTCTTTGTCCCAGCATTCCGAAACCGGCGAACGGCCGCATGCGCGCGTGGTGTTTTCGGTGAACGGCAAGGAATCCAGCAGCGACGGCGACGGCAACGGTCCGGTCGATGCGATCGTCAACGCGATCGAGGCGAAGGTGCAGAGCGGCGCCGAACTGCTGCTGTTCTCGGTCAGTTCGATCACCACCGGCACCCAGTCGCAGGGCGAGGTGACGATGCGGCTGTCGAAGGGCGGACGTATCGTCAATGGCGTTGGTGCCGATCTCGACATCGTGGTGGCATCGGCCAAGGCTTATCTGTCGGCGCTGAACAAGCTGCAGCCGACCGCGGAAAAGCTGAATCCGCAGTCGTAAGCATTCCCCGGAAAAAAACAAAAGCGGCGGCGTCACCATGACGCCGCCGCTTCTTTTTTGGGGAGTTTGCGGTCCTTACTGCACCGTGATTTTCTTCGGCTGGGCAGCTTCCTTCCTTGGCAGCGTCAGCCGCAGTACGCCGTTTTCCAGCCGGGCCTCGGCGCGGTTTTCATCGACCGCCGCCGGCAGCGTGAAGCTGCGGCTGAATTTGCTGACCAAGCGTTCCGAATGCAGCAGGTTCTGGCCGTCTTTTTGCGTGCTTTCGCGCTTGACCTCACCCTCGATCGACACCCGCCGGTTGTCCACCGACAGTTTGATGTCTTCCCTGGCGACGCCCGGCATATCGGCTTCGACGACGAAACCCTGATCGTTTTCGATGACGTTCATGCGCGGGCTGGAAATGCCGGATTCCTGAGGCGCCAGAAATTCCTCGAACATGCTGTCCATCAGCCGTTCCAGCGAACCGTTGAAGGCCACCGGGCGCAGTGCGCGGGATACCGGAAAACCGTTACGTAAAACCAGATTCATCATGACCTCCTGGTAAAAAGCTTGAGGGCGTAGCGCCCCGATGCCTTCCAGATAGGGAATCCGGCGCCGATTTCAAGAGAGTCAGCGCAAGATCCAGCCGAACCGGCCGCGGCCGGGGTCGAATTTCGGGTCCGGGCCGTTTTCCAGCTTGCGCACGATGCCGGCGTCGTCGAAGTAGACGCTCATCAGAGAATTCCAGACGTTGCTTTCCTTGTATGGATAGGACCAGGCTTCGCGCCGCATACGCGGGAAATAGGCGGTTTCGCTGGGCGCGCCGATGGTACGCAGCACGTCTTCCTTGGTGTCGTGATCGATCCGGATGGAGCCGAATTTTTCCATCGTCAGTACCTGTTCGTAGGATTCCAGCCGGCCGTCGGCATCGAAGCGCGCCATGTAGGTCTGCTGGCCCCAGGGGCCGCGCCGGTATTCCAGCAGATGTTCGCCGTGCGCCAGCGGATAGCGCGCGGTCGGCTGGCCCAGGCGGGCGACCAGTTCGGATTCTGGAGTGCCGACCGCCTGTGGCGTGTCAAACCCGGCGCAGCCGCTCAGCAGCAGGCAGGCGGCCAAGCAGCCGGCGGACAGGATTCTTGCCGGCGGTGGTCGGTGGCGCAGCGGCGCTAAATATTTGAGGCGCAAGGGGATTTCCTATATAATGCGCGACTTGGCCGATTTGGCCAATTTTTTGATTGTTGTTCACGATGCAAGGGGTTGCGACTCCATGTATCGCCTGTGAAAGGACATTGTATGTCGATAGAAAAAGCCGCGAAAGCCGCCATCGTTGCGGACAACGCCCGTAGCGCCAACGATACCGGTTCGCCGGAAGTGCAGGTGGCCCTGCTGACCGCCCGCATCAACGAACTCAACGGCCACTTCAAGGCCCACGTCAAGGATCACCATTCCCGCCGTGGCCTGATCCGGATGGTCAACCGCCGCAAGAACCTGCTGGCCTATCTGAAGGGCAAGGACGCCAACCGCTACCGTGCGTTGATCGAGAAACTCGGTCTGCGCAAGTAATTTTGTCGCGGCCTCTGCACCGGATTCAAGGATGAATGCCCGCGTCAGCCTGCTGACGCGGGCATTTTGTATTTTCATGGTTTGTAAAAACATCCGCTTCGGGCAATGAGACGGCGAATCGCCGTCTGTGGTGAGGTGAACGGCAGCGCCTGAAAATCTGTCGGTAAAAATAGAAAGGAAACAACATGTTTAATAAAGTCACCAAGACCTTCCAGTACGGCCAGCATCAGGTCACGCTGGAAACCGGTGAGATCGCGCGCCAGGCTTCCGGCGCCGTGATGGTGTCGATCGAAGACACCGTGGTGCTGGCTACCGTGGTCGCCCGCAAGGAGGCCAAGCCGGGTCAGGATTTCTTCCCGCTGACGGTCGATTACATCGAAAAGACCTATGCCGCCGGCCGGATTCCGGGCGGCTTCTTCAAGCGCGAAGGCCGGCCGTCGGAAAAGGAAACGCTGACCTCGCGCCTGATCGACCGGCCGATCCGCCCGCTGTTCCCGGAAGGCTACATGAATGAAGTGCAGGTGATCATTCACGTGCTGTCGGTCAATCCGGAAATCGATCCCGACATCGCCGCGATGATCGGTGCCTCGGCCGCGCTGGCGGTTTCCGGCGTGCCGTTCAACGGCCCGGTCGGCGCTGCCCGCGTCGGCTACGTGGATGGCCAGTACGTGCTGAACCCGACCACCACTCAACTGAAGAATTCGGCGCTCGACCTGGTGGTCGCCGGCACCGAAATCGCCGTGCTGATGGTCGAATCGGAAGCGAAGCAGCTGTCCGAGGAAGTGATGCTGGGCGCGGTGGTCTACGGCCACGAGCAGATGCAGGCGGTGATCAACGCGATCCACGATCTGGTGCGCGACGGCGGCAAGCCGGAAGTCGAATGGAAGCCGGCGCCGAAGAACGAAGCGCTGATCGCCCGCGTCGCCCATTTCGGCGAAGCCCTGCTGCGCGAAGCCTATCAGACCCGCAACAAGCAGGAACGCACCGCCAAGCTGAAGAATGCTGCGGCCGAAGTCAACACCGCGCTGGCCGCCGAAGCGGCATCGATCGGCGCTGCCGCGCCGGACTCGGTCGAAGTCGGCAACATCCTGTTCGATCTGGAAGCGAAGATCGTCCGTTCGCAGATTCTCGACGGCGAACCGCGTATCGACGGCCGCGACACCCGCACCGTGCGGCCGATCTCGATCCGCACCAGCGTGCTGCCGCGCACCCACGGCTCGGCGCTGTTCACCCGCGGCGAAACCCAGGCGCTGGTGGTGGCCACGCTCGGCACCGCGCGCGACGAGCAGAAGATCGACGCGCTGATGGGCGAATACAGCGACCGCTTCATGCTCCACTACAACATGCCGCCGTTCGCCACCGGCGAAACCGGCCGCGTCGGCACGCCGAAGCGGCGTGAAATCGGCCACGGCCGTCTGGCCAAGCGCGCGCTGCAGGCGGCCCTGCCGGCGGCCGACGAATTCAGCTATTCGGTGCGGCTGGTGTCGGAAATCACCGAATCGAACGGCTCCTCGTCGATGGCGTCGGTATGCGGCGGCTGCCTGGCGCTGATGGATGCCGGCGTGCCGATGACCGCGCACGTCGCCGGTATCGCCATGGGCCTGATCAAGGAAGGCAACAAGTTCGCGGTGCTGACCGACATCCTGGGCGACGAAGATCACCTGGGCGACATGGACTTCAAGGTGGCCGGCACCGCCAACGGCATCACCGCGCTGCAGATGGACATCAAGATCCAGGGCATCACCAAGGAAATCATGCAGGTGGCGCTGGCGCAGGCCAAGGAAGGCCGCGTCCACATTCTCGGCAAGATGCAGGAAGCCCTGCCGCACGGCAAGACCGAGCTGTCCGACTTCGCGCCGCGCCTGATCACCATCAAGATCCATCCGGAAAAAATCCGCGACGTGATCGGCAAGGGCGGCGCCGTGATCCGCGCGCTGACCGAGGAAACCGGCACCCAGATCGACATTTCCGACGAAGGCGTGGTGACGATCGCTTCGGTCGATGCCGGCGCCGGCCAGGAAGCCAAGCGTCGGATCGAGGAGCTGACCGCTTCGGTCGAAGTCGGCAAGGTGTACGAAGGCACGGTGCTGAAGCTGCTGGATTTCGGTGCCATCGTCCAGGTGCTGCCGGGCAAGGACGGCCTGCTGCACATCAGCCAGATCGCCAACGAGCGCGTCAATGCGGTCGCCGATTATCTGAAGGAAGGCCAGCAGGTCCGCGTCAAGGTTCTGGAAACCGACGACCGTGGTCGCCTGAAACTGTCGATGAAGGCGGTGGCGGCGGAGGAGGGCGGCAACGCCGCCGCGCCGCAGGCCGAGTAATCCGGTTTGCCGGCCCCGCGCGCGGGGCTTGCGGCCGAAGCCGTCCGACCAGTGCGTCGGACGGCTTTTTTATTGCTCGGGTAGTCCGGGAAAGTATTGTTTTTATAATACTTATCCCAGTATTTTTTGACATGGGCTGCTGATGCCCGTAACAGGCCGATTTTAAGGCATACTCCCCCTTTATTATGTTCCACCGTGATCCCGGAAGCGCTGGCCGGGAGCGTCGTGACACGGCGCCGCTACCGCTGAAAGTTGTGCGTGGGCGCGGCCCGTCAGCCAGAGCCGGTCAGAGAGGTTTTTGCCGCTGGACTGGAGCGTTTGCTTGGGGCACTGCGTCCCGATGCCGTCGAGGATGCGGCCATATCGCGCGAGACGCGCGCCAGGAACATCAAGGCGATCGCGCATGCCGTTCGTGCGCTCGTGCTGTCGCGAGTCTGCCCCGACGACTCTCCGCTGGCTGGTGAAATCCTCGGAGCCTGCCGCTCTAGCGCGTGATCTTCACGGAAAACGCCAGCAGGGACAGCGCCAGACCGGCCGCCAGGACGATGCAGAAGGCCAGGTAAACAGGCATCGCCAGTGCTGAAGCAATGCCGATGGCAAGGGCCGCGCAACCCATTTGCAGGAAGCCGAGCAAGGCCGAGGCAGCGCCCGCCTGTTGCCCGAAAGGCTGGAGCGTGATCGCGGTGCCCAGCGGGTTGATCATCCCCATGCCCATCAGAAATATGGTCAGGGCTGTGGAGAAGTAATAGGCGTCATGCGGGCCAACCAGCAGAGCGATGCTGCCCGCGAATGCGACGATGATTCCGATCCGGGCTGCCCGCGCCGTTCCCCAACGATGCGCCAGCCTCGGTGCCAGCATGCCAGCACCAAACACCACGAAGACGGTGGATGCGAAGAACAGTGCCAGTCCGAACGACGAGAAGCCGAATCCGTCCATCAGGATGGCAGGTGCCATCGCGAAGAACATATAGAGAGAGCCAATCACCAGGCTCACCGACAGGGCGGGTGCGATGAACCTGCGGTCGCGTAGCAGCCGTCCATACGTGTCCGCCACCGAGCGGATGGAAAGCGCCGCCCGCCGGTCAGCAGCGTGCGTCTCGCCCAGGCGGGTCAGGTAGTGGATGCCCAGCAGCACCGCGAGCAGGGCCACCACCCAGAAGGTCGCTCTCCAGCCCAGCAGGCTGTTGAATCCACCACCCAACAGCGGAGAGAAGCCAGGCGCCGCGGCCATGGCTACCATGATGAGCGAGAGCGCGCGGGCCAGCGTTTCCCCGTCGAACAGGTCGCGTGCAATGGCGCGCGACAGTACCGAGGTGGCGCACACTCCCAGCGCCTGAACGATGCGCCCGACGATGAGTTGGGGAAGATTGGCCGCCAGCGCGCAAACGGCGCTACCCGCAACGAATACTGCCAAGCCGCACAACACCAGCCGCTTGCGTCCGAATTGGTCTGACAGCGGCCCCACAAAAAGCTGTCCCACGGCAAAAGCGATGAAGAAAGCTCCGAGCGTTGCGCTTAGTTCCTTTGTTGGGGCCTGTCATTAATTTCGTGTTTGAGGCATAACATGACGCGAAGGAGTGTTTATGCCACGCAAACCAAGAACCCCAGGGGCCGCGCTGCCAGCCATTGCCCCAGAATTGCTGGAGTCGTTCGGTAA